>Ga0307477_10000629_pt1 | contig 36093 bp, 30 predicted proteins | sample atmos_gasesECM2C_FD_203316 | JGI IMG/M metagenome (GOLD analysis project Ga0307477, IMG submission 203316) | Hardwood forest soil microbial communities from Morgan-Monroe State Forest, Indiana, United States - atmos_gasesECM2C_515 | ecosystem: Environmental > Terrestrial > Soil > Temperate...
CCTCGAGATAAGGTTTCCCAACCCTCCTGCGGGGGGGTAAGAAGGCCAGTCGAAGACTACGACTTTGATAGGCGGGAGGTGGAAGCGCAGTAATGCGTGCAGCTAACCCGTACTAATCGGCCGTTCGGCTTAACCATAAAACTTTCCCAACGCGTTGGCCCTGAGAGACCCGCTCACGCGGCGACGAAGGGTTGCACGTTGATAGGAAAGTCGCTCTTTCCACATTGCGATATTCTCAATGCGGAAATTAGCGGTTGTTGTTCCAGCTTCCTTCGGTTTCAAATTTTCCCGGAAATTCTTTGCTTGCCCGCAATTCGCAAGCATCACAAGTTTCCTGGTGGTCTTACCGCAAGGGTCACACCCGTTCCCATCCCGAACACGGAAGTTAAGCCTTGCCGGGCCGATGATACTGCGCGGGTAACTGCGCGGGAACGTAGGTCACCGCCAGGGATTAAAATTCAAGGCCGCAACGCCCAAAGCGTTCGCGGCCTTTTTTGTTTTTGCCTGCATTTCCCCGTGCCGCGGGGCCCCGCATTGAAGTAGCATTCTTGGCGTGAAAGTCCTCGCGGCGGTCTTGATGTTATTCCTTTTCGCATGCCCGATTTTTGGACAGGCCAAGATCGGCCCAAATAAGCGCGGCAACGATCAACGCCTGGGAATGGCCTGCGCGCAGGTTCTGGCGATGAACTCGACCGATTGGGTGGCCAAGTTCACCGCGGCGAAAGACACTACGCCGGAAAATACGGCTCTCGCGATTGAGGCGTACGGAAAATGTTACGACGCGCGAACGACCAGCCTCTCCGCTTCGCTCGGCAAACAGGGCCACGGGCCGTTGATGGGCGCTCGTGGAAATTTCGGAGACTTCGAGTCGGCCCTTAGGGATTTCACTGCGAAGGCGTTAGCTGCGAATCAACAGCCTGCTGATGCCGCCAAGGCCGCGTATGCGTCAATGTATGAAAAACAATTCCGCTATGCGTTTTATCAGGGTTACTCCCAAAGGCTCGCGAAGCATTCTTGGTCTGAAACGAAGGGAGCCGGCGACGCCTCGACAACCGATGCGAAGTCCGCGGCGAAACCGGACACCGACCCCTTGACGCTGGCGAAGAATCGCTTCGGCGAGCTGCTGGCAGCAATGGCCGGGGACCAGCGTCACGAAATCCATGCGGCTTTTGGACAGATCTTCGAGCGCAGTCCGATGGGGGAGCAGTGGAAACTGGAGATCTATCGTTACGCAATCTTTCTGCTCGAGCCGCCTACCGGCAAGCCGTTCTCTGCGCCACCGTTTTAGTTTGCGCAACCTGGGGTAGCGCGCTCCGCATCTGTCTGTTAGGCTTTTCCGTCTTAACTCGGAGATAAAATGAATTTGCGCCTCCTGGCCATTCCGCTCACGCTCATTTCTGCGCTCGCCTTCGCCGGCCTTCAGGCGCGGGACGCTGACGCCGCAAATAAACTTGCACGCGATATCTACAAGCAGCTTATCGAAATTAACACGACCGATTCGGTAGGCAGCACGACGGTGGCCGCCGAAGCGATGGCTAAGCGATTGCGCGATGCAGGCTATCCGGCGAGCGATGTACAAGTGATGGGGCCGAATTCTCGCAAAGGCAACCTGGTCGCTCGGCTGCGCGGGACCGGCGCACGCAAGCCGATGCTGCTGATCTGCCATCTGGACGTTGTCGAAGCGCGCCGAGAGGATTGGTCCATGGACCCTTTTCAATTTATCGAAAAGGATGGCTACTTCTACGGTCGCGGCTCGGGAGACATTAAAGATGGCGACGCGATTCTGATGGCCACGATGATCCGCCTGAAACAGGAAGATTTCCGGCCGGACCGCGACATTATCCTTGCCCTCACGGCCGATGAAGAAGGCGGCACGTCAAACGGCGTCGAATGGCTGATTCAGAACCATCGCGACTTGATTGATGCCGCGTTCATCCTGAACCCAGATGCCGGCGATTTCGAGCTGGATAAGGGAAAGAAACTGCTCGTTGGCATCCAGGCGGCGGAAAAGCTTTATCAGGATTACGATGTGAAGGTAACGAATCCCGGCGGCCACAGTTCGCTGCCCGGAAGTGAAAATGCGATCTACGAACTGGCCGAAGCGTTAACGCGCCTGGAGCATTACCAATTCCCTTTCGAGCTGAGCGGGGTCACGCGCGAATATTTCAAGCGCGAGGCCGACATCGTGGGCGGAGTGACCGGCGCGGACATGAATGCGATCCTTCAGACGCCGCCCGACCGGGCTGCCGTCCTGCGGCTTTCGCAATCACCGTTTTACAACGCGCGGATGCGCACCACTTGCGTGGCGACCAAACTGGAAGGTGGCCACGCGAATAATGCTTTGCCGGGAATGGCGCGGGCGAATATCAACTGCCGTATTTTGCCAGGCCACACGCCGAATGAAGTGCAGGCTGCGCTTGAAAAAGTGATAGCGGATTCTAAGGTTTCCGTTTCGCAGATCGCAGCGCCGGGAGCCGGCCCAAGATCGAATCCGCTCTCCACGCTGCAACCGGAAGTGATGCAGGCCGTGGAGAAAGTCGCAAACGAAATGTGGCCCGGAGTTCCGGTTGTGCCGGTGCTCGATGCCGGAGCCAGTGACGGCGCCATTTCACGCGCCGCCGGATATACGACCTACGGAATACCGGGCGTGTTCATGGATGTGGATGACGATCGCTCGCACGGACGCGACGAACGCATTCGCGTAACTTCCTTTTATTCCGGCGTGGATTTTTACTATCGGCTAATCAAGACGCTTTCCAGGCCTCAATAGACTTCTCGGAGAAAGCTGACCATGGGCTTGATGAGACGCTCGCTGCTGATGGCCTCACAAAGCGCTTGGCTGCGAGAGAACGCCCCGCGTTACGGCTTCATGCGGCGCACGGTGAAGCGGTTCATGCCCGGTGAAAATGCAGAGGACGCTCTCGGCGCGGCGCACGCTCTGGCTTCCAGTGGCATAGGCTCGGTGTTGACTCATCTCGGAGAAAACATCACCGACGGCGCCGAAGCGCAAGAAGTCACCAAACATTATTTGGACCTCCTGGACAGAATTCGCAGCGCCGGCTTGTCTGCCGAAGTGTCTGTAAAGCTTACGCAGCTTGGCCTCGACCTCGACCAGGAATTTTGTTTTGCCAATCTGGAAAAGCTTATCGAACACACTCCAGCGGAAAAAACGTTGTGGATCGACATCGAGCAAAGTCCCTACGTGGACGTCACGCTGGAACTGTATCGCCGGGCGCGCAAGGCACACCCCAATGTTGGAGTCTGCCTGCAGGCCTATCTCTATCGCACCGAAAAGGATTTGGACTCACTGATTTCCATCGCTGCTTCGGTGCGATTGGTAAAAGGCGCCTATAACGAGCCGGCCGAGATCGCTTTTCCGCAGAAAAAAGATGTAGACCAGAATTATTTTCATCTAGCGCAGCGTTTGTTAAGTCCCGAAGCGCGCAATGCGCGCGTGCGAGCCGCGATCGCTACGCACGACCGGGCGTTGATTAGCCGCCTGATCGAATGGGCGGCAGCACAAGGCATTAAGAAGCACCCGCTTGAGTTTCAAATGCTGTATGGCATTCAACGCGCCGAGCAGTTGCGCCTGGTGCAAGAAGGGTACCGCTGCAACGTGCTGATTTCGTATGGCTCGTTCTGGTTTCCCTGGTTTATGCGCCGGCTGGCCGAGCGGCCCGCCAACGTGCTCTTCCTCGCCCGCAATTTTTTCTCGGGCTGATCGTCATTCGCGCATCCCGCCGAAGGAACCGTTCCCTGCATACTTGCGTATCCTCGGGTAACACGAGAGGGTGTCTCATTGCGTGGCGAGACGAGTGAATCAGAAATAGAAAGAATTATCCGCCCGCAGATTTTCCCTGCGATTTGGCAGCAAACGCTTTCATGGCTGAACGTATTTCTTCCTCGGTCGGCACGCGCTGGCGTGTGGCGATTGACCACCGGTGCCCGTAGGGGTCTTCCACCTGGCCATAGCGGTCCCCCCAGAATGCGTCCATTATGGGCATAGTGACTTTGGCCCCGGCATTCACCGCTTTCGCAAAAGCGGCGTCAGCGTCAGGCGTATAGATGTGCAGCGTCACACCCGTGCCACCCAGGGAACGCGGGGACAGGCAATGATAATCGGGGAATTCATCGCTCAACATGACCATTGAATCGCCGACTTTGAAATCCGCATGCATCACTTTCCCGCTATCGTCTTTGGCGACATGAAGAATTTCGGCGCCCAGCGCGTTTTTGTAAAACTCCAGGGCCTGCAAAGCATTGCCGCATACGAGTTGAGGCGTGACGGTGTGGAACCCTTCCGGGATTGGTTTTACGGCTTCTGACATAGCATCCTCCTTTTCGTGGTTATTTCTTCCTGGTGTAAGTCGTTTCTTGAAACGCAGCTTCCTTGCCGTCCGCTCCTGTGCTCATCAAGGTTACGACAAATTGGTCGTCGTCGGCTTGGCGAATCGTGGCGTGGATTGGAATCTTGTCGCCGCGATGATTTTGTGAAACTCCGGTAAGGTCGATGGTTTTTCCGCCGTCGGCGCCCGTGCCAGTCAAAAACAGCATGGCGGTGGACATGGTGTACATCCAAACAGCTTCGTATTGTTTGGTGATGTTGTTAAAGCCATAGATGCGCATACCCGAAACAGGACGGCCAGAAACAGTATCGGTATTTTCTTCGACGATAAATCTTCCGTCGAGAGTTACGGAAATTTTTGCCGTCCCGGTGGACGCATTGGCGTCGGCGTTCGGCTGCGCGACAAATTTTACTGTTCTGGTGTACTCGCCGGCCCGTTTCGCAAGGAACGATTGCTCCGGCCCGGGCTTCGTAGCGTCGGCCGCCGTTTGCGCGCCGGGCGCAGCACCCGATTTTTGAGCCGAGCCGTCCTGGGCAAAAGTGGCCGTAGCAACAAGAATCAACAATGGAAGAAGGAAAACGCTGCGACTCCACCGAGGCGCATTACTTGCGTGGCTCATTCGAATCTCCTTTGCCGGCAGGGATGCTGGAACAAAATACCGTTCGGAAATCCAAATACCTGTTGGAGGTTGACTCAATCTTTAACGGGTACGCTCGTCTCTTTCGACTTTGCCGTCGCGCAGACGGATGACGCGGTGCGCATTAGCGGCAATGTCCGGTTCGTGCGTCACGAGGATGATCGTATTCCCTTGTTCGTGCAGGCGCGCAAAGAGCGCCATAATTTCTTCTCCGGTCTGGGAGTCCAGATTTCCGGTGGGCTCGTCGGCAAGCAGGATCGAAGGGTTGTTGACCAGCGCCCGGGCGATAGCTACGCGTTGGCGCTGCCCCCCGGACAGTTCGTTCGGTTTGTGCATCATACGATCGGCCAGGTCCACTTGGCTCAGGGCCTTTTTTGCGCGGCCGAGACGTTCCTCCGCGGGCGTGCCGTTGTAAATCATGGGCAACTCGACGTTATGGAGTGAAGTTGCGCGCGCGAGCAGATTGAACGTCTGGAAGACGAATCCAATCTCTTTGTTGCGAATGTAAGCTAGCTCGTCATCATCGAGTTGGCTCACCAAGCGACCCGCCAGCCAGTAACTGCCCTTGGTAGGAGTGTCAAGACAGCCGATCAAATTCATCAGCGTGGATTTTCCCGACCCGGACGGACCCATGATGGCGACGTACTCGCCCTTGTAAATATCAATGCTTACACCGCGGAGTGCGTGCAACTTCTCCGCTCCCATTTCGTAGGTCTTCCAGAGATCATCGGTGTGAATGACAATACCGGTATCTACGAGGTCTTTGCGGTAGCTTTGCGGAGCGATAATTTCTTCGACAGCCACGGCGTATGTGCTCCTGGACTCAAGCTTAGCTAGCCGAAGATTCTTCCTTCTTGGGTTCGGAATTATCTACTTTGATCGGAGCGCCTGGACGGAGGGTGCGAAGCGCTTTATAGCTTCCCGTGACTATTACGTCGCCGTCTTTCAGGCCGGTGGTGACCTCAATGTCAGTTACACCTGCAACGCCTGTCTGCACGGGAACGAATTCGGCCTTCTTTCCGCGGATTACGAAAACGCCTTGGACATCGGTCTTCTGCGCGTTGGTCCCGGTATTGGTGCCGGACGTCGGCTTGGAGGCCGCTAGGGTAACGCTACTGCCATTCTTTCCCAACGCCGCTTCGTCGATTTCTCGTTGAGTGCGTACAGCCAGAGCCTGAATCGGAATGGTCAGGACATCTTTCTTCTGCTCCGTCTGAATTCTAGCAGTGGCGGACAAACCGGGGCGCAGCGAATCGGGCGGATTGTCCACCGTGACCACCACCTTGAAGTCGCGGGCCTCCTGCGTATTGGCGGTGGTCTGCGTAGTAGCGGCCTGTCCCGAAGAACGAAGAATGGCAAGCTCGCCAACTTGAGTTACGTGGCCCTTGAACGTTTTGCCGGGAATCGCGTCTATGGTCACTTCGGCAGGCTGGCCCTCGCGAACGTTAGTGATATCGGTTTCGTCGACTTTGACCTCGGCGGTGACAATGCTCATGTCGGAAATGGTCATCAGGTTACTGCCTACGGCATTCTGGATTCCGGGTACGACGTTTTCGCCGACGCGCACCGCGATGTAGCTGACGATGCCACCGATCGGAGCCGTATAGGTAGTCTTGCGCAGGATGTCCTTTGTATGTTTCAGCACCGCCTGGTTCTGACTCATATTCTCACGTGCCTGATCGCGGGCGGCGCGCGCTTGTTCAACCTGCGCCTTGGATGCGTTTAGCGCCGCCGATGCGCTGTCGAAAGCGGCTTTGTTTGCATCGAACTCTTGCTTCGATATTAGCTGACTCTTATAGAGCTCCTGGGTGCGCTGCCAATCAAACTTGGCCTTTTGCAGGTCCGCCTGGCGCTGGGCGAGCGTTGCGACCGCAGAATCGTAACTGGCTGCGGCCACCCGCATGCCCGCTTCGGTGGAGCTGATGCTGGCCTCCTGGGCTTGCACATCCGCAGCCGGCTGGATATTTTCCAGGTGCAGCAGGATGTCGCCTTTTTTTACGTGGTCGCCTTCTTTCACCACGATGTCTGTTATCTTCCCGATTCCTTCTCCGAGGACGTTGGTGTAATTCTTAGGTCGGACCTCTCCGGAGGCCGTTACGATCGAAACCAGATCCTGCTTGACGACTTTGCCGCTCTGCACCGTTACCACACCCTTGTTCGACTGATAGATGCTGTACCACGATATGCTGCCCAGGATGACTACAGCACCCACACCGATTCCTACTTTTTGCCACGTCTTCATTGCTCTAGCCTCTAGGCCCTCACCCTACGGGCGGGACGGTCCGCTCACTAATCCATACGTCTGGCGGAGCCAGAATGTTTCTCGGATTAGACGAGTCTGAAGAGATAAGGAGAGTTCCATATACCGATTTTCGGAGTTCTACGCTTCTCTTCGGTTTCATGCGAGGGTCACAGTACCCACGATGCGAGCGACCGAGTGCGGCTCGGTCATCGGTGCGGCCCGGCGTGGGTGTGTGTGCCTGGCGGAGCTATTTTAGATGCATTCAAGTTGGAAAGAAACAGTGTTAATAGGGACAAGCCAAGCTATCGCTGAAAAGGACAGGCAACCCCGTTTGGCTTAACGTGCTCATACCCGTATACGTGTCCGGAAACTGACGTTGACCTGTACCTTGGGACAGGTTAGAATTTTTAACCAAATAGGGGAAAAGGGTTAATTTATGGGCCGTTGCGCAAGGGTGTTTCTTGTTGGCATTTTAGCTGCAGGCCTAGGTTGTGTCCGCATGGCCTACGCGCAGGGAGAAGCTCAGAGCCCTGCGAATCCGCCGTCTGACCAAAACTCGGCGAAAAAGGCAGCCAAGCAAAGAGCCAAAAGTGACAAGGAGCTCAAGAAGGAACTAGATTCCCAATATAAGAAGTGGCTGGATGAAGACGTCGTCTACATCATATCGCCGGAAGAGCGCAGTGCATTTCTTCATCTTGCCACGAACGAAGAGCGCGAGCAATTTATCGAGCAATTTTGGCAACGCCGCAACCCCGACCCTGATTCCGCCGACAACACTTTTAAGGAAGAACACTATCGCCGGATCGCTTACGCCAACGAACACTTTTCCTCTGGTATTCCCGGCTGGAAAGCCGACCGCGGCCGCATTTACATCATGTGGGGCCCGCCGGATGAAATTCAGTCACATCCTTCGGGTGGCAGCTATAATCGGCCCTCTTCGGAAGGCGGCGGAGAGACTTCCACCTATCCTTTCGAAGACTGGCGTTATCGATATCTCGAAGGGATCGGAGAGAACGTCGAGATTGAATTCGTAGATCCCACGATGAGCGGTGAATACAAACTCACCATGGATCCGAGCGAAAAAGACGCGCTTTTAATGGTTCCCGGCGCCGGACTCACCCAGATGGAGTCCATGGGGTTAGCCAGCAAGACCCAGAGGTTCAACAACACCGACGGCACCCACCTTGCTTCTGCTATCGGCATGCAACCGGAGAGCATGAGTGAATTTAGCCGCCTCGAGCTCTACGCCAAGATCCAGCAGGCTCCTCCCGTCAAATTCAAGGACTTGGAAGCGGTGGTCACTTCCCGGCTGGTGCGCGATCAGGTTAAATTTGATTATCGCTTCTATTTCTTGCGCATCACGTCCGACACCGTTCTGGTTCCGATTACCGTTCAGATTCCGACAAGCCAATTGAGCTTTCAGGAAAAGCAAGGCGTAGATTCCGCCACCGTGAATCTTTTCGCGCGCATTAGCACTTTGAGCGGCCGCATCGTGCAGACCTTTGAAGATACGGTCAAACGCGACGTTCCTGCCAGCTTGCTGCAACAGGCGAAGGCTGTACCATCGATCTACCAGAAAGCGGTGCCTTTGAGCCCCGGCCTTTACCGGCTCGATATCGTGCTAAAGGATGTGAACAACGGGAACGTGGGCGTGGTGAACACCCGTCTGGCGGTACCGCGATTTGAAGACGATCACCTGTCGTCAAGCTCACTTATTCTCGCGGACCAAATCCTGCCTGTTTCGTCAAAAGATATCGGGCTCGGCCAATTCGTATTGGGTGACGTAAAGGTAAGACCCAAGCTGGATGCGTCCTTTGCGGCTGCAGATGGAATGGGCGTATTTCTTCAAGTTTACAACTTGAAAGTTGACGGTCAGACGCACAAGTCAGACGCCACCGTGCAGTATCGCGTCATGAAAGAAAAGACGATCGAACCGGTTTTGAAGTTTGATATTCCGAAGGACAAATTGCCGGAGCGCGGCGAGGAATTGACGTTGGAAAACATTATTACTCTGGGCTCGCTGCCCCCGGGTGCGTACAAACTGGAAGTCGCGGTTACAGATAATTTGACGAAGCAAACAATTACTCCGGCAATGGATTTTACAGTGAAAGCAACCGCCGGAACTGCACCACACGCGAGGTGAACTCGTGAGTTTGCGAATGACTCGCTTATTTTTGTTCGGCGTGTTTCTCGGCCTGCTGGCCCGGCCGGCGTGGAGCTCGCCAAATTCCGGCAAGATTTCCGGCGTAGTGCTGGATTCGGCCGGAACACCCCAAATGGGTGCCACGATCTCGGTTACTTCGGATCAACTTTTCACACTGTCTACCGTCGAGCTCCTAACCAACGATCGGGGACGATTCTCCACCAGTCTGCTCCCTTCCGGCACCTATTCGATCAAGGTCACGCTGGCCGGCTTCCTACCTGTAATTGAGGATCACATTCGGGTAAATGACGAGCACACCACGGTGCTTGAAATCGTGCTTGGATCTGTGTTTTCGTCGCTGGAAAAATTACGACGGCAGCCGGATCAGCAGGTCAGTGCGGACGAATGGGCCTGGGTGCTACGAAGCTCAGCTGCGACACGGCCCGTTCTGCGGTGGCAAGACGATGATGTGATTCTCGGCGCGGCGCCGACTCAGTTTGAAACCGCACGGTCCGAAGAAGGCCGAATGCGCCTTGAACTGACATCGGGATCTGATCATCCAGGTTCAGTCTCAAATCCGGCCGATTCTCCGGGTACCGCTATGGTGTATGACGTTAGCCTGGGCGGGAAGCAACAGCTCTTAATAGCCAGCCAGTTCAGCTATGAAAGTGGTTCGTATTCCGGGGGTATTGCTACTCAATGGATTCCTTCTGGGAAGCCCGGCGTAGGACCCCTAGCCACGCTGTTGCTTCGAGAATCGAGACTGGGACCTGACGGATTGACCTTCCGCGGATTGCGGATCTCCTACGACAATTCGTTCACCGTCGGTGATCGCGTCAGCATTCGCTACGGCTCCGATTTCGTGATGGCAGGCCTGGCTGGAACGACTGCCGCCGCGCGACCGCGGGCCCAAGTGGCGCTTCAGCTGACCCCTGCATGGCAGACTTCTATTTTGGTTGCTACCAACGGTTGGCAGGATTCCTCCGGCGATCAAAGCGCGCTGCAGTCCGCGTTAAATACCCTCGATCAGTTTCCGATACTTCTGATGCACGATCGCCGTTCCGTTCTTGAGAACGGCTTGCATGAGGAACTGGCAGTTGAGCACGCCATCAACAAGGACGCCAGTGTGACGGTAGCCGTCTTCAATGACCGTTCGACTCACACAGCCGTCTTCGGGCACGGCTCGGTCACCGGACCGGATTACCTGCAGGATTTCTTCTCTAATGTTTTCGCTTATGACGCCGGGGAATCAAGCTCCATGGGAACCCGCGTCGCTTATCATCAAAGGTTTTCGGACAACGTGAGCGCCACCGTGATTTATGAGTATGCCGGCGCGTTGTCGCCGATTGAAGATCCAACGGAAGTGGCTTTGCGAAATCAGCTGGCCACTCGGTATCGCCAAAGTGCCGGAGTTCATGTAACAGCGAAAGTCCCTCGCGTGGGAACCAGGCTCACCGCTGGATATAAGTGGATTAACGGCCCAGTCGTGTCGTCGATGGATCCTTACGGCCAGGCCCTCTATCACCTGGACCCTTACCTGAGCATTGGAATCCATCAGCCGCTGCCGAGCTTCATCCCAGGTCATCCTGAGCTTTTGGCCGACTGCGGCAACCTTCTCGCGCAGGGTTATGTTCCTTTGACCACCGGCGATGGGCGAGTCGTCCTTATTCCTACCTATCGGTACCTACGCGGCGGCCTAAGTTTTCAGTTTTAGCCGCTTTTGAAGCGTACCGAAATCGGGAAGATGTCTTCCACAAACAGGATTGACGCGATTTCTTTCAACAGAGCATTCCGTAAAATATTCATTTAATGGCGGATAGGCTTATTAGAATTCATAACACCATGGAAGTTGACGTGCTCGCATCTTTGGTTGTTTGTGTGTGTGGGTCACGGGTGTAGCTCGATGAATGATAGTCTCCGAATGCGACTTGGCGCGGTGCTCCTGGCGCTCCTCACGCTATCGGCCATCGTCTTTGCTTTCCTAAATTTTCAGCAACGCTCCCGGTTTGTCCTTCCCGACGATGGGGTCACTTGGCTGGACACACAGCAAGGCGTAGTGGCGTGGCACGTAGTTCCGGACTCGCCGGCCTCCAAGGCCGGGATCAAACAAGGCGATGTTGTCGAGACCGTGCGCGGTATCCGCATCCACCGCGCCACCGACGTCACGAGAGTGCTGTTTCATGCCGGACCTTGGACGGAAGTTCGTTACCAGATGCACCGCGGTGAAGCAGGATTTGAGACACCGCTCGTGACCGCGCCGCAGGACTCTTCTTCATCGATCGAAAATTATCTGCGCATCACCGCACTTCTCTATATTTTCATCGGCTTGTTCATATTCGTCCGCCGCTGGAATGCCCCGCGCGCGATTCATTTCTACATTTTTTGCTTGGTGTCGTTCATCCTTTACAGTTTTCATTACACCGGCAAACTGAACTCTTTTGACACCACCATTTACTGGACACAGTCGATTGCGTGGCTGTTACAACCTGCGCTACTGGTCCATTTCGCACTGGTGTTTCCGGAGCGCCGCGGCACGCTTTGGCCGAAACTTTTGGCCGTTTACAGTATTCCCGCAGTTTTATTGACCCTGCAAGTGTTCGTGGCTACCGGTACGCTGGATTTCCTGCCCTCCATAGAGAGCCGGAATTTCTTAGACACTGTGGATCTTTTCTACCTGGGCGTTTATTTCATGATCGCCGCCGGAATTTTCCTGGCCAGCTATTTCCGGGCTCCCAGTGGCGTGCTGCGCCAACAATTGAAGTGGGTAACCGGCGGAACCATCGCGGGCATCGTTCCGTTTTTCTTGTTCTACATATTGCCGCGCACCGAAAGCTGGGTTCCGCAGCCCTGGATGAAACTCTCGGTGTTCTCGCTGGCGTTCATTCCTCTATGTTTCGGTTACGCCATCATTCGCTATCGCCTGATGGATGTTGACATCATTTTCAAACGCGGGCTGGCCTACACCTTCGCTACCGCCGCAATCGTCGGCATTTATTTCGCTGGCATCGCGCTGATCGGCGAAACATTTCACACCCGCTGGCCTACCGGGCCTGCGGGTGGGGTGATAGCAATTGTGGTCGCCGCCTTTCTGTTTGAACCTGTGCGCGGTTGGATGCAGACTCGCCTGGACCGTTTTTTCTATCGCGATCGGCTGGATTACCGCCGCACGCTCATTGAATTCGGACGCGCCCTTACAAACGAAGTGCGCCTCGAGCCCCTAGTCGGTTCCGTGCTGGATCGGATTTCGCAGACGCTCCTGGTGGATCGCCTGGCTGTGTTTCTGGAAGACCCCGCACATGCAGGCCAGTTTGTTCTCTCGCGTTCGATGGGGCTTCGCCCGGAAGGCCCGCTCGATTTGACTTTTCTAGATCCTTCGCGCCCTGCGCTTGAGCGCGGCTGCTTGTTTTTCGAATCGGCGCGTGCGGCGGCGGAAGAAACCGAGTCCGTTCGCCGCACACTCGAAGAGCTCGACTTGAACTATTTCATCGCTTGCCGCTTTCGCGACCGCACCGTGGCGATCCTCGGTTTAGGCAAAACGGTGGATGGAGATTATCTTTCAAGCGACGACCTCGAATTGCTTTCCACCATCGCCGGCTATGTCGCTATAGCCATTGAAAACGCGCGCCTATATCAATCGCTCGAACAGAAGGCCATGCAGATCGAGCGTTTGAAGGATTTCAGCGAAAATATCGTGGAGTCATTGAATATCGGTGTGCTCACAGTCGATCTCGAGGATTGCATCGAGTCCTGGAATCCACAGCTCGAAAATTTGTTGGCCATTCCGCGCCGCGAAGCGCTTCGCCGCCGCCTTCAGGATGTTCTGCCGCCGGATCTGGTGGCCGAAATTTCCTCGCGTTACACGGCCGACCGCGTTTCCGGAATTTACAAATTCCAATTGCATACGCCGGGCGGCCGCCGCCTGATGATCAACGCTTCGATTGCCCCCCTGGTCGGAAAAACCGGCACCCGGCTAGGCAGACTGATCCTGCTTGACGACATCACTCAGCGTGTGCGCCTGGAAGAGCAAATGGTGCAGACCGAGAAGCTCACCTCGCTCGGTTTACTGGCTGCCGGCGTAGCGCACGAAGTGAACACACCACTGGCGGTGATCTCGAATTACATTCAGATGCTGGCGAAGCAGATTCCCGAGGGCGATCCGCGTCAAAAAACAATCGAGAGGATCGTAAAACAGACCTTCCGCGCCAGCGAAATCGTCAATAACCTGCTGAACTTCTCCCGCACCGGCGCGGCAGAATTCGTCGAGGTGGATCTTAATTCTGTGTTGGAAGAAACTCTGACGCTCGTGCAACACCCATTCAAGACAGCGCAAGTGAACGTGATCAGAAATTATACCGAACAGTTGCCGCCCGTTCTTGGCTCGATGACGCGTCTACAGCAGGTTTTTCTGAACTTGTTTATGAACGCGCGCGACGCCATGCCGAGCGGCGGCATGCTGGAAGTTCGCACCGGGGCACACAATGGATCGGTTGCAGTGGAGGTCACCGATACCGGTTCGGGCATCCCGGCCGAAAATCTTCACCGAATTTTCGATCCATTTTTTACCACCAAGGCCACCGGACGGGGCACCGGGCTAGGCCTTTCGGTTAGCTATGGGATTATAAAAGAGCACGCGGGCAAGGTGGACGTGCGCTCGACGCCCGGAAAGGGAACTTCCTTCCGGCTAGAATTTCCCGTAGCCAGGAAGGCGGTTCATGCCTAAAGGCTCCATACTTGTTATTGATGATGAAGTAGAAATTCGCGAAGGGTTGGAAGCCCTCCTTACCTCCGAAAGTTTCCAGGTAACCCTTGCCGAAACTGGCGAAGCCGGACTCAAGCAGCTCGAAGACCATCCGTTCGACTTGATGCTGCTTGACGTCAGCCTGCCGGATCGCAACGGCCTCGAGTTGCTGCGCGAGATTCGCCGGCGCGATCCGCAGCTCGCCATCATTTTAATCACCGCGTATGGCTCGATCGATATGGCTCGCGCGGCCTTCAAAGGCGGAGCCCAGGACTTCATCACTAAGCCCTGGTCAAACGACGAGCTGATCGCCCAGGTGTCGCTGGCCATCGAAGGCCGCAGGCTTCGGGACGAAAACGTCCAGCTAAAACGCGCACTCAAGCAGCGCTACAATTTTCCCAACATCGTCGGCAAGAGCGAAAAGATGCAGGCGGTCTTAGACCTCGTTACGCAGGTCGCGCCGTCGCGTTCTACCATCCTGATCTCGGGTGAGAGCGGCACCGGTAAGGAAGTGTTCGCCAAAGCCATTCACTCCGCCTCCACGCGCGCGGACAAAGCTTTCATCCCTATCAATACGGGCTCCATTCCTGCCGACCTTCTTGAGTCTCAACTCTTTGGCCATGTGAAGGGCGCCTTTACCAGCGCGATCGCTTCCAAGAAGGGACTCTTTGAAGTAGCCGACCAGGGCACTATCTTCTTTGACGAGATTTCCACCATCAGCCCGGAAACCCAGGCCAAACTCTTGCGCGTGATTCAAGAGCGCGAATTCATGCGCCTGGGCGGCACCGAGACGATTAAAGTTGACGTCCGCATCCTTGCGGCATCCAACGAAGATTTGATGAAACTCGTTCGCGAAGGCCGTTTCCGCGAAGACTTGTTTCACCGGCTGAATGTTATCTCGTTGCATCTGCCTCCTCTGCGCGAGCGCAAAGAAGATATTCCATTGCTGATCGAGCGTTTCCTGGACCAGTTCTGCCAGGAAAACGGCAAGCCCCCGCGCGCATTTACGCACGGAGCTATGAAGCTGCTCATGGATTATGACTGGCCGGGAAATGTGCGCGAACTCGAAAACGTGGTCGAGCGCGCCATCGTGCTTTCCACCCAGGAATCCATGGACGCCGATCTGCTGCCGGAAAGTGTGCGCACTCGCGAGATCGTCAAAGGTGTTCGGCTACAATTAGCCGAATTCTTGCCGCCAATGCCCGGCGAGGCTGGTGGCTTCGGCAGTTCGCCATCTCTCTTCCAAATCCTTGAAGAGGTCGAGCGCCGGATCATTGTAGACATGCTCGAGCGCACAAATTGGAACCAGACGGAAGCGGCCGAGCGTTTTCAGGTTCCGCTTTCCACGCTAAACCAAAAAATCAAACGCCTGGGTATTGAGACGCGCCGCCGGACTACCTCCGTCCGAGGCGCGGCCATGGGCTTCGGCGAGGATCCTGCGGAATTTCTCGCGGACAAATAGAGCCAAGGTTTATGGAACTCGGACGAGCTGAATCACGAAATTAGTGCGCGGCCGGCGATGTTTCCTAGTATGCGATACGGCGCGGCCTCCGGCGCCACCAACACCTTAGGAGGAATCAAAAAGGTCTGCTCGATTGCGTATTGGCCGGACATCACGGCGTGCGCCACACAATCGGTGAACACCACCCAGGTGGCCTGCGGAGGAAATTCCAGCTGCGTCTTCGGGGTATTGGTTTGAAACTCCGAATTCTCCTTCAGAAAATCGTGGAAGCGAAGCATGAACATGTCGTAGGGCGTTCGTCCGATCACCCCGAAGCCCAGTTTGGAACCAAAATCCTGCACCGTGCGGCTTAAGAAGGAATTGTCTTCAGCAATATCCTGAAGTCCCGCGCCGCCGGCGTATCGCCGCGCCAGCACCTCAAAGCCTTCGGTGGTCTGCCAGACGCGCGGTTTCTTAGGATTTAGATTTGTGAAGACGCGCAAAATGCGGGCCCCTCGCGTCGGGCGACTGGGAAAGGCATCCACGTGCAGCAGGTCATTGCGCTTATGCAGCGGCAGGTCGCGGCCTTCTTCTTCCAGTGGCCGAAAACTAGCGAAATCCAGATTCCACTTGCCGGCGTAAGGAGTCAGAAATTTCCCAAGGAACTGCGCCACCTGCGCACTATAGTTACGCATGATTGAATGCAGTCGGACAGTGGTCTCGCGGTCGCCGGAAACTCCGCGCAACATATCTTCGCCCGGACGGTAGGAAACGTTTTTGTGCATGCGCAGTTCGGACCATTGCTGCTCAAGCAAGAATTTCTGATCGTCCGCAGGCAGGTCGAACGGCGGCTCGCGGAAGAAAAGAATCTGACCGCGCTCCAGCATTTCGCAGTAAGCGCGCGAATGGGCGCCACTCTGCTCGGAAGCGGTCCAGCCCGTGGAACGTTTGTAGCCGTCCACCAAGACCCATGGCAAGTTCCGAACTGCGCCCTTCTTCATTTAACTTTTCGCAGGAATAGGCTGCTTGTAGCCGCGGGGAAGTAAAGTTGTGCTCAGATCTAAACCCGAAAGATCCACGCCGTCCAGATCCGTCTCGCGAAGGACCGTTGTTTTCAAATCGGCGCCGGTAAAATCAGCGCCTCGAACTTCGGCCAATCGAAAATTGGAGGCCACAAAATTTGCGCCGCGCAGGATGGCGCCGCGCAGGTCGGCGCGAAAGAGCTCCGCCCCGCCGGCTTTGGCTTTGGTGAGATCAGCTCCACTTAGATTGGCTTCGGTCAAATCGGCTTTACGCAGGTCGGCGCCGCGAAGTGTGGCCTTACTTAGGTTCGTGGAGGAGAGCCTGGCATCGTGCAGATTGGCTCCGTTCAGATTCGCGCCGTGAAAATCAACAAGATCGAGGTTTTCGCGCTCGAGATTCACGCAAGAGAGGTCGGCTCCGGATAAATCGGCGCGAGCGCCCGTTTCGTCACCACGCACAAAACGTCTATGCGATTCAAGAATCTCTGAAACCAGCCGTCCATTGTGCTTGATGCTTTTCGGAGATCTCATGTCCGCCGTGAGTAGGCAGCAGCTAGGATGCGTGCGCTATTCGGGAAGTATAACATGGCTGGCGCAGGGGCCGATTGTTAGCCATCGGGGGATTTGTGGTACCGTCGCAGTATGGCCCACTGCCGCACGTCTTCGGTCGGTCGAGGTTCTCGGACTCTGTTCTCGCTGGCGTTGATTTTCGGCGCTTTGGCCCCACTTCTTTTGATTCTGATTCCCCGGCCTGTGAGATCTCAGCAAAGACAAGACTCACCAAGTGACGAAGTTGTCGCAAATCTCGCAGCAGGCCGGGTGATCATCGCTGTAGTAAAAGACGCAATTCTGACGGCCACTATCGAAAATCCCGTAGAGCCTCAGACACGTATCCCCACACCTGTAGAGCTGGGAACCAAAAGCCTGGGAATCTTTCTCGGTGCTGTCGAATGGACTGCGCCCTCGTCGCACCTGGTAATCGCGCGGCTTGACAGGGATCTGCCGCGACTCCACGGCCGGGTCGCGTCCTCGGGACCACATTTGCAGCAAGCTCAACCGGGCGCCGAAGCTGGTGACATCGATTCAATCGGGCATGGCGTAGCTGAGCGCTTAAATGAAATCGCTAGAAATCTTCACGGCAAGATAGATTTGCCGCCCGACGAGCCCATCGCCCAGCTGATTCTCGCCGATTACATGGAGTATTACGGGCCGGAAATTTGGCAGTTAACATTCACACTGAAGCAATCGATGCAGCGCGAAGATTACTTCGACACACACATTCCTTTGCCGCAATACCGCCAATTGTGGCCTCCGGAGAAAGGGCAGCCTCGTTCATTGGTCGAATTCCATTACCCTCCGGAGGATTCGCAACCTTCTTTGCTTGACCTGATTCGAAATAATAATCCAGAAATCGAAAAAGTTTGCTCTTCCGACGTGAAAATGCGGGAGGTGCGTGACCATTTGCTGCATGGTGAAAGCAACAAAATAGTAGCGGTGGATGCAATTCAGTTTTTGCGTGGCGCGCTGAACGTCATCGCATCGCCCAACGAGCGCGAAGCAATCGCGAGTATAGGAATGGAATCAGGTTTCAGCTGGATTTTGAAGCCCCCGGCGGAATCCCAAAAAGCAGAAGAGAAAAAAGAACGGCCCCCGGATGCGCCGTCTCTGTTGCATCCCCAGTGACGGTGAACTTCGCCAAACGCCAGTTCGCGCTAGAACTCCTAGGCTGAGCTGGGGGAGGACTCTAGTGCGCCTTGTTTTTTGCGTCGCGAATCTGCTGCATCAGAATGTCGCGAAGGTAGTGCCAATAGGGTACAATTTGTAATGCGGCTTTCGCATAATTTTCTGCAGCATTAAGGTCTGGCGTAGCTCGATTAAGATTGGACCAGGCAAGACTCATCAACAATTCCGGCTCTCCCCAGGAAGGTTCCAAGGGATCACGAGTGTCGCTCTTTTGCGCGCGAGCAGCCTCTAGCCCTCGCTCATAGGTCTCCATTGCTTTCGCTTGGCCAATATTGGCGGGAGGAGTGCTCCATTCGTTTGGACCGACGACCCACAGGAGGCGCGGATTTTCCGGCGCCGCGGCCCGAGCCTCTCTAAGAAGCTGCGAGGCGGGTGCCATGATTTCTTTCATCTTCTCAAAATCTTTTATTTTTGAAAAAATTCCTTCCGCAAACTGTCTCATTAGGATGCACGAAACAGCGCCAACCTTGGCGTCCACAAAACTCGGATCCCTTTGAATGGCTGCGTCAAACTCGCTTTCTCCGTCCGTGAGATCCTCAGCCAAATCTGGCGGAGTCGGAGTTTCGTTGAAACCATTGATGGCCCTGCGCCATTTTGCGAATCCGCGCCAGTAGCGGACGCGAGATGCAACCTCAGGCTGGTCCACGAACGGAACAAGCTCTTCATAAAGTTTGTTTAACGCCGCACGATCTCCTTGGTAGTCTGCCCTTTGAATTTTGATTACGATAGAAACAGCCGACTTGCGGGCAGATGTGACGTCGTTCTCGGTCTGCACTTCTTGAGCCGCAGTCGAAGTCTGTTGTTTTGTAGGATTTGTGGTCGCAGGATCCTGCCGATGGCCAAGCGCGCCGCATAGAATTAGAAGGCCGACAGCCGCCGTTTTCATTTCAACCCAACCTTCCGCACTTTGAATTTCTCGCTCAATTACGATCGACATGATCGGGAGCGTTGGTTTCAGCGAGACGATCCTCCGCCGTTTCAGACGAAGCAGCCCGCAAAAGGGTAAGCAACTACGCAGAATGTGGTCTACTTCTTTTCGGCAACTTGCTGCTTCAAACGCGCATTCTTCTCGTTTACGGAGCGCTCCAGATCTTGCTTATGCGAAACAAGTCTGCTCGCGATTGCTGCATCCGAAAGGCCCAAAATTTCCGCTGCGAAAATTGCAGAATTCACTGCGCCGGCCTTATCAATCGCCATCGTAGCAACCGGAATGCCCCCGGGCATTTGCACCGTCGATAGCAGCGCATCCAATCCGTTCAGCGTACTTGTCCCCATAGGGACCCCGATCACAGGGAGAGTGGTATTTGCGGCGATCACTCCCGCAAGATGCGCTGCGGCCCCCGCGGCAGCAATCAAAACTTTCAAGCCCCGCGGTGAGGCTGTTGTGGCGTACTCATGCGCGCGTGCAGGCGTGCGATGCGCAGAAACAACCTCCAGTTCATAAGGGATTCCGAACTTCTCCAGAGTCTTGGCCGCTTCGCTCATCACCGGGTAATCCGTATCCGATCCCATTAGGATTCCTACCAGCGCCCTTTCTTGCTTCCTGTGCTCGTTGGCCAATTCAGTCTCCTAGTCGGTATCTTACCTAACTAATCGCTTCCGCGGCGACGACTACAATTTCATGCGATCGCCTCGGTGAATTATTCCGATTGTTGGTGCTTCCTCCACCTCGTTCATCGGGAACCGGTGGACTAAGCAAATGAAACGATGCTGCACTTCACCCATTTGCTGGCTCCCCGGCTGCTTTTCCGGCATCTTTGGTCCGGCCAATATCCTCCCGATAATGCGCTCGGTCAATCTTGATCTTGCTCGCAGCCTCATAAGCAATTTTGCAAGCTGCCGCCAAGTCATCTCCTCTGGCTCCTACGCCTAGAACTCGGCCGCCAGTCGTGTAGTACTTTTCACCTTCCCACCGCGTGCCTGCGTGAAAAATCACGGCGCCCGGAACCGCCGCGGCTGCGTCCAGTCCAGTTATTTCTTTGCCGATTTTCGGATCGTCGGGATAACCCTCTGACGCAACCACCACACAGATACTTGCCGCTGCTGAAGAGTTTGCTTGCAGTGGGGAAAGTTCTCCGCGAGCTGCTTTGGCGCATGCGTCCGCTAAATCAAAATCGGCACGCAGCAAAATCGCCTGCGTCTCGGGATCTCCGAGCCGGCAATTATATTCCAGAACCTTTGGTCCATCCTTGGTCAGCATCAATCCGAAATAAAGGAAGCCGCGATACTTGAGGCCTTCTTTTTGAAGCCCCGCCAATGTAGGCTGCACGACCGTGTCCAGAATCTTCTCTTCCAATTCAGCAGACAACAGATCCGGAGTGGAGAAAGCTCCCATGCCACCTGTGTTCGGGCCTCTGTCGTTGTCAAACGCACGCTTGTGGTCACGAGACGCCGCCAGTGATACAAGGTTTTTTCCATCACTCAGAATGATGTAAGACAGTTCATGCCCCGATAGGCCCTCTTCCAATAAAATCTGCTTCCCCGCGTCTCCGAATTCCTTTTTTTCCATCAGCCGGTCGATGAATTCGGACGCGCAGTCAGGCGATGAAGTCACCAGCACGCCCTTTCCCGCGCACAATCCATCGGCCTTCACTACCAATGGCCAATCGACCGAACACAATGACGTATAGGCGTCAATCGGCGAATCGTAAATCCCATACGTCGACGCTGTCGGAATTCCGTTCCGCTCCATAAATTTCTTCGCAAAAACTTTGCTACCTTCCAGTTGCGCCGCGGCCTTGGTCGGTCCCAGCAGCGCCATCTTCCGACTCGCAAATTCATCGGCAATGCCACGCACGAGAGGCAACTCCGGCCCGCAGATGGTAAGATCGGCGCCAAGCTTGGCTGCCAAATTTGCTGCTTCCGCTACATTTCCCGAATCTAGCGGCATGCACTCCGCGTCGTTTGAAATCCCGCCATTTCCCGGGGCACACCAGATCTTTTTAACGCCCACACTTTGGCGCAGCTTCCACACGAGAGCATGCTCGCGTCCGCCGCCGCCGATCACAAGAATTTTCATCTCAGTCACGGAGCCAAGAACGATACGAGGGAGTATTGCCTGCTGTCAACTCTAGTTCTTCCTAGAGGGCACAGGGAATAATCGCTCCTCCCGTCGCTGCGCGGCATAGATTATAAACTACGTACATAGTAGTACTCTGAGACATTTCTCTTGCCACTTCGTGGATCCTTGTAACCGGCGGCAGCCTGTGGAGTATGCTCGAGTTTTTTATGGCTGATATGATAATCTTGTACCGGGGCACTCACGCTAACTTTCCTCTTAGGTCGCTTTAAGCGGCTGTAAACACATGAGATTAAGTATGATGTGGATGTTCTAATGGCGCCCATCACTGACGAAGCCATCGCAAGAAGCTTGTGCGAGTACGGCGTGGCGGCTGATCCGGCAATGTGTCTCGCGATACAGAAATACATCTCCGTTCTCTTGCGCTGGAATAAAAAGATTGCTCTGACGGCCATCACTGATCCGCTCGATATCGTCAGATTCCACTTCGGAGAGAGCATGTTTGGCGCGCCGGCGGTGCCGATTGGAAAGGGTCGGCTCGCCGACGTCGGCACGGGCGCAGGGTTTCCGGGTCTTCCTCTAAAACTTCTGGTACCTTCACTCGATTTGGTGCTCATCGAATCGAACGCCAAGAAAGCTTCGTTCCTATCGGAGTGCATTCGTGAACTCAATCTCACCGGCGTCGATGTATATCGGGGTCGCGTCGAGGAAATTGAACCAAGAGACCATGGCTTTGATTTCGTCACGGCAAGGGCTCTTGGAGGCTACGCTCATCTCGTAACATGGTCGCAAAGTCAGCTAGCTTCGGGAGGATCGCTTGTTTTGTGGGTCGGAGAGCGGGACGCCATTGAGATAGGAAAGGCACCGTTTTTCACCTGGCGAATTCCTGTTCCGATACCTGGCTCGGATCGGCGGGTGCTTCTCATCGGAACTCATCTATAGCGACTAATTGTTTCACGTGAAACATTTCTGTGTTTCACGTGAAACACCTTGCATCGCCGCGGAGCCATCTGCTACATTCTCGCTCCGGGGGACACCGTTGGCCCGGATCATCGCGATAGCAAATCAGAAAGGCGGAGTAGGTAAAACCACAACTGCCGTCAACCTCGGTGCTTCTCTTGCTGCATCCGATCAAAAAACGCTCATAATCGACTGCGATCCACAAGGGAACACTACAAGTGCACTCGGCTTTCCCAAAGACCCCGCAAGAAGAACCCTGTACCAGAGTCTGATCCTCGATGAGCCGATCGAAAGGATAGTCCTAGACGCCCAGGTGGAAGGGCTAGATCTACTTCCATCTGACAAGAACCTGGTAGGGGCCGCGGTCGAGCTCGTCAACATGGAGAACCGCGAATACCGTCTCAAGGCGGCAATATCTGGAATCCGCGAAAGATACGCCTACATTCTTATCGACTGCCCTCCAGCTCTTGATCTGCTTACGCTTAACGCCCTGGCCGCTAGCGACTCCGTTCTGGTACCAATTCAGTGCGAGTATTTAGCCCTCGAGGGAGTCTCAGAGCTGCTTGATACGCTCATGCGTCTGCGCCGCACGATTAATCCTGCGCTCGCCATAGAGGGAATCTTGCTGACAATGTACGATGACCGAACGACTCTCTCGAAACAGGTCGCCGCCGACCTGAGAAGCTTTTTCGGCGGTCAAGTATTCGAGACGGTGATACCTAGAAATGTTCGTCTCGCCGAAGCGCCAAGTCACGGGATGCCCGTGATTTTCTACGACATTCATAGTAAAGGTGCCGAGAGCTATGTCCAGCTTGCCAAGGAGGTTATCACCAATGCCCAGAAACGCGTTGGGCAAGGGCCTGAGCGCACTGATCAGGGAACCCGAGCAGAATCAGCAGCAGCAGCCAGCGCTGGTGTCAGCCGATCCGCAGCAGGTCCAACCGCCGGCGCAACCGATGTCGGCGGGACGACCAGCAGTAGCGACGGCGGCAGCTCCAGCACTGGCTCCGAGTGATGGGCTGCTTTACGTCGATATCGACCTAATCGACCCCAGTCCCTACCAGCCGCGCTCTCGCTTCGGCGAGGAGGCGCTGGAGGAGCTGGCACGCTCAATACAGGCCAGTGGAATCGTGCAGCCGTTGGTAGTCCGCAAAGTGGGTCTCCGTCATCAGCTCATCGCCGGTGAACGTCGTTGGCGTGCCGCTCAACGGACCGGTCTCAGCCGAGTCCCGGTGGTGATTAGAAATGTTTCAGACGCCATGGCTCTGGAAATGACGCTGGTTGAAAACTTGCAGCGCGAGGATCTGAATCCAGTCGAGCAGGCGCACGCCTTCCAGCGACTCACTGAAGAGTTTCATCTTACGCAAGAGGAGGTCGCGGAGCGCACTGGAAAAGATCGCACAACTATCGCCAACGCAGTGCGATTGCTTAAGCTGGAGGAACCGATCCTCACATTACTTGAAGAGGGAAGACTCAGTTCCGGGCACGGGCGGGCACTTCTTGCAATCGCAGATCCGGGCACGCGATTGGGCGTTGCACAGCGCATCGCACGGACCGGAATGACCGTCCGACAAGTTGAGCGCCTGGCCACCCGCGGGCCTCGTATACGCCCTGCTACTTCACTCAACCAACCCGATCCCAACACCAAGGCTGCATTGGAAGAGCTCCAGCGCGAGTATGGAACGCGTGTGATTATACAGCCGCGCCGATCCGGCAGGCCCGGGCAGTTGATCTTTGAATACTATGATGATAGTGATTTAACCCGCCTCTACGACCAATTGATGGTTAAATAGAAGTTACTTCGCAGCTAAATGAAGCTCCGGGAAGCCCGCACGATGGCATGGTTTGAGCGCAACAAACGGCATGACTCCGGAGAATGGACGGGTTTCCTCGAGCGCGGAGTAAAGCTCGAAGGTAAACTCGAGTCCACCGGCACCTTCCGCATCGATTCGGACATGAAGGGAACTCTCGTCTCGGAAGAAACATTGATTCTCGGCGAGCATGCCAGGGTTGAAGGCGAGATCCACGGCAACTATGTGATCATTGGCGGTCGCTTCGATGGGATTATCCGCGCCAAAGGCAAAGTGGAAATTCAAACCAAGGCAATCGTCACTGGCGAAATTCACGCACCGTGTCTTCTTATTGAGCCTGGCGCTGTGTTCGACGGAAGCTGCCACATGTTGGGGACTACGCAGGCCTCCAAGCCGGTAACCATTCCGATTCGCTCGGTCGCCGCGCGCGCTTGAACTATTCTGCTATTCGACAGTTCTCTCCCCGCCGGTTCAAGACGGATGAAGCGCTATAATCCATAATCGTAAACACGTACTCAGGAGGCTTCGTTTGCCGGAAACGATTCGATTGACGACCACCGCTAAGGCCGCCGGATGCGCCGCGAAGTTGAGTCCCGCAATATTGGACTCCGTTTTAAAACGCCTGCCGCGCCAAATCGATCCCAACGTCCTGGTGGGTTTTGAAACTAGTGACGACGCCGCCATCTATCGTCTCACGGACGATTTGGCCATCGTGCAAACGGTCGATTTTTTCACGCCCATCGTGGACGACCCGTCGCTTTTCGGTCAGGTCGCCGCAGCAAATTCTCTTAGCGACGTTTACGCGATGGGTGGACGCCCGATTTCTGCTCTCACCATCGTCGCGTTTCCAACTTCCGAAGGGCCGGAAGTTCTCGAGGAAATTCTCCGCGGCGGGCTCTTGAAAATGTCAGAGGCGGCCTGCACCGTCGTGGGCGGCCATTCCATTCGAGACGAGGAGCTAAAGTTCGGTTATGCCGTCACCGGCGTTATCCACCCTGAAAAGCTCTGGAAAAACGTTGGCGCGCGATCCGGCGACGTTCTACTGTTCACAAAATCTTTGGGAACAGGCGTCATTTCCACAGCATTGAAACAAGGCCTAGCCGAACAAGCCTGGATCACTGCTGCAACCGCGTCAATGACACGCTTGAACCGCGATGCCGCCGAAGCTTTGCATGAAGTGGAGTCTGCATCGAAAAATGAAAGGCCCATACACGCAGTCACCGACGTAACAGGCTTTGGGTTACTTGGCCACGCCAGAGAGATGGCCATCGGCAGCGGCGTTTCGATGAAGATCGATGATCGCAAGATTTCGTATCTTCCTGGAGCCATCGAAGCTGCGCGCGGCCATTTTTTCTCCGGCGGCTTGAAAAACAATCGTGACTTCTGCGAAGGCTGCGTCGAATTCGCTCACCGTGTGCCTGATGAATTTCGCTCTCTCCTTTTCGATCCGCAAACATCCGGCGGCCTGTTTATTTCAATTGCTCCGGATTCCGCAGATCAAGCGATCGCGGCGCTAAAGCGTTTCAATGTATCGGCGCAAGCCATCGGAGAAATTATTCCGCGGCGTTCTCCTCTGATCGAAATCGCCTGACTCGTCTCAATCGTGTACACTTTTCTTCTTTTTAAACCTCCATGGACCCGATAACCCACGGAATCACCGGTGCCCTCCTGGGCAAGGGATATTTTGCGGAACGCAAAGGCCGCGTCGCGATTTTCGCAGCAACCCTTGGCGCGCTATTCCCCGACATCGATATCATCTACGAAATAGTTTCGCGCGATCCCCTCGCCATCGTGAAGTATCACCGCGGAATCACCCATTCTTTCGCCGGATTGCCATTTTTTGCCGCGCTTCTTGCCTGGCTCACGCGCTGGCTGGCACGGCGCCGCGGCCGCGAGGCTCCTTCATGGGCCATGCTCACTCTAATTTACGGCGTCGGAATCGCCAGCCACATCGTGCTCGACGGAATGACTTCCTTCGGCACGCGCTTGTGGACTCCAGTTTCGCAACAGCGCGTATCCTGGGATCTTCTTTTCATCATCGATTTCAGCTTTTCCGCGATCGTGTTGCTGCCTCAAATTGCAGCGTGGATTTATCGCGATCGTGCGGAAAGTCGTCTGCGCGCCACATGGATGTGGATTCTTTTCACCGGGGGGGCGGTCCTGGCCTGGAGGGCCGCGGATGCCGCGGGATTTCCGTTTCATCTCTGGATCCTGGCGCTTTCTAGCGCGCTCATCGCCGTGTTGTTTTTTCTTCCCGCGCTGGGCGATCGGGGATTTCGAGTCACGCGTTCTTCTTGGTGTAAGGCAGGAACGTACGCCATGATCGCTTACCTTTTCGCCTGTGGCGTTGCGCACCACGCGGCCATGCAGCGAGTAAAAGATTTCGCTTCGGCTAATAGAATTCAGATTGATCGCCTGGCCGCGCTGCCGCTTCCCCCTTCCCTACTCGATTGGGGCGGGGTAATTCGCACGGTCAATGGCGTCTATCAAGCCCGCTTTGATTTGCGAAACCCTGCGCCTGCAGATTTCCATTTCGCGCCTGATTCTCCGCCGGATCCTTTCATTGCGCGCGCGTTGCAGTTTCCCGAGGTTCAGATATTCTGGCAATTCGCACGCTTCCCCGTGATTCACAGCTCCACGGAAGGCGCTCAACACATTGTCGATATCGGCGAAAATCGTTTTGTGAATACGCGGCGCAACAAGCCCCAACCTTTCACCTACCGCTTGGTTTTCGACGATTCCGGCGATTTGCTCGAGCAAGGTTGGCAATCCGATGGCATGTTCTTGCGGCACATGCAAAAACTTTCACCTCGACGCAACGGAGAAACCCCATGAAGGTTCTGATATTCAGCGACATTCACGGAGATTTGCGCGCGCTGGAGAAAATGGCGAATCAAAAGGCTGATGTTTATATCGCCGCCGGAGATTTGTCCAACTTTGGCAAAGGCCTCGACCGCTGCGGCGAAATCCTAAAGGCGCTGGGAAAAAGCGTTTGGGTCTTGCCTGGAAATCACGAAACGCAAAGCGAGATCCATTCGCTCTGCGAGCATTATGGTTTCGTTGATTTCCATCGGACTGTACGCCCGCTCGAATCCGCATCCGGCCTTACGCAGTGGGCCGGCCTCGGCTACAGCAACATCACTCCATTCAATACGCCCGGAGAATATTCCGAAGAGGAAATCGGCAAGGCTCTCGGCGAATTCGACGGGATTAAACCACTATATCTGGTCGTACATTTTCCGCCACTCAATACCAGCCTCGATGAGTTCGCGCCCGGAAAACATGCAGGCAGCCCGGCGCTGCGCGCATGGGTTACCGCCCAGCAGCCTGCCTATCTTTTTTGCGGACACATTCACGAGACAGCGGGGCGCTCTGATCGCATTGGGCAAACACAGTGTTTCAACGTGGGGAAGACCGGATACGCGCTGGAGATCTAACTCGGCTGTTTTGGTTGCCAGTTACTTCTTGCTGGCAGGGTAAACCACGAGTTGCCGGCGATCTCCAGCGCCTTCGCTGGCCGTCCGCACGCCTTGCGCGCCGTTCAATTCCAAATGTATCAGGCGGCGTTCACGCGGCGACATGGGATTAAAACGAAAAGGCTGGCCTGTTTCACGTACGCGCTGGGCAGCCACCCGCGCTGAAAGCTTCAATTCTTCCAACCGCGCCGAACGATAGTCTCCGCAATCGAAACGCACGCGATCATGCAGCCGAGGATCCAGACGCAACCAGCGATGGGCCACATGTTCGAGCGCCAACAGCAGTTCTGCGTTGCGCTCGAGCAGAAAATCATGATCCGCTCCCCGGAATGCGACTACGATGTCCTGGTCCTCCGGACCGCCCGCCAGCGAACCTGGCATTGAAATGTCGTATTCGATCGCCAGTCCCATTTCGCTGACGGCGAGATCGAGAAACCGTTTCAACTCTGCGGCCCCGCGTTCGTAATCGAGGCGGGCTTGGCCTTGGACGCGGTCGTTCGTATACGGCCTTTTCGCGCTTGTAGTTCGTTCGTCAGGCATCGAGCGCTTTCTTTTTGAATTTACTTCTGGATGGGAGTGGCTCGCTACGATTCAAATAAACCTGCTGGGCAATACCGACCAGATTGCTCGTGAACATATACAAATTTAGTCCGCTGGACAAGTTGAAAAAGAAAAAACCAAACATGAGCGGCATAAGCGACAACATTTTTTGCTGCGCCGGATCCGTAGTGGTTTGAGGCGTCATTTTCGTCATTAGATACATCATGATGGCCATGCCAATCGGGAGAATATAATACGGATCCTTCGCCGAAAGGTCATGTATCCAGCCGATCCAAGGCGCGTGTCGCAATTCAATCGCGCCGTTCAGCACGCGCCACAGCGCCCACCAGATCGGCATCTGGAAAAGCATCGGTAAACAACTGCCCATCGGATTGATGCCTTCCCGGCTATAGATGGCCATTACTTCTTCATTCATTTTCTTCTTGCGCGGATCGGTCATGGAATATTTCTTGTACCGGTCTTGAATCTGTCGGATTTCCGGCCCAACTTTCTGCATCTTCTGCATCGAACGCCAGCTCTTCATCTTCAGCGGAAACATGGCGAAATTGATGACCAGCGTAAGTAGGACGATGCACCAGCCATAATTCGGCACTTTGGTCTGGATGGTCTGCAGAATCCACAGCAAGGGTTTGGCGATGACACCGGTCCATCCAAAATTAATCAATTCCGCGAGCGGTGGCTTGGTTTTTTCCAGGATCTTCAGGTCTTTCGGTCCCACGTAAAGACGCGCGCGCAAAGGTGCCGCAATGGTAGTCCCCACAGCCATCTCAGAAATGGGCTCGCTGGCGGGCTTCCCGTCATCGACGATGCCGTGGTCTTGCGTCCAGTGCCACAGAGAGAGTTGCGTGCCCTCCGGCAGAAACGCCGCCGTGAAAAACTGGTCTTCAATACCCAGATATTCCATCGGCCCGTTTTGCAATGCCGGCTGGCTTTGGTTTCCGGATACGCCAAGCTTTTTGTACTGCAACAGTTCAAGCTTGTCGTTGAGCTTGTAATAAACGGTAACAAGCGAGGCCGCTTTGTACACTGCCCGGTCGCCGAACCCGCCGCGCCAGGCAAGTGCCGCGGGAATCGGGTCACCGTCGAGCAGGACGGAAACCTCCGCAGCCATCTCGTAGTTCAGGTTGAAAATTAACTTCTTCGTGACGTCCAGATGGCCGTCGCTCCAATGGAATGTCACTTCGCCTGGCGCAGACAAATTAGGTTGATCCGGCGTCACTTCATACAACGCTGAGTTGGCTTTGGCTTCGAGCTGCGCATCAGAAAGAACCAGCGAGAATGGCCAACCCAGTTGCTGTGCCGCAGCACTATTCACCAGATCGAGTAAGTGCGGCGGCTTCTGATCGTCGGAATATTTCTTCAGCCTCCAACTTCGCACCACACCGCCACGATTCGAAAACTCCACCACATAAAGGGGACTTTCAATCGCTACCAGTTTCTCATTTGTGGCTTCAGCCTTCACGGGGCTTGCGGCTGCGACTGCGTCGCTTACTTGCGTGGCCTTTCCGGCGCTGGCTGAGGTCTTCGCCGGCGGTTGTGACGTCGCTGGCGGTGACGTCGTCTGCGCGGGCTGGGGTGGCGCGACGGGCTTATAGAAATGCCCCCAGGCAAAAAGAATTACAAGCGCGACAACCACAAATACCACCGCGCGTATCTGGTCGCCCATCTCGTTCACAGAATTCGCTCCTCGTCTCGCTTAGGCAGAACGTCTTCGGTGAAAAGCGCGTGGAATGTCTTGTAGGAATTGCCAGCAGGAAACTCCGTCACAGGTTCTCGGGTTACAGAAGCCTCACCGTCGTATGCGTCAGGCACTGGGTCAAATCCGCCCTTGGTGAAAGGACGGCAGCGTCCCAGCCTTTGCAGCGCCAGCCAGATTCCGCGGCGCGCCCCGTGACGCGCAATCGCTTCCTGAGCGTACTTCGAGCACGAAGGATAAAACTTGCAAGCTCCGCCAAAAAAATGCGAAAGAAAAGTCCGATACAATTGCACCAGAGCCAGCGAAATCCAGGCACCCAACGATCGCCCGCTTGTCCCCATGGAATTAGAACCGGTCGGTCCTACGGCTTGCGCGGAATCAATTTCACCAGCTCGTCCGCGAGCGGAGAAAATTTCGCCGTCGCCGCCGTGCTGCGTGGATGAATCACAATATCCCATCCCGTGGCAATCTCCTGTCGATGCAATCGTAGAATTTCGCGAAGGCGGCGCCGGATTCGGTTGCGCCGGACCGCGTTACCCAGCGCCTTTTTTATGCTCCAGCCAAACCGGCTGATTTCGAGGCCATTGGGGCGTAGAAATATCGTGAACTCGCGGTTCGTCCGGCGGCGCCCCTCGCGATACACCAGGTCGTACTCCGAGCGGCGCACCAGCCGGCAATTCCGCGGAAGATTCAGCCGCGGATTATCAGACGCGCGTGAGACTGTGGCGCCCCTTCTTGCGACGTTGGGCCAGAACTTTGCGCCCACCTTGACTCTTCATGCGCTTGCGAAAGCCGTGCTTCTTGTGACGGCGGCGCACATGCGGTTGAAACGTGCGTTTCGGCAACGATCGTTCTCCTCTGCCTGAGTATTATTTCGATGTGAGCCGGTTGGGCGTTGCGGTACTGCGGCATTCCCGCTTTTCGCGCACGCACAATCCTGCGCGGGCGCAACGCATCGGAAGCAAATCTCTCACCCTAGCGAAACAAACAGTGTATTAGACCCGCGCTGTGCGGTCAAGAATTCGCGTGACTTGGGCGGAGTAGGATTCGAACGCTCTTCGAAAGGGAGGCCGGGAACAAGCCAAAAATAGTTGCAGGCCCGAGAGTGGAAAACGGGCCTGCAAATTCGATCTTCTTTCGAAATTACCTAACGCTTCGGTTTTTCTTCCGGCTTGCTTGCTGCATGAGGTGCCGATTCATGCTGGGCAGGCGCAGGTTTCGGCGCCGCTTGGTGCTGAGGCGCGGGTTTCGGCGCCGCTTGGTGCTGAGGCGCCGGTTTCGGTGCACTTTCATGTTGTGGCGGTGGCTTTGGTGCAGCCTGATGCTGAGGTTTAGGCGCGGCTTCGTGTTGAGGCTGAGCCTTCGGCGCAGACTCATGAGCCGGCTGCGGTTTTGGGGCAGGCGGAGCCTTCGGTGCTGCCTCATGGGCCGGTTTGGGTGCAGTCGCGGTGTGAGGCTTGCTCTCTGATTTTGGCGCCGCTGGGTGCGCAGCAGTCTCCGTTTTTGGTGCCGCTGTATGTGGCGTACTGCTCTTCGGTGTGCTTGCTGTGTGCGCGGCGTTCTCGCGCGTTGCAGGCTTCGCCGCAGAACCCCCGGCCTTGCGTTCGGAAGTCGCGCCGGCGTTCGCGGCAGGTTTCGCTCCTGAGGTCGTTCCCTTGTGCGCATTCGTTGCAGCCGCACTCGTACGCTCAGTGCCGCGTGCCGGAGTGTTGGTTTTGCTGGTAGCAGCTCCACCGGTTGCCTTCCCGCCTCCGGCGTTCGCCGCACCCTTACCCGTCGCACCCTTGTAAGGGGCCGCCGCCTTCGCCGGCACAACGCCTGCTTTAAAGTCACCAGGTTTTGCCGTCGCAGCTACCGCGGGCTTCCCACGGTTCACAGAAGCGAATTGACTGCGATCCTTCGCGGCTATTTCACGGTGCGAGACTTGCACCGACGTCGGCGGCGTGTGTTGCTCGTGCGCGAAGGTTTCTTCCTGTGCTGACGGTTTCCGGCTGACGCCACCGGGACCGTTAAAACTTGCGCGAGTCGTCGAGCTGTAGTTATTGATCACCGTCTTGTTGTAAACATTGTGAATTACCGTCACATTCACGTTATTCACCGAGCGGTTGTAGAAGAAATGGCCGCCTTCCCAACGCCCGCCTTCATATCCTTCGCCGACATACCCGAATCCGTAGTCAACGCCGCCGTAGAAACCGACGTGCGGACCCCAGTAACCGCCATTCCACGCATACACTCCGCTGTTCCATCCCCAATATCCAGGCGTCCAGAGGAACCCGGGAGTCGGTGCTTCCACCCAAGTGCCAGGCACCCAATAATAATCGCCATCGTCATCGCTCCAAGCCCAATAGCCCGGTGTCCAGAGATATCCCTCGCCGGGACAAATCGGTTGCACATACACCGGCAGCGCGGGCGGAGCTACCGTGATGGACACCGCGATTTGAGCATGCGATGCAACAGGCGTGAATAACATCAGAGCTGCCAGAAATAGCCACAGAGCGGAGCGGAACGAACGCATCTTGTGCATGATCATCACCTCGTTAAATTTTCTTTCAACTGCAACGAATAAGCTATTCGCATACCGTGGAAATGGCCGGTAGAAACTTAGTTTTTAATAACAGCTTCTGCTGCGTAAGATAGCTTTGGAAGGGTTCAGATGCGCTGTCGGACATGGCTTATCCGACATGGAGGATAACGCGTTCATCCTACCCCATCAAGGGAAGATGCACGAGCCATGCCTTTTGATACAAAATTTCTAAGAGGGTTCTTGTGCTTACCGTCTCGGACGAAATTCCACCACCACATCCTCCTCAGCACCGAGCGGTTGCCCATCTAACAGCGTCACTGTGTAGCGCCATTCGCGAACGGCTCGCACAACTCGTGGGATTAATGAAGTCGGCCCACTGATCGCTGTTACGTCCAGCACATCTCCGCCTTTTCCGATCGTCGCCCGCACTTTCACCGTTCCACCGATATCGCCGCTACCCGCGGGCGGCACGGGGTCGACATGATAGATCAGCACTCCCGCCTGCAATCGCGCGGGACGATGTGCCGATGCCGGCCCAGGCAGAGTTGGGACCAGAACAAAGCGCTGCGCGCTGATGGCCAACGCTCCCGAAGCGCTCACCGCTACCTCTGGGAACGCCAGCCGGAAAGGACCGCTTTTTTCATCCGGAGGAGTTACCAGTATTGGTCTTCGCACCTCGCTATAGGGCTTATCGACCGTCGCTTCATAATCGCCCGGTGGCTTGCCATTCGCCGGTCTCGCAGGCCGCGTCCTTGTTTCAGGCACGACTGGCTCCGATGGCGGCAGGCCGGGCTTACGATCTTCGCCGTTATCACTCCGCAAAGCGCTCGAGGAGCTAGCCTTTGAAGGTGCGTCCTCACTTTCAGCGTCTTGTACAGCATTGTTGGCTGGCGCTTTCAGGTCATTTCCGGTATTCGGCGTTTCAGACGGATAAGTCCGTGGACCCTTTGGTGGTTGTACAGATCTTGCGCCGTGGGATGTGCCAGGCGAGTCGCTAGTGGAAGTATTCGTCGGAACCTCTGAGGAAGAGTTCGACGATTGTGGTTCCGGCGCGCGCTCTACGATTTGGTTCGAGTTGCCAGAGCTTGTCCCTGGCGAAACATCGGAGGACGAGTGCGGGAATTCTCCGTTAAATCGCAACAATCTCCTCATCGATCTGGTGCCCAATATCAGACCGGCAGCGAAACATATGGCAGCAATTAAAATGCCCAGAGCGGCAATCCGCGGCAAGTTGCTGCGTTCAGGCACTCCTTCGGCAACCTGCCGGCTGATGAGTTGCGTCGCCGTGGGACCCCGGCTCCAGTTAAATTGCTGTCTCCAATCCGTTTCCGGAGGATACGTACATGTCGGCAGCGCGCATTCCCCAGGAGTTTTTTCTTCCGCCGGGATCGATTCTTTCGGGATTTCTTGAATAACCCGGCTTTCCTCCGGTTCAGAAAGAGACAAACCCGCGGAACTATCTCCGTCTGGACAGCGAGGATTTTGATCCAACGAGGAATCGGGGGCTTCGAATTGCGTCACGGCGTATTCACGCATAGCTTCGTCTTCTGTTTTACGAGCATTGTCAGAGCGATCGATGATCCAGCGCCGGCGCGGAAACACAACGGTGTCGACCGATTCGCTGGCCGGAGCTCGCGCGTCACCCGCATCACCTGAGCCTAGTTCAGACTCCTCGCCGAACCCGGGGGGAATGGCTTCCATGTTCTCCATACTCGATTCACTGGCTGGCTTGGCACCGAAACCTTCGCAAACCGAGTGAGGTGTTGGAATATCTTCCAAAAACTCTCCGGGATTCTGCCCTACCCGCTCTTGCACTTCGCGCTCCGCGTCCGTTTCTGTCCAATTGGGCGCATTTGGTGTTTGCAAATGCAAAGTACTTTCTGACGGAAACATCGCCGCAAATCTTGCCTCGTCAGCTTCGCTCAGCACTTCTAACTTGCGCGGCGTCGTTAGATTCCGGCGACTGCCGGGCGCCGAATTTTCCAGAAGCTGTTTATTATTCTTAGCAAGGTAACCAATTCCCTGCTCAATTCGATCGTCAGCGGGGACTTGACTGGAAATCCAGTGCCGTATCCTTTCCCGATCCACTTCCGTGATGTTCTCAAAAGAAATGCCAGCCGCCTTCTTCGAATCGCCGACCCACACTACTCGTCCGCTAGTTTCGATCCAGCTGGGAACCTCAGGAAGTTGAAACCGAATACTTGGGAAGTAATCGGCGAAAAACATTCCGGCCGCAGTAATCGCCAGGCCGCCCTCGCTGATATTTAGGGCGATCCCGCCATTACCGTCTCCTAGGTCGATGTAGGTTACCCGCGGTGAATTGCTGCGCGTGCAGGCGCGGCGATCGCGCCTTTCCGACAGATTTTCAAAGAAGCCTTTTATACTTCCCCGAGTATTCGACATCCCCACACCCCTCGCTTCACAGTCGAGCCAGCCGGGAGTTCGCTCGGACGATTCCTAAAACGGAAAGAACGCTATTGTACTGTTTTCTCGCTAACACGGCCTGCATTAAGCGCCTTACTTCCTAAGCAAAAATACCTTACGGCTCTAAACCGTCGAGTGCGCGCTGTCAAGAAATGGGCAGGCTTCGCAACGGCACACTGGATTAACCCAGCTATGGCAAATAAGTCGCGGACCATGCGGGTTCAGTAAGGGCTGGCGAAGGGGGCCGCAACAACCGGTGGCACCGGATGTTTCTTTCCGGAGAGTGAGTTATAAGGCCTTGTATGGTCTGAAGATGGACATTCAAAAAGTCCAGCTACTGATAAAGCTCGAGTTCCTCGGTGGCCTCATCGTACACCTGCCGGACGATCGGCGTCGCAAAATTACTATCGAATTCCGCGTTCAGATTCGCGTCGTCATGCGTAAACTTCGGTTGTATGGTGTCAAACTTCACGAACTTTCGCGTTTCTTCCAGCGTCATGCCGCGGCGCAAAGCTTCGTGCACTTGGTCGGTCACTGATTCCAGAGATTCCCTAACGAGCTGTAAATATTTTTTGTCGCGTTGAGCTTCTCCGTGACCCGGGATAATCACTTCCAGGTCCAGCCGCTCCAGCGTCTTCAGGCTTTCAATCCAGGAACGAGGATGCGAGTCTGCGCCAAACGGCACCGGAGCAGTGAGCAAGTCGCCGGCCAGCAGGATTTTTTCTTTCGGCAAATACGCGACGGAGTCTCCCGCGGTGTTCCCCACGAAATGCATCACTCGAAACTCTCGCCCTCCGTGGTACAGCGTAACCTTTTTGTCATAAGTAAGCGTTGGCAGCGCGGGATGCATTCCTTCGTATTCGGCCATGAATGTCTTCTCTTTGCGGAATGTATCTTCAACGTCATGGCGATCCTTTTCGGCCAGCGGCTTCCCGTCGGGACTCTTCCCCGTGCGCAACTGCTCCTGCATATCTTTGTTCGCGGGAGCAACAATGGCCAGAAGTGTCTTTCCGTAAACGTTCATCGTGTTTTCCATCAGCCGTCGCGTTTCCGAGCTGGCAATGATTTCCACGTCAGGAAATTCTTTGGCATAGACTTCGTTGCCGTCCCAGTGGTCCGGATGCCAATGCGAATTCACCACGTAGCGCACCGGTTTGTCCGTGATCTTGCGAATTTCCGCAAGCACTGCTCGGGCCGAGGATGGCAGCACGTTCGTATCGAAAACCAGCACATCATGCTCGTTTACGACCACGATGGAGTTGCCGTCAACCTCGAGAGGGTCTTGATCCGGAGAAATAAATAGGAATATT
>Ga0307477_10000630_pt1 | contig 36007 bp, 30 predicted proteins | sample atmos_gasesECM2C_FD_203316 | JGI IMG/M metagenome (GOLD analysis project Ga0307477, IMG submission 203316) | Hardwood forest soil microbial communities from Morgan-Monroe State Forest, Indiana, United States - atmos_gasesECM2C_515 | ecosystem: Environmental > Terrestrial > Soil > Temperate...
ACTCCCCATCGTGGTCTCGGTCCTCGTATACAAGATCCTTGAACAGCCTGCCCGCAACTGGCTGCGCCCGAAGAGCAGACAGCCAGCGGACGCAACATCAGTCGCGATGACGGCTTGATTTTTCGCAGCTTACAGATACGGCGGAACGTTGCAGAGGACCGTCGCCACAGTACAGCTTTGACGCCAACAATCACATCGTAGGGTACGGCTTTGATGCCGCTGGGAACCTGCTCAACGACACTTTTCACAGCTACACTAACGACGCCGAGAACGGAATCGCGGCGGTGGATGGCGGCAGCAAGGCGAGCTACGTCTACGGCGCATCGGGCCGGGTGGCTGGTGAATGCAAGCGAGGCCCCGAGTGAGTGAGAGAGATGTTTCTGCCCCTATGAACCCGTGGAAGCGCTTGCGCGACATATTTCTAGAAGTAGTAATCGCAGTCGCTCTGGTAACAAGTGGGATCGTGTATGTTGCCAGCCATCCTAGAGGGAGCCTCAACTGGGGTCGTATAGCCTTGACAGGTAATACGGTCATTGTTTTCGGGCTTCTGATCTCATGGTTTCGCGAGGCATGGAGACGCCTGGTGTTCTGGGCAGCGTTGGTGGCCTTGTTGCTGGGTCACACAGCAGCATATATCTTGGTTCTCGGCCGCATTCACGACTTCCCATTAGCTTATTACGTCGTTCTCAACTCGATGGAACTGGCCCTGTTCGCAGCTATTCTGAGAAAGCTAGTGACAGGAAACACGGATTAGGAATTGGAGGGCCAGCCAGCCTGGGACAGAAACGAAGGGGCGCCTAAAAGAGCGTCTTTTTTAGCCGCTAATAAGCCAGGAGAACGCGCAGATCACGTAGGTTGTTGCCGGTATGTCCAGTCACAATTGCGTCACCGAGCGCCTGGAATAGGGGATAGCTTTTAAAGGTGGCCAAACATTCTTCGGACTTGAACCCTCTCTTCTGCGCTCGCACGACCGTAGTGCCATCCACGATCGCGCCAGCGGCAGGACTGTTACCATCTATTCCGTCTGTACCTGCGCTGAGTATCGTGATGTTCTCGCCAGCAATCTTCTCCGCGCAGGAAAGCGTAAACTGCTGATTGCGGCCCCCAACGCCGCCATTCGTTACCTTCACCGTAATTTCCCCGCCGCTAATCAAACAGACTCTCTCAAATTTCTCTCGCAGTCCGCGCAGACGGCCAAGTAGATAGTCGCGGGCGCGCAGGTAGTCCGAATCGTCGCAAGTGTTGTCTACTTCCGCATGAAACCCGAGACGTTCTGCTTCCGCCTTAGCAGCTTCGGTTACAGTCGCGTTTGAAAGCATCGTCCACCAGCGGCTGCGACTGAATTCGGGATCGCCAGACTTCGGTGTTTCATCCAAAGCGCGCCGCTGAAACAATTCGCGAACCGAGGGCGGAAACCGCTCAGGCAAGCCGTACTTCGCAGCGATGGCATAACAATCCTCGATGGACGTCGAGTCAGGCATAGTAGGTCCCGAAGCCAAAGCGTCAAGAGTGTTGTCCGGAACGTCGGACACGAGAAGCGAAACCTGCTGGGCCGGATAGCCGGCGGCTGCGAGTCGCCCGCCTTTAGTCGCAGAGAGATGCTTGCGGATGGCATTGATCTCCGCGATTGGCGCGCCCGAAAGCACCAACGCTTCGTACGTCGAAATTAAATCAGACAGTGAGATTTCGTCGTCAATCGGCTTTTCCACCATGGAGGACCCACCGCCGCTTAACAGGAATATCACGAGAGATGCCGGATCCAGCGCGCCTAGAGATGTCAAGATCGCCTGGCCCGCATGAATCGACTCCTGATTCGGCAAGGGATGTCCGCCGCGGAAATAACGAAAGCCTCGCAACTGGGGCGCGTCACTCTCTGGTCCAGCGATGGTGCCCTCGAACCTGCTTCCTGCCTGACTTTGCAGCGCCTCGACCATTGCGTGCGCAGCTTTCCCGATGGAAACCACAAAGATTCGGCCATAGGAGCTCAGGTCGTAAAGGTCCTCGCAAACCCGCAGTACTCCGCGTTCGCAGCTCACGTGCCTGCGAAAAGCTTTATCAACGTTGGCCTCGGCAAGCGCGTGCTGAAACAAATGTTTGGCCTTATCGCGCATCTCATCAGCCAAAGTATGATGCGCATTCGGGGTACCGGCAGACATGGCAGAATTATAGCGATGAGAGTTTGCTGGCTGAATTAGTCAGATGGCCGAGGCACAAATGCGGAATTCGAGAATCGCACCACGGTTCGGGATATTGCTCTTTGTCATTCTGATCACGAGCCTGGCGTTCCTCTCTCCATTTGCTCAGCAACCAAAGCCATCGACAGCATCAGCATCCGGACACTCGGTTACATTGACCTGGCAGCCAACTGCGGGAGCCAAATACTATTGCGTTTATCGAAGTACAATCAGCAAGACGGGCTATCAGAAGATTGGAACCAGTCCTACTGCGAATTACAAAGACGCGCCCGTGCCCGGCAAGACCACGTTTTACTACGTGGTGACAGCGGTGGACAACAAAGGTGAAAGCAAGTTTTCAAATGAAATAAAAGCGGTCATGCCCTGAATTAACCTGGCTACGCGGTCTAGAAAGGCCTTCACCACAGAGGACACAGAGGATTTGACCACCCGTTGGTTCCTCTGTGAGACTCTGTGCCCTCTGTGGTTATCGTTTTTCTCGTGAATCTCGCGAATTGGCTCTACGTTGACTCGCGATCACGGCAACCCAATGGATGAAATGCCGGAAGTCTTCCTTACGTAGCGGTCAGCAGTTCCGGCAACCAGGTTTCGATCGCTTCTCGCAGTTCTCTCAGTCGTCCTTCGAAGAAGTGATCCGCGTTTTCGATGATTACCAGCTTCTTGGGCTCCGGAACCGAATTGACAAATCGCTCCAATCGCTCGCGTGGTCCGTACTCATCATTTTCGCCGCTGACGAACAGCTTCGGTTTGGCGCAACTCTGAAGAAAATCAAGATCGTAGACTCGATTGTCTACCGGTAGAATCGGGGTCCCCACGCCAATCACTGCGTTCACACGGCTATCGGGACACGCAGCTCGCAATCCCACGGCCGCGCCGAAAGAGAATCCGGCGAAGATCATTGGCAAATGGAATTCGCCTTCCAACCAGTCGAGCGCGGCGCGAACGTCATCCAATTCGCCTTGCCCGCTGTCGTGTTCTCCATGGCTCAGGCCAGTACCGCGAAAATTGAATCGCAGGACTGGAAACCCAAAACTGTTCAGCGCCTTCATGGTGTGAAATACGACTTTGTTGTGGAGTGTCCCACCGAACAGAGGGTGTGGATGGCAGACCAGGGCGGCGTGAGTAGCATTCTCCGCCCCTCGATTCAACAAGGCTTCGAGCCGGCCGGCGGGTCCGTCAAGAAAGAATGATTGGATAGAATTGCGCTGGATGTCCACGATATCTCTGTTCCCAAGAAGAATATCGTAAGCCCAGTACCGCCGAGCGTTTCTCAATAGCGTGCAATTTTGACCAGACTAGGCGCATTTAGGAGAGTACGGTGTCGGAAATCCAAATCGAGGGTATACATGCGTTTATACAAACTCGCTTTCGTCCTCGGAACAATCCTCACATCGACGCTTCTGCCTCATGGGGCCTTCGCGGCGTCCCCCGCCAACGATTCCTGCAAGGTACTGACGGCAGAAAAATTCAGCCAGATCATGGGCTATGCGGCGACCACAGATAAGACCGCATCCACGCAGTCGACGTGCTTTTATCAAGGTCCCGCACACTCGGGGGGACAATTCATGATTCTTACCGAAACGGCTTCAGGGACGCAAGCAGACGCTATGCTCAATATGAGGGGATCCTCGCCGCCTCCCGGCAGCGGATTGATCGGCGGTTCCTACAGGCAAGGCGGCGTGATCTTTTCTGTCTCTATCAGGTCGACAGATCAGGCCAAGTTGCAGGCGCTGGTAGCCGAAATAAAACACAATCTGAAGTGATCTCTGAAAGTAGGCGCTGGGTTCTTTCGCCGTTGTTTGCGAAGGTTGGCCTCGTTAAGGATGCCCCGCCCTCGTCTCTCCGCCTTTTTGGAGAGACAGGGCGGGGATTTTGATTTCCCGTTTAAAAGAACTTCTCGAATTTAGGCGGCCCGGCCTTTCGCCGATGTTAGGGGTTTGTACCCCGACTCACCAGCCTTTTTCACCGCACTAGTCGCCTCTTCACGGGACAGAAGCGGCGTGGTCTGTACTGATTTGCAGGCCCCTCCTCCAGCAAACGCAATTGAGATACCGGCGGCGCTGACATTGTTTGGCATCTCGGTGATCATCACTATGTCGTATTCGCCAAAGGCAAACCATGCGCTCTCGATCTTTCCTCCTAGCTTTTCTATCGCTGATCGGACAACTTCGATGCGATCCTGAGGTTGCGCAATCAAGGCTCCCCAGCTCTCGGACGTGTAGGCAATTTGGTGCAAATAGTGTGGCATGTTGGCCTCCTTGAAATTGCGGAATCCGGGAATCATGCTCCAGGTGTGAAGCCAAGTCAAGCGCCGCATCAGCATTGACGGGTAGGTCGTCTGGGGATAAACTTTTGCCCGTCCAAATACACCAACCCCTAGGAGACCGTATATGCGTTGTCTACTCAAAGTCACAATACCGGTCGACACCGGAAATGCAGCTATCACCGATGGCTCATTGCCCAAAACCATGGAATCAATTCTTGGTGAACTGAAACCCGAGGCGGCATATTTTGCCGAAGACAGCGGTCAGAGGACCGGATTCATCTTCTTCGATCTGAAAGAGCCGTCGCAGATTCCAGCAGTAGCCGAGCCGTGGTTTTTGGCCTTTAACGCCAAGGTGGAATTTCGTCCTGCAATGAATCTTGAGGATTTGAAGAAGGCCGGCCCTGGCATTGAACGGGCAGTCAAGACGTATGGCCGGAAGGAGAGGGCAAAAGCCGCCTAGTCGCTCGGCAGTAGAGTCGTAACTGGTGAGCGATAGGATTCCGTGTGTCCGCTGCCGTGCTATAATTTCATTTCGCCTGCGTCGGTTTCGAGGTGATCTGTGGAGCTCTCCTGCGGCGAACCCTGTGCAATTCCAGTTTATTGAAGGCGAGGTCTATCCATGTCTGGACACTCAAAATGGGCAACAATCAAGCATAAAAAGGGCGCGTTAGATGCCAAGCGCGGAAAAATATTCACTCGCCTAATCAAGGAAATCAGTATCGCCGCCAAGAATGGCGGCGGAGACCCGGACACCAATCCGCGTTTGCGTGGAGCGATTCTCGCCGCTAAGGCTGAGAACATGCCGCAAGACAACATCAAGCGTGCGATCCAGCGTGGTACGGGAGAATTGCCGGGCGCAACTTACGAAGAGTTTTCGCTCGAAGGCTACGGACCAGGTGGCGTGGCTATTCTGCTCGATATCAATACCGACAATCGGAACCGCACCGTCAGCGAGATTCGCCACGCCTTCGGCAAGAATGGCGGCAACATGGCCGATGCCGGCGCCGTTTCATACATGTTCCATAAGAAGGGCGACATCGTCATTCCGAAAGCCAAAGCCAAGGAAGACGACCTGATGGCAGTCGCACTCGATGCCGGCGCCGAGGATCTGCACGATGACGGAGAGAATTGGGAAGTCCTCACCGAACCTTCCGCTTACGAAGCCGTGTTGGAAGCCATCAAGAAGGCGGGCTTCGAGGTTACGTCTTCCAGTGTCACCCTGATTCCGCAGAACTACATCAAGCTCGAAGGCGCTCACGCCGCCACTATGATCCGCTTGATGGAGGCATTTGAAGATCACGATGACGTGCAAAACGTGCATTCCAACTTCGATATCGATCAGAAGCTTCTGGAAGAAGTAGCTGGCTAGCCTTTTGACAACCTCAGATTGGGGCCGCCAATCCGGCGGCCTTCTTTTTTGTCCTTGTCAAGGACTTCCATCACAGAGAAGTTTTCAACACTGCGGTGCATAATTCTGTGGAAAACAAGGAGTCTATTCCCGCAAGTAGTTTATCCAGAAGCTCTTCTACAGCTTGCACTGGGTTGGGTGCTGCATCGCCAAGAGCGATTTCGCGGCCAAAGTCTGTGGGAAACTTTTGAAAATTAGACTCGACAAACTACTGGTAGAGCGCGGCCTCGCTGTGTCGCCAGAACGAGCCCAGGCCTTGATTCTGGCAGGAAGAGTTTTAGTCGACGAGCAAAGGGCTACAAAAGCGGGAGTTCTGACTGAGCAGGATGCATCCATACGCCTTCTCGGCGACGACCGAAAATACGTTAGCCGCAGTGGTCTAAAACTCGAAAAGGCACTTGAACACTGGAGAATCGACGTGCGCGGAAAGATTTGTCTCGACGTCGGCGCCTCCACCGGTGGTTTTACCGATTGTCTGTTACAGCACGGTGCCGCTCGCGTGATAGCCGTCGATACTGGCTACGGCCAAATCGACTTTCGCCTTCGGCAAGACTCTCGCGTGCGACTCCTGGAGAACACAAACGCGCGTTATCTCACCCGCGACCAGCTCGGCGTTCCAATCGATTTCATCGCGATGGATGTCTCATTCATCTCCGCGACTTTTCTCTTGCCCGCAGTAATCAGGGCCACATTCCCCAATCCATCATCGTCGCGGCAGATAGTCATCCTGGTGAAACCTCAATTCGAAGTGGATCGTGAACATGTGGAAAAAGGCGGCATTGTCCGGAATCCCGAAGCTCAAAGCGCATCTGTGGAAAGAGTCCGCAACTCGCTGCTAAATCTGCATTGCAAGGAAACCGACGTGATCGAATCTCCAATTCTGGGGGCGGAAGGAAACCGCGAGTTCCTACTGTATGGACTATTCTGAGTCGTCGGTAAGGACGTAGCTTGCTAAATCTTCATTGCCGCGGAACCAGCGCCCTTCAATCTTTCCGAAATGTTTCTGTACAATTCAAATTCCAATATGAATAGCAGCAAGACAAACAACCCTCCCGCCGGCAAGACGGTGGGCATCGCTTCCAAACCGAACAAGCCGGAGCTGGCGAACATCTTACCCGGACTTCTCGATTGGTTTCATAAACACCAATACAAAATCGTCGTCGACCCCGAGACCGCGCCTTACGCGCCCGGCATCGAAACTCTCTCGCGAGAAGCGATCGGCTCGCGGCCGTTGAGCTTTGTGGTGGTACTTGGGGGTGACGGAACTCTACTCTCAGCGGCGCGGGCGGTCGCCAAGGCTGGTATCCCGGTCCTGGGAGTGAATCTGGGATCACTCGGCTTCCTCGCCGAAGTGCCCCTCGAAGACCTATATCCCACACTCCAGGGTATCGAAGAAAACCGCTCGAGCGTTGAAACACGTTCCATGGTGCGATGCGAAGTAGTTCGCAAAGGTTCGAGCGTAGCGCACTACGACGCCTTGAATGATGCTGTGATGGGCAAGGGCACGATCGCTCGCTTGAACTACTGCGAAGTGTTCATCGATGGTCTTTTTGTGTCGAGCTACAAGGCTGATAGCTTGATTGTTTCAACCCCGACTGGCTCGACCGCATATTCACTGGCTGCCGGAGGTCCGATTGTGATGCCCTCCGTCGATGCGCTGATCATTACGCCCGTTTCCGCGCACTCGCTCACCCATCGTCCGCTCGTGGTAAATGACACAGCTAAAATCGAGATCATTATCAACACGGGTCAGGATGAAGCGTACTTGAGTATTGACGGCCAAATTGGCATGCCAATCTTTGATGGAGACCGAATCTTTTGCCGAAAGTCCGACCTGAACGTGAAGCTTATGCGCATCAAGGGCACATTTTTCGACGTGCTCCGCAACAAGCTGAAGTGGGGACAAGGCTAGATTTCTGCGACGCTGACTTCGTTTAATCATGAAAATACTCTGGGCAAAGTTGCTAACTGTTCTCATCTCGGTTCTGTTGGTGACTGCTGCCGTAGGACAATCCAGACCCGCAGCTGATCTGATAATCACCAACGCAAAAGTTTGGACAGTCGATCTCGCTCTCCCAACTGCCGAAGCGGTTGCCGCGATCGGTGAAAGAATCGTTGCAGTTGGCTCGAGCAAAGAGATTGACGCGTGGCGCGGCCCCCAAACACGAGTGATAGATGCCGGGGGAAAGCTGCTACTGCCGGGCTTCAACGATGCGCACGTGCACTTCGTGGAGGGTGGCGCGCAGCTCGACTCTATTCAACTCAATGACGCAACCAGCACGCAGGAATTTGCGCGTCGGGTGGCGGAGCGAGCCAAGAACACTCCCAAGGGCGAGTGGATTCTCAACGGAGGCTGGGACGAGACGAAATGGAACCCGCCGCAGTTGCCAACGAAAGACTTGATCGATGCGGAGACTCCCGATAATCCAGTGTTTCTTGATCGTTACGATGGCCACATGGCGCTCGCGAACTCGGCAGCGTTGCGCATGGCTGGAATCACTGCGCAAACGCCGGATCCTACTGGAGGTGTAATCGTGCGCGACGAGCACGGAAATCCCACGGGGGCGCTAAAAGATGCGGCTAAAGATTTCGTCATCAAAGTGATTCCGCCTCTCTCGCATGACCAGCGAATGCAACAAGCCCGACGCGCGCTTGCTTACGCCGCGTCCCTCGGCGTGACGAGCGTCCAGGAAATGAACGATGAGGGCACTGACAGTTTCGCGAACTTTGAAGTCTACGAGGAGCTGGTGGAACGGAACGAGCTCACTGCGCGCATTTATGTTGCGCCTGCAATCTTCGATTGGGAAAAGCAGGCGAAAGTTGGAGTCCGTCACGGATTTGGTTCTCCGTATCTTCGCCTCGGCGCAGTAAAGGGATTTGCCGATGGCTCGCTGGGCTCACGCACTGCGTATTTCTTCGACTCATATAGCGACGCTCCCAACAGCTTCGGTCTTCTGCACAAAGAAATGCAGCCGCTATCGCGAATGCAAGACTGGATGATCCGGGCCGACGCCGCGGGATTGCAAATCTGCACTCACGCTATCGGCGATCGCGCCATTTCAACCGTGCTTGATCTCTACACCGAAGTAGTCAAAGCTAATCGCGCCTCCGATCGCCGCCTCCGCATCGAACATGCCCAGCACATGGCGGCCAAAGATTTTGAGCGTTTTGCGCAGTTGCACGTCATCGCATCGGTCCAGCCTTACCAGGCAATTGACGATGGCCGCTGGGCCGAGGTCCGTATCGGCCATGACCGCGCCAGTCGAACTTACGCCTTCCGCACTTTCTTGAATGATGGCGTCCGCCTAGCCTTTGGGACCGACTGGGCTGTGGCGCCTCTGAACCCTCTGTTGGGCGTATACGCCGCGGTAACCCGAGCCACGCTGGACGGCAAGTATCCCGGAGGATGGTTTCCCGAACAAAAGCTGACCGTGGCTGAAGCGGTCGAAGCGTACACAATGGGTTCGGCATATGCGGAGTTTCAGGAAAAAGAAAAAGGCTCAATCACTCCCGGGAAACTAGCCGACATGGTTCTGCTCAGTGATGATATTTTTACAATCGAGCCGAACAAAATTAAAGATGCGAAAGTAGTGAAAACGATTGTTGGCGGAAAAATAGTGTGGGAAGCGGGTGCGCCACGCTAGCCAAGCGCCATCGAAATGAGGCCAGTCCTGTGACTCGACCGGATAAAGCAGATTCCTCGCGTGGCGATAATGGCAGTATGCCGGTTGAGGGGCTCGGAATGACAAGTTAATAGTAAGCTGAGATGTTTTGGGCGGCGTTCATTCGAAGCTTTACACTTCCTGCCTCATCAAATCCGCAATTGTTTCTCTCCGTCTTACAACTTTCGCTGATTTCCCATCCACCAATACTTCCGCCGGGCGCGGACGCGTATTGTAATTGGACGCCAGCGCCATCCCGTAAGCCCCGGCGTCCAATATCGCGACCAAGTCGCCTTCATTCAGGGACGGCAGCGTCCGGTCTCGCGCGAAGAAGTCCCCAGTCTCACAGATTGGCCCGACGACGTCGACTGTCTCATCTGGAGCTGACTGACTAACAACACACACTGGAACGATCTCATGATGCGCTTGGTACAGCGATGGACGAATCAGGTCGTTCATCGCCGCGTCCACGACCAGAAATTGTTTTGCCCCGTTCGATTTCTTGTAGAGCACTCGGGTAAGTAGAACACCCGCAGGCGCAACGACGGAACGCCCCGGTTCGAGCAAGATGTGAACGCCGAGACTACGCAGTGGTCGCAGCAAAGCTTCTGCATAGCCCACGACTGAATCTTCAAACCTACTCGATGTCCCGTCATACGAAATGCCGAGCCCTCCGCCGGCGTCCACATATTGAATGTCGTGCCCATCTGAGCGAAGTTTCAGCACCAATTCAGCAACACGCTCCATGGATGCGGCGAATGGTTTCATGTCGGTAATCTGCGAGCCGATATGCACGCTCACTCCCGCAACAACCAGGTACTTCATCGCCGAGGCTTTAGCGTAAAGTCCGCGAGCCTCGCTGATGGGAACTCCGAATTTATGCTTTTGCAGCCCGGTAGAAATGTAAGGATGGGTCTTGGCGGGCACATCGGGATTCACCCTAAACGCAATTTTCGCAGCCTTCTTTAGCCGCGATGCACAATCGGCGATAACTTGTAGTTCCGACTCGCTTTCGAGATTGAACAGCAAAATACCGGCTCGGATGGCAGGTAGCATTTCTTCACGAGTCTTCCCTACTCCGGAAAAAACAATCCGATTGGCGGCCCGCTTGTCTGCCCGGATCACTCGCGCCAGCTCACCGCCTGAGACCACGTCGAAGCCGCAACCCATCTTCGCCAAGAGCCGCAAAATACTCAGATTCGAATTGGCTTTAACCGAATAGCAAATCGTGTGCGGGAATTTACGAAATGCCCGCTCGAACATCTCGATCCGTTGGCGAATCGTCGCAGCGGAGTAGACGTAGAGCGGTGTGCCGAATCGATGGGCGAGTTTCGAAAGAGGCAGAGTCTCGCAATGAAGGGCCGACGTCGCGGATATGAGACGCCTTAAAGTCCCCTGCTCTCGAAACACAAAACCTGGTGGGCGGCCTGACGCGGCGGGCGTCGGTTTCACTTCGGCTTTCCAGAATTGTCTTTGACTTTGATTGCCACCACGGTCTGATCGTCGAAGGTTTCCACTCCGACGGCATGTTCCGAGGCGGCCTTGAATAGTGAATTCACCAACGATTCCGCGGAGTTCTCGTAACACTCTGCAATAACCTTTTCCGCCCTGGTGCGGCCGAAGAGTTCTCCTTTTGCATTCGTGGCATCCAGAATACCGTCACTGAAAAACACAAACATGTCGCCAGGCCTGGCCTTAAAAGAAAGCTCATCATATTCCGGATCTTCAAACAAACCCAGAGGCATGCCCGTCGCTTCGATAATCTCGACTTTCCCATCGCGACAATGCACAGGACGCGGAAGTCCGGAGTTCGCCACTTGCAAGGTAAGGTTGGCGTCATCCCAAACCGCATATATGATCGACACGAACTGCGCCTCGATTTTTCGTTCGACCAGAGAGTAGTTGACCGCAGATAACATTTCAGCTGGCCCCGGCTCGATAGGTGCGTGCGATCGAAGAATCCCGCTCACCAGCGCCGCAAAAATGGCTGCCGGAGCGCCTTTGCCGCTGACATCGCCGATTACAATCGCGGTTCGTGATTGAGAATAGCTCACGAAATCGTATAAATCTCCACCGATCGCTCTCGCCGGCGAAAATTTCGCCGCGATTTCCAGATTGGCCAGCTTTGGCCGGGACTGCGGCAGAAGGCGGAACTGCAACTCCCGCGCCATCGCCAAATCGCGTTCCAGGCGTTTCTCCTGCCGCTCAATTTCTTCGTAGAGTCGTGCATTCTCAAGTGCGATCGCCACTTGCGCCGCCAGTGTGGTGACTGTGCGCCGATGGTCATCGGTGAAAAATCCCTTTCGTGTATGTTCGAGATCCATCACACCGATAACCTTCTCCTTGTAAATAAGCGGCACCGCCAACTCGGAACGCGTCTCAGGATTGGTTTGAATATACCGGGGGTCCTTCTTCACGTCGGGAACCAGTACAGCCTGTCGATGCCGGGCCGCGTATCCGACGATTCCCATCCCCAAGGGGATGTCATGTTTGAGTTGAATGTTCTCTTTAAATCGAATCGAGAAGCGGTGCTGCAGCTTCTCTCCGCTAGCATCCAAAAGCAAAATACTGAACATCTGGTAATCGATAAGGCGGCTCAGCAACTCCCCAATGTGTTTCAACAGTTCGTCAAGGTTAAGAATGGACGTAAGTTCCCGCGCAATTTCATTCAGCAGAAGCAGAGTACGCGCCTGCCGCGAGGTGCGAGTGTGAAGGCGTGCGTTCTCAATTCCGATCGCCATTCGGGAGCCGATCAGAGTAAGCAGCCGCTTATGCTCCTCGGTGAAGTGATTGGGCTGAATGGATTCGATGTCGATCACGCCGATGACCCGATTCTTCACGATCAACGGAACTGCCAGTTCGGAGCGCACTCCAGGAACCGCGGAAATGTATTGCGGCTCTTCTGAAACATCGTGGACCAGAATTGCCTCACGCCGCTGCGCCGCGATCCCGGTCACCCCCTCGCCTACTTTGACGTGCATACGCTCTGCCATCTCGGCGGGATAACCAACCTGGAACCGAAATCGAAGGTCCTGAGTCTTTTCATGCAGCAGTAAGATGGCGAAAATCTCGTAGTCAATCACTTTGCGCACAAGTTCCGCCACCCGGCGCAGAGTGGTATCCAAGTCGAGAGTGGTATTGACAACGTCCGCCACTTCGAGCAAAAGCGGGTCGACGTGGCTTTGAATATCGTTAGCTGTTGTTGCCATTTGTGTAGTTTTCAATCATACCAGTCACGTTCGGGGGGCACGCCCCCAAAGCAGTTTCAAGCTGGATTTGCAACATGTTAAACTCAAATTAAGTCCGATCATTGAGGAAATAGTATGAAGTTTGGTGTCATCATTTTTCCCGGTTCGAACTGCGATCACGATGCTTATTGGACGATCCGCCACGTCGCAAACCAGCCAGCAACTTTTCTTTGGCATGAATCCCATGACCTCGAAAATTGCGATGCCATCATCGTTCCGGGCGGATTCGCCTACGGCGACTATCTGAGGACTGGGGCTATCGCTAAATTTTCTCCGGTGATGGATTCGGTTCGAAAGTTCGCCGACAGCGGAGGTTTGGTGCTGGGGATCTGCAATGGATTTCAGATTCTCTGCGAGTCTGGACTCCTGCCGGGAGCCCTGTTGCGAAATGCGGGCCTAAAGTATGTCTGCAAGCCCGTGCACGTGCGGGTGGAGAATGCTGACACTCCTTTTACCAACACTTGTGAGCGCAATGAAATCCTGACTATTCCCATCGGCCACATGGAAGGCAACTACTTCTGCGATTCGAGCACCCTTGAACAACTACGACGCGAGAACAATATTGTATTCAGGTACTCGACGGCCGAGGGCGACATCACAGCGAGCGCAAATCCTAACGGGTCGCTGGACAACATCGCCGGTATATGCAATCCGGGACGGAACGTGCTGGGAATGATGCCGCATCCCGAACGCGCCAGCGAGCCAGAGCTTGGTGGTACTCAAGGCCTCAAGATTTTCGAGTCGCTAGTTGGTGCGATGGCGTCGAAGTAGCGTGGAATCACCCATACGCCCAATTATCAGTACAAATCTTTACGAAATATTGCCAGGTCAGCGCGCTCCTTAAATACCACAGCAAGGTACAATCATTCAAACTGACGTCTTGGGAATAAACCAATAATGGAAGCCGCCTGGAACTCACTCGCGTAATGCAATCTCGGACTCATAACAATTCAGCCCGTTTCATCCAGCTCTTCATTTGTTTCCTGGCCCTCAGTTCGTCCTGCCTTTTCGCTCAGAAGTTGCCCGAAATCGATGTCTACGGCGGTTACTCTCACATCCGCTTCAACAGTCCATCATTTGGCTTTTCGAACTATTCCAGTCTTAACGGGTATTCCGCCTCAATCACGGCTCCGCATCTATACGAGCAGCTCGGCCTGACATTTAATGCCAGCGGAGACTACGGCTCGAAATTAACGGTCTACAACTTCTTGTTGGGTCCACAATTCACCTTTGACAGAGGCCGTATCAGATTCTTCGGGAATGCGCTATTCGGCAAGGGAGAGGCGAAAGTGCAGATTAAAACAGCAACCCGAAATGAAATCGCCAGCCAGGGTTTCGCAGCAGCCGTGGGCGGCGGGGTTGATATAAATATCGCACAACGTATCGCAGTGCGTGCGATTGACATCGACTATGTGCACACAAAAACATTCGGCAGCACCCAAAACACTTTACGGATCGCAGCGGGCCTGGTTTATCAATTTGGCAGAAAATGACTCGGGCGAAAAACGCCATCGCACTCAAACAAAGTATCGGTTTGATGAAATTTAGAACAATTCGCGCAAAATGGGCAATGCTGCTGCTAGGGCTGGCACTCCCCCCGATTACAAGCTGCGGCTCGGCCGCGCCCTCTCATCTCGGCTACGTCGCCCTTCGTGGAGCAAATGGCGTTACTGCCTACCGTATCAATAATCAGTCCGCGGCTTTTACCCGAATCTTAGGGTCTCCCTTTCCGACCGGCGTGTCACCGGCCTCCGTTTGCGCTCATCCGTCAAAGAGGTTCGTGTTCGTGGCAAACCAGGGTGAGAACGATATTTCGCTCCTCTCAGCAGACAGTCAGACGGGCGCACTCTCCGAAGTTCTGCCGCGGGTTCGAACTGGAATATTTCCCGCATCCTTGGGAATGGATAGCGGTGGGACTTTTCTGTATGCCGCCAATGAGGCCTCCAGCAATATTTCCATTTACGCAATTAACTCTGGAAGTGGTGCCTTGACCGAAATCGCGGGGTCTCCTTTTGCAACTGGGACCAACCCTGTAAAGCTTAAGGTCTCGCCTTCCGGGAAATTTCTTTACGTTCTAACGCCTAACTTGAGGTCGGTGTATGCGTATGCGATCACTCAAGGCGCGGGGACTCTCCAGCCGGTCGCGGGATCTCCTTTCACAGTCGGCATCTCCCCTTCTTCTTTCACCATCGATTCTGCGGAGCATTTTATGTTTGTCACAAATGCTTCCACCAGCACAGTGTCAGTTTTCGCGATCACTCCGAGCGGGGCTTTGACCCAAATCCCAGGATCGCCTTTTGCTACCACTACTGCCGCGACCAGCACGCTTCCGATTGACGTTGCGGTCAGTCCCTCCGGCGGGTTTCTCTACGTGCTCAACAGCGGATCCAACAACATCTCGGAATTCTCGATTGGCGGAACTGGTGCTCTAACCTTGTTAACGGCTTCGCCTGTCGGATCTAGCGGAACCGGCCCGGTATTCATCTTGTTCGACTCCAACCCGAAATTTGTTTTTGTGGGGAATCAGGGTTCCAACAACATCTCGGTATTTTCCGTCAATAGTGACGCAACGCTGACTAGTGTTCAGACACCCGGCACGCTGGGAGCGTCCCCGTCTTCTATGTCCGTCTTACCCTGAGAACTGACAACTGACCTTCTCCAGGCTGAAACCTGCACTACAATCAATGCGAATGATCAATTTTGGAATCGTCGGATTCGGGCTCCACGCCGTAAAGCGACTGATGCCCGGTTTCGAGATGTCTACAAACTGCCGGGTGACAGCCCTTTCACGCCGGACGATGACCGCAGCGATGGAGTCAGCGCGTCAATACAACATTCCAAATGCATTTTCATCCACCGAAGATTTGTGTCGCTCTGCCGCCGTAGATGCCGTTCTGGTCACCACCCCAAACTCCGCTCACCTGCAGAATGTGCTCACGGCGCTTCGGCATGGGAAACCAGTGCTGTGTGAAAAGCCAATGGGCATGAACGCCGACGAATGTCGCAAGATGGTTGAAGCGGCAAAAGAAGCCAATAGACTTCTTGGCGTCGCTCAGGTATTCCGCTTCAACGAAAGTGTCCGTCGATTCAGGGAAAAAGTCGCGAGTGGCGAAGTTGGCAAGACGGTATTCGCCCGCTCGGAATTTTCCTTTCCCGCAGGGGAAGACCATCCGCGCACATGGATCAACGATCCCAAAGTGGCCGGAGGCGGGCCGATTTTCGACGTCGGCGTGCACTGCATAGATACCCTCCGCTTTATTCTGCAGGACGAAGTTATTCGAGTGAGCGCTCAGGGAGTCTCCGACTCCCGCTCAGGGGAACTCGAAGCCACCGCTGATCTGACTCTGGAATTTTCTCGGGGCACATTCGGGACAGTGCTGGTTTCCTTTCGAGCGGAATACAGAACTCCCCTTGAAATTGTCGGCGACACTGGCGTTCTGAGCGCCCGCAACGCTCTTAATGTGGAGCACCCGGTAAATATAGAGCTTTCTCGCGGATGGGATATTGGCGATACGGAAACCGTTTCGAACCGCTTGGCATACGCCCTCCAGGTCGACTCCTTCGCCGCTGCTGTGGAGGGAAAAGGAACATTTCCAGCACCCGGTGAGGAAGGCTGGAAAAATCAGCAGATTCTGGATGCGGCTTATCGGAGCATTAAAAGCGGCAAGACAGAGCAAGTGGGCCCGAGCAGCCTATAATCAGTGCCCGTCAGTAGATATCGACTTCGCGGATTCGTCGGGCTTCGGCAGAATTCCCATGGCCTGAATGATTGACCAGTGCCATTCCTGACCAGGATCGAGTTGCAAGCCGAGGTCTTCATGGAACATGGTAGTCTCCGAGGGCGCGGCAGAGCCTTTTAGGTGGTAAATCACGGTCAGGTCGGAACGTTTTTCAGCCGGCGTCGTATTCTCCTCAGCAGCAGTAATCAGCTTGCCTGAGCCATAGTACGTCGCACTCTCGGGCTGCGGCCTGACAATAGTTAGTCCTACCGTGATCTCCTTCACATTCCACTTGGTCCCGTTGTATACGGAAAGTTGGAGCGTATTTTGATCGATCGTGGCGGGGCCATCCAGTTTCAGCAGCTCACTTTGTGGAAGCTGTTCCGGAACGAAGGGGTTAGAGATCAGTGCCTGCGCGTTGGCGTCGAATGACAAGCTGCAAGTGCCGTCGGGTGATTTCATGCTGAACTTCTTTCCCGACTCATCAATGGAAAATACCGGCTCTCCCTTTAGTCGTTTGTCTTGCACGTCGTCCAAGACCTGTTTCAGATTGTCATTATCGATGACGCTGTCCGGAGCAGGATCCTTGGCCTTCCGGACGGTCCGGGCGAAGTCTCCGAGCGGAACATCGTCATCAGCCTGGGCCGCGGCCCGAGTGGGCGACAAGACAAATCCGCCGACAAAGGCCAGCGCGACAATCAATTGGAGCTTCCGCAGCATGATCTTAGATCCGAGATTTTAGTAGGACACGCCAGGAACAATTCTAATCAGCGGCGAATGAGGTTAGGCCGCAGGTCGGGAAACCTTGGTGCTACTCCTTAAGTGCGGGACATTGCGGGAAGAATGAAAAATGGGCGTGAGAAGACGAAGGACACGCAACGGGATACCCACGCCCACTACCGGCCAAACTCTTTAAAGCAAGCCAGAAGATCGAAAACGCTGCACGGGATCGGCCATGGCGAACGGCTCGCGCTTGAATATCCAGCGGGCTACTGCAAAGCCCAACGCCACATAACAAAAATGAACCAGTTTCATAGTGCCCCCAGAAAGGATGCCAGCGCGTGGGGGGCCGAGTCCGCACCCTTATGAAACAAACCTTAGCAACGACACATCGAAGGGTCAATGGACCAAAGGTGCCAGTTGCCGGGCACTCAAGTAACACAGGACGGAGAGCCGAGGAATCAGATGGATACAGGCTCGGGCTAGGTCGCAACGACGCTAGCGCTGCCCTTCCCCCGCAGCTTCGCTAGATCCAACCGCGGGTACTACGATTGCCTGTATGTTCTGGCCCGCCATCATTCGGTCGAACGCGGGTAAATCCGTTCGCTCGATTTCTGCCCACCGCGCCAGAGAATCATCGGCCCGCTGCTTCAATTTGTCGAATTGCTGAAGTTCCGCCTCGGTTGGAGCGGAATCAGTGCCCTGCCCGACCGCTATGGCAAGAAAAGCCAATTTAACATCTACCTTCTCCGGATAAGCTAACGAGCTTTCATTCGACTTCACCTTGACTTGTATAAGTTCATCCCGAATCCCAAGTAGTTTTTTATCCAACTCCGCGGCCGTGTTCACAACGGTCTTGGTGCTGACGTTTTCCGGCAATCTCTTTTTAAGCCCATTTACTTGCGAACGCACATCTTCGATTTGATTTACGGCGTCATAAACGCGGTTCAGTTCATCGCGAATCGCGAGCAGTAAGTCAAACTGCTTTTGTAAATCCGCCTCAGAAACATTCAGCCGCGGATCGAGCTTCACTTCGAAACCAGCGACTTGACTCTTTCCATTCGAAGTCACGCGTACCAGATACTTCCCAGGTAATGCCATTGGTCCCACGCTGCCGTCCTTGTAGGCGTAAAGGTAATATTCAGGAACTCGAGTGGCGCCCTGGTAGCGCATGTCCCACACCATTCGATTCAAACCGACAACTGGCTTGATCTGCTTTTCAGGCTTTTTATCATCTGGATTCAGAGGCTCATTTAGCTGCTCAGTCTGTTCACTCGAGTATTTCCGAATCACTTTTTCGGACGAGTCCAGAATTTCGACAGTGGTTTCGCCTTGCGGCTTGTTCTTCAGGAAGTAATAGAACACCGCCCCCGGGGGCGGGTTCTCCCCTACGAGCACTGGTTTCGGAATGTCCTCCTGATCCGGATTCTGCATTCGGTAAGCCGTTGCCGGAGTGTAAAGATGCATGTCTTGCGTTGCGACATCTGGGACGAATTGCCGCAAAGGTGAAAGATCATCCAGTATCCAGAACGAACGGCCGTGGGTGGCCAAAACCAAATCGTCGTTCTTCACGACGAGATCATGGACAGGTGTGGTTGGAAGATTCAGTTGTAGAGACCGCCAATCTCCACCGCCGTTGAAAGAAACAAACATTCCAGTCTCCGTGCCTGCGTATAAGAGTCCGCGTTTCTTGGGATCCTCACGCACAACCCGAACGAAGGTATTCTCCGGAATTCCATTGGTGATTTTCGTCCACGTCTTTCCGTAATCTACTGTCTTGAAAATGTAAGGATGCATGTCGTCGTTTTGATGACGATCAACCGCAACATACGCGGTTCCGGCGTCAAACGGAGAAGCATCGATGATGCTAATGCGGCTCCACGCAGGCACCTGACTGGGCGTCACGTCTGCCCAGTTCTTTCCCCCATCTCGCGTGATGTGAATCATTCCGTCATCGTTGCCAGCCCAAATCAAATCCTTGGTCACCGGAGATTCCGCGATCGCGAAAATGGTGTCGTAGTATTCGGTGCCCGTGTCGTCAATATCGATGGGCCCGCCCGAGGGCTGCTGTTTGCTCTTGTCGTTACGGGTGAGATCGGGACTGATTGCCTCCCAATGAATGCCGCCATCCGTGGTCTTGAACAGACTCTCTCCGGCGTGGTAGATCGTTTTCGGGTCGTGCGGGGATATCATCAGCGGCGCAGTCCACTGGAACCGGTGAGTCAAACTTGCGGCGCCAGCGCCATCGCTGACGTCTGGTTGTTCTTCGATGTCCTTCAACTGACCCGTCCGCTTGTCGAAGGCCGTAATTTTTCCCTGATAATCGCCCGCATAAACAACATTTGGATCCAAAGGCGAAGGCGCAATGTACCCTGCCTCCCCTCCGCCAACCGGATACCAGTCCGGAACGTCGATGAATCCGTTGTCGCTGCGGCTCGCTATCGCAACCGTAGTGTTATCCTGCTGCGCCCCGTAAACAAAGTACGGAGTGCGAGTATCGGTCGTCACATGGTAGAACTGCGCGGTAGGCTGATTATTCTGCGGTGTCCAGGTGCTACCGCCATCCTGGCTCACCGTTACACCACCGTCGTTTGACACGATCATCCGCCGCGTATTCTGCGGGTCGATCCACATGCCGTGATTGTCTCCATGTGGAACTTTTACCTTGTTGAACGTGTGGCCGCCATCAGTCGATTTGTAGAAATCCACATTTGCGATATAAACCGTGTCGGCTGACTGTGGATCAGCAATGATGTGCATGTAGTACCACGCCCGCTGCCAGAAAGAGCGGTTGTCGTTCACCAATTGCCATGTCTCGCCGCTATCATCCGAACGATAGAGACCGCCTTCATGTGCTTCGATCAAAGCGTAGATACGATCCGAGTTGGAAGAGACCGCTACTCCAATACGCCCGTATGGGCCTTTAGGAAGCCCATGCTCTTCAAGCCGCTTCCAGGTGTTGCCGTCATCGTTGGATCGATACAATCCGCTTCCCGGGCCACCACTCGAAAGAAACCAGGGACCGCGGCGCGCCTCCCACAAAGACGCAAACAGAATGTGGGAATTATTGGGATCAAAAGCGATATCGATGCCGCCGGTGTTTTCGTTCTTGTACAAGACTCTCTGCCAGGTCTTGCCGCCATCGGTAGTGCGAAAGATTCCTCGCTCGGTATTCGGGCCGAAGGGATGTCCCAGCGCTGCCACAAAAACAATGTCCGCATTCTTCGGATCAACAATGACTTTGCCGATCGCGCGCGAGTCATGCAGCCCGGTGTTTTTCCACGTCTTCCCGCCGTCGACCGTCTTGTAAACCCCATCGCCGTGCGAAATATTTCCCCTGATGCAGGCTTCGCCGGTGCCTACATAAACGATGTTCGGGTCCGATGGAGCAATGGCAAGGCTGCCGATCGAAGACACCGCTTGTTTGTCGAATACCGATTTCCAGGTCATCGCCCCGTCGGTCGATTTCCATACGCCTCCGCCGGTTGCGCCGAAATAATAGGTGTTCGGATCGCCAGCTACTCCTGCTGCGGTCAGGGAGCGGCCTCCGCGAAAGGGACCCACTATGCGGTACTTCATTCCCTTGAACAGAGGATCTTCTTTTTCCTCTTCCTTGAGGGTCTCATCGCTGGGGGTAGCCGGATTTTGGTCTGCAACCGCCTTCTCAGGAAGCTTCTTCTCTCCTTCTGCTTTTCTCTGGGCCAGAGCAACTTGAGTTGCGCTTATCAGTAACGCGACTAGGCAACACCCTATACAGTTTCTTAAAATGAAAGCGCGCATAGCTTTAAACCCCCCGGGGAATTGGAAATCCATGTTACTGCGAACTGAGTTTTTGGAAAAGGTCGCGGCATTCGGGAGGGCACGACTTTCAGTCGTGCCGATAGTTGGGTTGGCCTCCTTTACGGCCCGACTGAAAGTCGGCCCCTCCCACTCCATTCGAAAGCGGCTTCACAAAAGACCAGACGCCACGTCAGTCGTCCTTCTCCCCCTCAAGTATTGCCCTCGCGGCCTGCAATTCTTTACGCTTAGCAGCATCCACTTTGGGATAGGCAAGATCTAAATCTTCCAAAGTTTCGACAATTGCCGCCGCCACTACGATACGAGTAAACCATTTATTGTCGGCTGGGACCACGTACCACGGAGCGCGCTTAGTCGCAGTGTTGAGAACCATGTCTTCATACGCCTTCATGTAGTCGTCCCAAAACTCGCGCTCGTGCGCGTCCGACGCTGATAGCTTCCAATTCTTATCAGGCTGGTCTAACCGATCGAGAAGGCGCCGTTTCTGTTCTTTTTTGGAAAGATTGAGAAAAAATTTCCGCACTACGATTCCGTTGTTATCCAGATAACGCTCGAACGAATTCATGTCCTCAAATCTTTGATCCCAAATGTTTTTGGTGATTAAAGAAGGAGGAATACGCTCGTTTGCCAGGGCCTCTTTGTGAACACGCACCACGAGCACTTCTTCATAATAAGAGCGGTTGAAGATGCCAATGCGGCCGCGTTCCGGAATTCTCTGCATGGTCCGCCACATGAAATCGTGATTTAACTCTTCCGTTGACGGAGTCTTAAACGAATAAACTTGAACGCCCTGTGGATTTAGGCCAGACATCACGTGCTGAATCACACCATCCTTTCCCGCCGCGTCCATGCCCTGGAAAATCAAAAGCGCTCCCCACTGGTCTTGCGCGTAGAGTTTCTTCTGGAGTTCAATCATTGAAGCGATACCCTTGGCGAGTTGCTCATCAGCGTCGTCCTTAAAGTTCAGGTCTCCGGTATCGCTGGGATCAAAATCCTTCAACCGAAACTTCTTGCCATGTTCCACTCGGTAAGGTTTCGCCAGCTTGCTTGCCCAACTCATTAGCGCCCTCCTGATCGGTGAACTGCTCGCGCAGGGATGGCCGCCCTCGGCCGTCTGGTCGAGCGTAGCTCGACGAAGAATGCAGTGTAGCGCACTTGAGTTATCCTGATTGCGAACACTACGCTCGATGCCTTTTTCTGATTTTCACGGAAACACCGAAGTCGTCAACCGATTGCGCGATATGCTGGCGCGCAATCGCTTTCCGCAAGCCGTCATCCTGGCGGGATCAGCCGGTTGCGGCAAGTACACGCTAGCAATCATGCTCGCCAAGGCGATGAATTGCCTAAAGCCAACCGTTACTGACGGACTCCCGGATTTCTGCGGACGATGCGCCAACTGCGTTCGCATCGCGCAATCCGAAGACCTTGAATCCAGATTCGCAGAGGCTGTCGAAGCCCGGGAAAATCTTCGCGATAGCGACAAGAAAGAAACGCGGCTTTTTGTTCAGACTCATCCCGATGTGCTGGTCATCCCGACCGACCCGCCGCAGATGATGATTAAAGTCGATCAGGTTCGGCGCGTAATTGGCAGCATCTATTTTCGCCCTGCCGAGGCCAAAGAACGCGTCTACATTTTCACCGAGTCGCGGTTCATGAAGGAGGCGGCCAATTCCTTGCTCAAGATTCTGGAAGAGCCGCCTGAGTACGCAACGATCTTCCTGTTAGCGGATAACCCCGGCGAACTCTTGCCAACCATCCGTTCCCGCTCGATGCTGATTTCGCTGTGCACTCTCTCTCTGGAGCAGATCGAGCACTACTTGGCAAAGAATCGCCCGGAGTGGACTACAAAGCAGCGAATGCTCGTCGCGAGGTTATCCGAAGGAGCCGTAGGACGCGCCCGTAGCTTCGATCTACCCGCATATATCTCATCGCGGGATGATGCACTAGTCATTCTGAATTCCGCCCTGCGTTCTTCGGATCACAGCGAACTATTCAAAGTTACGGAGACCTATCGCGCTGGTGCTGAAGGCAGAGACAAAACCGAGAAGTTGCTCCGTACGCTCTATCTATTATTACAAGACCTGATCTTCATCAATTCAGGCACGCCAGAGTTAGTTCGAAACTCAGATGTTCTTCCGGAGCTCCAGAAACTTGCGCAAGCCTCGAACTTCGATTGGGTGGTCGCCGCTGCAGACCGGCTGGCAGAGGTCGAACGCGGAATGCGCAGAAACCTGCTTAGATCGCTGTCCTTGGACGCGCTCGCTGTGTCTTTGGAACAGAACTAGGCCGGATGGAATTTCTGAACGGCACGCAAGCCTCAACAACAAGCTGATTTAGAGTTGGAATCGCTCGATCCGACAATCGCCACGCACGCATCGTGGAAAGACGAAATATCGAACACGGAACTCAATTTCGTTCGATCTAGAGTTTCGCGAACAAAGTCAGAAGGATTTACAAACTTCAGCTGGATACCACGGCTCCGGCTCCAGTGATGCAAAGAAACCAATGCGGACAACCCGCCTGCGTCCATCGATGTAACGTCAGAGAGGTCAAGCACAACGATGCGAGTGTCGCTCTCCGCCAGAACAGTGTTCTTGAGCTTGCAAACTTCCTCACCGCGAACGATGCGGCCGGTGCATCGAACAATGACCACGTCCTTCTGTTTTTCCACATCTAGAGTCAGCATAACTTGCTCCTAACTGGTGTACGTGAATAGACGTTCGTAAGTTCCAATCGTCACCACCTCTAGCGTTGCGGCGAATGTCTTCATCTGCGGGCAGAGCGTAGCTCCGCATGTCCATAAGAAGAATAGTGAATACACCGAGGCACTGTGTCTAATCCGCCATTCTCCTATCGCGGTTCCAGCTTAAACGGCAGGATCTTGAACACGTAGAGCATCTCCCAACCCAAAAGGATGACCGATATTCCAACAACCATAATCGCAAGAATTTCTCCCAAATTGAGACGATTGCCGGTGGTTTCGAACTTCCTCAACGCGAGACCGACAATGTTCAGGGTTGCGAAACCGAACACAACGGCCCACAGAAGGTCATAGACACCTTCCTGCTTGTCGGAACTCTGAAAAATGAATAAGAGCAATGCCTGAAGCCCCAACCTGTTGGTGATCCATCCCTGGGGGATCGTGAGCAGCGTGCTTAACAGGAAGTTCGGAATAGGGACCATTGGCAAGGCGTTCGACCGACTAGTCAGTAATACCAGAAGGCGTAGTCTGACGATATTACCCGTTTTGGCGACAATCAGGGATAGCTCGTGCGGTTACTCTGGGCTGAGTATCTGATGGTCGAGGCAATCCGTCTGAATCGCATCGTGCAACTCGCGGAGAAAATCATTGCCGTGCCGGGCCAGGAAATAGATGCCGCCAATCTCTCGCTCTTGCAGACTCTTATTGGGATACAGCATGTTGCTGAGAATTTCCGCCTTGCGCTGCAAAACTTCACTGTGCCGCAGTTCGGCGCGAGCTGCCTTTGAGCGCAGGCCCCGGAGTTGATAAAGCATTTTCGATTCAGCCGTCGCGGCCGATTCCACCAGAGTCTTATCCAGATTTGCCAGGGACTCTCGAATCGGCGTCATCGCATTTTGCAGAGCGCTTTCTGCGGCATCGAATGACTTTTGTAGGATTTGCTCCATCGCTTGCTCCGCCAGCGTCTCCCGAAGGGACTCCAAGCCACGGAAAACGTCGGTCAAGCGCAAATTGAAACGTTCAAGCACTGCTTTAGGTTTCGCTTCGAGAATGGTTCCCGAAAACCGCGGCATGATCGGGGTTATTCTTCCCAACAGTGTCTGATATACCTCGCCTACCTGGGCGAAATAGGCGATTTCGGCGGCCCCGCCAGCATAAGCCAGCGTGGGCAACAAATAATCCTGGACAACTGGTCGCAACAGCACGTTGGGACTGAAGTTCTCTGGCGCACTTGAAATGCGGTTGAGTAGTTCCGCCTGCGAAAGTTCCTGTTCGCCGATTACGAATCCGATCGTAGCGGTCGCTCCGCCCGGCTGGCGGTGAATCGGCACTCTCGCGCCATCGTTCAAAGTAAAAAGCAACGTCGAGGATGGCGTGACCTTAACTTGCTGATGATAACCGGCAGCCTCGAGCGCCTTGCCGCGTGCCTCCAATTTGCTGTCTAGATCAGAGGTGCATTCAATAGCTGTCCGATATATTGGTTCGGCAATGCGGTGCAACTCCGGGTCGGAAGCGTCCAGCAGAATCACGCCCCAATCGGAAAAGAGCCGCGAAAACAGCCGCGCGAACGCCGTCCCAAATGTTTCGCCCGGACGATATGCCTCGCTGAGCACATCGTTAATCTCAGACTCGCCGAGCAACTCCGCAACCTGGCGCGTCGCTTCTTCAATTTCGTTTCCAAACTTTATGGTCCCAACTGGAGCATTCAATTGCCCGGTCGACTTCGCCGCCACGCTGTGCAACGCCCAGTCGCTGCCAGGAACCGCCACATGATTGATCTCTTCTAAGTCATGGTCTTCGGTGGCAAGCCAGAACACTGGCACGCAATCCACTCCAGCATCACTGGCTTGTTCAGCCAACTTCACCGCCGAGAGTGCTTTGAACAGTGAGAACAGCGGACCGCCGAAAAGTCCCACCTGCTGCCCCGTAACCACGGCAGAGGCGCCAGCTTTCATGCGCGCAATATTTTCCATGGTCTTTGGAGACGCGTCCCATGAAGCATTCTGCCGTTCGAGCGCGGCGCACATGCGTTCGCGGCGCTTAGCGTCGTAATTTAATGCCGCACGTTCGTCGCGAAACCATTCGCTAAATCTTGGAGAATGCGGAAAGAACTGCCGAAGCTGAGGAGAATATGAAAGGAAATCCGTGAACAGCTTGGTGGTGTGCGGGATCTGGCTGAAGGGCAAACAATCCGATTTCACCTGCAGGTCTCCTCATATCGCATAATTTCTTTCAGCCGTAATCCGGAATCATTCTACAGTCCGTCGATGTAGATGTGATGCTGGAAACGCAAGCTGGATGCAAAAAGCCGAGCTATTTGACAAACAGGGCTGTTCAACATAAGCTCCGTCGCTGACGTTACAACACTCAACAGGAGGCAATACATGATGCAATACAGGCGATTGTTAATCGCCGCTGTAGTTGTGGTCGCTGCGTCTTCCGTGTTCGCGCAAGATGTGCAAGAGCAACTCAAGAAAATGGAAATGGATCGAGCCGCTGCGGTTGTGAAAGCCGATGTTGCCACGCTCGATAAAACAACTTCCGACGACTATGTGTTGATCAACATGAACGGACGCATGTCCAGCAAGGCGGACATGATCGAAGCTTTCAAATCCGGCAGCTCGAAACTCACTTCCGAAGAGCTCTCCGACCTGAAGGTTCGCGTCTACGGCAATACTGCCGTAATCACCGGGAAGGCCGACGTCAAAGGGACTCTGGGAGGAACCGATGCAACCGGTACAATCCTCTTCACCCGCGTCTGGGTGAAAAAAGACGGACGCTGGCAATCCACATCACTGCAACAAACCCGCGCCACCAATTAACAAAAATACCTCTCCCTGATTTCGAGGGGGTGACCCGTCCCTGTCTCTCCGTTTTGTGGAGAGACAGGGCGGGGATTTGTCGGATCAGAAATCCCTAGCCTTGAGGTACCCTCCCCCTCCCCCCTCGATCTATTGGAATCATGAGGATAGCTATGGTTCGAGCTCCAAATCTTTGAGTCTAAACGTGTTATACGTAAAATCTTCTGAAATATAGACTTACAGTACTTCTGTAAACCTTCTGTTGAGGTGCTAGATCTCTTATGACACAGTGGAACTGCGAGGTCAAACTCGGAAGGGCATGCGGAGTTCGACCAACCTCAGCGGCTGAAGCTTTCTGTCAATCGAGATGGTCGTTGCGGTGAACCGCAGCGCCACGCAAATGCACGATGGGGCGCGACTCTGATGAATCCTCGAAACTTGGTCGAGGATTTTTGTCTTGCAAAATATTTAACATCATGGCACCTTCTAATATCTTCTACGAAAGGACGCCCATTTTAATGACAACTAGAACGCACAATCGGCTGCGTGGGCAAGATCGGCTAATCGGCCTGTCTTGCATGCGGGCGTCACTCGATTTCGTCAGCTAGTTCCTGACGCCTCACCCCGCAATAAACCAAAAAGACCAAACAAGCTAGTGCCCAGCCCCGCGCTGTGCGCAATGCTAAACCTCCGGCCAAGGCCGGTTAGAAAAGCAGTTAAGTATGTTTAATTTCTTGCGAAGTGTTTTCGCCGGCCAGAATCAGTTTGCTTCTGGTGGGATGATTCTCATGATCATCGGCGGCCTCAGTGTCTATCTGCGGGCTGTGCCGGAAACATTGTGGGACTGGCTCGTCGGCCAGACCACGATGATGATCACGGTAAAGGACGACGATGTGGCATTCGTGTGGGTGAAGGAATGGTTTCTAGAACAGAAGTTTTTGAAGCGGGTCCGCAGAGTGGATCTCGATACCACCATGCGCGGCGAGCGCGTTGCGCTTATCCCGGCGCCCGGCAGACATTGGTTCTGGTATCGCGGAAGACCGTTCGTCGTGTATTTCTACCGCAGTGAAGAGACGAGGGAGCGAATATCAAGGCGAACCGAAGCCTTGACATTCAGGACAGTCGGAAGACGGCGACAGTTCCTTCAGCAACTAGTCGACGATGTTGTGGCATGCCATATCCGGCGATTGGGAGTGCAGTCATTTTTGTACGCGTACAACGACGGATGGGACTGGGTCGAGGGATATGCGCCGCGGTTGCTGGAATCTGTAATTTTGCAACCCGGAGAAAAGGAACATTTGGTGCAGGACATCGAAACTTTCCGGAAATCGAAACGGCGATATGGGCGCCTGGGAATTCCCTACCATCGCGGATACTTGTTTTATGGGCCTCCGGGCACCGGAAAGACGTCGCTGGTGTCAGCGCTCGCGGCGCACTTCGGGCTTTCGATTTATTCAATGAACCTGGCCGACTTTAATGACCGCACTCTGATGAACGCGGTCAACCAAGTCTCGCCAAATTCGGTGATGCTGTTTGAAGATATCGACTGCATGAAGAGCAGCAATGGCCGCGAGCCGTCGAAGGAAGTTGGGAAGCAGGTGCGAGATGAAAAACCAACTGTCGCCGAGAAGAATGGAGTAACGCTCTCCGGCTTGTTGAATGTCTTGGACGGTTTCTACGCGCCGACCAATGTCTTGTTCATGATGACGACGAACAGGATTGAGACTCTGGATGAGGCTCTATTGAGGCCTGGGAGGATCGACTACAAGCTGTATCTGGGAAAATCCACCGACCGTCAGAAGACCGACCTGTACCTCAGGTTCTTTCCAGAGGCCTCGGAATTTGAAGCAGAGGCATTCGTCGAAGCCAACCGCTGGGCGGAGACGATGGCTGAGTTTCAAGGGTTGTTGCTGGGGTTGGGACAACAACAGGAATCCGTCAGCGAGTATCGTTGTCCTGTGAATTGCGAAACCAATTCACAGGATAGGGATGGTAACCTCTTGAAACAAAAGGGAGAGGTCAGAACCCCCTGAATACAAGATTGTCTGGCAGAGTGCTAATCGTCAGCCTTTGCGCGAACTCCACTTAATGGCCTTTTGGAGGCGTATTACGGCTCCGTCCTCAATTCTCGCGCGGCAAGCGATGGGTAAGCGAAGTTGTTCACGGACCGTATCGGCCAGTTCCTGATGGCCAAAAGGATAAAACTGCGTTCCAAGAATCCAAGAGATTCCGCCGCTCATGATAATTTCGTAGCTGTAGCTCTTAGGAGCCATACGAGAAACAAAAAGCGGCCGAAGTTGCAGGAATGAGCACATCTCCAGCTTTGTCTGAAACTCCTCGCGCGGTATGTATGGGAGCGTGTTTTTAATTTCCACTCCATAATGGACCCCTTGGCGTTCGACAATTCGATCGAGATCATGACCTGTCCTTTCCCAGACCCGCTCTTTAAAAGAGCGGACGTTTCTTGCAATGGGATTGAATCCAGCTAAGGGAAGGGCGGCGTCGACCAGAATTTCGCCTTGAAACCCAATAGCCCGAGCGAAACTGGGTGTAGAGAAGCGCTGCACGAGTTTGATGGTTTGAGATGCCTGCCGTTTCCAGTAACGATTTGCCTTCATCCGAAAGAAGCGAATCGGAACTTTAGGAGCGAGCTCGAGGATTTCGCTACAGATTGAGCCCTCTCGCACAAGCTCAAAGAGAGCCTTAACTGTGATCCAGTGGAAATACTGGACTTCAAAAATGATTGCCAACTGGCGCTCGTAAAATACACTGCCGCTGTTTTGTACAAGAAAGCTGAGGATGGAGGTTTTGGCTTCGTTGATTTTTTCATCGCGTACATATTCAGTAAGTTGAATATCAACGTCGGGAATATCAAAATCCGAAGCAATGGTCATGATTAATGACGCGAACAACTGACGCGGGCTCTTCGATTCGGCCTAGACATTTTGCACCGGGGCAACCTCAGCAGCAAGGAGAGAGTGGGATTGAAATGATCGACAAACACATTCAACGCTACAATGGCACTCCACTCAAGGCAGGAGGCCCCCGTTCGTTAGGTGCCGAGGGCCACACATTTCGCGTCCTTTGAGAAGTGCGGGCGGGCCCTCACGTAGAATAAACGCGGAGGGCTTCTCATCCCGGATGTGACGGGCAAATCCATTTGGAAGGAGAGACTACCGTGAAGAACGAATTTTTCTTCGAGGCTAGCAGCAAGCGTCGTAAGGGATTCCCGTTTGAAAGCAAAGTTAAGCGCGGGTTTCCGTATGGTCCGTGGCGATAAGGAGCTCTTCGAGAAACTGGGCAGGAACGATCTCTGCCCGTGCGGGTCAAACCGCAGGTTTCAAGAAGTGCTGTATGCAGTCCGGACATTACGACGGCGCAAAACGTAACCACTACAAACGATGACAAGCGAAGGGCACGGGAAACCGTGCCCTTTTACCTCAGCGGCTGAAGCCCTCTTTCAATCCACATGATCGCAGCGGTGAACCGCTGCGCCACCCAAACACAGCCATCAACCTTAATGAACCGCTGCGCCACCCAAATGCGCGGCTGGCCGCCGACTTTGATGAATTCCCACCTTTACAAAAAGCGTGAAGGTGGGCCATCCCGCCCGATTCAATTTTGGCGAACCACAAGCCAGTCCTTGTCTGGTTCGCGATTGACCGCGAGTTCTCCGGCAGACTACGATGTGCGATGAAAGCTGGATTCATGGCACAAAGCGCGTCTGCGAAGTTAACTTTGAGAGTGGTTCGGTGCGACTCGGCCGAATGCGAAGCCAGCGGCGACAACATTCTGGATATCCTACTTTGGGGACCACCGTCGGCGGCGTATAAGCTTCACAAGGTTGTTTGTCCATACTGCGAACGGGCCATAGACAGGAACGTCGATTTGGAAGAGCTGGTGAAGGTCGAGCGTCCCTCGATTGTCAAGATCACATGAAGACGTTCAAGATGACATGAAGCGGCTAGCGGCCGAGACGCAAGCCCTAATGTTCGAGGTAACTGCCCGGTTTCGCGCGCTAACGTTGGACTCTGGCAGTGCCTCCGCTTGCTACGGCTCGAACCTCGTCTAAGGTCGCCATGGTTGTATCGCCTGGAAAAGTCGTAAGCAGAGCGCCATGCGCCCATCCAAGTTTGACGGCGTTTTCAGGCGATTCGCCGGTGAGGACTCCATAGAAGAAGCCCGAAGCAAACCCATCGCCCCCACCGATGCGATCGTAGACATGGAGCTCGCATTCCGGTGAAACGTAGCTTTTACCATTGATCCAGGCGACAGCGCCCCAGTCGTGGCGGTTTGTAGAATGAACTGCCCGTAAGGTCGTAACGACGATTCTTATATGAGGATGTTGTTCCTGCACTTTTTCAATCGTTGCGAGAAAGGTGCGCGGATCCAGTTTTGATGTCGCAACGGCATCCGGGCCACTCACGCCCACTCCTTTTTGCAGGTCCTCTTCATTGCCTACCAGAACGTCCACATGCTTGAGAATGCGCGCGAGCACTTTACGAGCGTGTTCTTCTCCGCCGCGTAGCTTCCATAACTTCGCTCGAAAATTCAGGTCGAAAGAGACAACCGCGCCAGCACTCTTGGCAGCTTTCATGGCTTCAACGATCAGTTCGGCCGTCGTGTCTGAAAGGGCGGCAAAAATCCCTCCGCTATGAAACCAGCGGACTCCAGCGGCGAAGATCTCATCCCAATTGAAATCGCCTGGTTTCAGTTGTGCGGCGGCTTCATTTGCCCGATTGTAGAAAACCAGAGGCGCGCGTACCCCAAACCCCTTATCACTGTACACGGCGGCAATGTTTGGACCGTTGACTCCATTGTGATCGAAGAACTTATAGAAAGGAACTACTCCCATGGCTCGGACCCTTTCAGCGACTAGATCACCAATGGGATACCTCACCATAGCGCTCACGATTCCCGTGCGTAAGCCAAAGCAGTCGGAAAGATTGGCCGCTACATTGAATTCGCCGCCACTGACGTGAATCTCGCATTGGTGCGCCTTGCGGAATGGAATTACGCCGGGATCAAGCCTGTGGACAAGCCCGCCGAGCGATACAAAGTCGAGTGCCGCTGAATCGCGAATTGAAATGCCCTGAAAGTTCATATCCTCCTTTGTCACGAACAGAATTGACGGAACCCAATCGAGCTTAGGAGCAAACTGATTCAGAGTCAATGCAGGTCATGGCGCCCGATTGGCTTCTTACCCAGGACTTGCGTCCTGGGCTATTTTCGGCCGCCCCGCTGGGGCTGGTTTTGTGGAATTCTCTTCACGACGGTTTCCACAGGTGTACGCCTCGGTCGGCCTCAGCATCAAAGCGGTCATTCCCTCATCAGGAGTGACAAATGAATAACACGAGTGCTTCACAGAAACTTCTTGCCTTTGGCATGGTAGCGGTCGCAGTCCTTGCTATGGCGCTATCCGCAAAGGCGCAGAATTCACCGAATTCTGGCGGCGTGCTTCCCAGCACGAAAACCCTCAAGGCTTCAATCGCGAATGGTTACCTGTTTCAGAACACCATGATGGATGCTTACGCGTCCGGCAGCACCGTGCGACTCGTGCAGAGTTACTCCGATGGGGGGCTCGGCGCAACGGCGTTTACCTACGACAATGCGGTGTCCATCAACGCGTATCTTGTCCGCGGAGGCGCTGACAATTTGGCGCGGGCAGAAGTTCTGGGTAAAGGTCTGATTTATGCCCAGTCGACGAACTTCCCGATCAATGATGGCCGCTTTGCGCAGGCATATTTCGTGAACAAGGCTAATCCAGACGGTAGCGGCGCCTATATTACTCCGGCGGGATTCCCATTTTATTTTTACTCGAGTTCCACTGGCGACCAGGCTTGGGCGGGCATGGCTCTGGTTCAGCTTTACCACCGCACCGGAGACAAAGATTATTTGACGGCAGCGCTGAAGGTCGCCAACTGGATCGTCTTAAACACTTACAACACTTTTGGTGCAGGCGGGTATTCGTTCGGGACCTACATCAACCAGTTTAACCAGTCCGTCCCATCGCCCAATGGCAAGTCGACCGAGGGCAATATCGATGCTTACGCTTTCTTCTCTATGCTTGCGGACGTTACAGACAATGGCGCCGCGCAGAATGGCACATCATGGAAGAGTCTGGCGAAGCATGCGCTTGTGTTCGTGAAGGCAATGTACAACTCGACGGGCGGCTATTTCTACACCGGGACGCTGGGCGATCAGATCACGATCAATCCGTCTCCGATACCGGAAGACTGCCAGACCTGGTCTTATCTGGCGCTGCTCGACAATCATTACAAGCACACGATCGATTGGGCGCTGAATAATCTGGAAACGACCGATACTTCGGCATCCCCGCACTCGAGCCTAACCGGAAGCGAGACGATTACAGGGATGGTCTTCGATACGGCTAGTTTGACGACTACCGCGGACGATCCTACAGCGGTGTGGCTCGAAGGCACCTCACACACGATCGCGGCGCTGATTGCCCGCATCATCGCCGGTAACGAAAGCCTTTCATCGCGCTATACGGATCTGGGAACGGTGGAATACTTCATTGAGAATTGCGAGAAAGCGCAGGCCGAGTTGGGTGCAGGACAGACGGTCAACGGCATTCCGATTCCGCTTGGCGAAGGCCTGGTTGCCGCGACCAGCGTGATGGACACCGGTTTCGGATATAGCTACGGGCCGTCACTACATATCGGCGCCACCGGTTGGTATCTGATTGGGGTCCAGGGAGGGAATCCGTTCCAGTTGGGGTACTCGACGGTAAAGCCGTAATCACATCAAGCCACGGGTAGAGACGCGGCTCGCCGCGTCTCTTTTGCTATCCCCATATTGCGTCTTCCGGACATGCAAGACGTGGCAAGCCACGTCTCTACCAATGAGTATGGATGGAACCAAAGACCTGTGCCCCTCATCCAATACGTTGACTTCCTTTGTCTAGCAACTTAGTCTGGAAGTGGTTCTTTTTACGCCAATCCCACCAGTGGGGGCGTCACGGCTTCGACGGAGATGCTTGCGGCCAAGAGGCATGCCAGGGTGCTCGCACCTGTAATCGTGGGCAAAATGATAATTGCCAATCAACAAATGGCATACGCAGCCTAATTAATTAGGCAGCCGTTCTCCGCCGCTTCGCCCTTGGGCGGCGAGCGAACGTCACACAGAGGGCTGCTCTTCTCTTCTACGTCTGGGAGGAGAAGCTAAGATCTCAGGCTAGCGGCACGCGTTTCTTGTCCGTTCTGAGCGCGGTCCGCGAACGTTTCCGGCGAAGGCCGGAAGCATGAACGCGAATAAGCATGTAGTTCTCTTGACCAGTAACATTTTCGGACGCGGGTTCGACTCCCGCCGCCTCCACCAAATTAATAGGTTAGTTTTCAATAGTTTACATCGAGACATAATAAATCGTATGCGTTTTGCATGCGTATGTGTTATCTTCCTTCCCAAGAAGGAACCACACCGTGCCCATTCGCAACCTCGTTGTAACCGTCTACGCCCGTCATTCCGCTGATTGTCCCAAGAGAAATGATCAATACTGGAAACGCTGCAAATGCCCTAAATGGCTGTACATAAACAACAATGGACAGCGTTCTCAACGCAGCGCAAAGACGCGCTCGTGGGAGCGCGCGGAAGAGACTCGTCGAGACGTAGAACGAGACTTCGAAGAGGTTGAGCAGCAGAAGCGGGCGGGCACGGAGCCAAAGCCACATTCGGCCATTCTGTTGGCGCATGCCGTTTCAAGATTCTTGGCAGCCAAGAAAAACGAAAATCTGTGCGATTCGACTATCGCAAAGCTCACGACAGTCTTTGAAAAGCATCTCCTCACCTGGGCTACCGGGCAAAACATCGAGACACTTGAGCGGATCGGAGGCGAAGAACTAGAGGCTTTTCGAGCCACATGGAAAGATGCCCCGCTTGCACGAAAGAAAAAGCAAGAACGAGTAATCGGGTTCTTCTACTACTGCCTGCGAATGGGCTGGATAAAGAGCAATCCAGCAATCCTGCTTGGCCGCGTCAAAGTCAACGAAAACCCTACCGACTATTTCCCGAAGGATGAATTCAACAAGATCGTTGATGCTACGTACGTCTATAACCCTAAGGCTTGGAATACCGAACCGCGCAACCAAGCGACCAGAGTTCGCACCCTGATTTGGCTGATGCGATGGAGCGGTCTCGCGATCAGCGATGCTGTGGGGTTGGAACGGTCACGCCTCAATGAGAATAACGAGTTGCTCCTGTACCGCGCCAAGACTGGGCAGCCCGTGTACGTTCCCCTCCCTCACGATACAGCGGAAGGTTTGCGAAACATTCCTGCTGGTCCAAAACTAAACCCGCGGTACTTTTTTTGGAGTGGCAATGGTTTGCTCAAAACTGCGGTGAGCAACTGGCAACGCAGCCTCCGGCGAGTATTCAAGCTGGCCGAGATACGGCACGAAGACGGGACGGCAAAGAGATGTCATCCGCACATGTTTCGGGATACGTTCGCCGTCGAGAGTCTTCTTGCTGGTGTACCGCTGGAGCAGGTATCCATTCTACTCGGGCACAAAAGCATAAAAATCACTGAAAAGCACTACGCGCCATGGGTCAAGGCGAGGCAGGAACAACTTACGAGCAATGTGCGTAAGAGCTGGCCGGAGCCAACGAGACCAGAGCGTCGGGCCCGAAAAACAAGAAGCCGACCCATCAACCTAGTTCAATCAAATGCACAGGTGGGTCAAATACTCCCAGCAACTGACCGCGCTTCGCGTTGACGAGGGACACAGGGATTCCTACTCTCATGTGCGATAATTCGCCTCCTCCCCGCTTGGAGGAAACCAATAGAGATCTCCGCGAAGGCGACTTCTGGCCCGGATCAGCTACCGGAATGCTCGTCACCTACGTGTCCTTCTGCCACATCCCTGAACGCAGTTTCCAGTCGATCGGATTGACGCTCGCAGCGGCTGTCGCGATCAGTACCGTACTTTCGCTAATCTGCGGCGCGGGAACGTTGTCTTCAAATTTTAGCTTCTCGGGACCGCCGTACTCATGCAGCACCACTGCCTTCATCACGTATCTCCCACCCACAGAGCTACAGGCACATATCTGACGAGATCATACCCCGCCCCGGGCCTTCATTTGGAAGAAGTCTGGCCCAAGTCTCGTCATTTGGCCCGACTGCATAATTTTGAGCGTGCTTTGTCGCGACACAGACCGGCGATCGCTGTTTCGCCGCATCAGAATCCTTTCAATTCTTTGCACTGATCCACTGATCAATTCTTTTTCGTGTTGCGCATCCAATCCTGAGTTTGAGAAGCTTCTGCAGAAGATCCGGGGGTGGCATGATAGAGGAGGATGAATGGCGCAGATATGGTTAGTCACCGGCAGCTCTCGTGGTCTGGGTCGTGCAATTGTTGAAGCGGGCCTCGCTGCGGGCAATAAAGTGTTGGCGACAGCTCGGGACATTAAATCGCTGGCTGATCTGTCGGAACGATATGGAGATCAGGTCAAGCTCTTCGCAATGGATGTGAC
>Ga0307477_10000631_pt1 | contig 35914 bp, 37 predicted proteins | sample atmos_gasesECM2C_FD_203316 | JGI IMG/M metagenome (GOLD analysis project Ga0307477, IMG submission 203316) | Hardwood forest soil microbial communities from Morgan-Monroe State Forest, Indiana, United States - atmos_gasesECM2C_515 | ecosystem: Environmental > Terrestrial > Soil > Temperate...
AGCGCCACGCGTTTCTCGAGCTGGTGCCGGTGTCGGCGCTCAAGTCCGACAACGTGCAGGACCTGAGGCTCACCATCGCCGCACACCTGCCGCGCGCGCCGGCGCGTTTTCCCATCGGTGAGCTCACCGACCGCGACCAGCGCTTTCGCATCGCGGAAATGATCCGCGAGAAACTCACCCTCGAGCTCAACCAGGAAGTGCCCTACGGCATTGCGGTCGAAGTCGAACGGCTGGCCGAGGAGGGCGAGCGGCTCACGGTGGATGCCGCCATCTGGGTGGCACGGGCGGGGCAGAAGCCGATCGTGATCGGCGCGCACGGCGAGCGGCTGAAGCGGGTCGGGCGCGCGGCGCGGCTGGCGCTCAACGACATATTCGGCGGGCGGCTGCACCTCAACCTGTGGGTCAAGGTGCGCGCCAACTGGGCCGACAACGCCCGTGCGCTCAAGGAGCTCGGACTCGAATGAGCCGCAGTCAGCGCCGCATCGAGCTCACTCCCGGCTATCTGCTGCACCACCGCCCGTGGCGCGACAGCAGCCGCATCCTCGAGGTGCTGACGCGCGAGCACGGGCGGCTCACGCTGTTCGCGCGCGGCGTGCGTGCCCCGCGCGCCCGGCTCGCCCCGGTGTTGCAGCCTTTCCAGCTGCTGCTGCTGTCGTGGAGCGGTCGGGGCGAGTCGCCCTGGCTCACGACCGCCGAGTGCGCGCAGCCGGCGAGTCCGCTGCCGCCCGGATGTCTGCTGGCGGCGTTCTACCTCAACGAGCTGCTGCTGCGGCTCACGACGCGCCACGATGCGCTGCCAGAGCTGTTCGATCACTACCACGACACGCTCGCGCGGCTGCGTGGCGGTGCACCACTCGAGCCCACCCTGCGGCGGTTCGAGAAACGGCTCTTGAGCGTGCTCGGCTACGGGCTCGAGCTCGCCGCCGAAGCGCACACCGGCGTGCCGCTCGAGCCGGACCGATACTATGATTTCCGCCCCGGACAGGGGCTGGTGCCGGCCCGGGCCAGCGCGCGTGCCCTCGCCGGGCGCTCGCTCATCGCGCTCGCAGCGGACAACCTGAGCGAGCGGCGCGAGCTCGAGGATGCGCGGCGGCTGTTGCAGGCAGCGCTGGCGGCCTGCCTCGAGGGAGGCGCGCTCCACACGCGTGCGGTGGCGAAGTCGATGAAGCAAAGGGCGCGGTTATGAGCGGCGGAATTCTGCTGGGTGTCAACATCGATCACGTCGCGACGCTGCGCCAGGCGCGTCGCGGCCGCAGCCCCGACCCGGTGCATGCGGCGCTGGTGGCGGAAATGGCGGGCGCCGACAGCGTGACGCTGCATCTGCGCGAGGACCGCCGCCACATCCAGGACGCCGACGTGCGTGCGCTGCGGCCGCGGCTGCAGACGCGTATGAATCTCGAGATGGCGGTGACCGACGAGCTGCTCGCGATCGCCGCCGAGGTGCGGCCGGCGGACTGCTGCCTGGTGCCCGAGCGGCGCGCCGAGATCACCACCGAGGGCGGGCTCGATGCGACGGCGCAGCCGGCGCGGCTGCGCGAGGCGATCGCGCACCTCAAGCGCGCCGGCGTGCGGGTGGCGCTGTTCATCGACCCGGAGCCGCGGCAGATCGAGGCGGCCGCGCAGCTCGCGGCGCCGGTGGTCGAGCTGCACACCGGCGCCTACGCGCATGCTGCGGGCGCGGCGGCCGCCACCGAGCTCGAGCGGCTGCGCGCCGGCGCACGGCGCGCCGCCGGTCTCGGGCTCGCCGTGCACGCCGGCCACGGCCTCGACTACCACAACGTCGGCCCGGTGGCCGCCCTGCAGGAGCTCGAGGAGCTCAACATCGGCCATGCGATCATCGCGCAGGCGGTGTTCGTGGGACTCCCCGCCGCGGTGCGCGAGATGAAACGACTGATGGGCGAGGCGCGCGCGTGATCTTCGGCATCGGCGTCGACGTCCTCGAGACCGAGCGCATCGCACACACCTTCGAGCGCTTCGGCACGCGCTTCATCGAGCATCTGCTGATGCCCGCGGAGCGCGCGCAGCTCGAAGCCACAGCGCGCGGCGTGCGCTTCCTCGCCATGCGCTTCGCCGCCAAGGAGGCGATCGTCAAGGCCATGGGGACCGGTTTCGCCCACGGGGTGTGGATCCGCGACGTCGGTGTGGTGCAGAACCGCTGGGGCAAGCCCGAGGTGGTGTTCTCCGAGCGCGGCGAGCGCGTGCGCCGCGATCTCGGCATCGGCGAGGCGCACGTGACGCTCAGTGACGAGCGCGGCCTGGTGGTGGCCGTGGCCGTGCTCATGAGGGCGACGTGAACACACTGGTGTTCGACATCGAGACGGTGCCTGACGTCGCCCTCGGCCGGCGCCTGTATGGTCTCGAGGGGCTGCCCGACGAGCAGGTCGCGCGGGCGATGTTCGCACTGCGCCGCCAGGGCACGGGCGGGGAGTTTCTGCCGCTCGAGCAGCAGCGCGTGGTGGCCATCTCCTGCGCGCTGCGCTCGGGCGAGGGACTCACCGTGTGGAGTCTCGGCGACCTCGCGACGTCGGAGGGCGAGCTGGTGCAACGCTTCTTCGACGGTATCGAGAAGTATTCCCCGGATCTGGTCTCGTGGAACGGCGCGGGCTTCGATCTGCCGGTGCTCACCTACCGGGCGCTCAAGGCCGGAGTGCAGGCGGCACGCTTCTGGGAGACCGGGGACCAAGACCCGGCGTTCCGCTACAACAACTACCTCAGCCGCTACCACTGGCGACATACCGACCTGATGGACGTGCTGTCGGGATTCCAGGGCCGCCAGCGCGCCTCGCTCGCGAGCATCGCGGGACTTCTGGGGCTGCCCGGCAAGCTCGGGCTCTCGGGCAGCCGGGTGTGGGACGCCTGGCAGGCGGGTGATCTCGCCGCGATCCGCCGCTACTGCGAGACCGATGTGCTCAACACCTGGCTCATCTACCTGCGCTTCGCGCAGCTGCGCGGCCAGCTCTCGCGCGCGCAATACGTCGATGAGCTCGCCCGGGTGCGCGCGCTCCTCGGCGCCGCGCACGAGCCGCACTTTGCCGAGTTCCTGCGCGCCTGGCAGGACGGCGCTTGAACGTCGCACCGCCCCCCGCGGTCGCTGCGCCGGCGCAGACCGAGACGCAGACCGCCACCGTCGCCGCGCTGACGCGCGAGGGCGAGGGCGTGGTGCACGCCGGCAAGACGGTGTTCGTCGCGGGGGCGCTGCCGGGTGAGCGGATTCGCTTCCGGCGCACGCGGCGCCACCGCCAGCACGACGACGGCGAACTGGTCGAGGTGCTCGAGCCCTCGCCGGCGCGCAGCGTGCCGCGCTGCGCACACTTCGGGGTGTGCGGCGGGTGCGCATTGCAGCACCTCGCGCCCGCGGCACAGCTCGCGGCGAAGGATGCTGAGCTGCGCGAGGCGCTGGGGCGAGTGGCGCGGGTGAGCCCGGCGAGCTGGCTGCCGCCGCTCGCCGGTCCCGCCTGGGGCTACCGGCGCCGCGCGCGCCTCGGCGCGCGCTTCGTGCACAAGAAGGGTGTACAGGTGGTCGGGTTCCGCGAGCGCCGCGGGCGCTACGTCGCGCAGCTCGCGCGCTGTGAGGTGCTGGCGGCGCCGGCCGGCGAGCTGATCGCGCCGCTCGCAGCGCTGCTCGGCCGGCTCGACATCCGCGAGCACCTTCCGCAGGTGGAAGTCGCTGTCGCCGACAACGCCACGGCGCTCGTGCTGCGGGTGCTGCGGGAGCCGACGTCTGCGGACCTGGCGCGGCTCGGCGAATTTGCAGCCGCCCACGGTGTGCGGCTGTACCTGCAGCCGCAGGGACTCGACTCGGTACGCGAGCTCGGGGCGGGCGGCGAGCCGCTGTGCTACCACCTGCGGCGCTTCGGTCTGGCGCTCGAGTTTGCGCCCACCGACTTCATTCAGGTGAACGGGACGGTGAATGAGGCGCTGGTCGCGCACGCCGTCGAGCTGCTCGCGCTGACGCCGGACTCGGTGGTGCTCGATCTCTACTGCGGCCTCGGCAACTTCACCCTGGCGCTCGCCTGTCGCGCCGGCCGCGCCGTCGGCGTCGACGGCGAGCCGACGCTCATCGAGCGGGCGCGCCTCAACGCCGGCCGCAACCGCATCGCCAACGCCGAGTTTCACCTCGCCGACCTGGCGCAGCCGCCGGATCCGCACACAGCGTGGCTGTGCGCGCCGTACACCCACGTGTTGCTCGACCCGCCGCGCACCGGCGCGCGCCCCGTGCTGGCGGCGCTCGCGCGGCTCGCGCCGCAACGGCTGTTGTATATTTCCTGCCATCCCGGAAGCCTGGCGCGCGATCTGGGGGAATTGGTGCACGAGCACGGCTTCACGCTCGCCGCGGCCGGCGTGGTCGACATGTTTCCGCACACTGCACACGTCGAATCGCTGGCTCTGCTCACCAGCACCGGCCCGGCGCCGCGCACGCCAGCGGTATGAGCCTCGGCCCGCTGATGATCGACCTCGCCGGCACGGCGGTCACCGCCGAGGAGCGCGAGCTGCTGCATCACCCGCTGGTCGGCGGTGTGATCCTGTTCACACGCAACTACCTCGACCCGACGCAGCTCAGCGCGCTGGTCGATGCGATCCACGCTGAACGCTCGCCGCCGCTCATTGTCGCGGTCGACCAGGAGGGTGGGCGCGTCCAGCGTTTCCGCGACGGCTTCTCGCTCCTGCCGCCGCCGCGGCGCATCGGTCACGAATTCGATCTCGACGCCCGCCGCGGCATCAGACTGGCGCGCACGCTCGGCTGGCTGATGGCGGCGGAGCTGCGCGCCCACGGAGTCGACATCTCCTTCGCACCGTGCCTGGATCTCGATCACGGCGTGAGCTTCATCGGCGACCGCGCCTTCCATGCCTCGGCCGACGCCGTCGGCCAGCTGGGCCTTGCGTGGATGCAGGGCATGCGCGCGGTGGGCATGGCGGCCACCGCCAAGCACTTCCCCGGCCATGGGGCCGTGGTGGCCGACTCCCATCTGACGTTGCCGGTCGACCGGCGCCCCCTCGCGGACGTGGCCCCCGACCTGGCGCCCTACCGGCGGCTGATCCCCAATGGCCTGGCCGGCGTGATGGCTGCCCATGTGCAGTTCCCGGCCGTCGATCAGGCCCCCGCCAGCCTGTCGGGGCGCTGGATTCGCGACGTGCTCCGCGGAGAGCTTGGGTTTCAGGGGGTAGTGTTCAGTGATGATCTGTCCATGGGAGGGGCGGCCGCAGCCTGCGGAGACGTCATGACCCGTGTCCGGCAGGCGCTGTCGGCGGGCTGCGATATGTTACCTGTGTGCAATAACCGCGCGAGCGTCATCGAGCTGCTGACTCACCTGGAAGTCGAGCCGGAGCCGGCCTCGAGCCTGCGCCTGGTACGGCTGCATGGGCGCAGCGGGGCGCCCGACCGCACCGAGCTCGAAGCCTCCCCCGAGTGGCTCCGGGCGCGCGACCTGCTGGCGCGCATTGCGGCCGCTCCGGCACTGACCCTGGAGGCGGGCCGCGATCCATGAACAACTGGTCGCAGGAGGCCTGGCGCGGGGTGGTCGAAGGCGCCCCCGAGGGCATCGTGATCTGCGATGCCACCGCTGCGGACTGCCCGGTGGTGTTCGTGAACCACGCGTTTGCGCAGATGTGCGGCTACCCGGCCGCGGCACTTCTCGGCACCAACTTACGCATTTTGCAGGGCAGCGATCGCGATCAGGAGGCCCGCCTGCGCCTCGCCGAGGCGGTCGGCAAGGGAGAGCCGGCGCGCGTGCTGGTGCGCAACTACCGCCCGGACGGCTCGCTGTTCTGGAATGAGACGGTGGTGCAGCCGGTGCACACCTCCGGCAAGCTGACCCACTTCATCGGATATCACCGCGACGCCAGCGAGCGGCAGCGCAACGCCGAGCGTTCGGCCACCGGACTGCCGTCGTGGCTGCGCGAGGACCGCCTCACGGGGCTGCATTCACGCGCCTATTTCGAGGAGCTGCTGCAGCGGGATTGGCAACTCGCGCAGCGCGACTCGCACGAGATCGGCCTGACGATGTTCGACATCGATGACCTCGGTGCGTACAACGAGAAATTCGACCGCTCGGCCGGCGACGCCTGCATCCGCCGTGTGGCGCGCGTGATCGGCGCCTGCTATCGGCGCGGTGGTGATCTGGTCGGGCGCTGGGAGGGCGGCTGCTTCGTGGTGCTGACCCAGGGGGAGGCCACGGACCAGGCTTCGCAATACGCCGAGGCGGTGAAGCAGCGCGTACGCGGCCTCATGATTCATCATCCGACCGCCGGCGCCGGGCGTTACGTGACCATGAGCGCCGGAATCGCCAGCCTGGTGCCGCCGCGCACCCTGCTAGTCGAGGGGTTGCTCAAGGCGTGTGCCGCAGCTCTCAAGCGCGCCAAGCACAACGGCAAGGACGGCATCGCCGCGGCGGAAGTCGGCGACTTTCAGTGACCTGCGGCGCCTGTTTGCCGTAGAAATAATCTGCTGATATTATTTCTGTCGCAATGGCGCCGTCGCGCAACCCTGCCCGCCGCCGCGCGGCGGCGGATGCCGCGGTGGCACTGTCGCGTGCCACGGTGCGCGCGGCACGCTACCTGGAGGTCGCCCAGTCCGACCTGGCGGGCGTCATCGGCGTCAGCGCGGCGACACTCTCGCGGCTCGCCAATGGGCGCTGGGCGCTCGAGCCCGGCTCAAAGCCCTGGCAGCTCGCGGCGCTGTTCGTGCGGCTGTTCCGCTCGCTGGACGCCATCGTCGGCTCCGACGACGCCGCGGCGCGTGCCTGGCTGCGCAGCGACAACCAGGCTCTCGGCGGGGTGCCGCTGACGCTGATCCGCGAGCCCGCCGGACTGGTGCGCACGGTTGACTATCTGGACGCGGCGCGCGCTCGCATCTGAGGCGCGTGCTTACGCGCGCGAGCTGTGGCGCGTGGTCGAGGCGCAGCACACCGCCTCCACCATGCGTCTGGCCGACTCGCTCGAGGAGCAGCAGGCGCTCGAGGTGGTCCTCGAGGAGAGCAAGCCGCCGCTCCCGGCGGCGGTCGCCCGTCTGCATTACCTGCTCGCGACGCCCTATCGCTACCGCCCCCATATCGGCTCGCGCTTTCGTGCCGCGCTGGATGCCGGCGTGTGGTACGGGGCGGAGGTGCTGCGCAGCGCGCTCGCCGAGAAGAGCTATTGGCGGCTGCGCTTCCTGCTCGACTCCCCCGGCACGCCCGACCTGAAGGCCGTGCCGCACACCGCGTTCCGTGCGGCGGTACGCACCGCCGCCGCCCTCGATCTGACGGCCGCGCCGTTCACCCGCGATCGCGCCACCTGGACTTCACGCACCAGCTATGGGGGGACGCAGGCGCTCGCCCAAAGCGCGCGCGCTGCGCACATCGAGCTCATTCGCTACCAATCGGTGCGCGACCCCGAGCACGCCGCGTGCGCCGCGGTGTTGAGTCCGGCGGCCTTCGGCCAGGCCAAGCCGCGTGGCCAGCACACCTGGTTCATCGCCGCCGCGCGCGCGCGGGTGCGTTGTGCGCGCGAGGAGGGCGGCGGACCGACCTGGGAGTTCACCGCCGCGCAGTTGCTCGGCGAGTGACGTGCGCCGCCGCTAGCGCCCCGGCCGTCGCGCGCCCTGTGCCGGGCTCACGAGCGCGATCACGCCGAAGGCCGGATGATCGAAGTAGTTGCGCTCGTAGAAGCGTACCCGCCGGCTCTCGTTCAGGGTGAAGGGCGTGTCGGGCGCGGCGCCGAGGCCGGGAGGCGGCGCCGACACGGCATAGGTGAGCGTCATGCCCAGGTGCAGAAACTGACCGCGCTCGAGGAACACGGTGCCGGTGAGACCCGGCACGTTGATGCCGAGCTTCTGCACCGAGAAGCCCGCGCGCGTCCCCCATGAGCTGGCCGTCTGCGACCAGGCGACGTGCGCGACCGGCACGTAGTTGCCGCTCGTGCGCAGTCGGTTCTCGAGCTCACCGAGCTGGAAGGCTTCAGGCGGGAGGAGGGCGAGGAACCGGCCCACCTGTGCGGCGCCGCTCGCGGATTCGTCGCCGGCGATGCTGCGGGCATCGGCCTCCGCGCTCCAGTCCTCGGCGCCGCCGAGCGGCACGGCCGCACGAAATACGATGATCTCGACGTTGTAGACGAACGCGCCGGCGGCTGCGGCCGTGTCCTGCGCAGCAGCGGACGGCACGCGCGCCAGCAACACGGCGGCGAGCGCGACGAGCAGGCGCGAGGGCGCCAGGCGGGCATTCATGCCGGTCATTCTAGAGGCACGCGCGGCGGCTCGCCGAGCCGCCTGAGGAGCTGCGCGGCGTACTCGAAACGCGCACTCTCGGCCGGCAGCGTGCGCGAGACGCGCAGCTTGAGCGGCCCGTCGAGTCGATACTCGCGTGGACCCTGCCGAATCAGGCGCACGACGGTTGCCGGATCGACCCCCGAGCGCTCCTCGAACAGCACCGAGCCGCCCTGCGGCCCGAGATCGAGCCGGCGCACGCCGAGGGCGCGCGCGCTCAGCTTGAGGCGCGCGATCCGCAGCAGATTCTGTGCCGCGGGCGGCAGCGCGCCGAAGCGATCGTGCAGCTCCGCGGTGAGCTCGTCGAGGGCGGAGTCGCTGTCGGCGGCGGCAATGCGCTTGTAGAGCGACAGCCGCACGTGCACGTCGCTCACGTAGCCCTCCGGCAGGAAGGCCGGTAGCCGCAGCTCCACCTCGGTGGCCGCCGCGAGCGGTTGGTCGAGCAGCGGCTCACGGCCGGACTTGAGCGCGCGCACCGCGTGCTCGAGCATGTCGAGGTACAGCGACAGCCCGATCTCGGTCATGCGGCCGCTCTGCTGCTCGCCGAGCAGCTCGCCGGCGCCGCGAATCTCCAAATCGTGCGTGGCCAGCACGAAGCCGGCCCCGAGCTCCTCCATGGATTCGATGGCTTCGAGGCGCTTGGCGGCATCGCGTGGCAGGGCAGCGCGCGGCGGCGCGATCAGGTAGGCGTAAGCGCGGTGGTGCGAGCGCCCGACGCGGCCGCGCAGCTGGTGCAGCTGCGCGAGCCCCATGCGGTCGGCGCGGTTGATGATGATGGTGTTCGCGGTCGGCACGTCGATGCCGCTCTCGATGATGGTGGTGCACACCAGCACGCTGAAGCGCCGGTGATAGAAGTCGACCATCAGCTGCTCGAGGTCGCGCTCGCGCATCTGCCCGTGGGCGACGCGCACGCTCGCCTCGGGAACCAAAGTGCGCACCTCGGCGGCGATCTTCTCGATGGTGCGCACTTCGTTATGGACGAAGTACACCTGGCCGCCGCGGCGCAGCTCGCGCAGCGTCGCCTCGCGCAGCGTCGAGTTGTCCCACTCGATCAGAAAGGTCTTGATCGCGAGGCGCCCGGCGGGTGCGGTGGTGATGAGCGACAGCTCGCGCAGGCCGCCGAGCGCCATGTTGAGAGTGCGCGGAATCGGGGTGGCGGTCAGAGTGAGCACGTGCACGTTGGCGCGCAGCGCCTGCAGGCGCTGCTTGTCGCGCACCCCGAAGCGATGCTCCTCGTCGATGATCAGCAGACCCAGATCGCGGAAGCGCGCGTGCGCGTGCAGCAGTCGGTGGGTGGCGATGACGACGTCGATCTTGCCCTGCTCGAGGTCGGTGAGCACGATCTGCGTCTGCGGCCCGCTGCCGAAGCGCGACAGCGGCTCCACCCGCACCGGCCAGTCGGCGAAGCGATCGCGGAAGTTGGCCAGGTGCTGCTGCACCAGCAGCGTCGTCGGGGCGAGCACCGCGACCTGCTTGCCGGCGAGCGCCGCCACGAAGGCGGCGCGCATCGCCACCTCGGTCTTGCCGAAGCCGACGTCGCCGCACACGATGCGGTCCATCGGCCGCTCGCTCTGCAGGTCGGCGATCACCTGACGGATCGTGAGCGCCTGGTCCTCGGTCTCCTCGAACGGGAAGGCGTTGACGAACGCCTGGTAGGCGAGCTCGTTGACGGGCAGGGCGAGCCCGGGCTGCGCCTTGCGACGCGCGTACAGGTCGAGCAGCTCCGCCGCGACGTCGCGGATCTGCTCGGCGGCGCGCTTGCGGGCACGGGCCCATTGGTCCGTGCCGAGCTTGTGCAGCGGGGCATGCTCGGGAGCGGCACCGGTGTAGCGGCTGACGAGGTGCAGCGCGTGGACCGGCACGTAGATCCGGTCGCCATCCTGGTACTCGAGCACCAGGTACTCCCCGGGCTGGCCGCCGACGTCCATCGGCATGAGGCCGAGGAAGCGGCCGACGCCGTACTCCGCGTGCACCACCGGCGCGCCGGTGTCGAGATCCTGCAGGTCGCGCAGGATCGCTTCCGGGTCGCTGACGCGCCGGCGGCGCCGCTCGACGCGGGCGCGCGGCCCGAACAGCTGCGCCTCGGCCACGACCGCGATCGGCGGTGCCGTGAGGGTGAGGCCTTCGAGGTCCGGAGCGACGGTCAGGCCGAGGCGCGCCTCGCCGCCGGCAAAGGCCGCCCAGCTGTCGACCACCGTCACCTCGTGACGCTGCGCGCGCAGCATCTCGAGCAGTACCTCGCGTCGGCCCGGGGAGTCCGCCGCGAGCAGCACCCGGCCGTGGAACGCCCGCAGGAACTCATCGAGCGGGGCGAACGGCTGAGCCGCGCGCACGTCGACGCGCAGCTCGCGCGGGGCGCTGGTGGGGAAGTTGCGCACCTCGGCGACCTCGCCCGCGAGCTCGCTGTCGCTCTTGAAGGCATCGAGCGTCACGCCGGCGAACTCGCCGATGCGCGCGGCGAGCTGCCCCGGCTCGACGAACAGCTCCGCGGGGCTGAGCAGCGGTCGCTCGAGGTCGTGGCGGCGCTCCTCGTAGCGCGCCGCGACGTCCTGCCAGGACTTGTCGAGAAAGCGCGGCAGCGCCGCGTCGTGCACGATCACGGCCTCCGCCGGCAGGTAGTCGAACAGCGTCGCGGTCGACTCGAAGAACAGCGGCTGATAGAACTCGATACCCGCCGGTGCCAGCCCCTCGCTCACGCCGCGATAGATCACGCTGCGCGTCGGATCGCCTTCGAAGCGGCGGCGATAACGGCGCCGGAACTCCTTGACCGCCTCCGGGTCGAGCGGCACTTCGCGGGCCGGCAGCAGCCGCACGCTCGTGAGCACATCGAGTGAGCGTTGCGTCTCCGGATCGAAGCGGCGGATGCCGGCGATCTCGGCGTCGAACAGATCGAGGCGCAGCGGCGCCTCCGCCCCCATGGGAAAGACGTCGAGGAGCGAGCCGCGCACTGCGAATTCGCCCGGGCTGAGGACCTGGCTGACGCTCGCGTAGCCGGCTTCGACGAGGCGCTGCCTGAAGGGCTCCAGGTCGAGGGACTGGCCGGTGCGCAGCTCGAACGCGCGCCCCTGCACGTAGCTGCGCGGCGGCAGGCGCTGCATCAGCGTATCGGCGGTCACGATCAGGCAGCCGTGGCGCGTGTGCGGCAGCTCGTAGAGCGTCTGCAGCCGCTCCGAGATGATGTCGGGGTGCGGGGAGAACAGCTCGTATGGCAGCACTTCCCAGTCCGGCAGCCGCAGCAGCGGGAGCGCGCCGGAAGCAAAGAAGCGCAGCTCCGCCGTCAGACGCTCGAGCTCGCGTGCGCCGTCGGCGATCAGCACGTACAGCCGCCGATCGGCCTCGGTCGCTTCCGCCAGCGCGAGCGCCGCGGCGCTGCCGTACAGCTGCTGCCAGCGCACGCGCGCCGAGCTGGCGGCTGGCAGCGGGGGATTGAGGAGCGAGGTCATGGCTCGCGGGAGAGCTTACCCGAGCGCCGCCGCGGGCCGCGCGTCGAGGTGCTGCGGCAGCGCTGCCGGCGACGCCTTACGGCGCGCGCGCGCTCAGCCGACGGCCGGCGCCGCGCCGAGGAGCATGCGCCGGCCGAGCGGCACGCAGAAGATGTCGATCGGGTGCGACCGTCCGCGCAGCTGCAGCGGCGGCAGCGGGGTGGCGCCGACGTCCATGCCGCGAGCGTCGAGCGACTGCTTCAGCGCGCCTGAAAACAGCATCTCGCCGGCGCGCGCCCGCTGGCACAGCCGCGCGGCGATGTTCACCGTGTCGCCGATGATGGTGTAACACATGTAGGACGCCGAGCCGATATTTCCGGCGACCACGTCCCCCTCGTTGATGCCGATGCCGAGGCCGGCGTCGACCTGGAAGCGCTCCTTCCAGGAGCCCGCGAGCGCGCCGAATCTGGTGAGCATCTCGGCCGCCGCGCACACCGCGCGCTCGGCGCTGTCGGGCTGCTCGAGCGGCACGCCGAAACCGAGCATCAGGCAGTCACCGGCCATGTGAAACACAGTGCCCTCGTGCCGGAAGGTGATCTCGGTGAGGAGCGAGAAGTACTCGTTCAGCAGCGGCACCACGTGCTGCGGCGGCAGCTGCTCGGCGAGACTGGTGAAGCCGCGCAGGTCGGCGAACAGCACCACAGCGTGCGCGCGCACGTCCGCCGTCGACAGCAGCGCATCACGCAGCTGCGCATCCCCGAGGATTTTGTCGGCGACCCTCGGGGAGACATAACGGCGGAAGGTCTGGCGCAATGCTTCCTCGCGCCGCCGGATCTCCGCCTCGAGCCGAGCGGCGGCGGTCTTCCTGCGCAGCGCACCCGCGCGCACCAAGGCTTCGATCTGCGCGCTCAGAGGCTCGTCCGCCGACACCGGATCCCCCCCAAGGAAATTATGATGTTGCGCCGGAGACTACCACATCTTCATGACATGTCGGGAGGCGCCGCTGCCGGCAGCAGCCGCGCGCGGATCAGCCGCCCGTCACCACGGCGTCGATCACGCGGTCGCGCTCGAACACCACGGCAAAGTTGGGGTAATCCCAGCGCGTGATCGGCGGCTCGCCGACGGCGCCATGGCGCGTCACGGGCGCGCCGAAGCGCTTCTCGACATCGGTCATGGTGCTGCCGCGCTTCGGCCGATCGATCTGCGACTCGCGCACCTGCACCTGATCGTTGTTGACGACGATCGTCTCGGCGACGGCGGCACTCGCCGCGCAGCCGCACAGCAAGGCGACGAGAATCCGGGTCAGCATGCAGCTCTCCTCGAGGCCGTCGCCACTATAGCATCGCCGGAAATCTGTCAAACGCGGCGGCGGCCGCAGGCGCGCCGAATTGTGACGCAGGTCTGATCACGGCTCCGACTGTGGTTAAATCGCCACGATGTTTCACCCGCTGCCGGTCTACGTGGGGCTGCGCTACGTGCGCGCGCGCTCCAGCAAGTTCTTCGTGTCCTTCATCACCTGGGTGTCGCTGCTCGGGGTGTGTGTCGGGGTGGCGGCCCTGATCGTCATCCTGTCGGTGATGAATGGCTTCGAAGGCGAGTTGCGCGAGCGGCTGCTTTCGCTCAGCGCCCACGTGCGCATCACGGCCGCGCCGGCCGCGGCCGGCGCGGCGCTGCGCCCGCCGACGCCGTCGCAGTGGCAGCAGGCCGAACGCCTCGTCGCCCACGTGAGCGGCGTCGCGGAGGTCGCGCCGTACGTCGAGCTGCAGGCGCTCGCCGTGCGCCCACCACAGATGCTCGGCGTGCTGCTGCGTGGCATCGACCCGAGCGCGCGCTCGAGCGGCGAGCTCGCGCACGCGCTCACGCAGGGACGCCTCGCCGACCTCACGCCCGGCTCCGACCGCGTGATCGTCGGCGCCGTGATCGCCGAGCGGCTCGGACTCGCGCCCGGCGACGCGCTGCGCGTGCTCACTCCCAGCGTGGGAGCCGGCGGTGATCCGGAGCCGCAGCTGCGCGAGCTCACCGTCGCCGGGGTGTTCGAGGTCGGGCTGCAGGACCACGATGCCACGCTGGTGTTCGCCAATCTCGCCGATGCGCGTGCGCTGAGCTCGGCCGGCAGCGCGAGCGAGGGGCTGCGCGTGCGCCTGCAGGACGTGTTCGCCGCCCCGGCAGTCGCGGCGCGGCTGCGTACGCTGCTGCCGCAGCGCTTCGAGGTGAATGACTGGACGCAGGACAACGCCAACTACTTCCGCGCCATCCGCATCGAGAAGACCATGATGTCGCTGATCCTGCTGCTGATCGTCGCGGTCGCCGCCTTCAACATCGTGGCGATGCTGGTGATGGTGGTGACCGACAAGCGTACCGACATCGCCATCATGCGTACCTTCGGCACCGAGCCGCACCGCGTCATGGGCATCTTCATCACCCAGGGCCTGGTGATCGGCTGGCTCGGGGTCGCGCTCGGGGTGGCGCTCGGACTCGCCCTGGCGCTCAACGTCGACACCATCGTGCCGTTCCTCGAGCACACTTTCCGCTTCCAGATCATGGACGCCGACGTCTTCTACTACACCACCATCCCCGCCGAGGTGCACTGGGACAACGTGGCCGCGATTGCCGTGGCGGCGCTGCTGTTGACCGCGCTCGCCACCCTCTACCCGGCGGTGCGCGCCGCCGGAACCGCGCCCGCCGAAGCGCTGCGCTACGACCAATGAGCGCCTATGAATGGCTGATCGGCACGCGCTATCTGCGCTCGACGCACCGGCGCGGCTTCATCTCCTTCGTCGCGCTGATGTCGGTGTGTGGATTGATGCTCGGCGTGGCGACCCTGATCGTGGTGCTGTCGGTGATGAACGGCTTCGAGCGCGAGCTGCGCAGCCGCATCCTCGCCGTCACCTCGCATGCGACCCTCACCGGCTTGAGCGGCTCGCTCACCGATTGGCGGCGCCTCGAGCAGCAACTGCGCCGCCAGCCCGGCGTGCAGGCTGCAGTCCCCTACATCGAGAGCCAGGCCATGTTCGCCCACGGTGCGCGCATGACCGGGGCGAGCGTGCGTGGCGTGCTGCCCGAGGAAGAGCGTACCGCCACCGGGCTGGCGCAGCGGATCGTCTCCGGGAGTCTCGCCGACCTCACCCCGGGCGGCTACCACGTGATCCTCGGCAGCGCGCTCGCGCACGAGCTGGGCGTCGGCGTGGGCGATACGCTGGTGCTGATCGCGCCGTCCGGCACTGCGACTCCGACCGGCGTCGTGCCGCGCATGCGCCGCTTCCAGGTCGTCGGCCTGTTCCATTCCGGCATGTACGAGTTCGACCGCGGGCTCGCGCTCGTGCAGCTCGAGGATGCGGCGCGGCTGTTTCACTCGGGCGAAGGCGTCAGCGGGCTGCGCCTCGCCTTCAGCGACCCGCTGCGTGCCCCGGCCATGGTGCGCCGCCTGGCGCTGGCGCTCGGCGGACCCGGGTTCTACGTCACCGACTGGACCGAGGATCACGCCAACTTCTTCCGCTCGATCGAGATCACCAAGTCGATGCTGTTCACGATCCTGCTGATGCTGGTCGCAGTCGCAGCCTTCAACATCGTCGCGACGCTGGTGATGATCGTGAAGGAGAAGCGCACCGATATCGCGATCCTGCGCACGCTCGGCGCCGCCCCGCGCAACGTGCTGCTGACGTTTGCATTGCAGGGCCTGCTCATCGGGCTCGCCGGCACGCTCGCCGGGGCGCTGCTCGGCACGCTGCTCGCCGACCACCTCGAGGCGCTGGTGGGCCTGCTCGAGCGGGCGCTCGGCACCCAGTTCCTGGATGCACGCGTCTACTACATGAGCGAGCTGCCGGCGTACGTCGAGCTGAGTGACGTGCTCCGAGTCTGTGGAGTGGCGCTCGGGCTGTGCGTGCTGGCGACACTCTATCCGGCGTGGCGCGCGGCGCGCACCGCCCCGGCCGAGGGACTGCGGCATGAGTGACTACGTCCTCGAGGCCCGCCGCGTCGAGCGGAGCTTTCGCCAGGGGCCGGTGCTGCTGCCGGTGTTGCGGGGCCTCGAGCTGAGTGTCGCCGCCGGCGAGCGACTGGCGATCGTCGGCGCCTCGGGCTCGGGCAAGACCACCCTGCTGCAGATCCTCGGCGGGCTCGATCGACCGGATGCCGGCGAGGTACGCATCGCCGGGCGCGACATCCATTCACTCACCGAGAACGAGCGCGGCCGGCTGCGCAATCACACCCTCGGGTTCGTCTATCAGTTCCATCACCTGCTGCCGGAATTCTCGGCGCTCGAGAACGTCGCGATGCCGCTGCTCGTGCGGCGCACGCCGGTGGCGGCGGCGCGCCTCGCCGCCCGCGAGCTGCTCGAGCGCGTCGGCCTCGGTGAGCGGCTCGAGCACCGCCCGCATCAGCTCTCCGGCGGCGAGCGCCAGCGCGCCGCCGTGGCGCGCGCACTGGTCACCCGACCGCGCATCGTGCTGGCTGATGAGCCGACCGGGAATCTCGACGGCGCCAACGCCGCGGGAGTGTTCGCGCTGATGCTCGAGCTCAATCGCGAGCGCGCCACGAGCCTCGTGGTGGTCACTCACGACCCGAAGCTCGCCGCACGCATGGAGCGGGTGTACGAGCTCGAGCAGGGAATGCTGCGCGAGCGCCCTGCCTGAGGCTCAGGCGGACTGGGCGGCGTGCCGTGAGCGATAGCGGCTGCGCACCGACCAGCGCCACAGCAGCTCGAGCGCCGCCCAGCCGGCGACGCCGCACAGCACGCCGCAGACGACACAGCCGATGATGAATGGCGCCCACATCGGGGTGAGTCCGTGCCGCAGCCAGGCCCAGCTGAGATGGAAATGAAAATGCTGCCGCGGCGACTGCAGCAGTGCGGCGCCCACGCGATAGGCGAGGTAGTAGACCGGCCAGACCGTGAACGGATTCACCAGGAAGGTCGTGCCGCAGGCCACCGGGATGTTGAGACGCCAGAGCAGCGCCACGGTCGCCGCCAGCGGCAGGTGCACCGGCAACGGCAGGAAGCAGATCGCCAGTCCCACGCCGAAGGCGTACGTCACGCCGCGCCGATGCAGCGTCCACAGCTGCGGGTCGGCCAGCCGCTGGCCGAAAGGCCGTAGAAACCAGCGCTGCTGCAGCGACTGCGGGGCAGGCACTATCTTCTGGAGCCGGCGGCGTAGCATCGAGCGCGGGACTGTACCACCGGGCGTGCGGGGCGGTACGGACGGACGGTTCCGAGAGAGGTTTCCTTGAGCGGGCGCGTCCCTCCGGTATGATCCGGGTTTTCTGCGCACTCCCTGCGAGGAAAGCGTTCGGATGTGGGAAATAGTGCGGGCCGGCGGCCCGCTGATGTGGCCGATCATCCTGTGCTCGATCATCGCCGTGGCCATCATGCTCGAGCGGCTGTGGACTCTGCAGGACAAGCGCGTGCTGCCGCGCGAGCTGCCGCACAGAGTCTGGCAGCTGATCGAGGCCAACCAGGTCAATGACAAGGTGATCGCGGCGCTCGAGCAGAATTCGCCCCTCGGGCGGCTGCTTGCGACCGGACTCGCCAACCGTCACCGCCCGCGCGAGATCCTCATGGAGCGTCTCGAGGATACCGGTCGGCACGTGGTGCACGAGCTCGAGCGCTTCATCAACACGCTCGGCACCATCGCCGGCGTGTCACCGCTCCTCGGGCTGCTCGGCACGGTGACCGGCATCATCCGCTCCTTCAACGCGATCGAGGCGGGTGGCATGGGCGATCCGCGCGCGCTCTCCGGCGGCATCGCCGAGGCGCTGATCTGCACGGTCGCGGGCCTGTGCGTCGCCATTCCGGCGCTCATTTTCTATCGCTATCTGCGCGGCCGGGTCGAGGGCATCGTGGTGGAGATGGAGAAACAGGCGATCCGCATGGCGGACGCACTCGAGGCGGCGCGGCTGCGCGAGCGTTCCTCGCCCGCGGCCGTCGCCTGACCGCGGCCACGCGCAAGGCCCGCCGCCGTGAATCTCAAGCAAAGCCGGCACGAAGAGCCCGAGATCAACGTCGTCTCGCTGATCGATGTGGTACTGCTGCTGGTGGTGTTCTTCATCCTCTCGAGCCGCTTCACCGATGAGGGGCGCATGCGCGTGCACCTGCCGAGCGCGAGCGCCGTGCCGCTCGAGAAGGTGAGCGCTGAGCCGTTGATCGTGAGCGTGACGCAGCAGGGGAGCTACCTCGTCAACCAGCGCGAGCTCATCAATGCGAGTCCCGAGACGCTGCGGGCGGCGCTGCTCAAGGAAGCCGGCAGCAACCGTGGCATGCGCGTGACGGTGCGCGCGGACGCCCGCGCCACGCATCAGTCGGTCATCACCGCGCTCGACGTGCTCGGGCGGCTCGGTTTCTCCGAGGTCAGCATCGCGACCGTCAAGGAAGCGCCGGCAGGCGGGCCTTGAACGACAGCAGTCGGGCACGGACCAGAGCGCACGTCGGCCGGCCTTACGCCGGCGGAGCGCTCCAGGCGTACCGGCGGCTGCTCGGCTACCTCGCGCCTTACCGCGGCCGCTTCATTCTCGGCATGCTCGGCGGCACGCTGTTCGCCGCGACCATGACGAGCTTCGCGCTGTTCGCCAAGAAGTTCGGCGACGGCACGCTGACCCACCAGGACCCGCGCACCATCGTCTGGATCCCGGTGGCGCTCGTCGGGCTGTTCTTGCTGCGCGGCATCGGCGACTTCACCCAGACCTACTTCATGGGCTACGTCGGCCGGCGGATCGTCAACCAGCTGCGGCGCGACGTGTTCCGGCACATCCTCGAGCTGCCGATCGGCTACTTCGACCGCAACTCCTCGGCGACGCTGCTGTCGCGCCTCACCTACAACAGCGAGCAGATCGGGCAAGCCACGACCGACTCGGTCAATCTGACGGTGCGCGCCACGCTCACCATTCTCGGCTCGGTCGGCTTTCTCCTGTGGCTGAATGCGCGCCTGACGCTGGTCGCGCTCATCCTCGCGCCGCTGGTCGGCTGGCTGGTGTCGATCATCAACCGCAAGTTCCACCGCTATAGCCGTCGCATCCAGGACTCGATGGGGGACGTGACGCGGGTCGCCAAGGAGAGCTTCGAGGCGCCGCGCCTCATCAAGGTCTACAACGCCGAAGAGCATTTGAGCCGCCAGTTCGACGCCGTCAACGAGCACAACCTGCGCTCCAACATGAAGCTGGTGCTGACGCGCGGTATCTCCAATCCGGTGGTGCAGCAGGTGACCGCGATCGGCTGCGCGGCAGTGCTGGCGATCGCGATCGCCGACGCCGTCCACCAGCGCATGAGCATGGGCGACCTGCTCGGCTTCATCGCGGCGCTGGTCGGGATCGCGCAGCCGCTGCGCGATCTGGTGGGCGTGGCCGGCCCGTTGCAGCAGGGAATCGCCGCGGCGCAGAGCCTGTTCGAGCTGCTCGACGAGCCGCGCGAGCCGCAGGGCGGCAGCCTGCGCGCCACCCGGGTGCGCGGCGCGGTGCAGTTCGAGCAGGTGTCGTTCACGTATCCGGCCGGCCGTGCGGCACGTGCTCCCGCAGCACTCGCCGACGTGTCGCTCACGGTGGCCGCCGGCGAGAGCCTGGCGATCGTCGGCCGCTCGGGCAGCGGCAAGTCGACGCTGGTCAACCTGCTGCCGCGCTTCTATGACGTCGCCACCGGCAGCGTGCGCATCGACGGCCGCGACGTGCGCGACTACGAGCTGCACAGCCTGCGCGAGCAGATCGCGGTGGTGAGCCAGGACGTGGTGTTGTTCGATGACACCATCCGCAACAACATCGCCTTCGGGCGCGAGGTGCCGGATGCCGCCATCGAGCGCGCCGCCGAAGCGGCCCACGTGCTCGAGTTCGTGCGCGGTCAGTCGGCCGGGCTGGAAACGCTGGTCGGCGACCGCGGCGTGCTGCTGTCGGGCGGTCAGCGCCAGCGCATCGCGATCGCGCGCGCGCTGCTCAAGGACGCGCCGATCCTGATTCTGGACGAAGCCACCTCGGCGCTCGACACCGAGGCCGAGCGCCACATCCAGGCGGCGCTCGCGCAATTAGTGCGCAACCGCACCACTTTCGTGATCGCACATCGACTGTCGACCGTCGAGCAGGCGGATCGCATCATCGTGCTCGATCGCGGTACCGTCGCCGAGAGCGGTAGCCACGCGCAGCTGCTGGCGCTCGGCGGCCTGTACGAGCAGCTCTACCGGCTGCAATTCTCCGACTGAAGCTCGCAGGAGAGTCACGGTGAAGCGCCGGCTCACCGAGCGGTGGTATGGCGAGCGCGCGGCTTCCGCGTTCCTCGAGCCGCTCGCCTGGGTGTACGGCAGGCTGGTTGCCGCGCGTCGGCGTGTCTACGCCGCGCGCTGGCTGCCGAGCGAGCGCGCCGGCAAGCCGGTGGTGGTGGTGGGCAATCTGACGGTCGGCGGCACCGGCAAGACGCCGCTGACTCTGTGGCTGGCGCGCGAGCTCAGTGCGCAGGGAATGCGCGTCGGCATCGTCGCGCGCGGCTACGGCAGCCGCGGCGGGCGCGCGCCGCGCGCCGTCGATGCCGGATCGGACTGGCGCGAGGTCGGCGACGAGCCACTGCTGCTCGCGCGGCGCAGCGGCTGCCCGACGATCGTCGGCCGTGACCGGGTCGCCGCCGCGCGCGCGCTGGCCGCGCGCGTCGATGTCATCCTGGCCGATGACGGGCTGCAGCATCTGCATCTGGCGCGCGATTGCGAGATCGTCGTCATCGACGGTGCGCGCGGCTTCGGCAACGGGCGTCTGCTGCCCGCCGGCCCGCTGCGCGAGCCGCTGACACGGCTCGCACAGGCGGATGCAGTGGTGGTGAACGGCAGTGCGACGCACGCCTCGCTCGCCTCGAGGCTCGCGCCGCTGGCGCCGCTCGTCATGTCGCTGGCGGCGCACGAGGCGCTCGGACTGCGCGCTGGCGCGGCACGGCGTCCGCTCGCCGAGTTTCGCGAGCAGCGCGTCCACGCCGTGGCCGGCATCGGCAACCCGGCGCGTTTTTTCGCCACCTTGCGGGCGGCGGGACTCGAGCCGATCGAGCATGCGTTCCCCGACCATCACCCGTTGGTCGCCGCAGAGCTCGAGTTCGCCGATCAGCTGCCAGTGCTCATGACCGAGAAGGATGCCGTAAAATGCGCCACGTTCACCAACCCGCGGCTGTGGTACGTACCGGTGACCGCACAACTCGGCGCTGCCGATGCGCACAAGCTGTTGGCGCACGTGCTTGCCAAGGTGCGCGGCGGGGCTCGCTCCGGAGGTCGATCGTAATGGACACGCGCCTGCTCGAGATTCTCGCTTGTCCGGTGTGCAAGGGGACGCTGCAGTTGCGGCGCGAGGCGCAGGTGCTCGTCTGCCGCCTGGATCGGCTCGCCTATCCGATCCGCGATGCCGTGCCGGTGATGCTCGAGGAGGAGGCGCGGCAGCTCGCCGCGGATGATCCGCTGCTCGATCGCTGAGCGCTGAACGCCGCGAGGTGCGTGCAGGTGTTTCGCGTGGTGATACCGGCGCGCTATGGCTCCACCCGGCTGCCCGGCAAGGCGTTGCTGCCGATCGCGGACAAGCCGATGCTGCAGTGGGTGTACGAGCGCGCCCGCGCGAGCGGCGCCCACGAGGTGCTCATTGCTACCGACGACGAGCGCATCGCGCAGGTCGCACGCGCCTTCGGCGCCGAAGCCGTGCTCACCGCAGCGGCGCACCGCTGCGGCAGCGATCGCATCGCCGAAGTCGTGCGCACGCGCCGCTGGCCCGACGGCGACGTCGTGGTGAACGTGCAGGGCGATGAGCCGCTCATTCCGGCGCCGCTCATCAGTCAGGTTGCGCTGCTGCTCGCGGCGCATCCGGAGGCGGCAATTGCCACGCTCGCAACGGCGATCGAGTCGGCGCACGAGCTGCTCGACCCGAACGTCGTGAAGGTGGTCACCGACGCGCGCGGCCGGGCACTTTATTTCAGTCGCGCTCCGATTCCCTGGAACCGCGACGGCGCGGCCGCCGGCCTCGCCAGCCAGACCGATTACCGCGGCGCGCGGCGGCATTGCGGTATCTACGCCTATCGCGTCAGCTCGCTCCTGCGCCTCACTGCGCTCGGCACCGGTGTCCTCGAGGAGCGCGAGAAGCTCGAGCAGCTGCGGGCGCTCGAGCACGGCCTCACGATCTGCGTCGCGGACGCGCTGCAATCCCCCGGCCCGGACGTGAACACGGTCGCAGATCTCGAACGGGTGAGCGCGCTCGTCGCCCGCGGCGCGCACTGACGGGCTATCGTGGCAGAGGCTGAGACGTCACAATCGCTCACGTTCGAGGCTCGTTGGTCGGGCACGAGGGCGCCTCAGTTGGCGCCGCTTGCAAATCGCGGAACTTGGCCCGACTGCAGGCGTCAAAAAGACGCGCTGGCCCGCGGACTTGCACTGTCAACCACGAGCCGGCGAACTGCGTTCTCAGGTATGACTCCTGTCGGCATGGAACACTCGTGAAGATGAACCCAATTCAGGCGATTCGTGCTCAGAGGATGGGTGGCGCGTGGCTCAGCTGGGCCGCGAGCCCGCTGGCGGTGCTGCTGCTCGCCGGCTGCGCGACCACGCCGGCCCCGGAAAACGGCGGCAGGCCACCGCCGCCTCCGCCAGCGCGCGTCTATCAACAGCCGCCGCCTCCGCCGCCGCCCAACACCAACGTCTATGCCTATCCGTTGCACGGCCAGCCGCCGGAGCAGCAGGACCGCGACCACTATGAATGCAGTCTGTGGGCCACGCAGCAGACCGGCTTCGACCCGAGCGCGCCCGGCGTACCGCCGCAGCATCAGGTGCACATCGTCACCGGACCGCCTCCCGGAAGCGGCACCGCTGCGGGCGTCGTGACCGGCGCCATTCTCGGCGCGGCGATCGGCGGACCGTTTCGGGGACCCGGCCCGGTGATTGCCGGTGCGGTCGTCGGCGGGGCGATCGGGACGGCGGCCGAGGCGAGCGCGCGGCAGACACAGACGGTGACGGTGACTGATCAGCGAGCGGCCGCGGCCATGTCACAGAAAGCGGGTGACTATCGGCGCGCCATCAGCGCCTGCCTCGACGCCCGCGGATACAGCGTCAAGTGAGTCTCTTGACAGTTCGCGCGGCGCGGCTGTCGGGCGCGCTGCTCGTCGTGCTCGCGCTGGGGGCGCTCGCGAGCGCGCAGGCGCAGCAGCCCGAGCATGGCCATCGCCCCCAAGGTCCCCACCCCGAGCACTACGACGCGCGCTACAACCACAATCAGTATTACTTCGCGCGCGGCGCCGTGATGCACGAAGTGCCCGCCAGAGCGGTGATCATCAGCCGACCGGGCGGCGCACACTACTACTACGCGGGCGGCGTCTGGTATGCCCCGCATCCTGCCGGTGGCTTCGCGGTGGTGGCCGCGCCCGTCGGGTGGTTCGTGCCGGTGTTACCGCCGCTCTACTCGACGGTGTGGTTCGCAGGCCTGCCGTACTACTACGCCAACGATACCTACTACGTCTGGCGCGGCGACGACGGTTACGAGGTCGTGGCCCCACCGGGAGCGACACCCGACCCGCCGCCGGTCGCCCCGCCACCGGATGGTGGCGGGCCGCCCACCGCGGAAGCGGAGGCGGCGGTGGCCGCCGGCAGCGGGCTCTTCATCTATCCGCACAACGGTCAGTCCCCACAGCAGCAGTCGGACGACCAGTACGATTGCCACCGCTGGGCCTCATCCCAGACGGGCTTCGACCCGACTCAGTCGGCGGCAGCGCCCCCGGAGCAGATATCGGCCGGGCGCGCCGACTACCAGCGCGCCATGCGCGCCTGCCTCGAGGGTCGAGGCTACAGCGTAAGATAGATCCGCGCGGATCCGGCGCGCAGCGTGGTAGCGTCGCACGTGAAATCCTCCTTCGTCGTGGTAATCCTCGCTCTCCTCCCGACACTTGCTCTCGGGCAGTCAATGCGCTGCGGAAGCGATCTCATCACTAAAGGCACGAGTCAGGCGAAGGTCGCCGCCTTGTGCGGCCAGCCTACCCAGGTCGTGCACCCACCAGCCTATGACGGCGTAGTGCCGGGTGCGTCCGACGTCCAAGAGGAAATCTGGACTTACAATTTAGGTCCTAACAAGCTGATGCAGCGCATTCGGTTTCGAAACGGTATCGTGGCAAACATAGACTCTGTCGGATACGGATACTGAGAGCTCCCTACTGGTATGAGAATCCTGTTCGTCTGTCTCGGCAACATCTGCCGCTCGCCGACTGCCGAGGCGGTCGTGCGGGCGCTCGCCGCGCGCGAGGCGCCTGACCTCGATCTCGAGGTGGACTCCGCCGGCACGGCCGGTTATCACGTCGGCGAACCGCCCGACCCGCGCGCTCAGCAGGCTGCGTCGCGGCGCGGCTACGACCTGAGCGCACTGCGGGCGCGGATCGTGGAGCCGGGCGATTTCGAGCGCTTCGACCTGATTCTCGCCATGGACCGCGAGAATCTCGCCGTGCTCCGCCGCCGCGCGCCGACCGTGGCTCTCGAGCGGGTGCGGCTGTTTCTCGAGTTCACGACGCGCGACGGACAGGAAGATCTGCCCGATCCGTACTACGGCGGTCTCAACGGGTTCGAAGAAGTGCTCGATCTGGTCGAAGAGGCCGCGCGCGGCTTGCTCACGCATCTGCGCCGGCGGGTGCGCGCCGCCTGATCCGCGGCAGCGGGCGTACCGCCTGACACCGGCGCGCCCGCTTCGACGCCCGACTATTCCTCAGATTCAGGGCCGCCGCCGCCCTCCCGGGGCGACGGCGCGGATGACCAGACCACGTAGGGCTTGCTCTGCCCCGGTTCCGGCTTCACGGTCGGCTCGAAGTGCGCCACCGGTGTGGGCTCCTGCGGAGCGCCCGGCTGACGCGGCTCGGCGTGATACTCGCGCGGCGCCGGCTCGACGCGCTCGCGCTCCGCAGGTGCGGCGCCACTTCTCTGCGAGCCATTGCCGGAGGCTCCCGGCTCGGACGCGGCTGACGCCGCCGCGACCGGCGCGCCCGCCTCGCCTTGTGGGACGGCCTCTTCGCGGTTGGCAGGTACGCTGTCGCGTCCACCGTCGCGCCCGCCACCGCCGCGCCGGCCTCGCCGCCGACCGCGCCGGCCGCGACCACGACCCTCGGAACGCTCGCCGCGTCCCTCCGAGGCCCGCGCCTCTGAAGCCGGTCCCGCAGGCGGGGATGCGCTGACGCCGGCGTCTTGCCGCTGAGCGTCATCGGCGCTGCGCTCGCCGCCGCCGCCGCCGCGGTCCGACATCCGCTCGTTGCGGCGACTCTGTTCGCGATCGCGATCCCTATCGCGGTTGTCGCGATCGCGGTTGCGCTCGCGGCCGTCGCGGCGTCCTTCACCTCGCTCGCGTCGCGCGCCCTCGGCATAACGCGGATGCCGCCCCTGCTCGCGCCGTCCATCGCGTCGCTGGCCGTCTTCACGGCGCGGCGAGCGCGCCGGCGGCACCGCTCTCACCTGCGGCGCAGGCTCGGGCGCGCCTGCGGCGGTCGGCTCGGCGGCGAATATGCGCTTGACTGCCGACCAGAAGCTGCCGCGCGCGGGTGCTGCCGGTGTGGCGAGCGCCGGCGCGGCAGCCACGGGTGCGGCGGTGGTCGGAAGCATCGCGGCCACGGCCGGGGCTTCCACCGCAGCTTGTTTGTCCTGGGCGGCGCCCGGCTCGGCCACTTCGGGCGTGGCGGGCATCAGATAAGTCGCCTGGCGCTGCTCGGGCAGATCCATCTCGTCGTCGCGCACGCGCCGAATCGAGTATTCCGGGGTCTGGATGTTCTCGTTCGGTACGATGAGCAGCTCGACCTCGCTCTTGTCCTCGAGCGTGCGCAGCCACTCGCGCTTTTCGTTGATCAGGTAGGTCGCCACCGCCACCGGCACCTGCGCGATCACGCGCGCGGTGCGCTCCTTGCGCAGCTCCTCGCCGATCAGCCGCAGCACCGCGAGCGCCAGGGATTCGACGCTGCGGATGCTGCCGATGCCGACACAGCGCGGGCAGACGATGTGGCTCGACTCCCCGAGCGAGGGCCGCAGGCGCTGCCGCGACATCTCGAGCAGTCCGAAGCGCGACAGGCGGCCGATCTGGATGCGCGCGCGGTCCATCTTGACCGCATCACGCAGCCGATCCTCGACATCGCGCTGGTTCTTGGGCGATTCCATGTCGATGAAATCGATGACGATCAGCCCACCGATGTCGCGGATTCTCAGCTGGCGGGCAACCTCATCCGCCGCTTCGAGGTTGGTATTGGTGGCCGTGGTCTCGATGTCGCTGCCACGCGTCGCACGCGCCGAGTTGATGTCGATGGACACCAGCGCCTCGCTGTAATCGATGACGATGCTGCCGCCGGACGGCAGCTGCACCTTGTGCGCGTAGGCCGACTCGATCTGACTCTCGATCTGAAAGCGAGTAAAGAGGGGAATATCGTCCGTGTAGAGCTTCAGCCGCCGTTGTGCCTCCGCCGGCATGAAGCGCTGCATGTACTCCTGCGCCTTCTGAAACGCGGCCTCGCTGTCCACCAGCACCTCGCCGATGTCGTCGGAGAGATAGTCGCGCATGGTGCGCGTCACGGCGTCGCTCTCGCGGAACACGAGGAACGGCGCCGGGCGGTCCTTCGCGGCCGCTTCGATCTGCTCCCACTGCACCTTGAGGTTGTCGAGATCCCACTGCAGCTCCGCGGCCGAGCGGCCGACCCCGGCCGTGCGCACGATCGCGCCCATACCCTCGGGGATCTGCAGCTGGCTCACCACCTCGCGCATCTGGTCGCGCTCCTCGCCCTCGATGCGACGCGAGACGCCGCCGGCGCGCGGATTGTTCGGCATCAACACGAGGAAGCGGCCGGCGAGACTGATGAAGGTGGTGAGCGCGGCGCCCTTGGTGCCACGCTCCTCCTTCTCGACCTGGACGATGAGCTCCTGCCCCTCGGACAGCAGCTCGCGGATCATCATCCGCCCGCCAGACGGCGGCTGCCGGAAGTATTCCTTGGAGACTTCCTTCAGCGGTAGAAATCCATGCCGCTGGGCTCCGTAGTCAACGAAGCACGCCTCGAGCGAGGGCTCGACGCGCGAGATGCGGGCTTTGTAGATGTTGGCTTTTTTCTGTTCGCGGGAAGGTAAATCGATACTCAGGTCAAACAGCTTCTGTCCGTCAACCAGAGCGACGCGCAACTCCTCTTCCTGAGTTGCATTCACTAGCATTCTCTTCATGTGCCCCTACTGTGCGGTGAGGGGCCGGCAAGCAAACGGTGGGAGGCCGCGGGACGAACAGCCCGCGGCGGCGAAGATTCCCTGAATCCGGCGGATGAGAGCGAGTGTCGCTATTCACGTCGATGACCGCCCGCGACGAGCGGGGCGGAAAGGTAACCTTCGGTGAACTCTACCGACGGCGCCGACTGCGGAAGTCCGTGCTCAGTGGATTTGACGGATTCGACGCAGGCGACGCGATCTTGGCGGCCCAATGCGATGGCCTCGATCAAAGAGGTCCAACTAACGGGTGGCGGCTACCGCCGCCAACCCCTGGCGCGTCCGAACGCGGACGACGCGCAGAGTATACTCGACAGACCGTTGTAGAAACAATGTCTTACGTGAAAGAACTGCCCGCCACCCAAGATCCGGCGCCCGGCCGCACCCAGGTACGCCATTTCGAGGTCACCGAGGCGCAGGCCGGTCAGCGCCTCGACAACTGCCTGCAGCGCGAGCTCTCCGGGGTGCCGCGCAGCCGCCTCTATCGGCTCATCCGCAAGGGCGAAGTGCGCGTCAACGGACGCCGCGCCAGTCCGGACTTGCGTCTGCAACCGGGCGACCGGGTGCGCATTCCGCCGTTGCGCCTGGCGCCACCGCCGGAGCCCGGAACGCCGCCCGCTGCGCTCAGCGGGCGCATCGAGCGATCGATCGTCTACGAGGACGAGAAGCTCCTGGTGCTCGACAAGCCGGCCGGCGTCGCCGTCCACGGCGGCAGCGGCTTGAGCTTCGGTGTCATCGAGGCACTGCGGGCAGCGCGGCCCCGGGAGTCGCTCGAGTTGGTGCACCGCCTGGACCGTGACACGAGCGGCTGCCTGCTCATCGCACGCCACGCCGGGACGCTGCGGACGCTGCACGCGCTGTTGCGCACCGCGGGATTCGAGAAGCGCTACCTCGCGCTGGTCAAAGGTCGCTGGACCCGCGGCGCCAGCCGCATCGATATGCCGCTGCGTACCGACATCCGCGTTCATGGCGAGCGGACCGTGCGCGCCAGCAGCCGCGGCAAACCTGCCGTGAGCGAATTTCGCCCGGTGCAGTTCTTCGGCGACACGGCGACCCTCATGGAGGTGAACCTGCGGACCGGCCGCACCCACCAGATCCGCGTGCACGCCGCCGCGAGCGGCCACCCGGTGGCGGGTGACGAGAAGTACGGGGATGCCGCCTTCAACACTGAGATGGCCGCGCTCGGACTCAAAAGAATGTTTCTGCACGCACACAGCGTGAGCTTTGCGTGGCCGCGGGGGGGTGAGTTCAGTGTCAACACGCCCCTGGCGGGTGAGCTTGCGAGCGTGCTCGAGGCGCTCGCGGCGCGCGCGCCGCACGCCGCTCCACACGCCGCCGGCCGGGCAGCTAGGGGACGCGGAAGCCCGCGTCGCGCAGCGCACCCGCGAGCCAGATGAGGGGCAGACCGATGAGCGCCGTCGGATCCTGACTCTCGATGCACTCGAACAGCGAGATGCCGAGCGCCTCCGCCTTGAAGCCGCCCGCGCAGTCGTACGGGCGCTCGCGCTCCAGGTAGCGCTCGATCTCCTGCGCGCGCAGCGGGCGAAACACGACCGTGGTCGTATCGACATGCGCCACCAGCCGGCCGCTCCTCTCGAGCAGCGCGCAGCCGGTGTAGAAGCGCGCCGTGCGCCCACTGAGTGCACGCAGCTGCGCGCGACAGCGCTCGGCACTCCCGGGCTTGTCGAGCAGCTCCTCCCCGGCCGCCGCGACCTGGTCGCCGCCGATCACCACCGCCCCGGGACGCTGCGCCGCCACGCTGCGCGCCTTTTCCTGAGCGAGCCGCAGCGCGCGATCGGTTGGCGACTCACCGCGAATGTGAGTCTCGCTGACCCCGCCAGTGAGTACTTCGAACTCGAGTCCGAGCCGGGACAGGAGCTCGCGGCGGTACGGGGAGGCGGAGGCGAGGATCAGCGGCGGCACGACTGTCGGCGGCGACGTGAATCACCCACGAGAAACAATGGCTTAGAGCTTAAGTGCGGTTTTGACTTGAACCGACCCGATACCTATTATACGCGCCCCATGTCGGCGCCCTGGAGGAAGCCGCTCGACGTCGACCGGCTCTCTGATGGCGGAGCCGACCTCGAGTTCGCCGTCCCGCTTGCTGAGCTTTCCGAGTTGCGCTCGCCGCAGGGCGAGGTGGCGGGTGAAGCGCGGGGACGGGCGCGGTTCTCGCGCGAACAGGGCGTCGCGGTCGTCGAGCTGGCGTTGACGGGGGTCGCGACGCTCACGTGCCAGCGCTGCATGCAGCCGATGGAGTACCCATTCGAGAGTCGCACGCGCGTCGCTCTGCTGGCGTCCGAGGCGCAGACCGGGGAGCTGCCCCCGGACCTCGAGCCGGTGCTCGCCGCGGACGGGCGCATCAGCCTCGGCGAGCTCATCACGCAGGAGCTGCTGCTGCTGCTGCCGATCGTGCCGCGCCACGCCGCCGATGCGCCCTGCGCCGGCTCGGCGGCGGTCGCGCCAGCGCAGCCGAGCGGCGGCCAGACGCAGCGCCCGTTCGCGCATCTGGCCGAGCTGTTGAAACGTTAGTATGGCGCCTACTGGAATCAGGAGTTGAGACATGGCCGTTCAAAAGAGCCGCAAGACACCCTCGCGACGCGGCATGCACCGATCGCACGACGCGCTCGCGAAGCCGGCGCTCTCGAGCGACCCGCAGTCGGGCGAGACGCACCTGCGCCACCGCATCACGCCCGATGGCTTTTATCGCGGCCGGCGGGTGATCGAGAAGCCCGAGACCACCGAGGACCAGGACTAACGGCGCGGAACTTCCCGCGCCGCAACGATCCGCGAGGCTAAGCTTGCAGCCGATCGCGATCGACGTCATGAGCGGCGACCACGAGCCGGGCGAATACGTGTCCGGTGCGCTGCGTGCGCTGGTCGACGACCCTGGGCTCGAGGCGCTGCTGGTCGGGGAGCCGCAACTGCTGTCCGCTGCGCTCGCGCGTCTGCCGGCCGAGGTACGCGCGCGCGCCACCGTCGTGCCTGCCTCGCAGGTCGTGAGCATGGACGAGAAGCCGCGCGAGGCGATCCGTCGCAAGAAGGATTCTTCCATGCGCGTGGCGGTCGATCAGGTACACACCGGTCACGCCTGCGCGTGCGTGAGCGCCGGCAACACCGGCGCGCTCACGGCGATCGCGCACTTCGTGCTCAAGACGTTGCCGGGTGTGGAGCGCGCAGCCATCATCTCCGCGATCCCTGCGGCCCACGGACTGACTCACATGCTCGACCTGGGCGCCAACACCAAGGCGACCGCGGAGCAGCTGCGCCAGTTCGCCGCCATGGGCGCGATCGTCGCCCGCGAAGTGTACGCCGTGGGCTGCCCGCGCATCGGCCTGCTCAACATCGGCGAGGAAGACATGAAGGGCCACGAGCTGGTGCAGGAGGCGCATCTGCTGCTCAGTACCAGCGGCCTCAATTACGTCGGCTTCGTCGAGGGTGACGACATCTTCTCGGGTGACGTCGACGTCGTCGTCACCGACGGCTTCACCGGCAACGTGGCGCTCAAGACCATGGAGGGAGTCGCCGGACTGATTGCCGATCGCCTGCGGCAGGAGTTCCAGAGGTCGCTGCGCGATCGCCTCGCGGGCCTCATCGCGCGTCCGACGCTGCGCCGTGCGGCCGCTCGACTCGACCCGCGCCACTACAACGGTGCGTGCATGGTCGGACTCACCGGGATCGTGGTAAAAAGCCATGGTCGCGCCGACGGTGTCGCTTTTGCGCGTGCCGTTGGCACCGCGGCGCTGGCGGCGCGGCGCGGGCTGACGGCGCACATCGCGCAGGCACTGCAGGCGGAGAGGGCGGCCAATTGATTCACTCGCGCATTACCGGCACCGGTTCGCACCTGCCGGCCAGGGTGATCACCAATCACGACCTCGAGAAGATGGTCGACACCACAGACGAGTGGATCCGCACGCGCACAGGCATCGAGCGTCGTCATATCGCCGCCGACGGTGAGACCACGGTCGATCTTGCCGAGCACGCCGCGCGCCGCGCGCTCGAGGCCGCCGGCATCGGCCCGGGCGACGTCGACTTCATCGCCTTCGGCACGACCACTCCCGACCTGGTATTTCCCAACTGCGGTGTGTTGCTGCAGCGGCGGCTCGGCTGCGGGGGTGTGCCGGCATTCAGCGTCGAGACCGCCTGTGCGGGGTTCATGTATGCGCTGTCGATCGCGGACAAGTACATCCGCAGCGGCGAGGCGCGCCGGGCGCTGGTGATCGGGGCCGAGACACTCTCGCGCATCACCGACTGGAGCGATCGAGCCACGGCGGTGTTGTTTGGCGACGGCGCCGGGGCGGTGGTGCTCGAGCCGGCCGACAGTCCGGGCATCCTCTCGACGCACCTGCACGCCGACGGCCAGTACAGCGAGCTGCTGTATTGCGGCAGCGGCGTGTCACGCGGATTCGCGCCGCGGCTCGCCATCACCATGTCGGGTAACGAGGTCTTCAAGGTCGCGGTCAACAAGCTCGGTCAGGCAGTCGATGAGGCGCTCGCCGCCAACGGGCTCGAGCGCACGGCGCTCGACTGGCTGGTGCCGCACCAGGCGAATCTCCGCATCATCCAGGCGACCGCACGCAAGCTCGAGCTGCCGATGGAGCGCGTGGTCGTGACCGTGCAGGAGCACGGCAACACCTCGGCGGCCTCGGTGCCGCTCGCCCTCGACGTGGCGGTGCGCGACGGCCGCATCCGGCGCGGCGAGCTGCTGCTGCTCGAGGCGTTTGGCGGAGGTTTCACCTGGGCTTCGGCACTGGTGCGTTACTAGAGCTCGCGGCACCCGCCATGCGGTGCTCGCGTTTCTGTCAGGAGAGGCGCTGTGAAGAACTTCATCAGGGCCATTTGGGGCAGCATCCTGGCGGGCCTGCTCATCCTCGCCCCGATCTACCTCGCCGCACTGCTGCTGCTGAAGGCGATGAGTGCGCTCGCCGGCCTGGTCAAGCCGGTAGCGAAGATGCTGCCCGACTGGCTACCCGCGGAAAATCTCCTCTCCCTGCTGCTCGTCCTGACGATCTGCCTGGTCGTCGGGCTCGCGCTGCGCACGCGGGCCGGAAGAGCCGTGTTGCAGTGGCTCGACGAGGCCGTGTTCCGGAAGATTCCCGGCTACACGATCATCCGGGGATTCACGCAGCAACTGGCGGGCAGCGGTCGGGAGAGAACCTGGAAGCCGGCGCTCGCCGAGATCGAGGAAGCGCTCGTTCCGGCCTTCATCATCGAAGAGTTGGATGACGGGCAATTCACGGTGTTCGTGCCGTCCGCGCCTACGCCGTTCGCCGGCGCGATTTACATTCTGGTCCCCGACCGTGTGCATCCGGTCAACGTGCCGGTGTGGCACGCCCTGCGGGCAGTGTCGCGCTGGGGATTGGGTTGTAAGGAGCTGGTTGCGGCGATGCAGAAGAGCGCGCCGGGTTGACGAGTGGCTTTGCCCGGCGCAAAAAAACGCCGCGCGGTTGCGCGGCGTTTTGATTTCCAGGAGATCTGAATTACTTGGAAACCGACCGCTTGAACATCCGGTCGATCTTCTCGTTGGTCGCATCGCAACACGACTGGCTGGCGTGAGCCGCGGCCAAGGCCTGGTTGGCAGTGCTCTGCGCGCCACTGGCAGCCTGGCTCGCCGACGCTGCGGCGCTGCCGGCCTGATCCGCTGAGCTCTTCGCACTCGCCAGATCACCCTGCAATTTGCTGACCTGAGCCTTCAGATCATCCACCTGCTGCTGGAGAGGCTTCAGGTCTGTGCAACCTGCCAGCCCGAGTCCAGCGACCACCGCCACGGCAGCTGCCGCCTTCACTACACTCGCGCACTTCATAAACATCCCCTTTGGGTTGTTGATTCGGGAGGTCCTGATAACCGATGCGAGTCCGGTGGGCAAGTTCCGCCGTCATCGCCGCGCGCAACTGCATCAAATTTGATCCGGGAATGCAACTCCGGACACCGTTATTGTCTTTTATTGTCTTTCGGTCGCGACACGGCGTCGCCGACATGTGGCCGAGTCAGCGCAGGATGTCAGTATCGAGCCTGCATTATGTTGCGGAAATCTATCGCTGCTGCGTCGCGGGGCGAGGCCTTGCTGCAGGGCGGAAAGTGTTCGCCGCTGAGAGACCGGGTCCTTAGGAATTTTTAATTGATGGGCCGGCGTTTAAGGCGACGGCAGAGACAAAGGTGAGGGCAGAAGGGTGGGCGAGTTGGTGCCGGGGAAGTGCTGGGGCTGTACGGGTGAGATGCGCATGAGGCATGCGCATGACCTATGCGCATGGCTGCGTTTGGCGGATGCGCGTGGGGTGATGCGCGTGGGTAATGCGCGCGGGTGATGCGCATGACTGATGCGCATGGGCTATGCGCACGGGTTATGCGCATGTCGCATTTGCAGGGCGTGTGCGTGGGGGCCGCGGGGGTCGGGACCGCGGACGGCCCCTCGCGAGCCGTCGCGGGCGGAATTTCGGGGTCTTTAAGGATCCTCTTGCCGCAGCGCTCAGTCTGGATATAATTACAGTAGCTGTATATAAAAACAGGAAGGTTCGGGATGTCCGATCTTACCCCTCGCCAGACCCAGATCCTGCGGCTGATCCAACGATTTATCGGTGAAACCGGGATGCCACCCACGCGGGCCGAGATCGCGCATGAGTTGGGGTTCCGCTCAGCCAACGCTGCCGAGGAGCATTTGCGAGCTCTTGCCCGCAAGGGCGTCATTGCGCTCGTTCCGGGTACCTCGCGAGGGATCCAGCTGAAGGACACCATCCGTGAGCAGATGGGGTTGCCGCTGATCGGCCGTGTGGCTGCCGGCAAGCCGATCTTCTCCGAGGAGAACTTCGAGGCGCGACTGCAGATCGATCCGGGCATTTTCCAGCCGCGGCCCCATTACCTGCTGAAAGTAACGGGCATGAGCATGAAAGACGTCGGCATCCTCGATGGAGATCTGGTCGCAGTGCACCGCACCTCCGAAGTGCGCAGCCGCCAGATCGTGGTCGCGCGGCTCGAGAACGAAGTCACCGTGAAACGCTACCGCCAGGAAGGCTCGGTCGTATGGCTGCTGCCCGAGAATGCCGAGTTCGCACCGATCCGGGTGGATCTGAAAGAGCAGCCGTTGCTCATCGAAGGGATCGTGGTGGGCGTGGTGCGACGGGGCCGTGCGAGCGGCCTGCTGTGACCAGTTGATCGAAGTTTGTTCATGTTGGAATGGCCGCCGACGATACGAAAATCGCTCGGATCCTCGAGCATCCCGCCGTCTGGCGCGGGAGCAGCGCCGCCGCGCAGCCACGCGGATTACCCACTGGCTTTGCGCTGCTCGATGAGCACTTGCCCGGTAACGGCTGGCCACGCGCCGGTCTGATCGAGATTCTCGTCGCCCGTTTCGGCAGCGGTGAGCTGTCCGTGTTGTTACCGGCGCTCGGCGCGCTGACTCGTGCTTCTGCAGCCCGCTGGTGCGTGTGGGTGGCGCCACCTCTGATGCCTTTTGCGCCGGCTCTGGTGTCGTGCGGGATCGTGCTCGAACAGGTGGCCGTCGTGGGAGGTGCGCGTCCGCTGTGGGCTTTCGAGCAGACACTCGGCTCGGGCGCCTGCGATGCGGTGCTCGCCTGGGCGCGGCATCCGCAGGCGCGCGCCATCCGCCGCCTGCAGCTCGCCGCCGAGCGCGGCCGCACTCTCGGCGTGCTGTTTCGTCGGCGGAGTGCGGCTCGCGAGGCTTCGGCGGCCGTGTTGCGGCTCGGTCTCGAGCCGTTGGCTGCAGGCGTACGCATCAGCCTGTTGAAAGGTCGCAGCGCCCGCCGCGGCGCAGTCGATCTCACCTGGCCCGCCGGCTGGCCTGTCTGAAGGCGGCACTCCATGCGCCCGCGCCCCATCGCCGACGACCGGGCTGAGCCGCCTGCCGCAGCGCCACCTGTCGGTACCTCGCCCGTCACGACGCTCAGCTCCGCGAAGTCGGTGGCGGCGCCGCTGCATGCTGTCGCGCGTTCGCCGCTTCCTGCTGCAACCCCGGCCGAGCTCTGGGCCGGCGTGCATCTGCCCGGGCCCGGCTCGGCGGAGCAGCTCGAGCAGCTCGCCAGCTGCGCCCAGCGGTTCACGCCGCGCGTGAGTCTCGCGCCGCCCGATGGCCTGTTGCTGGAGGTCAAGGGGAGTCTGCATCTGTTTGCAGGTGTGCCAGGCCTGAGTCGTGAGCTCACGGCGGAGTGCCGGTATTTTCATGCCCGGCCGGTGGTGGCCTTCGCACCCACACCGCTCGCGGCGCTCACCGCTGCCAGAGCCGGCAAGCCACTCGTGATCACCGATCCAGGACGGCTCACGGGGCAACTGGCGCCTTTGCCGCTCAACGTCCTGCGCTGGCCGGAAGAAACGCTTGCGCGTCTCGCGCGCCTGGGCGTGCGCACCATTGGCGCGGTGCTGCGTTTGCCTCGCGCCGGCTTCGCCCGGCGTTTCGGCGCGGCGCAGCTCGCCGTGCTCGATGAGCTCACCGGGCGCACGCCGGATATGCGTGTGGCTTTTCATCCCCGCGAGCGCTTTCGCCGCCGTCGGGATCTGGGTTGCGAGCTCGACGATCATGGCTTGCTGCTCGCGGCGCTCGCGCCGCTGTTCACCGCTCTCGGCGCTTTCCTCACCGCACGCCAGTGCGGCGTGACACGGCTCGAGTGCCTGCTGGTACACCGTGAGCGGCAAGTGACGCGCTGCGCGCTGTCGCTCGCACTGCCGTGCGCGGACGGACAACGACTCGCCGCGCTTTTCGGCGAGCGTTTGAACACTGTGCGGCTGCCTGCGGCGGTGCGTGCCTGCGAGCTGCGGGCGGATGACCTGGTGCCGCAGCTGCTGCAATCCCACTGCCTGTGGCAACCCGGCGAGCATGGCGGCACGGCAGAGGCGGCCACCGGCGGCCTCATCGAACGTCTGCGCGCGCGCCTCGGTCCCGATGCGGTGCAGGGCCTGGCGCTGCGTGCAGGACACCGGCCGGAGAAGGCCTGGGCAATCACCGGCCCACCGTCGGCTGCAGTACGGACCGCCGCCGCCGACGTCACGGCCCTCCCTGTTCGCCGTCCGTTGTGGATTCTGCCGACGCCGCGGCCGCTCACCGTGCAGCACGGACTGCCGCGACACC
>Ga0307477_10000634_pt1 | contig 35713 bp, 40 predicted proteins | sample atmos_gasesECM2C_FD_203316 | JGI IMG/M metagenome (GOLD analysis project Ga0307477, IMG submission 203316) | Hardwood forest soil microbial communities from Morgan-Monroe State Forest, Indiana, United States - atmos_gasesECM2C_515 | ecosystem: Environmental > Terrestrial > Soil > Temperate...
GCACGAATCTCCCGTCGAACCAGATCTCGTTGGTCGGCTCCAAGGCTTTCGCTCTACCGAGTGCTTTCAGCGGGGTAATTTACCTATCGCCGCGGCGACCGCCTTCCCGACCTGCTGAGTGGTGCTCTTCCCTCCAAGGTCGGGGGTCCTCGTACGGGACTTTAGCACGGCGTCCACCGCGTCCCGGACGCCCCTCCCCGCGAGGGCGCACTCCTTGTCGCTCTTGGCGGCCGAGAGCCATTCGAGCATCATTGCCGTGGTCAGTATCATCGCGATCGGGTTGGCCACTCCCTTCCCGGCGATGTCCGGCGCCGCCCCGTGCACAGGCTCGAAGAGGGCGAAGTCGACCCCGATGTTGGCCGACGGCACCATCCCGAGGCCCCCGACGAGCTGGGCTGCCTCGTCGGAGAGGATGTCCCCGTAGAGGTTGGTGGTGACGATCACGTCGAAGCTCTCTGGTGAGCGAATCAGGTTCATCGCGGCCGCGTCGACGAGCATCTCGCTGAAGGAGACGCCCCTATGCTTCTTGGAGACCTCCCTGCAGACCTGGGCGAAAAGGCCGTCGCTCTTCCGGAGGACGTTCGACTTGTGCACGGCGACCACCTTCATCAGGCGTTCCCTCTCCTCGGCCGCCTTGAAGGCGTAGGCCGCGATCCGCTCGCACGCCCGCTTCGTTATGGTCCTGAGGGCCACGACCCCGCCCTCGACCTCGAACTCCATCCCCCGGTAAAGGTCCTCGGTGTTCTCCCTCACAACCACCATGTCGATGCCCGGCTTGAGGCTCGGGACGTTGGGGAGGCTCTTCGCAGGCCTGATGTTGGCGTAGAGGTCCAGCATCTGCCGGAGCCTCACTATCACGTCCGCCGCGGTCTCCCCGACCGGGGCCTTTAGGCACGCGTCGGAGCTCTTAATCGTCGTGATGGAGCTCTCCGGGAGGGCGACTCCGGTCTTCGCCTTGCAGGCGTCTCCCCCTGGGGAGGGCTTCACGGAGAACTTCAGGTCGAACCTGTCCTCGAGCGCGTCCAAGACCAGCATGGAGGCCGTGGAAATCTCGGGGCCGACTCCGTCGCCCTCGATCAGGGAGATCGTGTAACGGGACAAGGCCTCTATGAGGCCCTTTGGGGCTGAGCTTTTAGCTTCTGTCGGAGCCGCTCCCTGACTAAGCCCAGGAACCCGCCTCGCTTCATCTGCTCGATCGCCACATCCGTCGCGATTATCCTGTGGCTCGAGCCTTTGGTGACGTCGGTGAGCGTCCGGGAGTCGAGGTCGATGAGGAGCTCGTCGCCTTGGGCGAGCTTGCTCGTGTCCTCGACCTGTATGGGGAGGAGGCCGTTGTTGAGGCAGTTCCGGTAGAATATGTCGGGGAAGCTCTGGGCAACGACCGCGACGACGTTGTTGTACTTTATCGCGTAGACAGCTTGCTCCCTCGAGCTGCCGCAGCCGAAGTTGTTGTATGCGACGACTATGCTCTCCTTGTTCGCGCGTGCGGCCGCCTTGAAGGACGGGTCGTAGCTCTCGAAGGCGTGGTCGGCGAAGAACTGCTTGTCCCAGCTCTCCTGGAGGGTGTACGCGGGGATGATGTAGTCGGTGTTGATGTCGTCGCCGAACCTCTTTGCGACCTTACCCCTCACCTGCATCATCTCGCCCTAGAGGTACTTTCTCGGGTCGGCTATCCTCCCCTCGACCGCGGTGGCCGCGGCGACGGCGGGGGAGCCGAGGTAGATGAACGCCTCCGGTGAGCCCATCCTACCCTTGTAGTTCCGGTTGCTGGTGCTGAGGCACCTGTCGCCGGGGGCTAGGATGCCCATGTGCTTCCCGAAGCAAGGGCCGCAGTTCGAGGACTCGATGTTCGCTCCTGCGTCCGCGAATATCTTGAGAAGGCCGTTGTCCATTGCCCAGTTGTAGACCCGCCTGCTCGCGGGGATCACTATCAGGTTGGTGCTCGGGCTGACCTTCCTCCCCTTCAATATCTTCGCTGCCACGGTGAGGTCGGCCTCGCGCGCGTTCGCGCACGATCCCAGGAAGACGACGCTGATCGGGTCGCTGACCTGGCTCACGGGCTTTGCGTTCGCGGGCGAGTGGGGGAGGGAGACGGTCGGCTCGACCTGAGAGGCGTCGACCTTGACCACCCTCGAGAAGGCCGCGTCCTTGTCGCTCCGGGCGATCATGCCTCGGACGTCGTCCGTCATCTTGGCCTTCCTCCGCGCGAGCGCCTCGCCCACGTACCTCATCGTGGTATCGTCGGGGTTGATTATCGCGGTCCTAGCGCTCATCTCGACCGAGAGGTTGCAGATCGTGAACCTCCCCTCCATGTCGAGGGAGTCGATTGTGGGCCCGGTGTACTCCGCGACGTTCTTCGAGCATCCACCCTCTCCCATCGTGCCGAGCACGTGAAGCACTAGGTCCTTCGAGTATACCCCCTTCTGGAACTTGCCGCTCACCTCGAACCTCATCGTGTCGGGGACGTAGAACGAGTAGAGCTCGCCAGTGGCCAGGAGGTTCTCCGCTTCGGTCGTCCCTATCCCGAAGGCCAGGGCCCCGAGCGCGCCTTGGGTGCAGGTGTGGGAGTCTGTCGCGACCGCGATCTCCCCGGGCAGGACGAAGGCCTCCTCCGAGGCTATGGTATGCTCTATGCCGTCGCCCTCCTTATACATCTGGATCCCCTGCTGCTTTGCAAAGTCCGCCATCATCTTGATCCCCTGGCTGACCATGATCGAGCAGGACGGGACCGTGTGGTCGGGCATGAACGCGACGCGGGCCGGGTTGAAGACCTGGACCCTCTTCCCGGACTCTGTGTAGACGTCCTGGAAGTCCTTCTGGAAGTTGAGTATCGCGGGAGGGCCGATGACCTCGTTGAAGTAGATCTTGTCGACCGGCAGGGCCTCGATTAGCTCGCCGGCCTTTACCTTCCGACCCATGGCTCGAGAGACTATCTTCTCGGTTATCGTCGAGGGCATCCGCTAGACACCCTCGATGGCGCTGGGGCGCGCCTTGGGGGAGATCCCGCTGACCGGCCCGGCCTCGAACTTCTTCGCGAGGAGGGCGTTTATCCCGCTCACGATGGCCTCGACGCTGGCTACCACGATGTCGCGCTTCATCCCTCTGCCCGAGGCCTTGTTACCGTGCTCGTCCTCGACCTGGACGGTGACCTCGGCGACCGCTTGGGAGTCGCCGGTGAGCGCCTCGAGCCTGTACTCCTTGAGCCTCACCGTCTCGAGGGTGCTGAATATCTTCTGGATCGCGTTCACCGCGGCGTCGACGGGTCCCGAGCCCACGTCAGTGGCCTCGTGAAGCTGTCCACGGACAATGAGCTTCACGGTGGCAGTCGGGAGCCTCTTGATCCCTGTGACGACCTCGAGCCCCTCGAGGGAGACGATGTCCTCGGTCTCCGCCTTACCCCCGCCCATTATCTGGGTCGCGATCTGGTAGAGGTCGCTGTCGGTTACGGTCTGGCCCTTGTCGCCCATCTCCTTGACCTTGTGGACGATCAGCCTGAGGCTGTCCTCCTTCGGCTTGAGGCCCATCCCGCGGAGCTGGTAGGCGATCCCGTGCCTCCCCGCGTGCTTGCCCGCCTGGAGCCACCTGGTCCTCCCCACCATCGAGGGGTCGAAGGGCTCGTATGTCGAGGGGTTGCTGAGGATCCCGTGGGTGTGGATCCCGGACTCGTGCCCGAACGCGTTGTCCCCGACGATGGCCTTGTTCGGCTGGATCATGACGCCGGTCAGGCGCGAGACCAGGCGCGACGTCTCGTAGAGCAGCTCGTACTTGACGTTCGTCCGGAGCCCGTAGAGGTTGTGGCACCCCATCACGAACTCCTCGAGGGAGGTGTTCCCTGACCTCTCGCCTATCCCGTTGATCGTGAGATGGGCCTGGTCGGCTCCCGCCTCGACCCCGGCAAGGCTGTTCGCGACGGCCAGCCCGAAGTCGTTGTGGCAGTGGACGCTGATGAGCGCGTTGGTGACCGAGCGGGCCGCCTTCACGTACTCGGCCATCCTCGCCGGCGTGGCGACGCCTACGGTGTCCGGGATGTCGAAGCGGTCCATCCCGGCGTCGGAGACCGCCTTCACGACCTTCTTGAAGAAGTCGATGCTGGTCCTGGTGGAGTCCTCAGCCGAGAACTCGACCTTGACCCCGAAGCCCTTTGCGTACCTGACGGCCTCCGCCGACCTCCTGAGCATCTCCTCTCTGCTGATCTTCAGCTTGTGCTCGAGGTGTATGTCGGATGAGGCAAGGAAGACGTGGACCCCTCCGACCCCACAGGCGATCGCGGTGTCGATGTCCAGCTTCTCTGCCCGCGCGAGGCCGCTGACCTCGGCGCTGAGCCCCGCCCTTGCTATCTTCTTAGCCCCCTCCTGCTCTCCCTTGGAGGTGATCGGGAACCCGGCCTCGATGACGTCTACGCCGAGCCGGTCCAGGGCTTGAGCTATCTCGAGCTTCTCGTCGGGCGTCAGCGAGACGCCCGGGGTCTGCTCCCCGTCACGGAGGGTCGTGTCGAGGACGCGGATCAGTCGTTCGCCGGTCATATGGGGGCCCTCTCCTTCGGTAGAGCGGCGACCCCGGTCCTCGCGATGTCGAGGACGTTCGACCGGCCCAGCCTCTCGACGAACTGGTCGATCTCCTTGGCAGAGCCGACGACCTCGGCGACCACCGAATGGTGCGACGAGTCGACTATCCTGCACGCGCTGTTCTTCTGTATCTGCGCGACCGAGATCTTGTCGGTGTTGATCTTGACGAGCGCGAGCTCTCTCGCGGTGACCTCCTCCGGGGCGTAGGTGTGGGCCTCGAGTATGTCGATCACCTTCATCAGCTGCTTCGCGACGTGCTCGACCGCCGCGTCGTCTCCGCTTAGGGTCATGGTGATCCTGCAGTCGGCCCCGCTGTTGGTCACCCCGAGGGTGAGGCCCTCGATGTTCAGGCGCATTAGGCGCACCAGGTGGACGACCCTGAAGAGGGTGCCAGGCTTGTTCTCGACGAGGGCCGAGAGGACCTTCGAGGCCGTCAAAAGATGGCCTGCTCCTTGGCTGCCCCGTAGACTGTGTCCTTGATCCCCTTCCCGGGGGGCATGAACGGGAAGACGTCCTCCTCCGACGAGACGGGCACCTCGATCACGGTAGGGCCCTCGTTGGCCATCCCCTCGCGCAGGGCCTTGCCGAACTCGTCCAGCGACCCGACCGTCGTGCCTTGGGCCCCGTAGGACTCGGCGAGCTTGGTGAAGTCTGGGATGTTCTGGAACTTGATTCCGACGTACCTCCGGTTGTACATCAGGCGCTGCCATTGCTCGACCATCCCGAGGCTCCTGTCGTTGATTATCACCGATATGACGGAGAGCTTCTCCTCGACGGCCGTCGCCAGCGCCTGCTCGGTCATCACGAAGCTCCCGTCGCCGTCGAAGTCCACCACGGGGAGGTCGCGCCTGGCCATCTTGGCCCCGAGCGCGGCGGGAAGGCCGAAGCCCATCGTTCCCAGCCCGGTGGAGGTTATCCACGAGCGAGGGCTCAAGACCCTGTAGTGGATCTCGCACCACATCTGGTGCCTGCCCACCCCGGTGGTGAGTATCGCATCTCGGGGGAGGATGTCCCTCATCCTCTTGACTATCTTCGGGCCGGAGAGCTCCGCATACGAGTCCCTGTAGGCGGGGATCCCCTTCAGCTCCTCGCGGACCGCGTTCACCCGCTTCAGCCACGGGTTGTCTGGGCTCCTCCTCGAGACCTTGGCGGCCACGGCCTCGAAGAGCATGGAGAGGACCTGGTTGGCGTCGCCTAGTATCGAGAGGTCGACCTGCTTGTTCTTGTTGAACTCCGTCGGGTCGGCGTCGATGTGGATTATCTTGGCCTCGGGGGCGAACTCGTTGAAGTTGCCGGTCGACCGGTCGGAGAACCTAACGCCGACCGCGACGAGGACGTCGCACTCAGAGACCAGCTTGTTGGCCTCGGCTCGGCCGTGCATCCCGATGGGGCCGAGGGAGAGCGGGTGGTCCTCGGGGAAGGTGCCCTTCCCTTGAAGGGTGGTGATCACAGGCGCCATGAGGAGCTGAGCCAGGGCCGTGAACGGCTCGGAGGCGTCGGCAATCCTGATCCCCCCGCCGCCCCACAGGATGGGCCTCTCGGCCTTTGAGATCATCTCGGCCGCCCGCTCGACGTCCTGAGAGTCGACGGGGACGTTCGTCCTGTACGCCCTGACCTCGACGCTCTCGGGGAACGTGGCCTCGACCTCCTCCTGCTGGACGTCCTTTGGTATGTCCACGAGGACGGGGCCTGGCCTGCCCGTGTTGGCGATGTAGAAGGCCCGCTTGATCGAGACGGGGACCTCGGCCGCCGAGAGCGGCTGGAGGGTGTACTTTGTCACCGGGGTGAGGATGCCTATGACGTCGGTCTCCTGGAACGCGTTCCTCCCTGTCATGGCCTTTGGGACCTGGCCCGTGATCGCCACGACGGGGGACGAGTCGGCGTACGCGGTGGCGATGCCCGTGACGAGGTTGGTCGCGCCCGGCCCGGAGGTCGCGGAGCAGACCCCCGGCTTCCTCGAGACCCTCCCGTAGGCGTCGGCCATGTGGGCGGCGATCTGCTCGTGCCGCACAAGGACGTGTTTGATCTTCGAGTCCCAGAGGGCGTCGTAGAACGGAAGGTTCGCCCCTCCCGGCATCCCGAAGATGTACTCTACCTTCTCCCTCTCAAGGGCCTCCACCGTGGCCCGCGCACCCGACATTTTATGTGTCAACTTGGATACATCATGAATTCATCTCGCGACAAGAAGCTTGGGCGAGGATTTAGACTAAAAGGGACAACGCTAGGAAGACTTCGGAAAAATCTAGACGTTGCATGGATGTCTCTGGCCCCGCGTCGTATTTAAGTTTTGAGAGGCCTGACCCGGTAGTGTTGCATCTCCGGGTGATTTGAACCTCCGTTGCATGGCGGGTGATGGTGGGACTTTGAACCATTTGAGACCGTCCTCTGAGAGCCACATCTCACCGTCTACCGCGAAGCCCTGCGTCGGCTGGAAACATCGGTGAAGTGGGGCCTCCTCCTCGATTAGAGACAGGCCGCACTTCTTGCATCGCGTCACTTCTCGCCGTCCTCCCCTTCGTTCCGGGCGAGGTCGCCCTTCTCGTCTTCCGTCAGTAGGTCTTGGAATGAGTTCTCGGAATAGGCCATGTCGTCGCCCAGAGGAGGGGCGTTGAACGCGGCTCCCCTCCCGTCCGTCGCTTTCATCACACCACGAATCAGGCCCTGAATCTGAGCGGTCACGACCCAAGCCTCGGTCACGGGAATCCTGACCTCGACCCGCATCTCCCTCACATGCTCCTTGGGGAGCGTCTTCCCGCCCCTTGCCTCGGGGATGATTCGCTCCGTGAAGAACGCGATGCAGACCTCCTCCTTGGTGGCTTGGACGAAAGCACCGTTCACCGCGAGTATCGCATAGTTCTGGTGGTAGGTATATGCGACTGCGGTAGTGTTCCGGTCGCTCATGCCAGTTTGACCTCGACTCCGGCTTTCTTCAACTGCTCAATTATCGTCGCGGCCAACTCAGCCGCCGTCTGGACTGACATCCTGATGTCTGCCTGAAAGATTCGGTCGGTGGTCTCGCGCTTGGCTACTTTCCCCTGCACCTTGGTGATGGCGAAGTCTGTGTAGGCTTGAATCCGGCACAGATGTTGGTCGGGAAAGAACTCGAAGTAGTCGAGCGTGAAGTGTCTGAGGGCGGGACTCTCTCTCCTTTGTATTCCTGCTTGGCTCAGAGGTTCACTCATTCGACCCACTCCTCTATCGCCTCCTCAAGGGCCTCTGTCAGAGAGCCCTTCTTGCCTCCGAACTTGTCCACGGCCTTCATCCGGAGTTTCTTCTCCAATGCGTCAGGTATCACAGCGTCTATTCTTCCCATGCCGGATAAGTGGGAACGTGGGGTAATAAGGATTGTGGGAACCCACAAAGCCTAAATAGTGTATGTGTGTATACACGTGTGTGGGAATGTGACCATGCAAAACAACCTGTCGGACGCTCGGATGACGAGAGGCTTGGAGATTTCCAAGACTGCCACAATCGCGGAGAACGAGGACGGCTCCTTCACCGTCCCCTCTCAGACGAGCGGTGCCGCTTACCAAGTCAAGACCCTCGGAGGGGTCTGGGTCTGCAACTGCCCTGACTTTGAGAACCGAGCCGACCAGATAGAGATGTGCAAGCACGCCTTCGCCGTGAATTTCTGGATTGCCGCGAGGGTCGAACTAGCACAGGCCCCAAGGCCGAAGGTCTTCGCGGAGGACGCGACCCAATGCTCTTGCGGGAGCATCCGAGTGGTGAAGTTCGGTCATGCCAACGGGAAGCAGATTTTCAAGTGCCGAGACTGTGGCCGGAAGTTCCGCGAGGGCCTAATCCCGAAGGCGAAGTATTCCCCAGACACGATTACCCTGACCCTCGACCTCTACTTCTCGGGCCTTTCGACTCGAAAGATAGCAAGGACTCTGAGCGACCACTTCCAGACGGAACTCGACCAATCAACGGTCTACCGATGGATTGAGAGGTTTGTCCCGATGGTCTCCGAGTATGTGAACTCCCTCGCGCCGACCCTCTCCGGCACATGGCACGCCGATGAGGTCTTCGTGAAGATGAGGGGAGGGGAGAAGGCGACAGGTGGGATGGACAGGAGCAAGCCGATGGAGAACGTGGCCTACCTCTGGAACGTGATGGACAGGAAGACGCGCTTCCTGCTCGCCTCCAAGGTCACGCGATACCGCGACGTTGGGGCCGCTGACCGAGCGATGAGGGAGGCCATGAAGAATGCTAACGGTAGCGAGCCGGAGGCAATCTTGACGGACGGCTTGAAGTCCTATCGGGACGCAATCAAGATGCTCCCGATGGCGAATCCACCGAAGCACGTTGAGCGGGTCGGAATCAAGAAGCCTCACGCCAATAACAACAGGGTCGAAAGGTTGAACGGGACTCTGAGGGAGCGCATCAAAGTCCAGAGGGGATGGAAGTCGATGGAGACCCCGCTCGCGGAGGGTCAGAGAATCGCATACAACTTCGTGAAGCCGCACATGGCTTTGGACGGGCAGACTCCCGCCCAAGCCGCCGGACTCTCACCGAAGGGCTGGAAGGAACTGCTCACCGAGGCCATCACCCGCGATGCAACGCAGGAGGTCAATCACCCGTAGATGCAACAGAGCCCCTGACCCCGTTATCTCTTAACTCTGCGGTATCACTGTGAAAAGTCGATTGATAGCATTACCCGAGGATGCACCAGAACTCCTGTTACCGGTTTACAAATGCGCAAAAGTTTGTGCTTTGGCCGGTGCCTGTTAATACTGACATACTTGCTGTGAGGGCTTTGTCTTGCGAGATTTGACTGTCGAGCGTTGCTACCATCCCCTCGTATCCTGCTGGCCTGGTAGAGTTAAGCATCGCACTCATTGAACTGTCATTCGCAATCTGCTGCCCAAGAATCTTAATTGTGTTCAAGAAGATGCCAAGGGTCGCCGAGGCGGCATCATTGACGTTGTGGCAATAGGAACGCCCGGACTCTTTGAGGGTCGAGAATTGATTGGAGACTTGATTGGCTTGACTGACCTCGATAGCCAATGCAGCCCCAAGTAATATGACAGTTGCCAAGAAGGCAGAATTTTTCTTTCCCAGACTCCTTTGAGGCTTCGTCATGGAGGCATTCTTTTCGACGCATTCTGTATAAGAGTTATCCACTTGTTATCCTATTGAGAGGTTCCTCAGATCTTCACAGAAGGCAAAGAATCGGGCGGTCAAGACACTCCCACTTGACCGCACAGGTGACCACGGTTAACGCCCTCGCTTTGGTGACGGAGATTTAGGAGAACCGACCCTGTTATTCCTTGCTTTTTGGGAAATCACTGTCAAAAGATATATCCGGAGACCGAGCTCCCGACAGTAGTTGCCGAAGCAGAAGCCGACCAAGATCTCCATAACCCAAGCCCTCGAAAAGAAGAAAGAGTGGGCGCTGGCGATAACCTCAGGCCTCATCGAGGGTGCCGTCGTCTCCGAAGACGCCAAGAAGGGTGACGAGTTTTGGTGTTGCGGGAGCTGCGGCGTGCCAATCACTCTCCGCTCCGGCGAGGTCCCGAACGTCTGCCCAAAGTGCGGCACAGAGTTCGACTGGGCCGGGATCAAGACAAGGACGGTCAAAGTGTGCCCAAAGTGCAACGTCCCTGGCTCGATATGGGACACTTACTGCGTCACCCACTCCCCCTCGGTGGCGCTCGTCAGGAACGAAGTGCCCATCTAGCATCAGGGCACGTTTCAGGAACTCTGGGTAACCTTAAGTATAACGGCCTAATATCACCCACTAGATGATTCACCCCTACGAGATCATCTCCAAGTCGGCGCTCCCTGCATTCAGGGCTATGGTCTCGAAGAGGCTCACCGAGAGATACCACTTCACCCAGCAGCAGGTTGCGACTCGGCTGGGCGTCACCCAGGCATCGGTGAGTAACTACGCCCGAAAGGCGAGGGGGATGATGGTGAACCTCGAGATCGACGCTGACGTCGCTAAAGCTGCCGACCAAGTGGCCGACGTCCTCGCCTCTGAGACACCCGACCAGAGGGAGGCTTTGCGCCTCATGACGGAGGTCTGCGACTACATCCGCTACAACCACCTGCTCTGCAACCTTCACGAGGAGCTCGAGCCCGGGTTCCAGACAGAGGGGTGCTACGCCTGCCTCGGCGGGCTTGGCCCCGAAAGCGCCACGATGAAGCTAAAGTTAAAGGCCGTTACCTGAGCGGCGTCCCCGTTGGACAAGAAACCCGCCTGGCTAACTGTGCTCCCTCCCAAGGGGCAGAGCCACGCGAGCCTGAAGGCGCTCTTCTCTGAGATGGGCCTCCACACCGTCTGCGAGGAGGCTCACTGCCCCAACATCTCAGAGTGCTGGGGCGGCGGGACGGCGACCCTGATGCTCATGGGGGACGTCTGCTCCAGGGCTTGCAGGTTCTGCATGGTGACACCCGGGAGGCCCGCGGGGCAGCTCGACGAGTTCGAGCCCGAGAAGGTCGCGGTCGCGCTCTCGCGCATGGGGCTGACCTACGTTGTGCTGACCTCCGTCGACAGGGACGATCTGGAGGACGGCGGGGCAGAGCACTTTGCGCGGACCATCCGGAGGACCAAAGAGCTCAACCCTGGGATCCTGGTCGAGGTACTCATCCCAGACTTCCAGGGGGACTTGGAGGCGATCAGGACGGTGTCCCAGGCCAGGCCGGACGTGATCGCTCACAACATCGAGACGACGATGTTCCTCACATCGAAGGTGAGAGACCCGAGGGCGGGTTACTGGCAATCGCTTTCGGTCCTCAGGGACGTGAAGAAGATCGACCCTAGGATCTTCACAAAGTCCTCGATAATGGTCGGGCTCGGCGAAGGGGAGGAGGAGGTCAGGCTCGCGATGATGCACCTACGCGACGCGGGAGTGGACTTCCTCACCGTGGGGCAGTACCTCCGGCCCTCGCCCAGGCACCTCCCGGTCGTCGAGTACGTCCAGCCGAGCGTCTTCGAGTCCTACAAGGAGATGGGGGAGGAGATTGGCTTCAAGTACGTGGCCTCCGGACCGCTCGTGAGGTCCAGCTACAGGGCGGGGGAGTTCTACATCAGGTCGGTTATGGCAAAGACCACGACAATCAACGAAGTCCTGAACAACAACTAGAAAGCTTATCTGTCGCAGAGCGACCCGAAGGCCAGTTCGGCGCAATCGGAATTGGAGATACTCCAGATTATCAAGGCCGACGGCGATTTTGACCCCAAGTTAGAACCCGAGATCAGTGAGCAGGACCTGCTCAAGATGCACAAGCAGATGCTCACCGTCCGCAAGTTCAACGAGCGGGGGATGCCCCTCCAGAGGCAGGGGCGGATCGGGTTCTTCATGGAGTCGACCGGCCAGGAGGCTTGTCAGGTCGGCAGCGCGAACGCGCTCACCCCCAAGGACTGGGCATTCCCCAGCTACCGAGACCCCGGAATCTGCCTGGTCAGGGGCGTCCCGCTCTCTACCCTCTGGGACCAGATGATGGGGAACTCCGTGGACGAGAGCAAAGGAAGGTCCCTACCCACGCACTGGAGCTTCAAGAAATGGAACATAGTCACCCTCTCGAGCCCCATCGGGTCAAAGCTGCTTCACGCGGTCGGCGTCGCGTACGCTGCCAAGCACAAGCGCGACAAGGTGGTCGCCTTCGCGTCTCTTGGAGAGGGGGCGACTTCCCAGGGCGAGTTCCATGCGGCGATGAACTTCGCGGGAGTATATCGTACGCCCGTGGTCTTCTTCTGCGAGAACAACCAGTACGCAATCTCGCTCCCGGTCAGGCGCCAGACGGCGTCCGCGAGCATCGCGGTAAAGGCCGAAGCGTACGGGTTCGAGGGCTTCCAGATAGACGGCAACGACATCCTAGCTGTGTACAAGGCGACCAAGTCCGCGGTCGAAAAGGCCAGGGCGGGCGACGGGCCGACCCTCATTGAGGCGATAACCTATCGGATGGGCGGCCACTCCACCTCCGACGACCCGTCGGTGTACAGGAGCAGCGAGGAGGTCGAGCACTGGAAGAAGCGAGACCCGATCCTGAGGTTCACGGCGTACCTGAAGAACAAGGGGATGCTCACCGACCAGGAGAACAAGAGGCTCCAGGAGGAGACAGAGCAGGAGGTCTCTTCCGTGGTGAAGCAGCGCCTGACCGTCCCGCCGCCAGCAAAGTCGTCGCTCTTCACGGATGTCTACTCCGAGATGCCGTGGCACCTTCAGGAGGAGGCGGACGAGTTCATGAGGGACGAGGACAATGCTTCTTAATATCGTCCAGGGCGTCAACGAGACCCTGCGCGGCGAGATGAAGAGGAACGCCGACGTCGTCCTCCTCGGGGAGGACATCGGGAAGAACGGGGGGGTCTTCAGGGCGACCGCGGGCCTCCTCGACGAGTTCGGCTCGGAGAGGGTCATCGACACGCCGGTAGCCGAGGACGGGATAATCGGGATGGCCATCGGGATGTCCCTGTACGGGCTGGAGCCCGTCGTTGAGATACAGTTCCTGGACTTCATCTATCCGGGCTTCAACCAGATAGTCAGCGAGCTCGCGAAGGTCAGATACAGGTCGGGCGGGCACTACCCGGCCCACGTCGTCATCCGGGCGCCGGCCGGCGGCGGGATCAAGGGCGGGCTGTACCACTCGCAGAGCACCGAGGCTTACTTCACCCACACGCCCGGGCTCCTCGTCGCGACCCCGTCGACCCCGTACGACACCATGGGGCTCCTCAGGACGGCGATAAGGGGCTCAGACCCCGTGATATTCCTCGAGCCCAAGCGCGTGTACCGCACGGTCAAGGAGGAGATCCCCGAGGACGACTACGCCATCCCCTTCGGGGAGGCGAAGGTAATGCAAGAAGGGGACGATGTTACGCTGGTAAGCTGGGGGGCGATGGTGCACACTTGCAAGGCGGCCGCCGACCTCGCGGCCAAGGAGAACATCTCCGTGGAGCTCATCGACATGAGGACCCTTATGCCGTTCGACATCGAGACGGTCTTGACGTCGGTGAGGAAGACGGGCCGCGTGGTGATCGCCCACGAGGCGACGAAGATCTCTGGGTTCGGGGGAGAGATCGCGGCGCAGATTTCCGAGAGGGCCATCGACTCCCTCGAGGCTCCGATAATCAGGTCGGCCGGTTTCGACACGCCGTTCCCCTACGCCCTCGAGGGGACGTACATGCCATCGCCCGAGCGGGTCCTCAGATCCATCAGAAAGTCCGCTGGCTATTGACGGGCCATAGCGATTTTAAGCACCCCGAGTAGGCTGTGACCAAGATGGACTTCGTTCTGCCAGACATTGGCGAGGGCGTCGCCGAGGGGGAGATCCTAAAGTGGCTCGTGAAGGAGGGAGAGAAGGTTGCCGAGGACCACCCCCTCGTAGAGGTGATGACGGACAAGGTCAACGTCCAGATTCCGTCGCCGAAGGCCGGCATCATCACGAGGATCATGGCCAAGGAAGGCGAGGTCGTCAAGGTGGGCCAGGTGATCGTGGTGATCGATGGAGACGAGCAGGGACAAGGGGCCCCGAAGCGCCAGCCGGCCCCGCGGGGGACTGAGCAGACTCACTCCGTCACGCCGACCGCGGGCGGTCAGCAATCGCAGGGCGCGAGCGTCCTAGCAACGCCAGCCACGCGAAAGCTCGCCCGGGAGCTCGGGGTGGACATCTCTGGGGTCAGGGGGACGGGCCAGATGGGGAGGATCACGGAGGAGGACCTTCGCAAGGCGGCCGGCCATGGCCCTCAGGTAGCCACCGCGCTCCACCGCTCGGCGCAGAACGAGGAGAGGGTCCCGCTCAGAGGCGTGAGGAAGCTCGTCGCGGAGCACATGTCAAGGTCGATTCACACGACGGCCCAGGTCACCCACGTGGACGAGGTCGACATGACGGAGCTCGTCTTGCTCAGGGAGGCGTTCAAGGGCAGCGCCGAGAAGAGGGGGGTAAAGCTCACGTTCCTCCCGCTCATGATCAAGGCGGTCATCCCGGCGCTGAAGGAGTTCCCCTACGTCAACTCGTCGCTCGACGAGCAGAGCGGTGAGATAGTGCTCAAGAAGTACTACAACATCGGGATAGCCACCGACACGGCGAACGGGCTCGTAGTCCCCGTCATCAAGGACGCGGACAGGAAGGACGTCTTCGCGATCGCGGGGGAGGTGCAGCGCCTCGCCGCCAAGGCGCGGGATGGGCAGCTCGAGCTTGAGGACGTGCACGGCTCGACGTTCACCATGACCAACCAGGGGTCGGTCGGGGGGCTGTTCGCCACGCCGATAATCAACTACCCCGAGGTCGCGATCCTCGGGACGCACAGGATATCGAAGAGGCCCGTAGTGAGGGACGGGAAGATAGAGGTCCGGGACGTGATGTACGTGTCGCTGAGCTTCGACCACAGGGTGATCGACGGGGCCTACGCGGCGAGGTTCGTCAACAGGGTGGTAGAGATAGCCCAGGACCCGAAGCTCTTGCTATCCGAGATCCTCTAGCCTTCGACCAGCGTCTCGGTGCTCCGGACCCCGTCGACCTCGTTGATGCGCTCCGAGATTATCCGCATCTCGGGGTAGCCGGGGGCTTCGCCGAAGGCGATGATGTCATACCTGCCGTACCCCAAGAAAGCCTTCCTGACGCCCTTGACCTTTCTCGTCTTCGCCAGGACCTCGTCGACCTCGAGCGGGGTGGTCTTGATCAGGATGCAAGTGTTCAGCAAGTCATTCCTCGACCTCCGGAAGGGTCTCGGTGAAGACGATCCCGCCGAGCCTCATCGTCTTGGTGACCGCGTGGGCGAGTCGCTTACCGTCGGCCGCCTCGATGTCGGCGACGATGTCGTACCGACCGAGGACGGGGAACGCCCTCTTCACCTCCGGGATCTGCTTGAGCTTCTTCGCGAGCTCTGCCATCCTCCCTCGCTCAGTCCTTATCAGGATGCAGGCGGATATCAAGTGAGAACGGGGACCAGACCGATGGCGGTCTAAATAAGAATTCCCGGTTCTCAGCATCCGTCGGGGCGCGCCAGCCGTGATTATCGGCGTACCGTTTTTATTGAGCTTCAGATATCCGGTTCCACCTGATGTGAATTGAGCAAGGCTTCGAATGACGCTAGTCCGGGTATCAAGAGCATGCTAGTAGCCGTCGACGGGTCGGCGAACTCAAAGAGGGCCGCTGACCGAGCGATCAGCATCGCAAAGAGGCTGGGAGCCGAGCTGTACATCGTCACGGCAATCACGATCCCTGTCTTGGCGACCGGAGCGATGGCCCCTTCCCTAGAGACCTACTTTGACTCCATGGAAAAAGACGGAAAGGCGCTTCTGGAAGGTCTTGCGGCCCAGTCCCGGAAGGAAGGAGTCAAGACTGCGACCGCCGTCCTCGACAACGTCACTTCTGCAGTGCTCGCGATTACGAGCTACGCGGACGAGAAGCACGTCGACATGATCGTGGTCGGCTCCAGGGGGATGGGCGGGTTCAAGAGGCTGCTCCTTGGGAGCGTCTCGAGCGGGGTCCTCAACCACGCTCACTGCTCAGTCATGGTTGTGAGATAGTCTGATCTTAGTAGCCTCGCTGTGACTGAGGCAGCCGGTCGCTGGCGACTTCCTAGCGAGACCTGCGATACCAGCTAGCGGCCGCGACCAAAAGGAGGCAGGCGAGAAGGGTCAGGGGGATGGTGACGGAGTTCGGGAATTCCGGGGTGGAGTTCAAAGTCAAGGTCGTGGTCGCGGTCGAGACCGCGGTGACGGAGCTGGTCGAGGTCACCGTTTTGGTCGCGCCTTGAGAGGTCGAGGAAACCGGCGGAAGGGTCGAAGTTACGGTGGATGTCACGACGCTGGTCACTGTCGATGCAGCGGAGGTCACGGTCGACGTCGATGTCACCGTGCTCGTGGAGGTAACCGTTGTCGTTCCCGACTGGGTGGTGGACGAGGACGTCGTGGTGGTTGTTGTGGTAGTGGTGGTAGTCGTGGTCGTCGTCCCGCTTGTGATGGGAGCGTAGTAGACCGAGGTCACGTCCGACTGGTTCTGGACGGAGTACGACGACCCGGCGATGCAGTAGACATAGTTGGAGAGCGAGACGCACTGCGTGCTGTCGATCGGAATGGGATAGTTGGTTCCTGGGGACCAGCTGCCCGACCCTGGAGTTGATGTGCTCACGACGTAGACGTTGTTGCTGCTCGCGCCCGAGCCGTCGAAGCCCCCGATGCAATAGACGTACCCGGAGTTCGTTGTGCAGGCGGGGGCCCCGAGCTGCATCGGGTACGCGGCGCCGGCGGTCCAGGGTCCGATTCCCGAGCCGGTGAGCTTCGCGTAGTAGACGGTGTTGATGGGGCTGGCGTCATTCTCGCCTCCGACGCAGAAGATGTACCCGGAGACTAGCTGGCACGAGGCGTCGTCGACGACCTCGGGATAGGAGGTGGTCGAGCTCCACTGACCGATCCCGGACGAGGTTAGTGGGGCGTAGTACGCGTCGCTGGTGTCGACGTTCCCATCGAAGCCGCCGATGCAGTAGACGTATCCCCCAATCGCGACGCAGGACGCGCCCACGCCCAAGATCGGGTAAGATGTCGTGGCCGACCAGGCCCCTATCCCGGGAGAAGAGAACTTGGCGTAGTAAGAGCTGGTTATCAGGTTGGTGGAGTTCGCGCCGCCGATGCAGTAGACATATCCTGAGCTGGTGACACACGAGGTGCTGTCGATGGGCTGTGCGTAGCTTGTGGTAGGGGACCACGCGCCGATTCCAGAAGAGGACGCCTGGGCGTAGTAGACGTTCTTGTAGTCGGTGTAGTTGATGGCCATCCCGCCTATGCAATACACATAGCCGGAGTTCGTCACACACGATTCGTAGGTCAGCGCGAGGGGATATGCCGTCGTGGTGCTCCAGGAGCCGTTCGTGTCGGCGTGGGCGGGAGCACCGATAGCGAGAAAAAGGGTGAGTCCCGATAGAGATACGACCGAGAGAGACAGGCGGACTCCTCCGGCGAATCTCATCCGACGAAGCTCCTTGCGTGCTTATTTCAGGATTCTGATGCAATCATCTATGGTCTGGGTGTACTCGGATAGCTAGGCAGTGCAATTGCAAGCGTATGCGCTTATTAGGGAATCCCAGGTCCTTAGTCATGGGATTGACGTACGCCCAAATCAAGCTAATCGGTCCCAGAGCGAACGATGAGCTGGAGCTCTTGGTCGATACAGGGAGCCTCTACACTTGGATACCGAAGAAGGTCCTTGAGACCATCGGGATCAGCCCCATGGGAAGGAGGGAGTTCAGGACGATCGAAGGTAGAGACATCGCAAGAGACGTCGGCGAGGCCGTCATGGAGCTCTCAGGTGAGAGGGCCACCAGGATTGTCGTCTTCGCGGAAGAGGGAGATGCTCAGGTCCTAGGAGCGGATTCATTGGAAGGGCTGGGACTGGAGGTAGACCCGACGACAAAGCGGCTGAAGAAGGTCGAGACCTTCATAGCGTTCTAGTCGGAACACGACAGACGAATTCCCAAGAGCGGAACAATTCCAAACGGGGAACCTGAATTCAGGCTTTTGACGAGGACGAAACAGGAAGGCTCCCTGAATTCTTCATCCAATAGAGGCCTAGTGCGAGGCTTGAAAAAAGGACGACCCCGCCTGCAGCGAGGATTCTCTGAGCCATTGCACCTATCCAGAAAGTTGTCCCGTCGAAGGTCATCGTATGGTCACAAAGAGCTTGCCCGAATGGAGCAGGTGATGCAATCGCGGGGCAAGAGCCGGAATTGTAAGAATTTAGGACGAGGGCTCCGAGTATTAGTCCGGCTCCCACAATTACCAAACTCAACGCAAGAATCTTATGTTTCAAGCCAGATCTCCAGACGGGTCGTTGAAGATTAATACTTTTGTCCGAACGGAAAGCTTCCGGTCCGAACCAGTCCTGTTCTGGATGTTAGAACTATATCCACCGACTCCCCACCAATGGCTTAGAAATTGACACCAAGAAGGCGGGTGATGATCACTCTGGCCTTCGTAGCCGTCATTATCGTGGCCCTGTCTGCCTACATCATCTCCAATCAAGCGAGCAGCCAACTCTGTATGGGATGTTTCTACCAAGAGCCGTCTACATCATCCACCCAGACCACGTCGGTCCTTACCAATCCGAACAACATGATCAACGTCACCGGACTCGGGCTCTGTTCCAGCAACTGTATCTATCCTTCGCCGTACGCTTACGCCACGGTCAACATCAATGCCGTCGTGCCAATATCCACCCTCGCAGTCTATGTGAACAACACATACGACTCCACGCCAATTAGGAATCCAGTCACGACCACAGGGTTCGGTAACACCATGGTTCCCTACGCCTATCTGTTCAAAGGTTCCGTTCCAAGCCAATTCATCCCTGCCGTGAAGGGAGCCACCTATTTCTTCAAATTCGTCGCGACTTTTCAGGACGGGAGCACGGCAACAGCCACAGCCTCTACGGTTGCAGACTGAAGAACGACGGGAAGCCTCATTGTTGCAAAGGTCTAGCCAGCTAGGTTACGGTTTCGCCAGGCCACATCATTTTCCTGATTTTCACGCCTACTTTCTCAATCTGATGGGCCTCTAATTCGGCCATGTATTTCTGGAAGGCCTTTTGTCCCTCCTTCTTGTACGCCGCGACCCATTCCTTCTCGAAAGTCCCATCTTGGATTTCTTTGAGGACGCTTTTCATGTTCTTCTTGACGTGTGCGTCTATCGCACGCTGCCCCCGGGTGAGACCTCCATACCTGGCGGTTTCGCTGACTCGCCTATACATCCCAGAGATGCCGTATCTCTGAATCAGGTCCACGATCAGGCGCAGCTCGTGGAGCACCTCGAAGTAGGCACCCTCTGGCGAGTAACCCGCCTCGACCAGTGTCTCGAACGCGCTCAGTATCATCCGGTGCGAGCCACCACACAGGTCGATCTGCTCCCCGAACCAGTCGGTCTCGGTCTCCTCCCTGAAGGTAGTCTCCAAGACGCCTGCCCTTGTCGTCCCGGTCCCCTTTGCCATCCCGAGGATCCGGTCCCAGGCCTTCCCCGTGGCGTCCTGGTGGACGGCGACCAGCGCGGGCGTCCCGAAGTTCTCGAGGTAGAGTTCTCTCACCCGTTGCCCCGGCGCCTTTGGAGCTAGCATGATGACGTCGACGTTCTTCGGCGGCACTATCCACTTCCAGTGGATGGACGCGCCGTGCGAGAAGGAGAGGGCGTCCCCCTTGCGGAGGTAGGGAGCGATCTCATCCTTGTAAAGTTGGGATTGTTGCATGTCAGGGACCAAGACGTGGATCACGTCTGCCTTCTTCGTAGCCTCGGCCACCGTCATGACCTTGTGCCCCTCCTCCTTCGCCTTCTTCCAGCTCTTTCCTCCTTCCCTCAGGCCGACGACGACCTTCAGGCCAGAGTCGCGCATGTTGCTTGCCTGCGCCGCGCCCTGGATCCCATAACCTAACACCGCTATCGTCTCGCCCCTGATGGAGTCGAGGTCCACGTCCTTGTCGTGCCACATCCTAGCCATGAGTTATCCGGCCCACGCGAAGCGGGTGTTCATATAAGGTTAAGGTGTCGCTCGATGTCTGAGAACTGGTGGGTCACTTGCGCGGCAGTCTCTTTGAGAGGCGGCTCCCGAGTATCCTTCTGAGCTCCTCCTCGGACTCTTCTCCTCTCCAATTCTCGTAGACCTTAACGACGGCTTCCCTGCTCGCGGGGTCGAGGTCCTGTGCGAGCTCCTCGACGATCTTCCTCTTCCCCTTGAAGATGTCTGAGGGACCGACTTCTGCTCCCAACGAATCGCCTCGGGCTCTTGAATGGTGTCTTGCACTTAAACTCTAGGACGGCGCTTGCGGATGGGTTCAGGGTGTCAGGCCCTAATATTCGGTTCGGGCAGGTCGCGTATTTTGGCCTTGCATGTCTCGGTCCAGACGACTCAAGCAGTTTAGGTCGTATTCTCGAAAAAAGTCCGGGGGGCGGAGCAGACTTCGCCAGCTCTTGCAACGTTTGAACCTGCGTAAGCAGGCCTGACATCATGCTCTTGGCACTCTGATCATGCTCCACTCCAGAGCAATTCTAATGGGTCGGTCGGCCTGAATAACGTTTCGAAACGGGTAGTCTTCCAGAAATGTTTTTTTGTCAATCTCAAATGTTTCGACAGCTGTCGGATGAGTCAGGATTCGCAAGAGGCTAAATAGAACTTCGTTGTCTGAATAGCGTGGAGTTTGGATAAGAATCGTGAATTTTTCATCTCGACTCTTAAGGAATCGACACATTATGCTTTGAAATTGATCCTCGGTGACGGAGGGGCTCAGGCTGCGTTCTTCCACTTGAAGCTAGATGATTGCCTAGACGACCCTCAAGAGACAGACCGCAGGTTGTCTTTGCTCTTCAAGACCGGGGCCGAGGTTCTGGAAAGGGCCATATTGAGGGAGCTTCAAAAAAGGATAGGAGTGACTTTCAAAGAAACCGACTTTAGCTTCGAAAAGGGCGTAGATGAACTTCAAAGGTTCACCGCGACGATGGCCAGGACGGGGAAATAGGAGCATGGTCGAGGGAGAATTACTACTGAAAAGGTTGCTGTCTTCGGACGCCAAAGCCGAACTTTTGACGTTATTCAGGGCGAACCCGGGCCTTGTCGATGGGATTGACGGAGTAGCCCGGCGGATAGGGAGGACTCGAGCATCCGTAGAGCCCGAGGTCGAAGACTTGAAGAGGCTAGGCATCCTGAGCAAGAGGCAAGTCGGGAAAATCGAAGTTCTGTTCCTCGACAGGCAAAAGGACGCCGAAGTCCAGAAGGCAGTGGAAAGATACCTATCGAAAGTTGGGCGTTCCTTTTGACGAACCGGGAGAGGACCGGAATTGTCCAACTAGACGAGATGCTGAGAGGCGGCTTCCTACAACGAGACGCCGTGATGGTGGCGGGAACCGCAGGATCCGGAAAGACTACCCTCGGGCTCCAGTACCTCGTGAATGGCGCGACGAAGTACGGTGAAAACGGCATCTACGTGACGTTTGAGCAATTACCTGACCAGCTTTACAGGGATGCCTTGGGTTTTGGCTGGGATTTGAGGGCGCTAGAGGAACAAGACAAGATGAGAGTGGTTTGCACCTCGCCCGACGTGTTTCTCGCTTCGGGCAGAAAGGGCAAGAACCTTCTGGATCCGTACATCGGTGAAGTTCAAGCGCGCAGGATCGTTATCGACTCGATGAGCCATGTCGCGATGTACGTGGACGATAAAGATCTCCGAAAGGAGACGTACAGGCTGATCATGTACCTGAAGACCCAGGGTTTGAGCTCTCTGCTTCTCTTCGAGGCGCCCCAGCTAATCGGTGCGGTCGGCCCCCTCACCGACGCAGGAACGAGCTTCCTCGTCGACTCCATCATCTTGCTCAAGCCCGTGGAGATAGAGTCGTCCATCCGCAAGGTCGTTGGAATACTCAAGATGAGGGGTAGCGACCACGACAAGAACCTTAGGGAATATGAGATAACTTCGGACGGTATAGTGGTCGGGTCGTCTCTGAGTGGCTACGAGGGCATCATGTCTGGATCGCCCCGGAAGCTCCAAACAGTGGAGATGGCGGCCGAAAGATTCTCAAAGTCGTTCACGGGGAAAGCGAGGAAAGGTTGAGAGGGGACACAGTCTCCCAAATCGACCGTCCGATGCGTCTAGAGCCGAAACGGAACTCGGGGGGATGAGTTGAACCGACGGCAATTTGGCCTTCTCCCAATCCTTTTGGCATCATGCGCCTTGGTTGTTTTGGTGTCGTTTTTTTATCCGGAGAGCGTCCTTCCCCGAGGACTCACGTATGTGATGCCGGCTCCTCTCTCCTACTCCTATTCGTATTTTCCCTTCTTGGCGGCAATAGCCACATCGTTGTTCTTCGCGCGTGGATTTGTAAAGTCAGGCTCCGTGGGATTGGCCGCGCTCGGAATCGGCTCACTGGTGATGGGAGCCGGACTCTTGCTCCCACAAGTAATCGTGTACCTCGCACCTGCGAACGCAAATGAGCTTATGGGAATCTCATCACTCGTATTCCTGACCTCTGGGACGCTCTTTGCTGCATTTTCGACGCTCAGTCTGCTGACTGCCGACAGGACGGCGAAATTGTCTTTTGGGTTGTTGATCCTTGGATACGCGGGAGGGCTCGCTCTGGTAGCTCTGATTGCGGTGGCCGCATCTTCAAACATTCTTCCCCCCTTCTTCATGCCGGTGAAGGGGCCCACGCTGTTTCGAGAAGAGGTAATCGGCGTATCGATTATTCTCTACGGATATTCCTCGTTGGTCATCTTTGAGAGGTATCGGGGAACCAGAGATGATATCCTGTTCTGGTTCTCACTCGGACTCGCTGCAACCGCTCTCTCATTTCTGGCCGCTTTGCTTGGGATCCTTCCTGGAGGACCATACTCTTGGCTGAGTCGGGCATCCCTGATTGTCGGGGGCGTCTACTTCACGGCGGCCCTTCTAACAGCGTACAAGTCTGTAGCCTCATCTACAGTCGAGTTGGATGGTAGCACGTGAACCCGCGTTTGCCGGCCTACATCTTGCCCCTTTGCAACTTCTCGCAACAAAGCGCGCGTTGGATCAATCTTTCATCGCCGGTATCAACGTCCTCTTACCGAATGCGGTCGACCGCGAGAAGGAGACCATAGAGCAGCGCCTCTGGCCTGGGCGGGCATCCTGGCACGTAGACGTCCACCGGTACGACGCTGCTGATTCCTCCGGACGTGGCGTACGTGTCGCCAAATATTCCTCCGGTGCTTGCACAGGCCCCGACCGCGACGACGACCTTGGGGTCTGGTGTCGCATCGTATGTCCTCCTGAGCGCGGCCTCCATGTTCCGAGAACCGACTCCGGTCACCAACAGCACATCTGCGTGGCGAGGTGAGGCAACAAATTGAACGCCGAATCTCTCGATGTCGTAAATCGCGTTGTTTAGTGCGGCGACTTCAACCTCGCACCCGTTGCAAGAGCCAGCGTCGACCTCCCTTATGGCGAGCGAGCGCCCGAGCACTTTCGTGATCTTTTTGGACAGCTGTTTTCCCAGCTCCTCGTGAGACTGACCGAGCCCATCGGTTGCCCTGTCGGGCTCGCGTTCAACGAGCAAGTCCGACCTCGTCTTGACAGGTTTCGCATACTTGCTCTGAATCCGGAAGAGCGAAGGCGCAGCCTCCTCGCAGAGGCCGCACATTATGCACCTCCCCTTGTCGAGCCTGAGCCGGAGCTTCCCGTCGACTTCCTTTGACGAGATGGCCCTCGGGGCGCACACTTCCTCGACCTTCCTGCACAAGTCTGCGTCGAGGGGCGGGGTGTCAATCTCGGGGAAGCCCACGTCCCCCCTAAAGCCAGGCGCGGCCCTCCCGCCTTCCAGCGCGCGCTTGTCGGTCTCGATATGGTAGCCGAGGATGTCGTGGGGGGGTTCTTTCTTGTCCATCTCAATCACAAATCGTTTCCGGCGTACGAGAGGTCGAGGCTCTTGTTGATCAGAGGGAAATCGGCGACGATGTCGTTGAGCACCGCCGCCTCAATCGCAGGCCAGTTCGCGAATGACGCGGTCCTGACCTTATACCTGAACACAGTCCCGGATTCCTTCCCGAGCATGACCCAGTGGATGGTCTGGCCCCGGTGCGATTCGGCGTACCCGAGGGCGTTGGCGAACGGCCTCAGCGCCTCCTTCGGGACGGGCGACAGGAGCTCGGGATCGCTGTCCAAGTTGCCCAGAAGTTCGCGGATGATGTCGACAGAGTTGACGACCTCCCCTACCATGGTCTCGAAACGCGCAAGGACGTCCCCCCTCTTCGTCGCCATCTCGACTTCATGCTCTATGAGGCGCCGGGGCGTGTCTTTGTATGGATCGGTCGTGATCGAGCGGTATGCCCCGTAAGGGTGGTCTCGCCTGGTGTCTATGTCCAGCCCAGAGCTGCGGGCGGCGACGCCGAGGAGCCCCATCTCTGCGGCGACGTTCGGCGGTATGACGCCCGTCCCCCTCAGCCGGTCCATCACCGATGAGTCGTTCTTCAGGAGCTTCACGATGCGGCTGAAATCCTCCAAGACGTTGTTTGCCGTGCTCTTGACGAGCTGAGCCTTCTCAGGCTGCAGGTCGATGCCGACGCCGCCTAGCCTGTTGACGCCGAAGAGCAGCCTGCTCCCCGCGACCTCCTCGTTGAGGCGCATCATCCTCTCTTTCAGGATGTTCAGCCTGGCTGCTCCATACGGGAACCCTACGTCTGTGGAAAGGCCCGCGAGCGTCCCGAGGTGGTCGTAGATCCGCTCCAGCTCGGCGCATACCGCTCTGACCTGGAGAGCCCTAGGTGGGGGCTCGACCCCGGCAATCCGCTCCACCGCCTGGCAGAAGGCCGAGGAGTTCGCGACCGCCTCGTCTCCCGAGATCCTCTCGCTCAAGAGGACGACCTGGTCGAGGCTGAGGCTCTCGGCAAGCTTCTCGACGCCCCGGTGGGTGTAGAAGAGGCGCGTCTCGAGGTTGACGACGGTCTCGCCCAAGATGCTGAACCTAAAGTGCCCCGGCTCGATGATCCCCGCGTGTACCGGACCGACGGGAATCTCTGAGACTCCCTCCCCCTCGACCTTTAGGAACCTGTAATCTCCACCCTCCACTCTTGCGACCTTTGTGCGGAGCTCGAATTCCTTCCTCAGCGGGAAGACGTCGCCTGGCCAGTGCTCGTGGAGCGTGAGCGGCCTGCCGTCGGGGTTCCCCTCCGGGATCAGGCCGAACATGTCCTTGATCTCGCGCTCGTACATGGTGGCGGCGGGAAGGAGGAGGGCTACGCTCGGGAAGGTCGGAGACGGGGAGTCTCCATCGACCCGCGCCGAGACGATGACGAAGACGTCTTCCACGTCCCCGATGTCGAACGCGTATCGCAGGACGAAGCTCCTTTTGGCCCGCCGCTCGTCCGAGCAGACGATGGTGGCGAGCTTCCCCTTGAGCTCGTCGCGGACGTAGAGGCAGAGCTCCGGGATGTCCTCCTTCCTTCGCGCGTCGGCGTGGACCTCGTTCCAGTTCATGGAGCGGGCCGAGGCCAGCCTCTCGCCGAACTTCTGCTGGAGCATCAACTGGCGGACGGCGGCCCCAGGGTGTACGCCCGCGCCCCCACCTGCAGTCATCTCGCCGGCGCTCCCTGTCCGAAGACCTGGACCGCGTCACGGATTAGCGTCTGGAGGGGCTGAGGGAGGTAGAAGCCGAGAAGGACGACTAACGTAACAAGTACAGCCATCGGGAGGACCGCCAGCAGTTCTTCATGTCCCCCCGACCGAACGTCTGCAGCGACGCTTATTCCCGGCCCTTTCGCGCTCCCGAAGATCATCGGCACGAGGTGCCGCAAGAATCCCGCGAACACCACCACGAGGAGCAGGATCATGAGCGAGGCCGCGAAGAACTGCCCGCCCCCGAACCCCGAGGTGGTTACGAGGAACTCGCTCAAGAAGATGTTGAACGGGGGCATCCCGGCGACCGCGAGCCCTCCGACCAGCATGAATGCCCCCGTGATGGGCATCGTCTTGATGACGCCCTTGATCTCCTTCATGACCTTGGTCTCGTATCTCTGGCTCACCGTCCCGCTTGCGAAGAACATGAGGGGCTTCGCGACGGCGTGGTTGATTATGTGGAGAAGCCCAGCGAACAAACCGACGAACCCACCGAACCCGACTGCTAGAGAGACTATCCCCATGTGCTCGACGCTCGAGAAGGCGAGCATCCGCTTCATGTCCTTCTGGAAGTAGATCGATGCCGCGGCTACGCCCATCGAGAGCAGGCCTAGGATTACCATCAGCTCGCTCGGTAGCGCGACCCCGAGCGCACCTTGTGCTATGATGTAGAACCTCAGGACGCCATAGATGGCACAGTTCAGGAGGACACCCGAGAGCAGGGCGCTGACCGGAGTGGGGGCCTCCCCGTGCGCGTCGGGCAGCCACGTGTGCATGGGTGCCAGGCCGGCTTTGGTCCCGAGGCCCACGAGGACGAACACGAAGGCGATCTTGACGATTCCGGGGTCGAGGAGCCTAGCGTCTGCTGCCATGCTTGTCCAGTCGAGCCCGGAGCCGGACGAAGCCACGGCGGGAGAGATGCTCGTGTTCGAATAGGAGAAGAGTACTATCCCGAACAGGGCGAGCGAGAGGCCCACCGTGGCCACCATCAGATACTTCCAGGCGGCCTCGATCGCTCCCTGGTTCGTGTAGAGCATTATCAGGAAGACCGAGACCAGGGTCGTCGCCTCGATCGCGACCCACATCAACCCCATATTGTTCGCCAGGGGGACGAGGAGCATGGTCAGGACGAAGCTATTGAATCCTTGGTAGTACCTGGCGATGTGCTTGTCGTCAACGACCCCGCGCTCGAACTGCAGCCCCATGTAGCTGACCGAGTAGAGTGCGGCGACGAAGCCGACCGCCGCGATGGGTATCAGGATCAGGGCGCCGAACGCGTCCAGGTAGAGGAAGCCACCCAGAGCTGAGAACTGCCCGTCCAGGATGACCCCGGCGACCAGGGCCAGGGTCTGGACTACCACGAGCAGGACCGAGGCGACGGTGACCGCCTCGGCGTACCTCCTCGTGCGGGTGAGGGTGACCAGCCCCACGGCGACAGCAGGAGTGAGGAGGATTGTGAGGAGGAGCGTGCTCCAATCAGGGGGGACGCCGCCGGAGGTGAGCAGAGCTAGGAGGTTCGACCGCATTGCCACTCAATCGTCCTTGAGGTTCTCGAGGCTCGCGATGTCGAACGAGTCGAACGTCTGGCTCATCCTCAACAGGAGGAGGGCGGAGATCATCACCCCGACCAGGATGTCTGCGAGGATGCCGACCTCGATTATGAGCGAGACGCCTTGCGTCAGGGCCGTCGTGAAGAGGAAGAGCCCGTTTTCGATTACCAGGAGCCCGACGACCTGGTTCAGGGCCATCCTCCTGCTGACCATAACGAAGAGTCCGATGAAGAAGAGCGAGAGGGAGACGGGGAGGTATGCGACGGCGAAGACGCCGAGGCTCGCCGAGCTGAGGGTCTCGCGGATCAGGCCGTAGGAGAGGGCGACGAGCAGCGCCGAGATGAGCAGCGAGAGCCTTATGCTGACGAACGGGTTCGCCTCGATTTTGAACTCGTCCCTCACCGACTCTGTCACGCGGACAAGGAGGCGGGGGATTATGACCGCCTTGACGACCAAGGTGAGGACTGCGGCGACGTATATCTCCCAGAACCCGGTCTCGTAGGCAATCACAGCTGCTGACCCGGCGAGGATGACAGACTGATACCTGTAGGCGCTGAGCCACCCGGCGAAGCCCCTCCTCACGACCACCCCGAAGGTGGATAGCAGGAGGGCCACCGCGGTCAGAGTCAGGAGCGTTGGTAGGGGGACTTGCATTTCGCATCTCCCTTATTGCAAGTAGAAGAAGATCATCCCGACCATCGCGCTGGCGATGGCCACCGTGAGGAGGTCTGCGACCCTGAAGACCCGCCATTTCGCCACCCTCGTCTCTGCGTACGCGACGATCGCCGAGAGAAGGACGACCTTGGCTAGCGCCGCGAGGGAGCCCAGGCCCAGGGGAAGCAGGCCCGCGGCTGAGGAGGTCGGCATGCCCAAGGGCAGGAAGAGGTTGGCGAGGAGGCCGAGAAGGATAAGCTGCTTCGCGGCCTGCGACCACTCGATGAGCGCCAGGCTCCTGCCGGAGTACTCGAGCACCATGGCCTCGTGGACCATAGTCAGCTCGAGGTGGGTGGCGGGGTTGTCGAACGGGAGCCGCCCGGTCTCGGCGAGGATGATGATGAAGAAGGCGATGAGGCCGAAGAGCATGCTAGGCGCTATCACCACGCCGAACTTGGCGGCGGCGGCGCCGACGAGGCTCGTCAGGTCGGTCCCGCCGAGCGTGAGGGAGACGACGAAGATGGTCAGGAATAGCCCAGGCTCGATCAACGACGACATCATCATCTCTCTGCTGGTGCCGATGCCCCCGAAGGCGCTTCCAGTGTCGATCCCGGCCAGCATAGTGAAGAAGCGCGCGAGCGCAAGCAGCCCGATCACCAGCAGGACGTCTCCCGCGGATGTGAAGGGGCTGAAGGGGACGAAGACCGGAATGAATAGGGCGGCGGTGATGGTCGCGATTGCGACTATCCACGGGGTCGAGCGGAATATCCAGGAGGCATGGTCGGAGACGACCTCGTCCTTAGCCCATAGCTTCGAGAGCTCGTAGTAGGGCTGGAGGACGCTTGCGCCTATCCTCTTCTGCGTCCTCGCCTTCACCTTCCTCATGATGCCCGTGAGGAGCGGCGCGAGCGCGAATACCGCTACAAGCTGCATGGCGCCCACGACCACGACCTCGAGCGTCCCCGTCAAGGCTGCACGACCACCAGGACCATCAGTGCGATGGTCACGATCATGATGTAGAGGAGATAGGAGTTGACCTTCCCGGTCTGTATCCTGCGAACCCGGTCGAGGACGGCCACGAAAGCGTGCAGAGACGGCGAATAAAATTGGTCCTCGAAGACTTCCCTCGACTCCGAGGTGACAGTCACCGACTTCTTGACCAGGTGGTTCGACTCGGAAAAGTACTCTCGGTCGACGCTCGTGTGCGGCCTGAAGAAAGACTTGAACACCGTGCGAAGTGGCTGCGACAACGAGGTCGCGGTGTACTCAGTTCGCTCGTCGAGGGCCCCGAACGCTCCCTCCCAGGTGGTATACCGCCTCGTGAGCGTCTTCCTCCCGGAGCTGGCGACCGCGGCGAAGCCCAGCAGCGCGGCCCCTGCAGAGCCGATCAGGACAAGGACAGTCGGCATAGAGAGGCTGCTCACCGACCTCAGGCCGTTGGCGGCGTATCCGACGGTGAGGGGACCGAAAGGGGTGTAGGAGCTCACCAGCCCCATATCGAACCCAAAGGCCGAGGCGACGGCAGAGGTCGCGACGAAGGGGAGGACGCCGAGGACGACGCAGAGCGAACCTGCGAGGGTCATCCCTACGAGCATCGCGCGGGGGGCCTCTGCGGCCTCTTCTGCGGCCTTCGACCGCGGCCTCGCGAGGAAGGTGATACCGAAGAGCTTGACGAAGGTGGCCACGGCCAGGCCGACCGTGAGCGCGAAGGCGATGCTCGCGAACCCGATGGACAGCTGGAGGACAACGTTCGGCACCTGGTACGAAGAGAGGAGCGCCTGCATCGTGAGCCACTCGCTAACGAACCCGTTGAGCGGGGGGAGGCCCGCGATGGCGATAGACCCGACGAGGAAGAACAGGGAGGTCCACGGCATCCTCTTCGATAAGCCGCCCATCTGGTTCATGTCGGCGGTCCCGGTCCCCATGACGACGGACCCGGCGCCCATGAAGAGGAGGCCCTTGAAGACGGCGTGGTTCAGCGAGTGGTACATGCTCGCGAGGAGGGCTAGGGCTGCGAGGGCCTCGAGGCCGAACGACATGAAGACGACCGAGAGCCCCAAGCCAAGGACGATAATCCCGATGTTCTCGACGCTGTGGTACGCCAGGGCCCGCTTGATGTCGTGCTCGACGGACGCGTAGAGCACCCCGATGAGGGCAGATGAGGAGCCCGCCACCACCATGAGCAAACCCAGCCACGCGTCCCCAGGGGAATTTGGGACCACAAAGTCCAGCGTCACTCGGACGAGGCCGTAGATCCCGACCTTCAACATCACCCCCGACATGAGGGCGGAGACGTTGCTAGGCGCAGAGGGGTGAGCCCTGGGCAGCCAGACGTGCATCGGGACGAGGCCCGCCTTGGTGCCGAAGCCCACTAAGGCAAGGACGAAGACCAGGTCCTTGGTATACGGGGCGAGCTGCCCTGCAGCGCTCCTGAACGAGTCGAAGGAGAGGCTCCCCGTCTGGGAGTAAAGCATCAGGAAGGCCGCCGTGATGAAGGCCGTGCCGATGTGAGTCATCACGAGGTAGATGATCCCGGCCCTTAGGTTGCTCTCCTTCTCATGCTCGTAGACAACAAGGAGGAAGGAGGCCAGGGACATCAGCTCCCAGAACAGGAGGAACGAGAACGCGTTGTTGGTGGCCGTCACCAAGACCATTGAGAGGACGAAGAGGTTGAGCAGGGAGCCTAGGGTCCTGATGCCGTGCTTGCCTGCATAGTAGCCTGTATACCCCAGGGAGTAGACGGAGACTGAGGTCGAGACGAGCCCGATAATCAGCATGAAGAAGGCGGATGTCCCGTCGACGAAGAACGAGAGGCTCATCCAGGGCAGCGCTTGGACGACGGGCGAGGAGAGCCGGAGCACCGAGCCAGAGAGGAGCACCCACGCCGAGAGGGCGACCGTCAGTAGGGACGAAACGGCAGCGGGCACGAACGAGGCGACGGTCTCCCGCCTGGGGTCCCGGAATACCAGAGGGAGCAAAGTCCCCGCGAAGAAGAGAAGCAAGATTGCGGGAAACAACGCCGGAAGGTAGTCGCTTGGGGTCGTCTGCCTTCTTCTCCCTCGTGGTGCGCTTCTAGACCGTCGCCTGATGGGTCATCAGGCGCAGCTCACTCTCTTTGCGGAAAATCTGGTCGCCCGTACTCCGCCATCGACAGCCGCTCGACCACATCTTGATGCGAGTTCTCGCGGTTCCTGGTCCGGCTTTAGACATTTTGACAGTGAAAGGGGGAATCCCGAGAATTCTCAAATTCCTGGAAATTGCGAAATCTTAAGACGGATGCGCGGTGATGCTGTGCGGGATGCCTACGACAAGGCCGAAGAACATCAAGACATACCTGACGCACTTTCCTGTAAAGTCATACCACGAGGCGGACCTTCTCTCTAGAGAGACTACCTGGCGCATAATGGACCACATACGGCAATCTGGCTCCCAGGGTATCACAGCGGCGGACATCACAGAAAGGGAGAAGATACCTGCGAGCGTGGTATATTCGACCCTAAAGGAGCTTTACCGGCTCGAATTCATCTTCCTCTATCCGAGAGAGAAAAGACCCAAGGGCGAAAGGATGAAGCGTTTCGTCTGCGAGAGAAGCACTTGGGGGAAGTATCGCATCGACCAGGAGTTCGACTCGGCGATTCGAGTAAGTGGCATCCTCGAGCGGATCACGGACGAGATGCGAGAGCCGGTGATGATGGCCCTGCAGGACGCCTACGAGCAGTTCGGCAAGACCAAGGAGCTCCAGAAGTTCCTCCCAACTAAGAACGCGAACAACTGCCCCAACTGTCAACGGAGCCACGAGGCGATGGAGTTCTTCTATGCGACCCTGCTCCGCTCGCTCGACCTCATGATAACAGAGTCTGAGGACTTCAAACAGTTCCTCGTGGACAGAGGATACGCAACGAACACCTGAGCCAAGAGGCTACGGTAACCGCGGTGGGCCGGGCTGCAACCGAAAGTTTGACTTCTAGACTTTTCGAGCTCGCCTTCGGGAGGTGGGGCGCTTGGTCGCCCTGCTTTTGGCCGCCGCCTTGCGTTTCACGCGCTTGAGCTTCGTGGCGGTCCGCTTCCTCCTCTTCGCGTTCTTTGGGGTCGGGGCTTTGGATGCCATCTGGTCCTCCCTGTCCTCGATCTTCTCGCTCTCCTTTTCTTCAGTCTCGTCCTCGACCTCTTCTTCGAGCTCTTCCTGGTTTCTCTCTTCGGCCGACTCGACGTCCGGTTCGGCGTCGACCTCACGTTGTTGGGATACCGCTTCCTGGTCCTCGTCATCGGTTGTGCTCATGGAAGGCTCACTGGGCAGGTGCTCAACTAACTCGAGTTCTTAACCATCCCGGAAGGCGGGACCAGACCAGGCGCGCGACCGGGTGCTCGACCTTGCAATCGTTTGATTCTCCCTTGGATTGCGCTACGATTGTAAAGTATTCTTTGAAGAATGTTAATATATGACTAACAACGAGACTGGAGCCGAGAACTCTCGTGAAGAAGATAGAGGCATACGTAAGAAAGGAAAGGTTCCAAGAAGTCGACAGCAATCTCAAGAAGGCCAAGGTCGGGGGGCTCACCTACATCAGGGGAGATGGGCTCGGAGGGACCTTAGGGGCCGAGTTGACCCCGATCCGGGGGGACAACCGGTACGAGCCAGAGCACTCAGACAGAGTTAAGCTCGCGATCTTGGTCAGGGACACGGAGGCGCAGGGCGCCGTAGAGGCGATAATCAGGGCAGCGTCGACTGGGTCGGCGGGCGATGGGAAGGTCTTCCTGACGTCGGTAGAACAGATCTACGACATCGCTTCCCGTGACAGCGGCGAAATGGCCCTCTAACCGGGCCTCGGTCGAATTTTCGAGCAGGACCAAAGCTCTCAGGAGAGAGCTGCTCGCGTGTCGTCAAGTCGATGACGACTACGCATTGTAAGAGCACCGGCTTGGCGACTCGTATTGTCTGCTTAGGCTAGAATTCCGGCGGCAATCAGGACCAGCAGGAAAACGAAACCGGCCAGCATTGGAACCTTGCGTATCGGGTCGCCTGTCTTGCTGAGCCTGTAGATGTAAGAGATCATCGCGAAGGAGACAAGGTCGACCGCAAGGTAGATGGCGAAAACAGCCTGGGCAGACGCGGTGGTCGTGTTAAGAGTCCATAGGGCGATCACCGAAGCGAGCGCCACGACCAACAGGAGGAACGAGACTCTCAGGCCGGTCCTCTCGTTGAACTCCCCGCTCAGTTCTCTCTCCACCCGAACTCGAAGGCCCTTATTCTCCGCTTTATCGAACCGGTGCCAAGGTCAAGCCTGTAGAGGAGGTAAACTATCGCAAAGACCGCCACCGAGAGCTCGGCGAACGAGAGGCCCATCGAGGAGAGGAGGCTGAAGCTCGGGCCCTGCATGATTAGGGAGACTGTAGAGTTGATCGAGTTGCTGATCCCGAAGGTCCCGAGGACGAGGATTGCAACGAAGCATCCTGAGGTCCAGAGCGAGGCCGCGTTGAAAGACCTGGTGGCGTAGGGGGCGGGGGAGGAAGAGGAGCCGCCTCCCCCCTTCGGGAGGCGGTTGAAGATGAGCTTGTAGCTTCCGAGCGAAACCAGCGCGACCAGGAGGGCAGTCCCACCTAGGACGAGGACGGCCTGCTCGTTGGGGATGGCCATCCCGGGGGTCAGCTCCCCCCAGACGGTGAGCACGGCGACCTCGGCGCTGAAGATCAGTCCTATGGTCACGAACCTGCTCCTGTTCAATATCCTCCGGTTCGTTCCCCTGTCTATGAACGGGAGGACGACCAAGAGGAGGAAGATGAGGGTGACGGCTGCCAGGGCGACCGGTAGCCCCGCGGTCTCGAAGATGTCTATCTTCAGGATTTGGTAGATCCACAGAAAGTACCAGTCAGGCTGTGCCGCGTACTGGCTCGCGAGGGCGGCCGAGTATGCTGGCGGGAGGGTCAGCGGGAATGCCACGGAGATGAGAAGCATGGCAGCGCCGAAGAGGCACGCGAGCTCCAGTAGGTAGAAAGAGAGGTCCGGGAAGATCGGGATGAGCTTCGCCTTTTTTGGAGGGGGAGGGATCGGGCCTGTGGCAGGCTCCGAGATGCCGTGGGCCTCGAGCATGTACATCTTGGCGACGAGGAGCACGAGGAGCACCCCCGGGAGGATGACTATGTGGAGGTCGAAGAACCTGAGGAGGACCTCTGGGTCGCCGCCCCCGCCGACAAGGAGGAACGTGAGGAAGGAGGCGACCGGCTGCGGGAGCGCGTCTATCATCCCCACCCCCACGTCCGTTGCGGACTTCGATACTATCGTCCAGGGGAGGAGGTAGCCCGTGAAGCCCAACCCGAGTGTGACGAAGCCCATCCCCATCCCGGTGATCCACATCAGCTCCCGGGGCGCCTTGTGGACGGACACGAAGTACCCGCGCATCATGTGCATGAACGTGAGCATTATCATGGCATAGGCCGTGTATAGGTGGACGGTCTCGAGGAAGGAACCGTAGCTGACGCTCTGGAAGATGAACTTGGTCGAGGAGTAGGCCTGGGTCGGGGTCGGGATGTAGTATAGCATCAGCATGACTCCAGTCACGGCCTGAATCGCGAAGGCGACAACCGCGAGGGCGCCCAGCCAGTAGAACGGGTTGACGGAGTACATCGGCGCGGGGCGGAGGAGCTCGTAGGAGAGGCCGAGCCTCGAGTCGAACCATTGGACGAGCTTGGCTAGCTTCTCTTCCGAACGCTCCAGCTCGCTTTTGGTCTCGCTCTCCTGGTCGGCCATGGCTCTAGTCTCCGGCCACTGGCGTCCCGCCCTGGAGGTCGTTGAGGACGTCGTTGGAGCCCGTGTCGTGCCCGAAGATCGTGGGAGGTCCCATACCGACGGCGTAGATGTTTCCCGTGGAAGAGTCGAACTCGAGGGTGACCTGGGGCACTGGTCTCGGGGCTGGCCCGCCTATCACCTTTCCCCCGTTGGTGAGGTCGAACATGCTTCCGTGGCAGCAGCAGTATCCCATCGGAGAGGTCGCCTTGAACGCCTTGGAGCAGGGCGGCGAGGCGCCGGCAGGGACGAAGCTGTAGATGCACCCGAGGTGCTGGCAGACCTGGCTGAAGGCGACGATGTCGCCGTCCGGCCCGACGCCGCCGGGCGCCTTCACCCCCAACTTCACGAGGATGTTGGCGGTCTCGTAGAGGGGATAGTTGAAGAAGATAGCCTGGGTCGGGGTCACGGCGCTGATGTTGGCGACCATCAACCTCGGGAACGGGGATGATGTCTGAGAGGTGGAGCTCGTGACCGCGGTTGTGGTCTGTGAGGTCTTGGTCTGGTTTCCGCCCGCAGCGGTGACCGTGACAGTCTGTGTTATCGTCTGGGGAGGCGTCGGGCTCACCCCCTGGACTTGGGGCGTGTTGGCGGGTGGCGCTATCGACCTCGTGACGGCGGCGACCCCTGCGGCCACCAAGACGGACGCGATCGCCAGGCTGGCCCTCAAGAGGTCCCTCCTGTTGACAGACGCCTTTTTTTGCTGCGTGGGACCGCTCTGGGATCTCTCGGGCCGGTCGCCTTTGTCTCCCGTCGAGCTCATTTGGCAGCTTCGCCTTCCCTAGATTGTTTTGGCCTTGAGGAACTTGAGCCGAATTTTTCTCAAGTCCCCGTCGCTCACGCCGGTCTTTAGACCAACACACATCAGCTTCTCCCCTATCTTGACGAGCATCAAATATTGGCGAGAATGGAAGATCAAAGCTGACTGGGATGGGCCGAGGAACTCGTCAAGGGATTCCTCCATCCTGCGTATCAGATCGACTCTCGCCGCCAAGACCTCATACGTGCGATTTGAGGGAAGAATTGGTCGTCCATTTCTCGTCCTTCCCGCTTCGATCTTCCCATGACTGTTGATGATGGCGCAGAATTCCACTTCTTCGTTCTC
>Ga0307477_10000635_pt1 | contig 35634 bp, 32 predicted proteins | sample atmos_gasesECM2C_FD_203316 | JGI IMG/M metagenome (GOLD analysis project Ga0307477, IMG submission 203316) | Hardwood forest soil microbial communities from Morgan-Monroe State Forest, Indiana, United States - atmos_gasesECM2C_515 | ecosystem: Environmental > Terrestrial > Soil > Temperate...
GGAGGGAGAGGGCAACGCAACCCGGGAGTATGCCTCTTGAGTGAGTCGCTCTGATCCATACCGACACCAGGCGGGCTACGCCATAGGCACTGTTGTCCAGAAAGCGGAAGCGGGAGTTTCGGCGATAATCGGGACGGCGATCCTCAGTGTCTTGCTTGTTATCCGACTTCGCTTTTGGACACGTAAAGCCACTAATTCGTCTTCCAACGCTGCGCAAATACCCAGGGCACCAGATCGGGCTCACTGAACGCGACGTCCCACACAGCATGGCCAATCCCAGTGTATTCCGTGTACTTCGGATTCCCGCCGGTCCGCTTCAAAGACCCTACCCACTCGCGAGCCTTCCCCACCGGCACGACCGGATCAGCTTGCCCCTGAAAAATCCAAACAGGTACTTTCGCCACACGCGGGGTCACCCATGCATCACCATAACCGCACAAGGCGATTGCCGCGGCGAATCGCCCGGGCGAGTTGGACAGCGCGGCCCAAACCCCTTCGCCTCCCATCGATTGGCCTGCTACATACACCCGCTCCGGATCGATGCCGTACTCCTTTTCCACCGCGTCAAGAATTTCCAGTGCCAGGCGAATCGAAACAGGAGGCATATTCGCATGTGGCCGCGCCCACCCTTTTGTGATGTCCACCTGCGGCGCCAGAACAAACGCGTGATACTTGGCCTGATTCTCGGGCGTGGTCCAAATGTGCGAACCCGGAAAATTGCTGCCCGAGATTTGTTGCAGATTATCCGAGCCGCGTCCGCCCGCGTCGTGCAGCCACAACACAACCGGATATTTTTTCGCAGCATCGTAGCCGGGCGCGACAAACAGGCGGTACTGCATCGTTTCGCCCGTCGAACTGTGGTACGACCGCGCAAGAAATCCTTCCGCCGGCAGGTCCTTTGATTGCGCTTTCGCAACCGCAGCGGCAAGAAACAGAAAAATCACACCCAGAGCATAGCCCGCTCGGACGAACATGCCTCCAGATTACCTTCTCGCGCAGCATTGCACATCGGAAAGGTTTAAATGTAGCGCCGCGGCCTTCAGCGCGGCAGCTTTTTTGACCAGCCGCACGGTCTCCAAATTCTACTTGCTGTCGGTCCGGGAGCTCTTGAAAAGATGACGATATTCGAAAAACTCAGCGTGAATATTTCCTAGCGTAAGCCGGAGGCTCCAGCCCCGCCTTCAACCGCGGATCGGCAATCGGCGCTGCAGGGGTAATCGAAAGCGGCACCACACCGGCCCAGATAGGCAGCTGGTAATCTTCCGCGTCGTCTTTCGGCGGCCCCGTCCGAATTTTTGCGGACACTTCCGCCAGCGGCAGCGCCAGTACAGTCGTCGCCTTCAGTTCCGACTCCGTCGGCAGCCGTACGTCATTCCAACGCCCGCGCACAATATGCTCCGTAAACGCTTCCAACACCTTGATTTTTTCCGCGGGATGGGTAACCAGCGTCGCGCGCCCCAGCATCACTACCGACCGGTAATTCATCGAATGATGAAAAGCCGAACGTGCCAGCACTAAGCCGTCCAGCAGCGTCACCGTCACGCAAACTTGAATGCCTTCAGCCAGCGTCCGCAACATCCGGCTTGCCGCAGATCCGTGTATGTACAAAGTGTCCCCAACTCGCGCGAACCCCGTAGGGATCACGTATGGCTGCCCATCCACAGAAAATCCGACGTGGCAAATTATTCCCTCATCCAGAATCTTAAAGACCGTTTCAGAATCGTAAGCCCCACGATCGGGCAAACGCTTCACCTGCGTTCGTTGCGTTGGCTTGAATTCACTCATCCAGTCAGCCTAGGCCCGCTCCTAAAAAGCCACAAGAGCCAATCTGGCCTCTGCATGCGTATGTGAATCGAGCGGACTGGCGGGACCGTCCTACGGAAAGAGGTGTTCGCGCGCTGCAGTTGCACTGCGGTGCAAGCGTTACGGCGAGAAAGTCAAACTCCGCCCTGGATTATTTCGGGCTCAGTCTCAACCGGAAAATTCACCGAGTTCGCAATAAAGCATTGCGCGTGCGCCGCATGGTGCAATTCGCGCGCTTTCTCAATATCGGCGCCAGGTCCCAGCATCACTTGAGGATGCAGCACCACTCGCACGAAGCGCCCCGGTCCGTCCGCAGTCTCTTCCATCTCCCCTTCGGCGTGATCTAGGTAAGACCTCACAACAATTCCGGCGTCCGAGCACAGGTGCAGATACCAAAGTTTGTGGCACGCCGATAACGAGGCGACCAGCAATTCCTCGGGATTCCATCGCGCTGCATCACCGCGAAAATTAGGGTCGGATGAACCAGGAATCGGCGGCTTCTTGGTTCCCGCCGATATTTCGTGCCGCCGCTCATAGGCCTTGTAGCCCGACGTGCCGCTCCCGGTATTGCCAGTCCATTCCACCGTGACCTTATATTGGTGCGTTTTCGCCATTCGAATCTCCCCGAGGAATCGCTCGCTGCCGTAACAAACGGTGAAATCCGGACATCATTAGGACGCGTTGCCCGCGTGATATCTTGGAGCGTTAACCGCATCGGCCAATGTTTGAGGGTCTTGCCGCGCCTAGCGCGTTCCTGTGCGCTGCCGTTTTCGCAGCATGTATTCGCGTTCGCCGCACCCCCATCAAGTCGCAGCTTACGCCAGCGCTTGGCGCAAGTCCTCAATCAAGTCTTCCGGATCTTCCAGCCCCACAGAAACACGCACTGTTCCCGGTTCCACGCTAGCTGCCCGCAATTCCGCGAGCGACATATTGTAGTGAGAAGTATAAATCGGCAGCACCACGAGCGACTCAACGCCGCCCAGGCTCGCCGCCAGCAAAAAAATACGCGCGCGATCGCAGAACCGTCGCGCCGCCGTCAGCCCACCTTTCAAATCGAACGCCAGCATCGCTCCAAAACCTCGCATCTGCCTCTTCGCCAGCAGATGGTCCGGATGCGTAGCCAGCCCTGGATAATGAACCCGCGCCACTTTCCGATGCTTCGCCAAATACTTCGCGATGGTCATAGCCGTGGCGCATTGCCGCCGCACGCGCACTTCCAGAGTTTTCATCCCGCGAATTAGCAAAAACGCCGCCTCGGGATCCATAGACCCGCCCAGGTAGATGATATTGTGGCGGACCTTCTCCATCAGCGCATGGCTGCCTGCCGCCGCGCCCGCGATCACGTCGGAATGCCCCGCAAGGTATTTTGTCGCGCTGTGCAGCGAAATATCGAAGCCCAACTCGATCGGCTTTTGCAGCACCGGACTCGCAAACGTGTTGTCGATCAGCGAAATCAAGTCCCACTCTTTCGCGAACGCCACCGCTGTCTTCAAGTCCACCAGCCGCAACGTAGGGTTGGTCGGTGTTTCAATATAAAGCGCTTTGGTCCGTGGGTTCACCAAACGCTCGATCCCCGCCAGGTCCGCCTCCACATGCCGCACCACGATGCCCATACGCGGGAACACATCCCGCATCATGCGGTAAGTGCCGCCATAAACCTGCCGCGTGGCAATCACTTCATCGCCCGCCTTCAACACAGCCAGCAACGCGCTGGAAATCGCCGCCATACCCGACGCCGCCACCACCGCTGCTTCCGCTCCTTCCAACGCCGCAATCTTTTTTTCTGCAATCGTGAGCGTGGGGCTTCCGTAGCGCGTGTAGATGTAAGCGGAGCTTTTTCCTTCCGCCCAGCGCTTCATCTCTTCCGTGTTGGCAAATGTGAAATTCGCCGTACGCGCGATCTCCACGCCTACGCTGGCGTTCTTTCCGAATTTTTCTTCGCCCACGTGGATGGCAAGCGTCGCGTCGCCCCTGACCCTGATTGTCTTGTTTGTTTTCGTCATAACTCGCAGGATTGCGCACCTGAGCTCGCAATCGCAAGCACCAATTTGGTTCATCCCGCTCGACACGTCCGCCCTTGGCCGCGCGAGAAGTGCTTGACAGCTGGGCGCCAATAGTACAATGTTGACATAGTCATGAATGACCTAATGCTCCTCGCGATTTTAGCCGAAGGCCCCCAACACGGATACGCCCTGAAGAAACAGGCCGGCATGGTTCTAGGCCAGCCCGATATGCACAACAATCTTGTGTATCCGTTGCTGCGGCGCTTCGTAGCGCACCAATGGGTAACCCAGCGAAAAACGGCCGGCGAGCGCGGCCAGACCCGGCGAGTCTATTCGCTCACGGCTCTGGGCCACGCCGCCCTCGTAGATCGCCTGCGGCAATTTGATGACGCGTCTTCTGCCGAAGAGTTCCGATTGCGGGTGGGCCTCTTCGAACTTCTGGAGCCTTCCGCTCGCGAACAAATCCTCACGGCACGACAGAATTATCTGGAGGCGCGCGAACAGCGTTTTGCGCTTCTCGAAACCGGAATGGATCTGGGACGTTACGGCAGCGAAGTCACCCGTTTCATGCGCGAACAAATTCGCAACGAGCTGGCTTGGATCGCGGGCCTTCGCCGAAAGGCTCGAGCACGCTGCGGGAAACCCGGAAGGAGGTTGCGATGAGAATTACACCAGAACAAATTGTCTACGCCTCATGGATTCTGTTCGGCGTCTATTGGTTCGTCTCTGCATTCAGCGCGAAAAAAACTGAAAAGAGAGAACCTTCCGCTGAACGGCTGGGCCACATGATCTTGATGGCGGTTGGCTACATTCTTTTGTTTCAACCCGCTGACAAATGGGGCGTTCTGAACCACCGCTTTCTACCCGATGCTCCGTGGATCGCGTGGCTAGGCAGCGCGATGACTTTCGCCGGCGTTTTGTTCGCCATATGGGCGCGTCGGAACCTGGGGAAAAATTGGAGCGCAGCGGTAACCATCAAGCAAGGACATCAGATCATTCGCAACGGACCGTATGCGTACATTCGCCATCCGATTTACACCGGTATGCTGATCGGTGTAATTGGGACAGCGCTCGCCGGAGGCGAGTATCGCGGTTTGCTCGCTTTCGCTATCATCCTCTTCGGTTTTTATCGAAAGGCGCGAAAAGAAGAAGCCTTTCTCGCAGCCAAGTTCGGTGAACCGTTTCAAGAACACAAGCAGCGCACCGGCTTTTTCCTGCCGCATTTTTCATGAAATAGCTGTCCCAACGTACAGGTTCGTTCTCCGTAAAGCACTTACGCTGGCATTTTCGTCTCGTTTCAGGCCGCCTTTGCCTTTCATTCGCTGACGGATAGGCGGCAAGCCCCACCAGAACTCCAAATCACCCGGCAGATTCATGCCAAGATAAGGGGAATAGAGTTCTACCTAGTCTGTCGTTCCTAATGAAGAGTTCAACGAGGGCACTTATGAACAAAAAAACCTCAAACCTGCCGCTATTCGCGGCTCTCCTGATACTCCTATCGACGTTTTCTTTAGCGGGCTGCTACTTGCTGCGGCCCACCGGCCCGTGCTTTGGAGTGGGCTGCCCGGCTCGCACGGTCGGCGAGAACGGACAGTATAAGAAAGGCGAAGGTCCGAAATCTCAGACCGCCAGCGCCCAGAACAAAGATTCGCAACCCGCACAGCCCGCGCAAAAATCGGGCAACTTTTTTACCAACACCTTCGCCAAAATCACGCGATCACGCTGACGCGGCTTCGCCGTCTTCTTCCCCTGCGTGATGCGGTTTATGCGCGGCGATCACTTTTTCCGCAATTTCCGCAGGCACGAAATCGTAATGTGAAAACTCCATGGAATAGCTTCCCCGTCCCTGCGTCATGGAAATCAATTCATTCGCATAACTCAACATTTCCGAGAATGGAACCTGCGCTTTCACCACCACGCTGCTGCCGCGTGATTCGCTGCCGCTGATTTTTCCCCGGCGCCCGCTCAGGTGCCCCATCAAATCGCCCGAATACTGATCCGGCGCATACACCTCCACGTGCATAATCGGCTCCAGCAAAGCAGGACGCGCCTGCTTCATGGCTTCCTTAAATGCCAGCGAGCCTGCAATTTTGAACGCCATGTCGCTCGAATCCACGTCGTGATACTTGCCGTCGTAAAGGCTTACGCGAAAATCAGTGACCGGAAATCCCGCCAGGAATCCACGTTCCGCTGAATCGCGCACGCCTTTTTCCACCGACGGAATCCAGTTTTTCGGAATCGCGCCCCCGAAGACATCATCCACAAACTCAATTCCCTTCCCTCGCGGCAACGGCTCCATCTTAATGCGGCACAATCCAAACTGCCCGTGCCCTCCCGTTTGCTTTTTATGTTTCCCTTCCGCGTCTGCCTTGCCGCGAATCGTTTCGCGATAGGGAACCTTGGGCGCATGAAGTTTCAATTCCACGTGATAGCGCTTGCGCAGTTTTGCCACCACCACTTCGATGTGTTGCTGCCCCGCGCCGCTCAATAAAAACTCTTTCGTTTGCGGGTCGCGCGCAAAGCGCAACGCCAGATCTTCTTCCAGAATTTTGTGAATGGCTACACCGATCCGATCTTCGTCGGCGCGCGTCTTGGGTTCCACCGCAAACGTGATCGAAGGCTCCGGAATGCGCGCAGGCGGATAAAAAATCGGCGCGCTCTTTTCGCCCATCGTTTCGCCCGTAGTCGTGTCCTTCAGTTTGGCCACCGTGCCGATGTCACCAGCATGCAAGTCGTTCACCGCCGTGGCCGCCTTTCCCTGCATCACCTGAACATGCTGCAAACGCTCCTGCGTGCTGCGATTGAAATTCGCCAGCGTGGCGTCGTTTTTCAGCACGCCGGACATCACTTTGAAATACGTGATACGCCCAGCGAACGGATCGGCTAGCGTTTTAAACACGAAAACCGACAGAGGCTCGGAATCTGCAATCTTGCGCTCGATAGTGTCGCCCTTGTGATCAGGTGTTTTGTGGCCCGCCGCTTTTCCGCGCACTGCCGGCGAAGGGAAAATTTCCGTCATGAAATTCAGAATCGCATCGCTGCCGACGTTGTGGAGCGCCGAACTAAGCAAGACGGGGAAAATTCTTTTGGCCAGGACTGCTTCGCGCAACCCTTTTTTCAAATCGTTAACCGGCAACGTCCCTTCATCAAAAAACTCCTGCATCAGCGCGTCGTCGCCCTCCGCCACCATCTCCACCAACGCTTCATGTGCGGCCTTCGCTTCCTCCGCAAGGTCCGCAGGAATCTCCTCGACCTTCGCTTTGCCGTCGCCGTCCGGCGTATAGACCAGCGCCTGCATCGAGATCAGATCAACTACTCCCCTGAACGACTTTTCCTGTCCGATCGGCAATTGAACGGGTATGGCTCCGCGCCCAAATATGTGCTGCACCGAATCCAGCGCGCGTTCAAAGCTGGCCAGCTCGCGGTCCATCCAGTTCAGCACGAACGCCCGAGGCTGGTCGTATTCCGTGGCGTAGTCCCACACTCTCTCGGTGCACACTTGCACGCCCGCGGCCGCGTCCACCAATATCAGACAAGCGTCGGTGGCGATCAGCGACGATTTCGTCTCATTAATAAAAGTTGAATATCCCGGCGTATCGAGGAAATTAATCTTTACTTTTTCCGGCTGGCCCGGCGCTGGCCATTCGGCAAACGCAAGTCCGGTATTGATCGAAATTTTTCGCGCGATTTCTTCTTCATCCCAATCCGTGGTGCTCGAACCCTCCGCAACCTTACCCAGGCGCGGCGTCATCCCCGCGGTAAACAGCAACGACGAGACGAGCTGGGTTTTGCCCGTGTCGCCGTGGCCTACAATGCCAACGTTGCGTATCCATTCGGTGTTATACGATTTCATAAATCACCTCACGTAATAGGATCCATTTTTGTTCAAATACTTCCGGACAGGCATTTCGTTGCGGATTCTTGCGAAGAGTCCGTTCGAGTTGTGAAAAAGGGACCAACATCACGCCGCCGTCCCCGACGATTGCGCGCATGACCCTGCGGAACCGGGATGCTAGCACACGCCGCACTCCGGGTTCAATACCTCGCCTACCCTAACTACCCTAAAACCAGCCCTTTGGGTGTACAATGCTCCCGTTGCAAGCGGAATAAGCGCTTCGCTTCGGGCCATTTTTCTGGATCTCGGGCAGCAAAGAAACGTTTTCGGTTTTGCCTCGTCTCACTTTCAGAGTTTCGAATTCCCGGCGCTCATGTCAGTGCAGGCCAACTACCCTAAAGGAGATAATCCATGAATCACGAACAAGCAGCATTTACCGCTCACATGTTTATCGACGGTCTTGAACGAGAATACGAAATCACCAGAAGAGTTCTCGCCGCCGTTCCCGAAGGCAAGAAAGATTACCGGCCGGACGAAAACGCACGCACCGCATTCGCGCTCGCTTCCCACATTGCCAGCTCCGATGTTTGGTTTTTGCACGGCATCGAGAAGGGCGAATTTATTCCCGAGGGCGACAAGAAGTTTCGAAGTGTGGCTGAAATCGTGGCCTATTACGAAAAGGAATTCCCCGCTGCTCTAAAAAAGGTCAAAGCGCTTCCGCCCGAGAAGCTCGCCAAAATTATCCCGGCATTCGGAATGTTCGAGTTGCCCGCGGCAGCCTATCTCGCATTTCTAAACAACCATTGCATACATCATCGTGGACAGCTTGCCGCCTACCTGCGCCCGATGGGATCCAAAGTGCCCAACATCTACGGCGGCAGCTTCGACGAGCCGATGCAGATGCCCGCCGGAGCCCACTAGATTTTTCATGACGCATGGGGCGAGCCCGCCTTCGCCCCATGCAGTTTTCCCTTATTTCGCAGTCGAAAAAACTCGAATCATAGCGACGAACGAGAAAATGTCCAATTCTGGCATGAGCCTCGATTCTGGCCTTTCGTCGCAATTGCTTGGCTGCTCTCTGGGTTGTACGGCTTTTTCAAGGCCTTGTTGATGGCTTCCTGAAGCTCTTCGCCGGTTTCAGGGCCCAGTCCAGACTGGCGCATTTGAATCACACCGCCGCGGTCAAGAACTATGTAAGTTGGAAATTCATGTACTTCGAAAAGCGCCTGCACCGATCCGGATAGGTCAATATATTCGGACCAGTTCATTTTCTGTGCCGCGATAAAAGCCTTCCACTTATCCTCATCGTTGTCTGAACTTACTCCCACGATTTGAAACGGGCGGTCCGAAAATTTCTTGTGAATGCTCGCCAAAGTAGGTACCGATGCCCTGCACGGAGGGCACCAGGTTCCCCAGAAATCCAGAAGCACCACTTTTCCCCGTAGTGCGGAATTGGAAATTGTTTCGCCTTCCAGGGTCTTGAACGAAAAATCCGGGGCAAACGGTTCCCGCGCGCGAATTGGATCCGCAATCATCGCTCGGGCTTTCTCCACTTTCTTCGGATCGGCCCCGGCGGACGCGACGTAAATGTTCAATTGCGCGGCCCCATCTGCGTCGCGTTCCTGCCTCATTAACACGATCCCCAGGGAATAATGCAGGCTCTGCTGCGTTGAATCGAGCGTCAGCGCTTCCCTGAATTCATCCTCGGATTCTCTGAGCTTTTTGTCTTTCGGTTTCCCGGCCATCTGTGCCAAAAGCGTCCCGCGGACCATACGAGCCTTGGCCGCTTCCTTCCTGTCATCTCCCGCTGCTTTCACCGCATGCTTCGCATCGTCCAACGCCTCTGACAAATTCCCGATGTACTTGTTTATACGAACCATGCGGAGGAAACACTCCGCGCAGGAGTGATTTGAAACTTTGTCCGCTTTCTTGTACGCCTCCATGGCCTTTTCAAACTGCTTCCGTTCCACAAGCTTGTCGCCTTCGGCTATGAGCTTCGCCGCAGAAGCATCCTGTTTGTTCCCCGCCGCGTGTCCCGGGGACACCGCGCAACAAAGCAAGACCATTGCTGATAGCACCGATAATCTGCGCATCACGCACCGTCCAGTTGGAGACTTTAAGGCTCTGCGCGCTCGGGCCGCTCGCAGACGTTTGCCGCGCATCTTAGGTTAGCTTCAAACAGCAAGTCAACGAGTTGACACGAGTTGACACGAGTCCGATTAGCTCCCGAGTGCTTTGGTAGAGGTCGGGCGAGGGCCGTTCCGCCCCGCGCTTGGAAAGTGGGCAGTTTTTCCCGCAAAAGTAGGGTTTAACCCCTATTCCATTCCCGCTAGACTCGTGTCGAAATGACCACCGCAAACGGTTCCCCTAGGCGGTGAGAAATGAAAAAGCGAGTTCTGATCGTTGACGACCATCCGCAAATGGTCGATTCGATATGTAAGTCATTCAGCGAACACGAATTTCTCGAGATTTGTGGCCGGGCCTCCTCGGGCCACGAAGCCCTGGAGAAGGCAGATGAGCTTAAGCCAGATTTGGTGATCCTGGACTTGGCCATTCCCGATTTGAACGGCCTCAAGACCGCCAAGGCTATCTCAGAAATTCTTCCCGGTGTCCGGATCATCCTGTTCACCGTCTATGCGCAAAATATCAAAGACTCCCATATGGACATTTCAGGAATCACCAGAATTGTTTCAAAGAACGAACCGAACACTTTGGTAGCTCACGCTGAGGATTTAGTCCGCGCCGCTTGACTTTCGATTCAGCCTTCCTTGACTCTCCGCCATAAAATCTCCCCGAAGTGTCTCGCTACAAACCCCGCACTCAATGCGCACGTCCACCACTTCGGCGATTTCCCTCCCGCCACGGACTAAGCACCGTATAACGCGGCGTGGCCGTCGCATTTGCCTTGCTCGCTGCCAGAAGTTTCCTCCGTATCAGCCACTTCACCGAGGCTTGCGCCGAGCTCTTTGATACTCCCATACATTCCGCAAGTTCCTGGTAACTGATCTGCACCACTCCATTCCGCCGCGTCTCTTCGGCCGCCAGCCACAAATAAACAAGAAAGCTCACTGGTCTTCGGTCATGCCCCACCAGGTCGCGCATCAATACGTCGGTCACGTAATCGTCGATGGTCGCCATAGCTATACCAGCTGTTAGTATAGGATTTGTTGGCTGGTTGCAAGCGCAATTTGTCCAAGTTATGCTCCGCTCGCTGTCGCAAGTTTCAAATCACAATTCGGGAGAATTCGAAATGATTCGAGGCCTCAAATTCGCAAGTATTCCGGTTCGCAATCAGGACGCTTCTCTGAAGTTCTTTACTGAAAAACTTGGCTTCAAGGTCGGTACCGATCAGCCCTTTAGTGAAAAGCAGCGCTGGATCGAACTCCTGATTCCCGGCGCGGAGACAGGACTCGTCCTTTTCACGCCCGATGGCCACGAGAGCCGCATCGGCGACTTTCAGCCGCTCTCATTTTGGTGCGACGACGTTTTCGCCACCGCCAAAATCATGAAGTCGAAAGGCGTGGAATTCGCGGCGGAGCCAAAAAAGGAGTCCTGGGGAACCTCAGCGATCTTCAAGGACGTCGACGGCAACAAATTCGTTCTTTCCAGCAAGTGATTCAACGCAAAGCGCCGCGGCGTGCAAGCGCCTTAGTCGGCGCGCGAAAATCAAGCATTGCTGGAAAGTTCACCTTCGGACCGCGCGATCACCGCGCAAGCCAAACAGTTTCCGATGACGTTCACCGCCGTGCGCGCCATATCCATCAACGCGTCGATGCCCAAAATAATGAAAATCGGTTCGGTGGGCAGATGAAATATCGACGATGTAGCCAGCAGCACTACCAGGGTCGAGCGAGGCACTCCCGCAATGCCTTTACTGGTCAACATCAGTGTGAACACCATGACCAGTTGTTGACCCCACGACATCTGCATGCCCGCAGCTTGGGTCACAAATATGGACGCCAGCGCCAAATAGACCGAAGATCCGTCCAGGTTGAAGCTGTATCCTGCGGGAATCACGAAGGCCACAATCCTCCGCGGAACGCCGAACGCTTCCATGGCCTCCATCGCACGTGGAAGCGCCGCCTCCGAGGTGCTGGTTGCAAACGCAATTGTGGCGGGCTCGGCCACCGCGTGAAGAAATTTTGCTAGCGGAAGCCTTGCCAGCATCGCGATCGGCAGCAGTACGAGTAGAAGGAACGCCGTAAGCGCGGCGTATCCTGTAGCCAACAGTTTCCCCAGTGGTAACAGCACACCGATGCCCATGTGGCCAATGGTGTAGGCCACCGCCGCGCCAACGCCGATCGGCGCAAAATACATCACCACATTCGTGAACGAAAACATTGTTGCGGTGAGCGATTCGCAAAACTTCAACATCGGCTCGCGCTTCGTTTCCGTTACCAGCGCCAACGCGATTCCGAACAGCAACGCAAATACGGCCACTTGCAAAATTTGGTTTTCAGCGATGGACTTCGCAATATTCTCCGGAAAAATATGCAGCAGAAACTCTTCCGGACGCATCGGCTGCGCATTTGCCGCGGCGGTTACGGCCGGCTCCGCGGACATCTTCAGCCCTATCCCCGCACGGCTCAGATCGATCGCTCCCACGCCAATGAAAAGCGCCAGCGTCGTTACGATTTCGAAGTACACCAGACTTTTTATTCCAATGCGCCCCACGCTGCGCAGATTCCCGTGCCCCGCGATTCCGGTCACCAGCGTGCCGAAAATCAGCGGGGCAACAATCACTTTAATCAAACGCAGAAAAATATCGCTTAATACCCGCAGATGTTCGGCCACCTGCGGCCGGTCCAGCCCAATTTCTCCGCCCAGCAGCATCGAAAAGAAAATCCAGTAAGTCAGCGAACGTCCCCGGAATCCCCCCACCGCAATCGCCAGAAGCCCGGCCCAGCGCAGCGCTGCAATCCAATGCTGAGGACCAAGCACAATTGCCAGTCCCGCGTCCAAGAGAAACAATAAAACCCCGGCAACCGCGAGCGTTCGCATCGCTTTTGAAGGCTCTTCGGCGGGCGAAGGCCCCTTAATCGCACGATTCATCGCGAATCCACCTAAACGTCACTATCACTTGGCAGCTCTCGAAGAGCCACCGACGAATGTCCGCACCAGTCTTGTTGAGCCTTCAAGTCATCTGTTATGGTCAGAAATATGCCGTCGATTAAGAATCTTGAATGCTCCCGCTGCAATTCCACTTTCTCTGCAGGACGTCCGCAGACTCTCTGCCCAAAATGCCAAGGCGCGCTTTACGTTCGTTACGATCTACGTGCGCTCCACGGTGCCGCCAGTCGCGACGCCGTCGTATCCCAGGATCCCGCGACGCCTTGGTCCGGCATGTGGCGTTATCGCGCCGTGCTCCCCTCCGTCGAGCCCGTCACACTGGGAGAGGGCTGGACGCCCATGCTTCGCAGCCGTCGCCATCCCGGAATTTTCCTCAAAGAAGAAGGCGCCAATCCCACCGGCACCTTCAAAGCGCGCGGACTTGCCCTCGCCGTCACCATGGCTCGCCACTACGGCTTGCGAAAATTGGCCGTCCCCTCTGCAGGAAATGCTGCTGGAGCTCTCGCCGCCTATGCCGCGGCTGCCGGCATCGAAGCTCACATCTTCATGCCGCGCGACGTCCCCTTCGCCAATTACGTCGAGGCCGTAGCCTATGGTGCAAACGTCACTTTGGTCAACGGCCTAATTTCCGACTGCGGCCGCATGGTCGCCGAGCGAAAAGAGAAAGAAGGCTGGTTCGACATCTCCACTTTGAAAGAGCCTTTCCGCGTGGAAGGCAAGAAAACCATGGGTTACGAACTCGTCGAACAACTCGGCTGGAAATATCCCGACGCGGTGATTTATCCCGCAGGTGGCGGCGTGGGACTGATCGGTATGTGGAAGGCTTTCGCGGAATTGGAAGAACTAGGATGGGTCGTTCCCGGCGAGCGCCCGCGAATGATCGCCGTGCAATCTTCCGGTTGCGCCCCGGTAGTTCGCGCCTTCGAAAACAAATCCAGCGTTACCGAGCCGTGGCAGAATGCGGCCACCTTCGCCGCCGGCCTCCGCGTCCCCAAGCCTTACGGCGATTACATCATGCTTGAAATCCTGCGCAACTCAGCAGGCATAGCCGTCGCCGTCACCGACGACCAAATTCTAGCCTCATTGCAAGACTGGGCCCGCAACGAGGGAATTTTTCTTTCGCCGGAAGGCGCCGCAGCAGCAGCCGCCTACAAAAATCTCACTGCCACCGGTTTTCTAAATCCCGACGACCGCGTCGTCGTCTTCAACACCGGCGCCGGCCTGAAGTACACCGACGTCACCGCCGAAACCATGAACCTAAAACGCCCCGCCGATTCCGTATGAGCAGTTTTCCGCCATACCTTGGGCCATAAGTCACGCCACACCTGCGCCGCTGCGGGAGCCACGGCGCGCTCCTTGTGAGTTCGCGCTCCAAGAAGATGTACACCCTTCTTCCTTTTCCAACCAAATCTACACGCAAATATTTACGCTACCCCCTCCACACCACTCCTTGAATTTAATTAAACGGCGTGCTAGCGTGACTCGTGATTATTGAAGATAGAATTCGTGAGTGGGAAGCAGGACGAAACTTCAGCCCCTGCTCCTGTGCCGTCGCAAACGAAGTAGCCCAATTCCCCGCCTCAAATGTCGCGTCCTACCGGGAAATCTCTGGTCGCAAACTGCCGATGCGACCGGCATCGGCACTCCGAGCGAGCAGCGCTACGCGAAGGATCTGTTTGGCATCTCCGTACCTGGGCCCTTCTCCGGTCGTGCCCCCGTCGCCGCTACAAATTTACAGGTGGTCTAGACCACTTCTAACCGGTTCTGACCCACCAACAGAATTCCAGGCAAGTCGTTCACAACAAACGACGGAAAAATTTCTAACCGGGGCCAGAATGCATATTAGGGAAACACGTTCCGCGCAACATTCCGACGTGTCGCCGCTAGGTTTTCCAGTATGAAAATCGTCATCGCGGACAAAATCAGCGAGCGCGGAATCGAGCTCCTCCGCGAATCGGGCTGGCAAGTTGTCCTCCCCGCAGCAGGAGCGCTCCCTACCGAAATCGCCGGGGCCGAAGGCCTGATCGTCCGCAGCGCCACTCGGGTCACCGCCGAACTTCTCGACAAAGCCCATCGCCTCCGCGTCGTCGGCCGCGCCGGTGTTGGCGTGGACAATGTGGACATCGACGCCGCCACTCGCCGCGGTGTCCTAGTGATGAACACCCCCGGCGGCAACGCCGTTAGCGTGGCCGAACACACCTTGGCGCTGATGCTTGCCCTCGCGCGCTCCGTGCCGCAATCCAACGCATCAATCCACGCCGGGCGCTGGGAAAAATCTTCCACCGGCATGGAATTGCGCGGCAAGACGCTTGGCTTGGTGGGTTTCGGGCGGGTGGGCACGGAAGTGGCCCGCCGCGCCCGCGCCCTGGAAATGAAAATCCTGGCCTACGACCCCTACGTTACGCAAGCAGCCGCCCGCGAGCTCGATGTCGAGCTCATTGCTCTCGAAGATTTGTTGCGCCGCTCGGACGTAATATCACTCCACACCGCGTTAAGTCCCGCGACAGAAAAAATCATCAACGCAGAAACGCTCGCAAAAATGAAGGGCGGCGCGCGCCTGGTCAATTGCGCTCGCGGCGAATTGATTGACGAAGCCGCGCTGGCCGAGGCACTTCGCTCCGGCCACTTGGCTGGCGCAGCAGTGGACACCTTCGCCGAGGAGCCGCCCAAAAATTCCCCGCTCATCGGTTTGCCAAACTTGATTGCCACTCCGCATATCGCCGGCTCCACAGCTGAAGCTCAGGAAGAAGTTGGCACGTTGATTGCGCAGCAGGTTCGCGACTATCTCAGCGAAGGCCTGATCCGTAACGCTGTAAACATGCCCGCGCTCTCCGCCGAACAGTACCGCCTCTTGCGCCCTTACCTCGAACTCGGGGAACGCCTCGGCGCTCTCGTCGCGCAAGCGGCGCCTTCGGCCAGCTTCAGCCGCATTCGCATCCGCTACGCGGGAGAGCCTGCCGAACTCGGCTCCCATGTAATCCGCAGCGCCGTGCTCATCGGCCTGCTGAATTGCGTTCTCGATGAAAAAGTGAATCTTGTAAACGCGTCGCAAGCCGCCGCCGCGCGCGGATTGATCGTGGAAGAAACCACGCGCCGCCGCGAGCGCGGTTTTCCCAACACCGTCGAAGTCTCCGCCACGAATGGCGGCCCTGAACTTGCCGTAGAAGGCACTGTAATTCAAGACGGCTCGCCGCGAATTCTGTCACTCGACGGAATCGCGCTCGAAGCTCCGCTCGAAGGCACTCTGCTTTTGACTAAGAATCGCGATGTCCCCGGCGTAATTGGAATGATCGGAACATCGCTCGGAAATCTTGGCGTGAATATCGCCACATTCGCGCTGGGACGCCGCAGCCCGGTCCACGGAGCCGAGGCCGTCGCGCTCGTGCGCCTCGACGGAAAAGTGGATGCGTCAATCCTAAAACATATCCGCGCCATTCCTTCCATCACCGAAGCGCGGCTCATTCACCTCCCGGAATCAACACATGAGTCCGATCAAGCCTAAAATCCGCCTGGCGGTTGTTTCTCCCTTTCTCGACAGGAGGCACGGCAGCGAGAGAATCATCACCGAATGGCTGTCGAATCTGCCCGGCGAGTTTGAAATTCACGTGTACAGCCAGCGTGTGGAGGATTTCGATCGATCAAGATTCACATGGCACCGCATCCCCAAGCTGCCGGGCCCTCATTTTTTCAACTTCTTATGGTGGCTCGCGGCGAACCGGATTTGGCGTTATTGCGATGGACGCTTTCGCGGCTTGCGGCACGATCTGGTTTTCAGCTCAGGGGCAAACTGCCTGAATGCCGATGTGATTTGCGTGCATATCGTATTCGCTGAATATGTGCGTCAGGTTCGATCAGCAATGGATTATATGAGGAATCCGGTTTCGGAGTGGCCAAGGCTCTTACACCGCAGCGTGTATTACAAAATTTCGGTCGCTATGGAAAGTCGTGCATATAAGAATCGCGCGACAGCGCTGGTTGTTTATTCGCACAAGAGCGCCGAGGAGCTGAAAACATTTTTCGGACGGACAGAGCAAATTCCCGTTCTGCATCTTGGATTGGACCATAAGGTGTTCAACACCGCGGTTCGCGCTGCGCTGCGAGAATCAGCTCGAAAAGCACTGGCGATCCCGGAAGAACAGTTCACTCTTATTCTGGTGGGCAACGATTGGCGCAATAAAGGCGTGCCGGCGCTTCTCCGTGCCCTCACTGAATTGCGGGATCTGCCGATTGGCCTGCTCGTGGTGACTCGCGAGGACCCTTCGCCTTGCCGGCGCTTGGCCGCCGAGCAAGGGTTGGAGAATCGAGTAACTTTCTTGCCGCCTCGGCAGGACATTGAGTTCTATTACGCCGGCGCAGACGCATATGCCGGGCCGTCGCTTCAGGATTCTTATGGCATTCCTCCAGCCGAGGCCATGGCTTGTGGGCTCCCCGTTATCGTTTCAGCAGCCGCAGGAGTATCGGAAATCGTTACGAACGGAGTGGACGGGCTGATCCTCGAAGATCCCACCGACACTTCCAGGCTTGCAGCCACGATTCGGCATCTATACGACGACAAACAATTTCGCGACCAGCTGGGGAGCAGAGCGGCGGAAACCGCTCGGAAATATACTTGGGAGCGTAACAGCAACGAACTAAGCCAAATCTTCGGCGAAATCCTGCGGCGCAAGACGCAAGGAATGCAGACTTTGACTCAGGAATCGTAAATTGCAGAATTTCCGAAAATAAGATGACGTCATATTCACCGCGAGATTATTGGGCCGGCGTGGCGGAAGATTTTCGCTCCGCTGATCCTTCGGGATTCGCGCCGGTGCTGCATCCCGGCGCGCCCGTATGGTTTAACCTACTCATCGACAAGCTGCAGTTCCAGGCAATCCGGCGGGCGTTGACCCTAGCTCAGATTCCCCAAGATTCTAGGATTCTCGATGTCGGTTGCGGCACGGGCCGTTGGGTCAGGCGTTACGCTCAACTAGGATTTCGACCCACAGGTCTTGACCGCACCTCGGGCATGCTCACAACGGCTCGGCGGCAGAAAACCGCTGCACCACTCCTTGCCGGCGAAGCTCACCGGTTGCCGTTCCCGGACGGCTCGTTTGATTGCGTTACCGACGTTACGGTTGTTCAGCACATCCCGTCCGAGCTTCAGCCGCAGGCGCTAGGTGAAATGATACGTGTGCTGAATCCTGGCGGGCGTCTGATACTGATGGAACTAATTCGCGGCGCAGGGGTACACATTTTTCCGCGTCCTCCGGCGGATTGGATCGAGCAGGGCACCTCCCGCGGAGCAACGCTGATTGCCTGGTTCGGTCAGGAATTTCTCTTGCCCGATCGCATTTTCGTTCACTTGGCGCAGAGCTTGCGTAGCGGAAACGGCGGTCGTGCGAATGCAAAAACAGCGCCTGGTAGTTCCGGAACCCGTCCTCAACCGAGTCTGCGAAATATGTACTGGCGACTTAGACATATCACAGCGCCGGTCTCTGCCTGGATCGATCCGTTAACGGAAAAAATCTGTCCGGGAAAACTGGCGACACACGGTGTGTTCGTGTTTCGTAAGAGCTGATGAAGCAATCCAAGGGGCAGAGGAAAAAAATCATCGGACTGTTTCCGGAATTGCTGGGTGTTGGCGGAATTCAGGAAGCGGGACGATTGACCGCCGCGGCCCTGGGCCGCATTGCGAGAAGTCACGATAACTGGGTGACGTCATTTCAGAGCATCAACGATGCGCCGCGCGCGCATGAATTTGAAATTGCGGAGCAACGCGTATCGTTGCGCGGTTTCAATCGTTCGAAGCTAGGATTCGTCGCCTCCGCCCTCGGTGAGTCCAGAACGGATGCGCGGGTAGTTCTCGCTGGGCATCCTTATCTAGCGTTACCTGCCGCGTGGATGAAGTGGCTTTCGCCGCAGCTCAAGACGATCGTTATGTCGCATGGCGTAGAGGTGTGGAATCCGCTGCCCCGGTTGCGACGCCGAGCGCTTTTATCGGCAGATCGTGTGCTAGCTCCGAGCAGCGACACCGCGCAAAAGCTTGCGGAGGTTCAGGGTGTGCCACCAGCGAACATACGCAAACTGGCTTGGCCGCTAAATCCGGACTTCTTGAAAATGGCGGACAATTCAGCCGAGCTTTCTTGCCCGAGGAATTTCCCAGAAGGACGCGTAATACTGACCGTGGGGCGTTGGGCAGCCTCGGAACGTTACAAAGGCGTGGATGACTTGATCCGGGCGGTCGCGCAGCTTCAAACGAATTTTCCGGGGCTGTGTTTGGTGGCGGTGGGCGACGGCGATGATCTTCCGCGGCTCGAAAAAATTGCCGGTGACTTGGGGCTTTCGGCGTCCGTGCGATTCCTGACCAACCTTTCCCGCAACGAGATTGCGGCTTGTTACGCTCGCAGTGAAATTTTTGCGCTCCCCAGCACGGGTGAAGGATTCGGCCTGGTATTTCTTGAAGCCATGGCATTCGGAAAGCCATTAATTGGTGCGGCCCGTGGGGGAATAACCGACATTATCGAAGATAAAGTTAACGGCCTGCTTGTTCCAGCGGGAGACTGGCAGTCTCTGGTCGAAGCTCTCGCGGAGCTTCTTGAAAACGAATCGTTGCGGATAGAACTGGGACGGCGCGGAGCCCAGAACGTGCGCCACCGATATTCGTTCGACGTTTTTGTGAATGATCTCGAGCGGATTATCGAAGAGTGCGGCTTGGATTCCGCGGTACCGGGATAGTATCCTGTTTTCGCAGGCTCGCCCTAGACGGGACAAGCAGTGCCTCATCGCTAATTCCGGACCGAATGCGCATTCTAAAGGTAGTGCAGTCCTATTTCCCATTTCAGGACCAAGGCGGTCCAGTCGTCAAAGTGCGGGCCTTGGCACGGGGCTTAGCTAAGCGTGGCCAACAGGTGACCGTTTTAACGGCCGATTTAGGGCTGGAAACCGGTACCGATAGCGGCGCGGGCGTGAAATTCGAACGCTGCGCGTGGGGCTGGCAAGCCCAGGAGGATGGCGTCCGCGCCGTCTATCTCACCAGCTTGGTACGGTATCGCGCACTCACGGTGAATCCGCATGTGATAGGATTCTGCCGGGTATCCATCTCGCAATTTGATCTGGTTCACCTGTATGGCCTCTACGATTTGCTAGGCCCAGCGGTGAGTTACTTTTGCAGACGCCAGGGGGTTCCGTACCTAATTGAGCCCATGGGGATGTATCGCCCGATCGATCGAAGTTTCCGGTTGAAAAGGTTGTGGCATACCACCTTGGGCGAAACCTCGTGGCGGGATGCGGCACGGATCGTCGCCACTTCGGAAATGGAGCGGCAGGAATTGCTCGATGATGGCGTTCCGAAGGACAAGGTCGTGCTTCGATACAACGGCATCGATGTCCCCGGCACCCTGGATAAGGGATCGCCGGGAACTTTCCGAGCAAAATGGGGAATACGTTCCGACGAGTTAATCGTTCTTTTCCTGGGACGCCTGATCCCTCGCAAGGGTGCCGACGTTTTGATCGACGCTTTCGCGCAAGCCTGCGCTGAAAAGGGCCGGCTTGTAATCGCAGGACCTGAAGGCGAACCAGGTTATCGTGCCACGCTCGAGAAACGAGCGCGCGAGGCTGGAATTGGATCCAAGGTGATTTTTACCGGCGCACTCTACGACCAAGATAAGGAGTCGGTACTCGCGGATGCCGACATTTTTGTTCTGCCGTCGCGCTATGAAAACTTTGCGAATTCTGCGGCCGAAGCAATGGCATTCGGCGTTCCTGTGATTATTACCGAGTTCTGCGGCCTTCGCTCATTGGTGAGGGGGCGCGCGGGGCTGGTGGTTTCGCCGGAGCGGACGGCGCTGGCGAAAGCGCTCAGTGATTTGATTTCTGATTCCGAACTTTACGCGAAACTGAAAGCAGGCTGCAGTAAGGTGGCTGCTGAACTGGGTTGGGACCGCTTAACCGAGCAGATGGAAGATTATTACAAGGCAGTCTTGTCCGGAGCGAACGGTAACGTCCAATGACTGGAACTGAGTCGGTCACATTTTACGATCAACATCCGTTTGATTGGGCTGCGGCCGATGAAACAGCGGAAATGAACTCGATAGTCTCGCCGCTATTGGGCGATTTTATACGCGGGCTAGACGTGAATTCACTTGTTCTGGACGTCGGTTGCGGCCCTGGACGCGTCCTGGGCATTATTGCGCAAAGAGGAATTCGATGTATCGGACTCGACCGAAGTCGTGTGTCTCTGGGCCTGGCGATACAGCGCTACGGCCGACCTGGGGTGGTGGGTGACAATCTGCAACTTCCGTTTGCGGAGGGAGCTGCGGACGTGGTCATTTCCGACGGAGTAATACATCACACCGAGGATCCGTTAACGGCTTTCGCCGAAAATTTCCGGATTCTGAAGCCGCGCGGGCGAATGTACCTAGCCGTTTATAAACCCAGTGGACGGTACCCTTTGCTTTACAGGTATCCTGGGGCGCTTATTCGATGGGCGCTGAATCGCGCATGGGCAAAACCCGGTGTGACTCTCTTGTTTCAGGTCCCATATTACTTGGTGCATTTTGCGCGATCCAAAGGGAAACGCACCTGGTCCGGAGCGCGGAATCTTTTCTACGATTATTTTGTTACTCCGCGAGTCGCGTTTCTGCCGCGCCAGTTAGTAGAAGAATGGTGCGCCAAACAGCAGGGCCGCATCGTCCAATATGACGAGAATCCCGGACAAAACGTGCATTCGTTTATTGTAGAGAAGGAACCTACCCACGAGCATCCGCGTCTGATCGAAATGAATGCGGAAAAGCCGGCACAAGAAATGCGGGAAAAGGCATGACTGAAGATCGCCCCATCGGGTCGAATGCGGTCATGAATGCTGAGCGCGAGCCTCTTTCCGCCGCAAACTCAGCGCGCGCGATTCAAGACCTAAACAACAAGCGCCATCCGTTGTTCCGCGCCCTGTGGCTTGCGCTGAACTTCTTGTTGGTCTCCTCCATTTTTTTCTCGGCATATTCTACCGGGTGGGAATTGTCGACGCGCAGATACCTGGAGGGATTCTCCGATGCGATTGTACCGGCCACTTCGCCGGGCGATGAAAAAATAGAAGCGATACTGAACTGGATGGCCCACGGCCCTGCGCGCAGGGCTTCGAGCGAGGTGGCGTCGGAGACGAACCGGGACCCGACGGACACGCTAAATTACGATGCGCTATTGCGAGTGTGCGGCACCGCAACGAATGCCTTCATCAATCTGGTGGATACCGGGCACATGCAGGCTCGGCGGCTGCTTTTGGTGGACTCCCGCCAGATGACCAAGCACGTGGTAGCCGAAGTGCTGGTGGATGGCCGCTGGATTGTTGTGGATCCCAGCTTTCGCGTGGTAATGCGCAGCGCAGACGGAAAAACACTGACTCGCGAAGAACTCGCGGACCCCGGCATATTTGCCGCTGCTACACTCAATATTCGCGGCTACGAACCAAGCTATACCTTCGATCACACCGTACATATCCGACTAGCGCGCATTCACGCGTTCGGATTAATCCTTCGACGAATACTCGATCGTGTGGCTCCCGGATGGGAAGACACGCCAACCATGACTCTGCTTGTCGAACGCGAATCGTTCGCGGCCATGACTGCATCTTTGCTGCTGGTAATTTTTCTGATTTTATTGCGCGTATCCTTGCGTTGGTACGGTGAGAAACGGCTGGGCGTGCATTCGGTTCGCATCCGGCAGCAGATTCGCAGAGCTTGTCACGCATTTTTGGATGCGACCTAGCCTGCATGTGCGGAATCTGCGGCACGATCGGATTTGACTCCCGGGAAACCGGCGACGCTGCCGTTCGGCGGATGCTCGCCGCCATCGTTCACCGGGGGCCGGACGACGAAGGGGTATTGATAGCGCCGCCTGTGGCGATTGGCGCACGGCGACTCAGCATTATCGACCTTCCTGGCGGTAGCCAACCGGTCTGGAATGAAACCGGAACGCTCGCGGCCGTTTTCAACGGGGAAATCTACAACTTTCGGGAACTCCGCGAAGAATTGAAATCGCGGAAACACGCTTTCCGATCTCAATCGGACACCGAAGTCGTGATTCACGCCTATGAAGAGTGGGGGCAGGATTGCGTGAAACGATTTCGCGGGATGTTCGCGTTCGCCGTGACTGAATTACCACAGGGACGGAACGGCCGTGCTACCCGCATCTTCCTGGCCCGCGATCGCGCGGGAATCAAGCCCCTTTATTACACGCAGACGGATGGCATGTTTCTGTTTGCTTCCGAGGTGAGGGCGCTGCTTGCGAGCGGGTTGGTTGCTGCGCAAGTCTCCGAGCAGGCGGTAATCGCCTATCTTCTTTTTGGCTCCGTCGGCGAACCAACAACTCTGATAAAGAAAATTTTTTCACTTCCGCCAGGGCATTGTGTGACGATTGTCTGCGATGACCGGGATGCCGTTCTCAAGCCGAAGCCTTATTGGGACCCCTCACAATTTTCCCAGGCCCCGGGAAAGACAAAATCTGCGGCACGAAACACGAGTGCGCAAACCGAATCTTGTGCGTTGCGGGTTCGCGCGCTGCTCGAAGACGCTGTGCGAAGCCATCTGATTGCGGACGTTCCAGTCGGTGTATTCTTGAGCAGTGGAGTTGATTCCACGGCCATCGCGACACTGGCCGGCGAGGCGCAAGTTGGAATCCACACTTTTACCGTTTCCTTTCCCGACATAGAATTTAGCGAAGCCACGATTGCGCGGCGGACCGCCGAGCGGCTTGGAACGCAGCACTGCGAGGCAGCGATTTCCGGGGAAGAAATGGTCTTGCGGCTCCCGGAAGCGGTGGCCGCGCTGGATCAGCCGTCGATGGACGGCGTCAACACCTACTTTGTATCCTGGGCAGCGCGGCAAGCCGGCCTGAAGGTGGCGCTTTCCGGCCTTGGGAGCGATGAACTCTTCGGCGGCTATGCTTCTTTTCGAACGACCGCAAGAGTCGCGCGTGTTGCGGCTGCGGCCGGGTTCGTTCCGGAGCGACTGCGTAAATTAACCGCTGCTGGGATAAAGCGGACAAGCTTTTTGGGATCCGCTCCTGACGCTGTCCGCAAAATCATGGCCGCCTGGCTTCAGCCCAAACTGTTTCCTCACCCCTACTTTTTCACTCGAGCGCTTTTTGCGCCCAGGGCATTTGCAAACCGCCTGAACGGCGGCGCGACACAGTGGAACTCCATGGCCTGGTATCGGTGGCTTGGTGATGCTGTCGATCAATCGCGCTCGATGGATAACTTCACACAGGTATCCTGGCTCGAGTTGCGCTCCTATATGGTGAATACGTTACTGCGGGATACAGATGCGATGAGCATGCGGAATTCACTCGAAGTGCGCGTGCCGTTTCTTGACACTCCGCTGGTGGAATACGTTCTGGCTTTGCCAGAATCGGAGAAGCGGCGCTACGGACGCCCGAAAGCATTGCTTATCGAAGCGCTCGGAAATCTACTGCCAGACGAAGTGGTCAACCAGCCCAAGCGGACATTTACGTTCCCATGGGAACACTGGATGCGTGGAAAGCTGGGAGAGCGCGTGGCTGTTGGACTGGGGGATTGGTCGCCCGCTCTGGGAGAGATTTTGGACGTGAAATTCGGGCAAACTGTTTGGAGGAATTTTTTGCAGGGCAGAACTACGTGGTCGAGGCCCTGGAGTCTTTACGTGTTGAATGAATGGATCAAGCAGAACGTAAACGTTCAACCTGCGGGGAATGTGGAGAATCGTACTTCGTCAGCGGTGCAAGTGAATTAAATGACTTGGAGCGGCTTCGGATCTGCGGGCCTGCCAACTTGATTATCCTGGGCATCAACGCGTATCACGCAAATTCTTCGGCGGCCATTGTCGTGGACGGGCGATTGCTTGCGGCGGTGGAAGAAGAGCGGCTTAATCGCGTGAAATATGCGGCGGGCCTGCCGGCTCGCGCGATTCAGTACTGCCTGGACCAGGCAGGGGCGAAACTCTCCGAGGTGGATCACATCGCAGTTCCTCGGAACCCCTGGGCGCGTTTGGGAACGAAACTTCGATTCGCCATGCGCATGCCACGCTTTGCTTTGGATCGCGCGCGCGTGATGCGGCGATTTGCGGGCGTGAAAGCAGATCTTGCGAATGCGTTTGAGATGCCCGTCGAGAATATTCGGGCGCAGTTCCATCGCATCGAGCACCACACTGCGCACCTGGCCAGTGCGTACTTCGTTTCCCCGTTCGAAAATTCAGCCGTGCTTTCCGCCGACGGTTTGGGGGATTTCGCAAGCTGCATGTGGGCCCTTGGCGAAGGGCCTACGATGCATCCGCTCGGCGAAGTTCGGTTCCCTCATTCGCTCGGGATGTATTACACCGCGCTGACCCAATACATCGGCTTCTGGAAATTCGGCGATGAATACAAAGTGATGGGACTCGCGGCGTACGGCGAGCCGGAATTTTTGCAGGAGTTTCGGCGCATCGTCTATGCCGACCGGCCGCTGTCGTTCCGCCTGGGCTTGGAATATTTCACGCATCAGAGCCAGGGCGCGGACATGAGTTGGCGAGAAGCAAATCGTACTCCTGTGCTGGGCCGGCTCTTTTCGCCTTACCTGGAAAAACGGCTGGGACCCGCGCGCCAAGAAGGACAACCGCTCGACCAGCGGCATCGAAATATAGCCGCGAGCATGCAGGCAGCGTTGGAAGAAGTCCTCGCGGCGCATTGGAGCGCACTGGCCAAGAAAACCAAGCAGAAATCGCTGTGCCTGGCGGGCGGCGTTGCGTTTAATTGCCTGGCCAACGGGAAGATATTCGATCGGTCGCCATTTGAACGCGTTTACGTACAACCAGCTGCGGGTGACGCGGGATTGTCGGTAGGGGCGGCGTTCGCAGTGAACCATCAAGTGTTGGGACGCCCTCGTGAATTTGTGATGGATCATGCGGCGTGGGGCCCTGAATTTTCACGCCCGGGTATTGTGCAGGCGATCGACACGTTTCACCGGCAGGGAGATGACGCAAGCATCACGGACGTGGACGAAGAAACCTTGCTCGTAACCACAGCGAAACATATCGCTAACGGAAAAATATTGGGCTGGTTTCAAGGACGCGTTGAATGGGGCCCGCGCGCGCTGGGGCAGCGAAGCATTCTTGCCGACCCGCGCCGGCCTGAAATGAAAGACATTCTGAATCGCCGGATCAAGCATCGTGAGATATTCAGGCCATTTGCTCCCTCTATTTTGGAAGAAGCTACCGGCGAATTTTTCGAGAAAACTCATCCTTCACCATTCATGACCTTCGCTTATGCCGTGCGTCCCGAAAAACGGGGCGTAATTCCCGCGCCTACCCATGTGGATGGCACGGCGCGGCTGCAAACAGTAAGCCGAAATACAAATCCGCTGTATGGGAAGCTTCTGCGAGCTTTCGGTGATCAGACAGGCGTTCCGGTTTTGTTGAACACGTCCTTTAATGATAACGAACCGATTGTGTGCCGGCCTGAAGAAGCGCTGGATTGTTTTCGCCGGACGCAGATGGATGTACTGGTGATCGGGAATTTTATTTTGGAGAAGAAATTCGCAACGGCAGCGCAGGAAGAAACCGCGGATAATCTCGCGAAGCGCGCTAAATAGGTGGTGGTATAGGTCGGAGCATTGCTCGCCGCTCTATTTGTCCAACTCGGCGGCGGGATCGCAAACACGGATTATGCACATTCTTCTTCTCAATCAATATTACCCGCCGGATACTTCCGCTACGGCCAAGATGGCCGTGCAAATTGCAGAGAAATTGGCGCAGCGGCACCGTGTAACGGTGGTCGCCGGCCGTCCCTCGTACGATCCCGAGGAATTTTACCCATTCTCGTTTCAGCGAAAAGATGTTCGAAATAATGTGACGGTTGAGCGTGTCGGGTCGACGGCTTATCCACGGCACCAAATGCGGCGGCGCGTCTCGAATTATGTATCGTACCTCGCACTAGCGGTACCGCGCGCGCTCGCTATTCACCCGGACATTGTTCTGGCGATGACCGACCCTCCGGTAGCGGGCATTGCCGGAGCCTTTGTGGCGGGGATGGCGGGCCGGCCGTTTGTATATAACATCCGCGACCTGTATCCCGACATGGCCGTGGGCGGCAAGATCGTAAATTCATCCTACTGGGTTGACCGTTGGGAGGAAATGCACCGGCGTGCCCTTCGGCAGGCCGCGCGCGTGGTGGTGCTGGGCGACGATATGCGCGACCGGATCATCGCGAAAGGCGTGTCGCCGGAACGCGTGGTGATCGTTCGAGACGGCGCCTCGTCTCCGCCATCCATGCCGGACCGTGGTGATCCGGTGGTACAGAAAATCCGATGTGGCTTTCAGTCCGTGGCCATACATGCGGGCAATTTGGGTTTCTACGGAGCGTGGGCCACCCTGTTGAAAGCAGCAGAAATCCTGCGCAACGAAGATTGGGGGCTTGTGTTTGTAGGCGATGGCGCAAATCGTGCGGAGCTCGAGAATTCCGCTAAAGCTTCGCCTAATGTTCGCTTCTGGTCGTTTTTCCCGGTCGAGCAAGTACCCCACGTGATGATGGCCGGCGACGTCCATATCGTGACAGTCCGGCGCGGCCTGGAGGGAGTGGTAGTCCCGAGTAAGCTTTATTCCATACTTGCGGCTGGTCGACCAGTGCTGGTTGTGGCCCCGGCAATGACCGATGCTGCGCGCATTGTTACCGAAACTGGCTGCGGAATGTCCGCTGATCCCGACGACCCGGCCGCCGTAGCCGCGGCCTTGCTCGCGTTGCGGGCTAACCCGGCCAGGCTGGCCCATATGGGTGCCCGGGCCCGGGAAGTGGCCGCCAAATATGCTAGAGTCAATGAGCTTGATCGGTTTGTAAATGTAATGGAAGAAGCAGGAAATCACTCTAATGTATAGCGACTACATCGCAAATGGAGGCAGCCATCTGGAATCGTAAGAATGTGCTGGTAACCGGCGGGGCGTCGTTTATTGGATCGCACTTGGTGGACGCTTTGGTGGGACGCGGCGCGCACGTGCGCGTGGTGGATGATTTGACGAGCGGGAGGCTTTCGAACATCGAGCATTATTTGAAGGACGGGCGCGTCACGTTTGTGGAGGCCGATCTGCGCGAACCGGGTGTAACGCGGGCGGCCATGACGGGCGTCCAAGTTGTGTTTCATTTGGCTGCCGATCATGGTGGACGCGGCTATGTGGATTTGCACCAAGCGGGGCCGGCGTCGAATCTTTTCCTGGACGGGCTTGTTTTCTGGGAAGCGGTGAAAGCGGGCGTGGACAAAGTCGTTTACGCTTCATCGGGCTGCGTCTATCCGAATAACATGCAGACCGACACGAAGCAGGAGCTCTATCTGCGTGAAGCGGACGTCAAACCTCCGCACGATGCCGATAATATGTACGGCTGGGCTAAGCTAATGGCGGAGCTGACGTTGCAGGCCTATCACCGCGAGCATGGATTGAAAGCGGCTTCGTGCCGGTACTTTACCGTGTATGGGCCGCGCGGAGTTGAAAACCACGCCGTGATAGCGATGATTGCGCGCGCCTTCGTCGGGCAGAATCCGTTTGATGTATGGGGTGATGGCACGCAGATACGTAACTGGACTTATGTGGACGACATCGTCAGCGGAACGATTCTAGCGGCCGAGAAAATCGATGACGGTACGCCAGTGAATCTGGGGACCATGGAGCGCATCCGCGTGATCGACGCCGCCAAAATGGTGCTCGATTTTTGCGGACAGAAGGCCGAGATCCGCTTGCGGCCGGACATGCCCACGGGGCCGGCGAATCGTGTGGCGGACAACGCGCTGGCCAAGAAACTCATGGGTTGGGAGCCGAAAACGCCCTTTCGCGACGGTTTACGCAAGACCATGGATTGGTATTTTGCGAGCAAACAGAAAGAACAAGTCCGCGACGTCCTCGACAAGATGCTTACGGCGCGTTGAGCGGAGCAACTGCCATGACGTTCCTACATGCCGATTTGATTGCTTTTGCGGTGGCGCTGCTCGCCTCGCTTGGTCTGACGATTCCGGTGCGACGTTTGGCGTTGCACTATGGAATGGTGGACCGGCCTGGCCCACGCAAAGTTCACCGCAAGCCCATTCCGCTTCTTGGCGGAATCGCGATTTACCTGGCATTTGCCCTGGCCATTCTGGTCACCGTTCACGGCGTTCCGCAGCAGCAAATTGCTGGGATTCTGTCCGGCGCCACTTTACTCGCAGTTGTCGGTTTCCTGGATGACGGGAAGCTTTTGCATCATCAAGTGAAACTCTTCGTGGGAATGCCTGTTGCCGCGCTCATGCTGATTGCCACCGGTATTCACGCCCAGCTTTTTTCCAATTTTGTGCCCGGGATAGCCGGGCGAGTTCTAGACGGGTGTTTTACGGTGCTATGGGTAGTGGGAATCACCGCGTCGTTCAGCATTCTCGACCACATGGATGGTCTCTGCGCGGGTATCGCCGCCGTGGCTGCAGCATTTTTCACAATTTCGGCCAGCATGAATGGACAGATGCTGGTTCGCAGTCTGGGTGCGGCAGCTTTGGGCGCTTCGCTGGGATTTTTGCGCTGGAATTTCAATCCGGCGAAAATATTTATGGGTGATGGCGGCGCCATGTTCCTAGGATTTCTGATGGCCACATTGGGGCTGAAGGTGCGGCCGGACGGGGCGCCTTTTCCAATTACTTGGCTGATTCCGCTTCTGATTCTGGGAGTGCCCATCTTCGATACGACTCTCGTGTCTATTTCGCGGGCACGACGCGGTCTTCTGCCTTTCACTTCGCCGGGCAAGGATCACACCGCGCATCGATTGTCGAACCTGGGATTAGGCCATCGTGGAGCAGTGCTTATGCTGTATTTTTTCGCCATTATTTTCGGCGGGGCAGCGCTCGTTATCCCGCACTACTCAGCCGCCACGGCATATGGACTGGCGGGACTGCTTATTCTGGGCAGTTTATTTGCAATATATCTGCTGGAAGCTGCCCCCTATGAACGCCAGGCGAAGGTGCCCAAGACATTTCTGCCCAGCGATAGCTGAACTAACCTGTCTTGTTGATTGCATGCTGGTAAGATATATACTTCTGCTTCGGTCGGGGGCACCAAACAACCTGGGATCGGCATCCGAAAGTCCCGGCGGGCTTCCTTAGAATCGTTCCGGCAATTTAAACAAAGGCAAATCGCAAGTGACCATGACGGCGCCCGAACTACGCGACGCGGAAAATATTGTTCGCACTAATTCCCGCACAAATTCTCAAAATGTTGCAGTGGTGGGCGGATCAGCCGCAGGTTTGTTTACGGCGTCGCTACTGGCGCGCCAGGGGATCTCTGTCAGCGTGTTCGAACGGATTGAAACGCTTGAACCTGACGAGAGAACGTTAATCGTCACGAACCGCATGCGCGCCTTGCTTGGGCGGGCTGCCGAGAAAAGTGTGGTGAATGAAATTCGGCGCTTTGAACTTTTTACCGATGGACGCGCCGCAACGGTCTCACTAAAGCATCCCGACCTGATCATTGAGCGTCGCACTTTGATTCAAGGCCTGGCGGAAGAAGCGCAGCGTGCGGGCGTTCGTATTGAGTTGGGGCGACGCTTCCATGCGTTGCATTCCAACGGCCGCGGGATGGTGCTGGAAATTGACCGATGCAATGACCGCACCCGCGAGGAAGTTCGCGCTGACACAATTGTCGGCGGTGATGGCGCGGCGAGCCGGGTGGCCCAGGCTGCGGGATGGGCGCCGCTGGAGACAGTTCCGTTGATACAAGCGATTGTTGCGTTGCCGAAAGACCTGGCGCGCAATACGGCGCGAGTTTGGTTTGTGCCTCAAGACACTCCTTATTTTTACTGGCTCATCCCGGAGTCGGCGACCAGGGGAGCTTTGGGAATCATCGGTGAGACGGGCCCTGAAACACAGAACCATCTGGAGAAATTCCTGGAAAAAAGAAACCTCCAACCCATCGAGTTTCAAGCGGCGCGCATTCCCGTTTATAAACGCTGGGTTCCGGTGCACCGCCGGGTGGGCCAAGGGTCGGTGTACTTGGTGGGCGACGCGGCTGGGCAAGTGAAGGTCACAACGGTGGGCGGCATTGTGACCGGCTTTCGTGGAGCGCTCGGCGTGGCTCAGCAGATCTTGCATGGAGTATCAACTGAACTTCGTACGCTGCGCCGTGAGCTTGACCTTCATCTCTTGTTGCGCCGTTCGCTTCATGATTTTCAGCAAGCTGACTATAGCCAGCTGGTGGACTTGTTGAACGATCCTGCCAAGCGATCGCTTGCGGAATATTCCCGCGATGAAGCATGGAAGATTCTGTGGCGTGTGTGTCTGAGCCAGCCGCGCTTGGTTCTGCTCGGACTACGCGGGTTGCTGTCGCGCAAAGGATCGGCGAGTCGGGCAGGCTTCTAAACTAGCGCGCCCCGGGCCAAGTTCGGGTCAGCTTCGTATCGCGTCCGCGGCAAAAACTAAGACCGACATGTATATTCTGGGGCTTTCTGCAATGACGCATGACCCAGCCGCTGCGTTAATCAGCGAGCGGGGCGTGCTGGCAGCGATTGAGGAAGGAAAGCTCACCCGAACGCGCGCAGCCGAAGGAATTCCGCGCACGGCAATTAACTTCTGTTTGGAACGTGCGGGAATAGACCTAACGGCGGTGGAACAGATCGCCATTGGCAGCCGTCCTCCACGCTCCTGGCAGCGCCAGACACTTTTTCGAACCCGGCAGGCGCCCTTCGCGCCTAGATCGAGCGGGTACTTTGTAGGCAAGGCGTTTGGTGAGCTGAGCCGCGAACTGAATAATTTCCGCCTGATTAAGAAAATGGCGGGAAATCCGCAGGGCCGGGTCCGGAGTTTCGATCATCATCAATCTCATGCTGCCAGCGCGTTTTTCAGCTCACCGTTCGACCGTGCGCTGATTGTTACGCTGGATGAACAGGGCGACGGACGTTCGGGATCCGTAAGCGTCGGCGAGGGCAAGCATATTCGCGAACTGGAGTCGGTGCCGTTCCCCAACTCGTTGGCGTGGGTCTATTTGCAGATTACCAGGCTGCTGGGGTATCAGCCGCACGCCGAAGAACACAAAACTCAATGGCTGAGCCTGGCCGGCGAGCCGGTGTTTCTGGATTTGTTTATGGATGCGCTGCGAAAAGAGGTGAATGGCGCGCCGCATCTGAACCGAAAATATTTCAGGCGTAGTTACGCTGGTGAACTTTCGATCAGCGATGAATTCTACCGACGCCTCGGGTGGGATATCGCGGCCGGTGCGGTTGCAGACGATCGACTGCGGGCGAATATTGCGTCGAGCCTTCAACAGGCGTGCGCGACGATTGTGAGCGGATGGGTGGAAGCGATAGCGAAAAAAAATGGGATGCGCTCACTTTGCCTTGCCGGTGGATTGTTTTTAAATCCACTACTGGTCGCTGCGGTGGAATCGAACACCCACTTTGAAGAGGTGTTTGTGCAACCTGCTGCGGGAAACGAGGGTACTGCTCTTGGCGCGGCCTTGCTCGCGTGGCATAGCGATACTGCGCGCCCGCGAATCGGGTCCCTGGGCGCTCCCTATTGGGGGCCCGAATTCTCCAACGACGCGGTCAAGGGTGTGTTGGACAATTGCAAAGCATCCTACAAATGGTGCGATTCGGAGGAAGAGAAGCTCAGCGAGACCGTTCGGCTCATACAGGGAGGAAAGATCGTGGCTTGGTATCAAGGAGCAGTGGAGTTTGGGCCGCGGGCGCTGGGCAATCGGAGCCTGCTGGCGTCTCCTTGGTCGCCGTATGTGAAGGAAAATCTGAATGACTATGTCAAACACCGGGAATCGTTTCGGCCTTTTGCTCTAGCGATGCCGGAAGAAGATTGCGTCGAGTATTTTGACTATAGTTCGAATGCGCGCTATCTGACGACGATGGCGAGTGCGAAAGAAAAGGGACGAAAGCTGCTGGCCGAGCTCCCGCCTGGATTCCTGCTGGAAAATAATCTGGTGCGCTTGCACACCGTACGCTCTCGCGACAATCCCTTATTTTGGAAGCTGCTGAAGCGATCGGGAGAAAACGCCCCTGCTCCTATTTTGGTGAATACATCATTCAATCTGTTTGGCGAACCACTGGTAGTGACGCCGCGCGACGCCGTTCGAAGCTATTTCTGTTCCGGCGCAGACGCGCTAGTGGCCGGCAACTTTCTTTTGAAGAAGCGATAAGCATCGATGGATGGCATCGAAAAACCGCAAAACAAGAAAAAGCGGAATGGGAGGCTCTTTTTAGTCTTCGCTCTGCTGGCTCTGGCGGTTTGTGGGGTTATCGGGTTTCGCGGGTTGGGGCGCTGGCTGGTGCGCGAGGATCCTCCGGCGCATGCCGACGCTATCGTGGTCTTGAGCGGGGGCTTGCCCTATCGCGCGGAAGGCGCGGCAGAATACTTCGAGTTTGGATACGCAAGCGAAGTTTGGATCACGCGGCCGGAAGGGCCCTCCCAGCAGCTTAAGCAGCTGGGCGTTTCATTCACCGGCGAGGAAGAATATAGCCGGCAAGTCTTAATTCAACTTCACGTTCCCGAGCATGACATTCGCATTCTTCCGAATACCATTATCAATACGGAGCAGGAAGTGGGAGCGATAGTTCGTGCGTTGCACCAGGCGAACCAGACAAGCGTCATCATCGTAACTTCGCCGCAACATACGCGCAGGGTAAGAGCGTTATGGAATAAATTGGCCGACAAGAATCTTACGGCGATAGTCAGAGCCGCGCCTGATGACCCCTTTGATGCGGAGCACTGGTGGCGCAACACGAGGGATGCTCTTTTCGTGGTGCGGGAAGTGCTAGGTTTAATGAATGTTTGGGCGGGTTTGCCGGCTCGACCTCACACGGATTAAGGCAAGCTCCCGTAGTTAGTTACTTTTCTGCGCCTTTTGCGCTAATGGATCCATCGAAGGTTCCAGGACATGCCAGCGGTCCCATTCTGCCTTCTTCGTTAAGTCGCGGACCCACAATTGCCATTCAATTCCGGCCTGCTCATCTTCGCCAGAATAAAACGCTCGCCAGAAACTACCATCGAGATGAGTTTCGGAAGGTTCTCCATTTTCCGACGATTGAAGCGGATCGTGGCTGCGGAATTCCGCGAGGGCTTCGGAATCGAGCGGAACCCGAAAGAATACAATTTCGGCCGGGCTGGAATTCGGTGCGGAGCCATTGTTTTTGGACGAAGGGAAGAGGTGAGCGCGCAATTCCAAGTACTTTTCCTGCAGCACGAGTTCAACCGATGGCGGGCGCTCCGTCGAACCCCGGACTCGCGCGAGTGGAACCTCCCAAAGCGTGAGGCTGTCGAAGCTGGATGCTTTGTCAAAATAACAATCCAGCGAGCGGGACTGCCATGCAGCGGACTGGCGTTCAGGTAGAACCTCCGTAATCGTGGCGACACTATGTCCGCGCCACCGCTCGATCTTTACTGAACCTAGCAAACTTCCTGAGGCGCGGATAAAAGAAAGGCTTTCGTCGGTTGCATGCAGTGTGTTGCGCCAAAACCGATCGCTCAGGCGCATAGAAAATGTGAATACTTGTTCCAGCGGCGAAGGAGTTGATTCGCCGAGGCGGCGGCGAAATTCGGGATCGTCAACTTCTTCGAGAACCCGTATGCGCTCGGTCAACCGCTGGATGGTCCAGTTTTGGTGCCGCAGAACGCGTTGCCAATGTTGAGCCAGCACAAAAAACACGAAGCCTACGAGAATACAAATGCCTAACGCTGGCCAGAGAATTTCCATGGCTATGCTTTGGCCACGCCTGCGCGAGCTATCGGCGAAATGGCCTGATGCGGCGGGATTCTACTATGGATGAATTCAGCTTGCCACCAAGAGTTCGAAATGCGCGAGCTTGTTTTATTTGGCTGGATGACTCGCCGACGCGACCCGCAGGCGGAAATATTCGTAGGTTAGACGCAATCCATCCTCGAGGTTCACTTTTGGTTCCCACCCTAAGACGCGGCGCGCCTTAGTGATGTCGGGACAGCGCTGCTTGGGATCGTCCTGTGGCAATGGCTGAAAATTGATAGGAACGTCCGCGCCGACTAAAGCGCGGACTCGCTCAGCGAATTCCAGAATGGTGATTTCTTGAGGATTACCTATGTTGGTGGGCTCGTGCTCGTTTGACTCCAGAAGCTTATAAATGCCATCCAGCAAGTCTGAGACGTAGCAAAAACTCCGCGTCTGCTTACCGTCGCCATATACGGTGAGGGGTTCTCCGCTAAGCGCTTGATACAAGAAATTTGGAAGCGCGCGGCCGTCATTTAGACGCATGCGCGGGCCGTAGGTATTAAATATCCGCACGATGCGCGTATCCAAACCGTGATAGCGGTGGTAGGCCATGGTCATAGCTTCCGCGTAGCGCTTGGCTTCGTCGTATACGCCGCGGGGACCAACTGGATTTACGTGTCCCCAGTAGGTTTCCGGTTGCGGACTGACTTGGGGGTCTCCGTAGCATTCCGAAGTGGACGCAAGAAAAAACTTCGCGTTCTTGGCCATCGCCAATCCGAGAGTGTTGTGCGTTCCCAGCGCGCCAACCTTTAGCGTTTGTATGGGAAATTTCAGGTAGTCGGGCGGGCTTGCCGGAGAGGCAAAATGAAGCACAGCTTCCACCGGGCCCTGCACTTCGATGTAGCGCGAAACGTCTTGATGGGCGAAGCGGAATCGAGGATGCGGAATCAAGTGCGCGACGTTCGATTGGTTTCCGGTCACCAGGTTGTCCAGACAGAGTACGTCCCACCCCTTTTCCAGCATCAATTCGCAGAGATGAGAACCCAGAAACCCAGCGCCGCCAGTGATTACCGCACGCAAATTCGATTTCTCCCCAACCATAAGCCTGGCCACAAGCCGCTATTATCCTCGAAAAAGCCTGCAGCAGGAACTGATCCGCGGTGCTGAGTCTTTCTTCGCACAGTGGTGGGCGAAAAAGCGGCCAACATCGTCGACCCTGCACACCGGCAAACTCTTACAACGAGTCGGCTGCCGCAGTCGC
>Ga0307477_10000636_pt1 | contig 35582 bp, 31 predicted proteins | sample atmos_gasesECM2C_FD_203316 | JGI IMG/M metagenome (GOLD analysis project Ga0307477, IMG submission 203316) | Hardwood forest soil microbial communities from Morgan-Monroe State Forest, Indiana, United States - atmos_gasesECM2C_515 | ecosystem: Environmental > Terrestrial > Soil > Temperate...
GCCGGCAGCGCACGCCGCGGTGACCCTCGCAACCCCCGACGCCTCACGCGCGGCGCCGGCGGCGGTGCTGCCGCTGCGCTCCTGGCTGTTCGTGCCCGGGGACAGCGAGCGCAAGCAGGACAAGGCTCTCGCTACGCAAGCGGATGCGGTGATTTTCGATCTCGAGGACTCGGTGACCGCCGGGCAGTTGGCGCACGCCCGTGAGCTCGTGCGCGAGCGGCTGCGAGGCGGCGCGCGCGCCGGCGGACCGCAGCCGTGGGTGCGGGTGAACGCCCCCCCGAGCGGGCTGATGCACACCGACCTCGACGCCGTCTGCACGGACACCACCCCGGCCGGCATCGTGCTGCCCAAGGTGTCCGCCGCGGCGGAGATCGCCGACGCGGCGGCCTACCTCGAGGCGCTCGAGCGGCGTCTCGGGAGATCCGCGGGGAGCGTGCGACTGCTCGTCATCGCCACCGAGACGCCGCGCGCAGTGCTCTCGCTCCCACAGCTGCCGGCGGCACTCGGCGGCTCGCCCCTGGTCAGTGCGCGTCTCGCCGGCCTGACGTGGGGCTCCGAAGACCTCGGCGCCGCCCTCGGCGCGCTCGGCCGGCGCGACGCCGACGGTGCGCTCACCTTCACTTTTCAGCTCGCGCGCACCAGCTGCCTGCTGGCGGCGGCGGCGCTCGGCGTACAGGCGATCGACGGCGTGCACACGGTGCTGCGCGATGCCCCGGGACTGAAGCGCGAGCTCGCCGACGCCCGCCGCGACGGTTTCAGCGGCAAGCTCGCCATTCACCCCGAGCAGGTCGGGCCGATCAACGCGGCGTTCGCCCCCACGAGCGCCGAGCGCGAGCACGCCCGGCGCGTGGTGGCGGCGTTCGCTGCCGTGCCGGGAGCCGGGGTTGCCAGTCTCGACGGTCAGATGGTCGACCGTCCCCACCTGCTGCAGGCACAGCGGATTCTCGCCGTGGCGCGGCGCGACCGGGAGAAAGTATGAAGCTCAGAATCAAGGGCCCGACGCTGCGGTTGCGTCTTACGCAGGGGGAGATTCGCGCACTCGACGAGCGCGGCACGGTGGAAGAGCAAGTGCCGTTTGCCGGTGGCGCGAGCCTGGTTTACCGCCTCAGGCGCGCGTCCGCCGCGCGCGAGATCAATGCGTCCTTCCGCGACGGGGTGGTGGAGATCAGCGTGCCGGACGGCGTCGCGCGCGAATGGTGCAACACCGACCAGGTGACGCTGGCGCACGAGCAGCCGGTGCCGGCGGGAGTTCTGCGGATCACCCTGGAGAAAGACTACGGTTGTCTGGCGCCGCGCGCCGACGAGGACGAGTCGGACAATTTTCCCCACCCCGAAGCGGGTAAGGGCAAGAGCTGCTAGAGCGCGCTCAGCCCTCACCCGGGGGCGCGAGCGCGAGCAGATCCTCGGGCGTGTCCACATCGATGGCCGCGCTCGGCATCGGCACGCGCACCACGCGGTCGGCACTGCGGCGCAGGAGCTCGCGGGCGCCGACGTCTCCGCGCAGCTGCGCGAGCTCGCGGAACAGCTTGCGCGGAAAGATGGCCGGTACGCCGCTCGTCCCGCCGTACTCGGCGGCCGCGATGTACTGTGGTTGCTTGCGCCAGGTACCACTGAGGCGCCGCAGGTCGTCGGCGGTGACCGCGGCCTGATCCGCGAGCAACAGCATGACGCCGGGGCAGGTCGGCGGAAGGCGCGCCACGGCCGCGCGGATCGAGCTGCCGATCCCCTCACGCCAGTTGCGGTTCACCACGACCGAGCCCGGGGAGTGTTTGAGCAGCGGCGCGAGCTGCGCCGCCCCGGCCCCGAGCACGACGATGAGCGCGTTGCCTGTGACCTCGGCGGCGCGGGTCACGGCGATGTGCAGCAGCGGGCGGCCGGCGAGGCGCACCAGTTGCTTGGCCGAGCCGAAGCGGCTCGAGGAGCCGGCTGCGAGCACGACGGCGTAGAGACCGTCGACATTCCCGTCGCGGCTGCGCTCGGGGGGCATGTCAGGCTCCAGTGGCGAGCGTAGCGGGGCGTCGAACGGCGGGCAGCTGCGCGCACAGCTGCGCGTAGCGTCGGCGCTCGGCGAGGATCGAGTCCGCATCGATGCCGCCGACGGTGCGCCAGTCGGCCACGCGCGCGTGCGGCGCGAACAGGTCTTCGAGCGCCTCGCGGCGCGCGCGCCACGCGGTGTCGAGCGAATCCGCGATCTGCCGCCAGCTTGCGAGCGCCGTGTCGCCTTGCCCGAGCGTAGTGGACGCGCCGGCCGTGGCGAGCTGTTCGAGCAGCTCGCGGTTGCCTGCGGGGCGAGCCAGCACTTCCTCGAGCGCGCGCCGTGCCGGGTCTTCGGTTCGCAGTCGCGCGCGCGCCAGCGCGACCAGGCGCAGATCGCGCTCCTCGAAAGAACTCAGCGTTGCTGCGAGGAAAGCGATCGATGCCTGGCACAGATCCGCGAGCGCGGCAGCGCCGCAGGGCGCATCGCCCGCGGTACGCTCGAGCGCCGCCGCGCAGGCGCGCGCCGTCGCGCAGGCGTGCTCGCGCTCGGTGGCGAGCTGGTGACGAATGAGCTCGATCTCGTTCATGGAGCGGCCGCGGCGGGTGAGCCCGCCGGTGCAGTCTCAGCGGCGTGCACGAAGGCGTGCAGCTGCGCGACGATTGCGAGCGCTATCGACTCGGGGCTGCGGCCGCCGAGCGGCAGGCCCACCGGTGCATGCAGCCGTACGCCGAGCGAGCCCGCCTCTGGCCCGAGCTCGGCGAGCAGCCGCTCGCGCCGCACTGCCGGTCCGAGTAATCCCACGTACCGCACCGAGCTGCGGGTGAGCGCGCGCAGGTAGGACAGATCCGAGGGCAGGTGGTGGCTCATCACCACGGCGGCCGAAAAGCCGGCGAGATCGAGCGCGCTCGCAAGCTCTTCCGGACGTGCGAGGACGACTCGCTCGGCTGCCGGAAAATGCCTGGGCACGGCGTACGCCGCACGGTGGTCAACCAGGGTGACCTTCCAGTTGAGGCGTGCCGCGAATTCGACCACCGGCACCGCGTCAGGACCCGCGCCGAGCAGCAGAATACGGGGCGGCAACGACAGCGGCAGCACGAAGAATCGCAACTCCCCGTCCTCAATCCAGCGCGACCGTCCGTCGGCAGCCGCGGCAGTCAACGCATGCTGCACTGCCGCCAAGGAGGGAGCGAGTGCCGGCGAGGCGGCAGCGGTGCCACTGGCGCTGGCGGGCAACGCCACCGTGCCGGCCGGGAGCCCAGCGAGCGCGGACTCGACGACCATGCCGACCGCTGTCCCCTGGTGCGCCGCGAGGGCGACGGCGAAGTGCGCGAGCGGCTGCCAGCCGTTCTCGGCCCCGACTCGCAGCAGCAGGATCTGCATGGCTCCTTCGCATCCGAGTCCGAGCCCCCAGAGCAGATCCTCGTCGCCACGCAGGTCATAACGGACGGTGCGCGCCGTGCCGCTCGCGATCACCGACCGGGAGTGCTCGCGCAGGTCTCCCTCGAGGCAGCCGCCCGAGATGAGTCCGCTGTAGTCGCCATCTGCGGCGATCAGCATCAGGGCGCCGGGCTTGCGGTAGGTCGAGCCGGCGGTGTCGATGAGCACACCGAGGGCGAGCGCACGGCCGGCGGCGCGCTCGCGCTCGAACAGGGGCAACAGCGGACCTACGGAGCCTTCCACGATCACTCCATTATGCCAGCGCCGTGCGGCGCGCCGTGGTGCCCACCGCAGCGGGCCGGTGGTGTTATGAGCGGTCGTCGCGGCGTTGCGTGCGCGCAGGCGCGCCAGTAGAGTCGCCGGCCTGCCCAGGTGTCCTGAGAATTCCTCAGCTTCGATGATCAAGCCCGATCCCTGGGTCGTGCACAAGTTCGGGGGGTCGAGCGTCGCCGACGCCGACTGCTTCCGCAAAGTGGCGACCATACTCGAAGCCGCGCCGGCGGGGCGCCTGGCGGTGGTCCTGTCGGCCTGCCGCGGCGTCACCGACGCGCTGCTGCGCGTGGTGGCGCTCGCCGAGCGTCGTGACGAGCGAATGCGCGCCGAGATCGCACAGCTGCGTGAGCGGCACGTGGCGCTCGCCGCCGAGCTGTTGGGGAGCGCCGCGGCACTCGAATACCGCGAGGAGCTCGAGCGCGACTGCCAGACCCTCGAGGAAACGCTGCGATTCCTGCCGCCGCCGCCCGCGCCCCGTCGGGTGAGCGATCTCGTCGCCGGTTACGGCGAGCTCTGGTCGACACGATTGTTCAGGCCTTTTCTCGAGCAGCGCGCTCGTCGCCCGGGGCCGGTGGTCTGGCTCGATGCGCGCCGCGTGGTGGTCGTGCAGGGGGGTCCGCTCGGCCCCGGTGTGCAGTGGAGCGAGTCGCGCGCCAACATCGCGACGCAGGTCCCCAGCGACTTTCAAGGCACGCTGGTCATCACCGGATTCGTCGCCGTCGACCGGCATGGAGTGCCGACCACCCTGGGGCGCAATGGCAGCGATTTCTCGGCATCCATCTTCGCGGCCCTCCTCGGGGCGAGCGCGATTCACATCTGGACCGATGTCGATGGCGTGCTGTCGGCGGATCCCCGCCGCGTGCCCGATGCGACCGTGATCGACTCGCTTTCCTACGACGAGGCGGTCGAGCTCGCCTACTTCGGCGCCAAGGTCATCCACCCGCAGACCATCGCGCCGGCGGTGCACGACCGCATTCCCATCTGGATTCGCAACACCTTCGCGCCGGGGGGCTCCGGTACGCTGATCTGCGACAAACCGGCGTCCACGCTCCCGGTCAAGGGCATCACCAGCATCGAGCGCGTCGCGCTGGTCAATCTCGAGGGCACCGGCATGATCGGCGTGCCCGGCACGGCCTACCGTCTGTTCGGCGCGCTGAGCGAAGAGGGGATCTCCGTCATCCTCATCTCGCAGGGGAGCTCCGAGCACTCGATCTGCTGCGCTATTCCACAGGAGCAGGCGGAGCGGGCGGCCGCAGTGGTGAGCCGCGCCTTCGAGCGCGAGCTCGAGGCGGGACAGATCCAGAGCGTCGGCATCGACGCCGACCAGGCGATCCTCGCGGTGGTGGGCGATGGCATGGCCGGGACACCAGGAATCGCGGGCAAGGTGTTCACTTCCCTCGGTTACGCGGGTGTCAACGTGCGGGCGATCGCGCAGGGCGCCTCGGAGCGCAACATCTCCGTGGTGGTCGAAGGGCGCAGCGCCATGCGCGCGCTGCGCGCCGTGCACGCCGGGTTGTACCTGTCGCCACACACGCTCTCGATCGGCGTCATCGGTCCCGGAACGGTCGGGCGCGTGCTGCTCGATCAACTCACCGTGCACAGCGAGCAGCTGCACCAGCAGTTCCGGCTCGACCTGCGGGTGCGCGGGATCATGGGCTCGCAGCGCATGCTGCTGGCCGATGCGCGCATCACCGGCAGCGACTGGCAGGCGCGCTATCGCGCGGAAGGCCGCCCGGCCGACCTGGCGCGCTTCGTCGAGCACGTGCGCCTCGATTACCTGCCGCACACCGTGCTGGTGGACTGCAGCGCGAGCGCCGCGATCGCCCGGCACTACGCCGACTGGTTGGCGGCCGGCATCCACATCGTGACTCCCAACAAGCAGGCGAACAGCGCCGACTTCGCCTACTACCAGCGGCTGCAGAGCGCGCGGCGCGCCGGCGCAGCACACTACCTGTACGAGGCGACGGTGGGTGCGGGCTTGCCGATCGTGCAGACGCTGCGCGACCTGATCCAGACCGGCGACGAGATCGTCAGTCTCGAGGGAATCTTTTCGGGCACACTGGCGTACCTGTTCAATGTCTACGATGGCCGCAGGGGCTTCTCCGAGATCGTGCGCGATGCGCGGCAGCGCGGCTTCACCGAGCCCGACCCGCGCGATGATCTTTCCGGCCAGGACGTCGCGCGCAAGCTCATCATTCTCGGCCGCGAGATGGGGCTGCCGCTCGAGCTGCACGACGTCAAGGTGGAGAGCCTCGTGCCGGCGGAGCTGGCCGCCGGCACGATCGAGGCATTCATGACCGAGCTGCCGCGGCACGACGCGGCCATCGCCGTCCGGCTCGCGACCGCCAGGGCGCGCGGCAAGGTGCTGCGCTACACCGGCAAGCTCACGGCCCAGGGCGAAGCGACCGTCGGCCTGCAGGAGCTCGACGCCCAGCACGCGTTCGCCAACATCGCGCTCACCGACAACATCGTGCGCTTTGCCACCCGGCGCTACTGCGACAACCCGCTCATCGTGCAGGGCCCGGGTGCGGGTCCGGAGGTCACGGCCGGCGGAGTGTTTGCCGACCTGCTGCGTCTCGCGACGTACCTGGGGGCGCGACTGTGAGCGCCGCGGCGGCTGTCGGCGGCGGCGGTGTGGTGGGCGGCGGTGTGGGTGCCGGCGCTGCGGTTCCCGACGGGGCACTGCCGCAACGGGTCACCGCCTTCGCGCCGGCATCGGTCGGCAACGTCGCGATCGGCTTCGACATCCTCGGCTTTGCGGTCGACGCGCTCGGCGATCGCGTAACGGTCGCGCGCCGCGGCGCGAGTGGCGTCAGCGTGAGTGCGGTGCGCGGCATCGCGGGTGAGCTGCCGCGCGCGGCCAGCGACAATACGGCTGGTCGGGCGCTGCTTGCGATGCAGGAGGCGTTGCGTCCCGGCTGTGGATTCGATATCGAGATCGACAAGGGGATTCCGCTCGGCTCCGGGCTCGGCGGCTCGGCCGCTTCGGCGGTCGCGGCGGTCGTGGCCGCCAACGCGCTCCTGCCGCAACCCGTGAGCCGGCTCGAGCTGCTGCAGTTCGCCATGGCGGGCGAGGCCGTGGCGAGCGGGTCACGGCACGTCGACAACATCTCGGCGGCGCTGTTCGGCGGCCTGGTGCTCACCGTCGGCATCGATCATCCGCGAGTCAAGCAGATTCCCGTGCCGCAGGCCATCCGCGCGGTGATCGTGCATCCGCATATGTTCCTCGCGACGGCGCGGGCGCGCGCCATCCTCAAGCCGGGTGTCGGGCTTTCGGATTTCGTCTGGCAGACCGCCAACCTCGCCGGCTTCATTTCCGGCTGCTACACCGACGACCTCGAGATGATTCGCGCCTCCCTCGAGGACGTGGTGATCGAGCCGCAGCGCCAGGCACTGATTCCCGGATTTCCCGAGGTCCGTCGTGCCGCGATGGAGGCGGGCGCACTCGGCTGCTCGATTTCCGGCGCCGGACCCTCGATGTTCGCCTGGGCGCTGGATGCGAAAGCCCCGGCGGTGCTGGCGGCGATGCGGCGCGAGTTCGAGCGCCAGTCGCTCGCGACCGATGGCTGGGTGGTCGAGGTGCCTTCGCCCGGCGCGCGACTGGTCGAGTTGCCCGCGCGATGACCGCGGCGTTCCAGTTCGCCAGCTCGCGCGGGGAGTCCCCTGCGGTTGGCTTCAGCGCGGCAGTGCTGCACGGCCTCGCCCCCGACGGCGGACTGTACGTACCGCTCGCCTGGCCGCGTCTCGAGCCGGGAGATTTTCCGGAGCCGGGCGACCTGGCGGCGATCGCGACTCAACTGCTCACGCCTTTCCTCGTGGCCGATCCGCTCGCACCGCTGCTGCCGGCGATCGCACGCGAAGCGCTCGATTTCCCGGCGCCGCTGATACCGCTGCAGGCCGACGGCAGGCTGTCCGTGCTCGAGTTGTTTCACGGCCCGACAGCGGCCTTCAAGGACTTCGGCGCGCGCTTCCTCGCCGCGTGCTTCGGCCGGTTGCGTGCCGAGGCGGGGCAGACCCTGACCATCCTGGTAGCGACTTCGGGCGACACCGGCGGGGCGGTCGCCGCGGCCTTTTACCAGCGGCCGGATGTCGAGGTTGCGGTGTTGTTCCCCAAGGGGCTGGTGTCACCCACCCAGGAACGCCAGCTCACCTGCTGGGGCGGCAACGTCCGATCGCTCGCCGTGCGCGGCACCTTTGACGATTGCCAGCGCCTGGTGAAAGCGGGCTTCCTCGATCGGGAGCTCGCGGCGCGGCGCGCGCTGTCGTCGGCCAACAGCATCAATCTCGGCCGGCTCCTGCCGCAGAGTGTGTACTACGCGGCGAGCAGTCTCGCCGTCTGGCGTCGCTACCGTGAGCCGGCTTCCTTCATCGTGCCGAGTGGCAATCTCGGCAATGCGCTCGCCTGTCTGTGGGCGCGCCAGGTGGGGCTGCCGATTGCCGACGTCATCCTGGCGCACAACGCCAACCGCACCGTCCCGGATTTTCTCGAAAGCGGCGAGTGGCGGCCGCGGCCGAGCGTGGCCACCCTCGCGTCCGCCATGGATGTCGGCGACCCGAGCAACATGGAGCGGCTGCGCGCGCTCTTTCCGCAGATGCAGGATCTGCGCGCCGCGGTCACCGCCTGCTCGGTCTCCGACGAGCAGATACGCGCGCGCATCCGCGCCGGCTACCGCGACTACGCCCAGATCTGGTGCCCGCACACCGCGACGGCGGCCGAGGCCTGGGCGCGCTTGCCGCCGGCACGCCGGCAGGCGCGCCGCTGGGTGCTCGTGGCGACGGCGCATCCGGCAAAATTCCCGGAGATCGTCGCGCCGCTCATCGGACGCGAGGTCCCGGTGCCCGCGGCGCTGGCACGCCTGCTCGCGCGACCGGCGCAGTGTGTCGAGATCGAGCCGACGCTCGCGGCGCTGCGGGCGGCGCTCACGGGGAGGGAGTAGCGTGGACGAGCTGCAGCGACTACCGGTGCCGGCCTGGATTCTGATCGGCGGCGCGGTGCTGGTCGGCTTCGCACTGGCGTGGGTCTGGCGCTGGTACCGCGAGTACCGCGCGCGCCGGGCACTGCGCGCCGCAGTCACCGGCGGCGCGGCGGACTATCTGATCGACTCGCTGGTGCCGGACGGCATGGGCGGCACCTTTCATGTCGACTTCGTGCTGTTGACCCTGCGCGGCGTGGTGGTGATCGATCTGCGCGACGTCCGCGGCAATATCTTCGGCGGCGATCAGATGGTGGAGTGGACCGTGATGGACGGGCCGCGACGCTTCACCTTCACCAATCCGCAAGGCGCACTCTACGACCGCATCGCGGCGGTCAAGGCGGTCACTGGCGACGTGCCGGTCGAGGGACGGATCGTGTTCACCCGACGCGGCAAATTCCCCAAGGGTTTGCCCAAGTGGACACTCATGCTCGATGCGCTGCGGGCCGAGTTTCCACAACCTGACTTCGAGTCCCCCGCCGAGAGCGTGGCGCGCTATCGCGAAGGCTGGCAGCGGCTGCGCGCGGCGGCCAGGCCGAGTCACATGGCCGACATGCGCTGAGAGCGAGGCGCTCGTGCGCTGCGAGCGACGGGCGCATGCGCTGAGCGCGCCGCGTGCCCCCGGCCGCACGCCTAGCCGGCGAGCGTCCGGGCGTGGTCCGCGAGCACCAGCGAAACGCAGGCGGTGAGCTTTTTCGCGTACAGGATGTCGAGGAACTCGTTCGGGCCGTGCGCGTTGGCATGCGGCCCGAGCACCCCGGTGATGAAGAATTGAGTCGCCGGGAAGCGCTCACCCAACATCCCCATGAAGGGGATCGTGCCACCGCAACCGATGTAGACCGCCTCGCGCCCGTAGAGCGCGCGCGAGGCACGCGTGACCGATTCTTCGAGCCACGGCGCGACCGCCGGCGCGTTCCAGCCGCCGGTGCCGGAGCCCTCGGCGAACGTCACCTGCGCGCCGTACGGCGGCTCGCGCTCGAGCGTTTCGCGCACCGCCTCCATGGCGCGAGCGGCGTCGCAGGTCGGCGGCAGCCGCAGCGACAGCTTCACCGCCAGTTCCGGCAACAGCACGTTGCCCGCCGAGACCACCGCTGGCAGACCGTCGGCACCGGTCACTGCGAGTGTGGCGCGCCAGGTGCTGTTGATGATGAGCTCGGTCGGGTCGTTGGAGAGCGGCCGCACGCCCGGAGCCCACGGGAGCTTGCCGGCCACTTCGCTGCCGAGCACCTGCGCAGCCGCCCTCACCTGCGCCTGGCGGTCGCGCGGCAGGCTGACGTGCAGCTCCTCGAGCAGCAGGTCACCGGTCACCGGGCTCTCAATGCGCGCCAGCAGCTGCTCGAGGATGCGAAACGGCGTCGGCGCGATGCCGGTGGCCATGCCGGAATGCACACCCTCGGTCAGCACGCGCACGCGCAGCGTGCCGTCGACCAGTCCACGGAGCGAGGTGGTGGACCAGACCTGCTCGTAGTTGCCGCATTCAGCGTCGAGGCATACGACCAGCGAGGGCTGGCCGAGTGTTGGACCCAGCGACTCGAGGTGTGCCGGCAGATCGACGCTGCCCGATTCCTCGCAGGCCTCGATCAGCACCAGGCAGCGCGGCAGGCGGACCTGCTGCTCGCGCAACGCCGTGATGGCGGTCAGCGAGCTGAAGACCGCATAGCCATCGTCCGCGGCGCCGCGCCCGTAGAGCCGCCCGTCCCGTATCACGGGCTCCCACGGGCCGAGGCCGGGGAGCCAGCCGGTGAACTCGGGCTGCTTGTCGAGGTGTCCATAGAGCAGGACGCTCCCCGGCAGCTCGCCCGGAATGTCCACCAGCAGCAGCGGTGTGCGGCCCGGGAGGCGGCGCACCTCGATACGCGCGCCCGGCAGCGGCTGGGCGCGGCACCAGTCGGCCATGAGCCTGACCGCGGCCTCCATGTAGCCGTGCGCTTCCCACTGTGGATCGAATTGCGGCGACTTGTTGGGGATGCGTACGTACTCGATGAGGCGCCCGACGATCGAGTCTCCCCACTTCCTGTCGATGAAGGCCTTGAGCCGCTCGAGATCCATAGCTTCACCTTGCGATCAGATTTTTCTGGTTTAAGCTCATATATTACAGTCGCTTGCGCGACGAACTGCGTGTCACTTCGCGGCACGCGCCGCCACGCGCGCCGCCACTCTTCAGACCGGCGGCAGTTGAAACAAGGCGCGCGCGGCCGCCGTGCTGGTGCGCGCCAGCGCCTCCATGGTCACACCCCGCGCGCGCGCCACGGCGGCGGCGATCTGCGGAAGATACGCCGGTTCGTTACGGCGCGAGGCGGGTTTGGGCTGCAGGTCGCGCGGCAGCAGGTAGGGTCCGTCGGTCTCGAGCAGCAGTCGCTCCGCCGGCACTCGCGGCATCAGTGCCGCGAGGTGCGCGCCGCGCCGCTCATCGCAGATCCAGCCGGTGATCCCGATCGCGAGCCCGAGGGCGAGATCGCAGTCGAGCTCCGCGCCGCTGCCGGTGAAGCAGTGCGCGACGCCGCGCCAGTGCGCGCCATGCTCGCGCAGGATGGCCACGAAATCCTCATGCGCGTCGCGCTGATGCAGAAACACAGGCTTGCCGACCCGCAGGGCGAGCTCGAGCTGGCGGTGAAAGGCCTGCTGCTGTGCCGGGCGCGGCGCGAGATTGCGGAAGTAGTCGAGTCCGCATTCTCCGACCGCGACGACCTGCGGCTGTCGAGTCAGCTCCTCGAGCTCGGCGAGCCGTGCGGCGTCGAGCTCGCTCGCGTGATGCGGATGTACGCCGGCCGTAGCGAACAGCTGACCGGGGTGAGCGCGCGCCAGGTCGATCGCCCGACGCGAGCTCGCGAGCGTCGAACCGGTCACCACCATCTGTGTGACGCCGGCGGCGCGCGCACGCGCGATGACCGCATCGCGATCGACATCGTAGCTGTCGTGTGCGAGGTTGATGCCGATGTCGATGAGCCCTGCTGCCGCCTCCGAGGCGGCGGCAGGCGGTGTTGCTGTGCTATGGTCGCGCATGGGCCCGCACATTCTACTCAACGGGCGAGCCTCCCCGCCGACAGTCGACCGGCACTCCTACCCTTCGGCGCATCAGCCTGGCCGCACGCTCTGGGGGCGCGGGGTGCTTGCGGCCGCGACGCTGGCGGCGGGCAGGGTGTTGGCACAGAGCGACGACAGCACCTGGCGCGATGTCGAAAGCCGCATCGAATACGGCTATTACACCGAAGACGTCACGACGCTGCGCAATCTCGCCGAGACGCTGGCCGCCGGGAAGTTGCGCGGCAAGCTGCGCGACTACTACGCGGGGCTGCTCGAGTGGCGGTTGGCACTGCTCGCGACCCAGGGTGCGGCGCCGGGACTGGAGGCTGCGGCGCTCGCGCGGCGCTGCGTGGATGCGCTCGATGCCGCCCTCGACGCGCACGGCGAGTCGGCCGACGCGCTCGCGCTGCGCTCAGTCTGCCTGCTGACGCCGCTCGCAACCGCCTCCGCCTACGCGCCGCTGGCGAGCCACCGCGCGCGCCACGATCTCGAGAAGGCGTTGCGGCTCGGCGCCCGCAACCCGCGCGTGATCCTCGTCGATGCCATGCGCGATTACGAGCTGCCGCCGTCAGCCGGTGGCGACAAGGAGCGCGCGTTGCCGAAGCTGCGCCGTGCAGTCACGGCCTTCGAGAGCGAGCGCGGCAGCGTCGAGCCGCTGCCGGGATGGGGAGCGGCCGATGCGTGGCTGCTGCTGGCGCAGGACCTGCTCGATCACGGCGATCCGGTGGCGGCACGCGATGCGCTCGAGCGTGCGCTGCTGATCGCGCCGCAGTTCGCGCAGGCGCGCCGGCTGATGGCGAAAATCACCTCCGGCTGAGCGGCGGACTGAGGGCGGCGCTCGTCGAGCTGACAGCTGACTCGCCCGCACCCACCGCGCATAACCGCGTAGCTGGTGATATCGTTGCGCGCCGACGTCCGGACGCGAGCCATGTCATCGGAGCCCGACAAGCGAGCACTGTTGGAACAGATGCGGATCGACCGCAGCGAATCGGCGCCGCGTGCGCCGCCAGTGCGGCGCACCTGGCTGATCGCGGGCGGGCTGGCGCTCGCCGTGCTGCTCGTGGCCGGTGCGTGGCGCGGACTTGCAGGCCGTGCGGCGGTCGCCGTGCACACCGCAGCGGCGCGCGCCATCGGTGGCAGCGCCGCCAACGCCTCGGTGCTCGATGCCACCGGCTACGTCACCGCGCGCCGCGAAGCCACGGTGTCCGCTCAGATCACCGGCACGGTCGCCGCGGTGCTCATCGAGGAGGGCGATCACGTCAAGCAGGGACAGGTGATCGGGCGCCTGGAGGATACTGCGCAGCGTGCAGCCCTCTCGCAGGCGCAGGCGCAGCTGCATTCGGCGCAGGCGCTGCTGCAGGAATTCCAGGCGCAGCTCGCCCAGAGCGAGCGTGACGTGAAACGCGCCGAGGATCTGGTCGAGCGCAACCTCGTCTCGCAACAAGCGGTCGAGCAGGCACGCACTCAAGTCGTGACGACCGCGGCGCAGGTGCAGGCGCAGCGCAAGCAAATCGACCTCGCGGAGGCCAACGTGCGCTCGGCGCAGGTGCAGCTCGATTACTGCACGGTGCGCGCGCCGTTCACCGGCGTGGTGATCGCGAAAGCCGCCCAGGTGGGCGAGATCATCTCGCCGCTATCGGCCGGCGGAGGCTTCACGCGCACCGGTATCGGCACGCTGGTCGATATGGACTCACTCGAGATCGAGGTCGACGTCAACGAGGCGTACATCAACCGCGTGCAGCCGGGTCAGCGGGTCGAGTCGATACTGAATGCGTACCCGGATTGGCGCATTCCTTCGTACGTGATCGCCATCATCCCAACCGCCGATCGCTCCAAGGCGACCGTCAAGGTACGCATCGGCCTCGATCTCAAGGACGAGCGCATCGTGCCGGACATGGGCGTACGCGTCTCGTTCCTCGAGGAGGCGCCGCCCAAAGGGGGCGAAGCGCCGCTGCGGCAGTCCCGGCCGGCCGTGCTGGTGCCGGGCAGCGCGTTGCGCAAGGACGGTAACCAGGACGTCGCGTTTGTAGTGCAGGATCGTCGCGCGCAGCGCCGGGCAGTGACTCTCGGCGCAACCAGCGGCGAGTCGCGCGAGGTGCTCGCCGGCGTCGGTCCGGGCGAGGCAGTGATCATCGATGCGCCCGACGGGCTCAGGGACGGGGCGGCTGTGACGGTGCAGCCGTGACCGAAGTGCGGGCGTGACGGCGCTGCGATTCTGATTGCCGCCGCCGGCAACCACCGCGACACTTGTTGGCTCAGAGCTGAAGGTAATGCTATGACCGATTCCATGGTCCAGGTTCGCAACGTCGTCAAGGTGTACGAGCGTGGCAAGCAGAAGGTCGAGGTCCTGCATGGACTGAACCTCGAGATCCCCACGGGCGATTTTGTCGCGCTCATGGGTCCGTCCGGCTCGGGCAAGACGACACTGCTCAATCTCATCGGCGGTCTCGACCAGCCGACCTCCGGCGAGATCGTGGTCGGCGGCGGCCGCATCGACCAGCTCAAGGGCGGCGAGCTCGCTCACTGGCGCGCGCGTCACATCGGTTTCGTGTTCCAGTTCTACAACCTCATGCCGGTGCTGACCGCCGAGGGCAACGTCGAGCTGCCGCTGCTACTCACCAGGTTGTCGGCGGCGCAGCGTCGCAAGAACGTCGCCGTCGCGCTTCAGGTTGTCGGACTGACCGACCGTGCCAACCACAAGCCGAAGGAGCTCTCGGGCGGTCAGGAGCAGCGCGTCGCCATCGCGCGCGCCCTGGTGTCGGACCCACCGCTGTTGGTATGCGACGAGCCCACCGGCGACCTGGATCGCAAGACGGCTGAGGAGATCCTCGGTCTGCTGCAGGTGCTCAACCGCGAGCACGGCAAGACCATCGTCATGGTCACTCACGATCCCAAAGCCGCCGAGTTCGCGCGGCGAACGTTACATCTCGAAAAAGGGCAGCTGCTCGAGCAAACGGCGCAGCAGGCGGCCTGACGGGCGTCCGGATCGCCGGGCCGGCACGAGGATTCACCATGACCAAGACGAGCTTCGTGGTCGCCAACCTGTTCCGCAAGCGCACGCGCACCATCCTCACCCTGCTGTCGGTGATCATGGCATTCCTGCTGTTCGGCCTGCTGCAGTCGGTGAACACCGTGTTCAATGCAGGCGCGGACTTCGTCGGTGCCACGAGGCTCATGGTGCAGGCGCGGGTCTCGTTCACTTCGCCGCTGCCGATCAGCATGGTGCCGAAGCTCGAGTCAATGCCCGGGGTGACGCGCGTCGCGTACCAGCAATGGTTCGGTGGCGTCTGGCAGGAGAACACGCCGTTGATCATGTTCTCGACGGATCCAGGGCGTTATCACGACGTCTACCCGGAGTACGTGATGGCGGACGCGCAGTGGCAGACTTTCGCCCGCACCCGCACCGGCATGATCGCCGGCAAGCAGCTCGCCGAGCAGTACGGCTGGAAGATCGGGCAGAAGATCCCGATCGCCTCCAACATCTATCCGCAGAAGAACGGCAGCAAGGCCTGGGCCTTCGATCTGGTCGGCATCTTCGACGGCAAGGACGAGGATTGGAAGAAACGCACCAACCTCGCGTACATCCAACAGGACTACTTCGACGAGGCCAACCAATTCGGCGTCAAGGGGCGCGCCAACTTCTTCGTCCTGAAGCTCGCCGACGGCGCGAATGCAGAGGCGATCAGCCACAGCATCGATGCCATGTTCGAAAACTCCCCCGACGAGACCAAAACCCAGACGGAGAAGGACTTCAACATCAGCTTCGTCAAGCAGGTCGGCGACATCGGCCTGATCGTGCGCTGGATCCTGTTCGCGGTGTTTTTCACGCTGCTGCTGGTGGTGGGTAACACCATGGCGCAGAGCGTGCGCGAGCGGATTCCCGAGCTCGCCGTGCTCAAGACGCTCGGCTTCACGGACGGCAGCGTGCTCGGCTTCGTGCTCGCCGAAGCATTTGCGCTCTGTCTGTTCGGCGGGCTCATCGGCCTGGTGCTGGCTTCGATCAGCAGCGCACTGGTCTCGAAGGGCACCGGCGGGCAGTTTCAGCTGACGCTCGACGGCTCGGTGTGGCTGATCGGCATCGTCGCGATCGTGCTCATGAGCCTGGCGGTCGGGCTGCTGCCGGCGCTGCGGGCCCGGCGGCTGCGCATCGTCGACGCCCTGGCCGGGCGCTAGCCGCGGAGTGCAGGCGGACACGCCTTGCAGGAGGTCGTTGCATGTTGAGACAGGCGCTTGCCATCACCGGTATCGGCATCCGCAGCATCCCCGAGCGCTGGGCGCCGTCGCTGGTGATCGTCATCGGCCTCGCCGGTGTGGTCGCGGTGTTCACGGCGCTGCTCGCCATGGCCGCGGGCTTTGAGAGCACTCTCAGGGCCACGGGTCGGAGCGATGCGGCGCTGATTCTGCGCGGCGGGTCGGATGCGGAGCTCAACTCGGCGTTCGATCGCGAGTCGACCGACCTCATCAGGGAGGAGCCTGGGATTCTCAAGGGTTCGGACGGCAAGCCGCTGGCGTCGGCCGAGCTGATGGTGATTGCCGAGCTGGTGCGCAAGGACGACGTCAAGAACGGCGCCAACATCACGGTGCGCGGCGTCGAGCCGCCCGCCTTCGCGCTGCGGCCGCATCTCAAGATGGTCGCCGGCCGCAACTTCACGCCGGGCCTGAGGGAGATGATCGTCGGCCGCGGCGTGCTGCAGCAGTTCCAGGGCGCGAACCTCGGCCAGGTGGTGCGCATGCGCGGCTCCGAGTGGACCGTGGTCGGGGCCTTCGAGTCGCACGATGCGCACGACAGCGAGCTGTGGTGCGATGTCGAGGTGGCGCGCACGACCTTCGGTCGGCGCGGCTCGAGCTCGGTACTGGCCGCCCTCGACGGTCCCGAGGGTTTCGCCCGCCTCAAGAGTGCCGTTGCCGCCGATCCGCGCCTGACCATGGACGTCATGCGCGAGCAGGACTACTTCAGTGGCCAGACCAAGCAGTTCCGCAAGACGATCGGCTTCCTCGCCGGGGTGGTCACCATCATCATGGCGCTCGGCGCGGTGTTCGCGGCGCTCAACAGCATGTACGCGGCAGTCGCGGCGCGCGGCAAGGAGATCGCGACCCTGCGGGCCATCGGCTTCGGCGGCCTGCCGGTGGTGGTGTCCGTGATGATCGAGGCGCTGCTGCTGGCGCTCGCCGGGGGACTGCTCGGCGCGTTGATCGCCTATGCGCTGTTCAACAACTTCGCGGTCTCGACCCTGGGTCAGAACTTCACCCAGGTGGTGTTCGATTTCAAAGTGACCCCGGAGCTCGTGATCCGGGGGCTCGTGATCGCCGTCGTCATCGGCATGGTGGGCGGGCTGCTGCCGGCGCTGCGCGCCGCGCGCCTGCCGATTACCGTGAGCCTGCGGGAGCAGTAAGAGCGCGCCGCAGGAGTGCGCGGACGGCCGGCCCGCGGCCCCGGGCGTTCACAGCCGCGCAAGTGCGGCGCACAGCGCGCGCACGTCCTCCTCGGGATGATCCCAGGACGCGACGAAGCGCGCCTCGCCCGCGCTCTCGGCGCCCCAGTCGTAGAACCCGAAGCCGGCGTCGCGCAGCGCCTGGCGACGCTCGATCCCGAGGCGCACGAACACCTCGTTGGCTTCGACCGGATGCATGAGCGCGGCCCCGGCGGCTCGCCCGATGCTCTGCGCCAGGCGGTTGGTGCGCTCGGCGTTGCGTCGCCAGACACCGGTCTCGATGTAGGCCAGCAACTGCGCCGCGACGTAGCGCGACTTGGAGAGCAGGTGGCCGGCGCGCTTGCGCCGCAGCTCGAAGTCCCGCACCAGCGCGTGATCGAAGAACACCACGGCCTCGGCGGCCAGGGCGCCGTTCTTGGTCGCGCCGAAAGACAGCACGTCGACCCCCGCGCGCCAGGTGATGTCGGCCGGCGGGCAGGCGAGAAAGGCGAGCGCGTTGGCGAAGCGCGCGCCGTCGACGTGCACCTTGAGTCCGCGCGCATGCGCAGCCGCGGCGAGTTGGTTGATGTCCGCCGGGCGATACACCGTGCCGAGCTCGGTCGCCTGCGTGAGTGAGAGCGCCGCCGGCTGCAGCGTGTGCACGTCGATGCGGTGCGCGCTGAGTGCGGCGGTGAGGGTCGCCGAGCTGAGGCGGCCATGCTCGCCCGGCAGGAGCATCAGCTGCGCGCCGCCGCTGAAGAAGCCCGGCGCGCCGCATTCGTCGACGGCGATGTGCGACTCTTCGTGCGCAAAGATCGCGCCGTACGGCGGGCTGAGAGTGGCCAGGCTGAGCGCGTTGGCGGCCGTCCCGGTGGCGACGGCGAAGGCGCGCACCTCGGTGGCGAAGAACTCGCTCAGGGTCGCATCGAGACGCCCGGTCCACTCATCGTCGCCGTAGGCGATGGCGAGCCCGCGGTTGGCCTGCGCGATCGCGCTCAGGATCTCGGGGCAGGCGGTGCCGGTGTTGTCACTGAAAAATCGCAAGTCGTCGGCCGCCATGGTTGCAGTCCAATCAGTCGAGCCGCCAGCGGAACGACCAGGCGCCGAAGGCGAGGAACACCAGCGTCGCGACGGCGAGAAACAGCAGATGCGGCGCGATGGCCGCGAGGCCGGCGCCGTCCAGCATCACCGCGCGTGCCGCATCCAGCATGTGGGTGAGCGGAAAGGCGTGCGCCACCCATTGCACCCAGCGCGGCGAGCCCTCGAGCGAGAACCAGATTCCCGACAACAGCATCATCGGCCAGGTGAGCAGGTTGAGCATCCCGCCGACGAGCTCCTCGCTCGAGAAGCGCGCGGCGATGGTGAGCGCCAGCGCGATCATCGACAGTGCGCCGATCACCGCCAGCAGCACGAGCAGCGGCAGGCTCCCGGCGCTGTGAAAGCCGATGATGGCGGCGATGCCCACGTACAGGATGGCGGTGACGAACAGGATCAACCCCAGACGCGACAGGACCTGGGCGCTCAGAAACTCGAACGCGCTGAGCGGCGTGGCGTGCAGACGCTTCAGGAAGCCGCTCTTGCGATAACGCAACACGACATAGCCGACGCCGAACAGGCAGCTGAACATCATATTCATGCCGAGAATACCGGGGAACAGCCAGTCGACGTAGCGCCGCGCGGCGCCGGTGACCGGCTGCCGGCGTGCGTCCGCCTCATCGGCGAGCAGCAGCCGCTCGGCAATATAGCCGCGCGGCGAGTCGGTATTCACCCAGTAGAGCGGTGGCGTGCGCGGCTCGAACAGCAGGTCGATCTGCTGGTGCGTCAGCTTGTCGAGCGCCGCCGCTCGCTCCGGCATTGCAATGAACTCCACGTAGCGCTCGCGCAGAAACGGCCGCGATGCGCGTTCGACCTGCCCCGCGAGCACGCCTACCTTGAACAGCGGCCGCTCCGGACCACCGAATACGAAGCTCATGCCGAGCACCAGCATCACCGGCAGCAGCAACGTGAACAGCAACGTGCCACGGTCGCGCAGGAACTCGAGATTGCGCGCGTGCAGCACTGCCAGCAGGCGGCGCATCACGGCCGCAGCTCCGTGCCGGTGAGCTGCAGAAACAGGTCCTCGAGGTTCGCCGGCCGGATGCGCAGCTGCGTGAGCGGCACCTGCGCCGCCAGCAGCGTGCGCAGCGTCCCCTCGAGATCGTCGGTGGTGATCTCGATGCGGTCGCGCGCGTCGAGGATGCGCAGCGGCAGCGTGCGCGCCGCCGGCGGGAAATCCTGCCGCGGCAGCTCGAGCAGCACCTCGGCGAAGTGCTCGTGCAGCAAGCGTCGCGGCGGCCCCTGGGCGACGATGCGGCCGCGATCGAGAATCACGATCTCATCGCACAGCAGCTCCGCCTCCTCCATGTAATGCGTCGTGAGGATGATGGTCTTGCGCTGCGCCTTGATGGACTCGACCAGCTGCCAGAAATTGCGGCGTGCCTGTGGATCGAGTCCGGTCGTCGGCTCATCGAGGAACAACACCTTCGGGTCGTTGACCAGCGCGATGGCGAGCAGCAGTCGCTGCTGTTGCCCCCCCGAGAGCTTGCGATTGTCGCGCTCGGCGAGCTTCTCGAGCGAGCACAGCCGGATCACCTCGTCGACGTCCAGCCCGCGGGAATACAGGCCACGAAACAGCGCGATCGACTGCCGCACGGTGAGGAAGTCCTGCAGCGCAGTCTTCTGAAACAGAATGCCGGCGTCCTCGCGGAAGCGCGCGCCGAGTGGCTCGCCGCAGTAGCGCACCTCGCCGGAGGTGGGTGGCAGGATTCCCTCCATGATCTCGACGGTGGTCGTCTTGCCGGCGCCATTCGGGCCGAGCAGCCCGAAGCAGGCGCCTTGCGGCACGCTGAAGGACACTCCGTCGACCGCGGTGGTAGCGGGATACTGCTTCACCAGACGGTGAACTTCGATGACGGGGATGGTCACAGTGCGGTCGGCCGCTTCGTCTCCGGCGCCAGCACCGGCCCGGGCGGCAGTGTACCATCAGCCGCATGACTACTCGGAAGTACGAGAAGTCCGAGCGCGTCGAGCTCGCCGACGAGGCGGTGCACTGGGACCTGGGCAGCTCGTTGTCCTACGGCGAGTACCTGCACCTCGACAAACTGCTGGCCGCGCAGCAGCCGCTGTCCCGCGAGCACAACGAGATGCTGTTCATCGTCGTGCATCAGGTGTCGGAGCTGTGGATGCGGCTGATGCTGCACGAGCTCAACGCGGCGCTCGAATGCGTGCGGCGCGACGATCTCGACCCGGCGCTCAAGATGCTGGCGCGCATCTCGCGCACCCAGACCCAGCTGATCTCGGTGTGGGACGTGCTGTCGACCCTGACTCCTTATGAATACACTGCGTTTCGCAACGCGCTCGGCCGCTCATCCGGCTTCCAGTCGCTGCAGTACCGACTGCTGGAGTTCGGATTCGGCAACAAGAACGCCGAGATGCTCACCGTGCACAAGCGCGACCCGCAGGCGTACGAGACCCTGGGGCGAGCACTCGCCGCGCCGTCGCTGTACGACGAGGTGCTGCGGTTGTTGAGCCGCCGCGGCTACGGCATCCCCGAGGCGTACCTGACGCGCGACTTCGGCGAGCCGTATCGCGCGAGCAAGCAGGTTGCCGGCGCCTGGCTGAGCGTGTACCACAACGCCGATCAGGGCTGGGATCTGTACGAGCTCGCTGAGCGGCTGGTCGACCTGGACCACAACTTCCAGCTGTGGCGCTGTCATCACCTGAAGACGGTCGAGCGCATCATCGGCTACAAGCCCGGCACCGGCGGCACCGGTGGCGTCTCCTATCTCGCCAAGGCGCTCGAGCTCAAGTTCTTTCCGGAGCTGTGGCAGATCCGGACGTCGATGTGACCGCGGCGCGATTGCGGTGCGCCCGCGCCCGCGCCCGCAGCAGTCGGTAGAGGAGCAGCAGCGCGAGCACGCCGGCGTAGATCAGCGGCTCACGGACGTCGCGCTTGACCTGCCAGTAGAAGTGCCACACCGCGAGCACTGCGATCACGTACACCAGCCGGTGCAAGCTCTGCCAGCGCCGGCCGAGGCGGCGCATCATGGCGTTGGTCGAGGTGAGCGCCAGCGGCAGCAGCAGCAGCAGAGCCGTGAAGCCGACCGTGATGTACGGCCGCTTCACGATGTCGGCACCCAGCACACGGAAATTGAGCTCCAGGTCGAGTACCAGGTAGATGGTGAAGTGCAGCACGGCGTAGAAGAACGCGAACAGCCCGAGCATGCGGCGCAGCCGCAGCAGCTGCGGCAGACCGGCGAGCTCGCGCAGCGGGCTCACTGCGAGCGTGAGTAACAGCAGGTTGAGCGCGGTCTTGCCGCACTCGTGCTCGAGCTCCTTGACCGGGTCGACGCCGAGGCTGAGCCCGAACCAGCCGAGCGCGCCGCACGTGAACCAGGCGAGCGGCACCAGGCTCGCAACGAACACGAGCGGCTTGTAGATGAGCCGGTAGCGCTGCGTGACGTTCACGTCACGTCATCAGAAGTTGCGCCGCAGATCCATGCCCTGATAGAGGCTCGCCACCTGCTCGGCGTACCCGTTGAACATCAGGGTCGGACGCCGCGCGGCGAAGAACGGCGCGCCGATACGCCGCTCGCTCGCCTGACTCCAACGCGGATGATCGACCTGCGGGTTGACGTTGGCGTAGAAGCCGTACTCGTTGGGGGCAGCGATGTTCCAGGTGTTGCGCGGTTGATACGTGCTGAAGCCGATTTTGACGATCGACTTGACGCTCTTGAAGCCGTACTTCCAGGGCACGATCAGCCGCAGCGGTGCCCCGTCCTGATTCGGCAGCACCCGACCGTACAGCCCGACGACCAGCAGCGTGAGCGGATGCATCGCCTCGTCCATCCGCAGCCCCTCGACGTACGGCCAGTTGAGTATCGGGCTGCGTTGCCCGGGCATCTGGTGCGGATCGTAGAGCGTCGTGAATTCGACGTACTTAGCGCGCGCAGTGGGCTTGAATCGCGCCAGCAGGTCGCTCAACGGAAATCCCACCCAGGGCACGACCAGCGACCACGCCTCCACGCAGCGGAAGCGATAAATGCGCTCCTCGAGCGGCTGGTTCTTGAGCAGATCGTCGAGATCGAACGTGCCGCGCACCTCAGCCTCGCCTTGCACGGTGACGGTCCAGGGCCGGGTTTTCAGCGTGTGGGCGTTCTCACTCGGGGACTCCTTGTCGGTGCCGAACTCGTAGAAGTTGTTGTAGCCGGCGATCTCCTCGAACTTGTTCGGCTGCTCGCTCACCGAATAGCGCGCGTTGCGGGTGTAGTTGAGCGTGGCGCCCGGCGCGCCCGCAGGCTCGGCACGCAACAGTGAGCTCGCGCCGGCCGCGAGCGCTCCAGCGAGCAGCGTGCGGCGGTTGAAATACACCTCCGGCGGGGTGATCTCCGAAGGTGCGATGCGTGGCACTCTCACCGACATTTGTCAGCCTCCTTCTACAATAGACCGGGCGAGGTCCCAAAAGGTCACGCGGCGCGGCGCCCGTCCCGGCGGTCCTCGCACGCTCACCGCCAGGTGACCTGCGCAAGACCCAGGCGCGCTGCGGCCTGCCTGGCGCGCGCGCTGCCGTTGACGAGCGTACCGCGATCCGCCAGCGCGAGGTGTGCGAGGTCGCTCATCGCGTTGGCGTAGGCCACGATCGGCAGCTGGGGATAGCGCAGGCGCAACGCCTGGACGCAGCGCACCTTTTCCGCCCCGCGCCGGTTGGGCGTCGCGAGGGCGCCCGTCAGGCGATCCGCATGCCATTCCAGACCCGTGCACAGCGTTTCGGCAAATCCGAGTACCTGGGCGACGGTCGGGACGTAGAGATCCGGACTGGCGCTCAGCAGCACGGTGTGATCCCCGGCATCCACGTGCGCTGCCAGGACGGCGAGCGCGTCTGCGTTCAGTCCGTCGCGGATCAGGCGCGGTACGAAGCTTGCCGTCCAGGCGGCGAGCTCGGCGCGAGTGCGGCCACCGAGGATCATGCGGATCAAGGCGGACTTGAGCGCTCCCGAATCGATGCCGGTGATCGAGCCGCGCACCAGCTGTGGGAATACCACGGGCAGGCGCAGCACTCGTGCGGGGTGGTGGCTCAAGTAGCCGGTGAGGTAGCTGAGCAGACTGTCACCGCGCGTGATGGTACCGTCGAAATCGAACAGCGCGAGCCTGCGCGTCGACACGGCCGCGCCCCTCGCGGGGGGTACCGGCGCGCCCGGCGTGCCCGTCAGGCCGTACCGCCTGCAGCGGCGAGCTGCCGCAGCACGTACGGCAGGATCCCGCCGTGACGGTAGTACTCGCGCTCCTTGGGCGTATCGATGCGCAGGCGGGCCTTGAAGGTGACCACCGGACCCGAGGCCGGCGTCGCGGTGACCGTGACTTCGCTCGACTCGCGGCTCAGGCCGCTGATGTCGAACAGCTCGCGGCCCGTGAGCCCGAACGAGGCAACGTTCTGCCCCGGCAGGAACTGCAGCGGCGCGACACCCATGCCGATCAGGTTGGAGCGGTGAATGCGCTCGAAGCTCTCTGCGATCACCGCCTTGACGCCGAGCAGCATCGTGCCCTTGGCCGCCCAGTCGCGCGAGGAGCCGGTGCCGTACTCGCGCCCGGCGAGCACTACGAGCGGCGTGCCCTCCTTCTGGTAGCGCATGGCGACGTCATAGATCGAGCCCTGCTCGCCATCGGGGAGGTGTACCGTCACTCCGCCCTCGACGCCCGGCACCAGGAAGTTGCGCAGCCTGATGTTGGCGAACGTGCCGCGCATCATGACCTCGTGATTGCCGCGGCGGGCGCCGTAGGAGTTGAAGTCCTTGAGGTCGACTCCCTGCTCGATCAGGTAGCGCGCCGCAGGGCTGTTGCGCGAGATGTTGCCGGCCGGGGAGATATGGTCGGTGGTGACCGAGTCGCCGAGCACCGCGAGCGCCCGCGCACCGCGCACGTCCGCGAGCGGCGCCGGCGTCATGGTCGTGCCCTCGAAATAGGGCGGCTTCTTGACGTAGGTGGAGCGCGGATCCCAGCTGTAGCGCTGGCTCGCGGCGACGCTGATCTGCGCCCAGTTCTCGTCACCCTTGAACACGCCGGCATATTGATCACGAAACATCTGTGAGTCGATCGAGCGTCGCTGCAGCTCCTGCACCTCCGCATCGCTCGGCCAGATGTCGGCGAGATGCACCGGCTTGCCTTCGCGGTCCGTGCCGAGGGGCTCGGTGGTGAGGTCGATGTCGAGCGTCCCCGCCAGCGCATACGCCACCACCAGTGGCGGCGAGGCGAGGAAGTTCATGCGCACCTCGGGGTGCACGCGCCCCTCGAAGTTGCGGTTGCCGGACAGCACCGCGCAGACCGTCAGGTCGCCCTCCTTGACGGCTGCGGAGATCGGCGGCTTCAACGGACCCGAATTGCCGATGCAGTTGTGCACACAGACCGTGCCGGCGACGAAGGCGTGCAGATCGCTGACCGCGAGATCGAACACGCGGCGGTAGCCGGCAGGGCGTCGATCCACGACCGTGAGCGCAAACGTCGGCAACGCGAGGGAATCCTTCTCGAGGCAGTAGCGCTTCGAGCCGTCGGCGCTGCCGCGCGCCTCGAGCCGTGCAAACCAGTCGCGTGCCCCAATCTGCGCAAACAGCTCGAGCGGAGAGGGAAATTCAGCGCTCGCGCGATGGAAAGGCCTGAAGCGCCGCGCCGCGGCATCGGGCAGGCGGTCGAAGCGGTCGTGACCCTCGAGCAACGAATAGTGCGGGTAGAGCGCGGTCTCGCGCGACATGAGCTCCGCGGCCGCCATGCGTCGAAGCTGCTGAAAACTGAAGCTGTAGTTCTGATGGAGCGCCTCGAGCCGATCAGCCATCCACAGGCGCTGGCGGTTGAGTGTGTCGATCGTGCGCCAATACACGGCCGCGGCGCTCGCGCGCAGGGACTTGTCCACGCAGTAGCGAAATCCCACACGCTCGACGAACGACAGACCCTCGGGGAGCGTCAGGCGCACCTCAATGCGTGCTTCGCCGTCGCGGCCACCGGGGTAGCTCGATGCCGAGCGCCGGGTCGGGAAGGCGTAGATCTGAGCTCCGCGTGCCTTGACGCCGCAGCGTACCAGCAGGCGAATGATCTGCCGCATGGTTTCCTTGAGGGGTTCGACATGCTCAGGCTTGGCGCTTTGGGAATAGGCGGGTGGCTGGATGACAGCACTCGCTTCCCTTGCACCCTGACGATGGAGCACCGGCGCGTGCCCGTCCGCCCCGAAAAGGCCCGCAAGGAACTCGCGCACCACCGCCAGAGGACACGCGGGTTCGAGGACGAACTGCGGCAGTCCCGGTGGCTGGTGAATCCGCCGTCCCACGCGCACGCCTGAAAGCGATGCGATCGCAGCGGTCAGCGTGCGCGGCAGGACGATTGCCCACTTGCGCGGATCGTAGCGGCTCGCTTTCGGACGCCTGCCTGTGAGCAGCTCGATATCTTCCAGCACGGCCTGGCGATCGAGTGCCTGGCCGACGTTCATGCGTCCCTGGCCCGCGAGGCTGATCGAGCCGTCGCTGATCAGGTGACCCACCAGGCGCGCGAACGCGAGGATGCGCTCGCGCTCCCGGGCGGTGCCGAAGCCGAACCTCATCTCACCCGCGTGCAGCTCGTAGCCGGCCTCGTCGCCGCCCGGCTCATCGAGCGGTGCCTCGAGACCCATCACGACGCGGTCGCGACCCACGCGCAGCTCGCCGGCGGGCACCCAGCGGCCGTCCGCGCACAGGAGCTTGTGGTCCGGAGTGCACAGCAACCGCCTGCCATCCTGCAGTACCAGCGAAACGCACTCGCGCTCGCCCTGCACCATCATCCGGCTCTGCTCGGCCCTGGCGAGTCGGCCTTCCGCCGTCGGGCCAAACAGCCGCACCCCGCCCGCAATCGGGAGCTGTTCGATTCGACGACTCGTGCCGTCCGCGAGCAGTACCGGAGTGCCGGCAGCGATGCAGGTTGTACATCCGTAGCCGACGAGATCGAAACCAACATCCGCGAGATCATCCAGCACGCCCGCCTTCGCGAAGTAGTCGGTCACGACGCGTGAGCCGGGCGCGAGACTCGACTTCACCCACGGTTTCGCTCGCAGGCCGCGCGCGCGTGCCTTGCGGGCGAGCAGCCCGGCGCCGAGCATCACGGAAGGGTTGGACGTGTTGGTGCAGCTGGTGATCGCGGCGATCAGCACTGCGCCGTCCTTGAGCTCGAAGCTCTGTCCGTCGAGTGCGACCGGTGCCACGCCGGTGGCCGGCCCATGACGGGCGCTGCGCTCGGCCGCGACCTGCTTGGCGCTCGCCGTGTACACCTGCCGGGCGTTTTTGAGTGGTACGCGGTCCTGCGGCCGGCGCGGGCCGGCGAGGCTCGGCTCGACCTTTGCCAGGTCGAGCTCGAGCTCATCGGTGTAGCGGGCGGGTCGCGCGCCCTCGTTGCGCCACATGCCTTGCGCGCGGGCATAGGTGTTGACCAGCTCGAGTCGTTCGCGCGAACGCCCCGAGAGCTCGAGATAGCGCATCGTCTCGGTGTCGATCGGGAAGATGCCGCAGGTACTGCCGTACTCGGGTGCCATGTTGGCGATCGTGGCGCGGTCGGCGAGCGGCAGATTCGCAAGCCCATCGCCGAAGAACTCGACGAATTTGTCCACCACGCCCTTCTTGCGCAGCATCTCCGTGACCGTGAGAACCAGATCGGTGGCGGTCGCGCCGGGCTGCAGGCGTCCTTCGAGACGAAAGCCGACGACCTGCGGGATCAGCATGGTCACGGGCTGACCGAGCATGGCGGCCTCGGCCTCGATGCCGCCGACGCCCCAGCCGAGGACACCCAAGCCGTTGATCATGGTGGTGTGCGAGTCAGTCCCGACCAGCGTGTCGGGATAGGCGCGGCGCGTGCCGTTCGCTTCGGTGTCGAAGATCACGCGCGCGAGGTACTCGAGGTTGACCTGATGCACGATGCCGGTATTGGGCGGCACGACCGAGAAGTTGCGGAACGCCGTCTGACCCCAGCGCAGGAAGGCATACCGCTCGCGATTGCGCGCGAACTCGATCGCGGTGTTGGCGGCGAGTGCGCGCGGTGAGCCGTATTCGTCGACCTGCACGGAATGGTCGATCACGAGCTCGGCCGGATTGAGAGGATTGACGCGCTCGGCATCGCCGCCGAGGCGCACGATCGCATCGCGCATCGCAGCGAGATCCACGACGCACGGCACGCCGGTGAAGTCCTGCAGGATCACGCGCGCAGGCGTGAACGCGATCTCGTGGGACGGAGTAGCGGCCGGATCCCACTCGAGCAGTGCCTCGATGTCGGCACGCGTGACGTTGACGCCATCCTCGCAGCGCAGCAGGTTCTCGAGCAGGACCTTGAGCGCATAGGGCAGACGCACGAGCTTGTCCTGCGGCAGCGCGGCGAGGCTGAAGATCTCGTAGGTACGATCGCCGGCGCTGAGAGTCGAGCGCGCCCGGAAGCTGTTGGTCATGGGTGTCTCCGTCCGTGAGCGCGTGAATTATACGAGGGCAGGCCGGGTACCGCCGACGCGCGGCCCTTCAGGCCGCGGCGCGCTCGCGCACCAGCGGCGTGACGGACGCGATCACTCCCCCGCCGAGGCAACGCTCGCCCTCGTAGGCGACCGCGTACTGCCCGGGCGTCACCGCGCGCTGGGCTTGCGCGAACTCGATGTGCGCCGAGCCGTCGACACGCGGCTCGAGCACGGCCGCCTGGTCGCTCTGGCGGTAACGCACCTTCACCGTGCAGCGAAACGACGTGCGGCGCGGGGCGCTGAGCCAGTGCCAGGCGTCGGTAGCGAGCGCCGAGCTCGCGAGCAGCGGGTGGTCGTGGCCCTGCACCACGACCAGGGTGTTGCGCGCGGCGTCCTTGGCGGCGACATACCAGGGCTGCTCCGTCCGGCCGCGGCAGCCGCCGATCCCGAGTCCCGAGCGCTGACCAAGCGTGTAGAAGGCGAGCCCGAAGTGCGTGCCGAGCCGCTCTCCCAGCGGCGATTCGATCGGCCCGGGGGAGGGGTCCAGAAAGCGGGCCAGGAATTGGCGAAATGGCCGCTCGCCAATGAAGCAGATGCCGGTGCTGTCGGGTTTGTCGAAGACCGGGAGCCCCGCCCGGCGCGCGCGCTCGCGTACCTCGCTCTTGGCGAAGTCGCCGAGCGGCATCAAGGTGCGCGCGAGCGCGGCGCTCGGCACTGCGTGCAGGAAGTAGCTCTGGTCCTTACCGCTATCGCGCGCCTTGCAGAGCGCGATGCCGTCGCTGGCGGGCATCAGGCGTGCGTAGTGGCCGGTGGCGAAGTGCGATGCGCCCAGGCGTCGCGCCCACTCGAGCGCCGGGCCGAACTTGATCTCGCGGTTGCACAGCACGTCGGGATTGGGCGTGCGGCCGGCGCGATGCTCGCTCAGGAAATGCGCGAAGATACGCTCGCGGTACAGCGCCGCGAAACTCGCACGGTGCAGCGGAATGCCGAGCTCGGCGGCGACCGCGCGGGCGTCCTGGAAGTCCTGGGCGGCGCTGCAGTAGCCATCATCGTCCTCTTCCCAGTTGCTCATGAAGAATCCCTGGACGTCCCAGCCGGATTCCTTGAGCAGCAGCGCCGTCACTGCGGAGTCGACGCCCCCCGAAAGGGCGACCATGACGCGGGTGCCGGCAGCGGGCGGCGGTGTGAGCGCGGGCATCCCCGGATTCTAACGCAGCCGAGCAGCGCGACGCGTTCGTGCGGCGGGCACGACGCGGTCCGCCGGCGCGCGGCGTGCGCAGGGCGGGCGCGCGGATCGCTCAGAGCGCGATGGCGGTGACAGCGGGTCCGGCTGCGGCCGCAACGCTCGCCGTGAGGGAGGCTGCGCCCCGCAGATCGAGCTCTGCGACGCCATCGAGCGCGTGGCAGCGCCCGCCCAGGTAGTCCTGCACGCAGCGCAGAACCAGCGGGCTGCGCAGCTGCTCAGTGCGCTCCTCGAGCTGCGCCTGCGTCAGCCAGTGCGTGCGCACGATGCCGTGGTCGAGGCGCTGCGTGGCATCGTGGCCGCTGACGGAGCCGGAGAATGCGAAGCGCAGGATCGATCGGCCACTGTGGGGGTTGCGCCACAGGTACACGCCGACCAGTGCCTGCGGGCGAAAGCGCCACGCGGTCTCCTCGAGGGCCTCGCGCACCACTGCGGCAAGCAACGTCTCGCCGCGCTCGACATGCCCGGCCGGCTGGTTGAGGACCCGGCGACGGTTGATGCGCTCTTCGACCAGCAGAAAGCGCCCGGCCGTCTCCACGACGGCCGCGACGGTGACGTCAGGCGTGCCGGCCATGACGCGATGATAACCGCTGACGAGAGAAGGGTGAGGCGCGGGGAATCGGCCGCGGCTTCAGCCGCGGCGGGAAGCCCGCAGACCGTGCTCGGCGGCGCTCGCGTTCCAGATCTGGTCGAATTCCTGCAGGTAGAGCCGCGCCGCGGGCGGGTTGTTGATGTCGGCAACGCCGTCCCAGGTGTCGGCGCGCATGCGATAGACGATCGCCCGATCGTCGGCGATCAGGTAGGCGGAGGCGCGCTGCGGCGCCTGCGCGGCCACGTAACGAATGTCGATGCAGCTCGACAGCCGCCGTCCCATGGCGACGAAACGGTTGCTGTCGCGCATGACGCGCGCCGGCTCGGCCAGCAGCACCCGCACCTTGGAGAAGCTGCGGGTCAGCACGAAGTGCTTGATCACCTCGAGGAAAGCGCTCTGGTCGTAGAGGTCGGGCTCGAGGTCCGGGGTGTAAATGGAGATCAGGCGCTGTGCGGTGGCGGCGATCTCGTTGACGGCCGCGCGTACCTCAGCGAGCGAGGTAAGCACGGTGAGCGTTTCGGTGCCCTGACGCGCAGCACCGGCGGTAGCGGTGCTGTTATTCGACGACTCGGGCGAGTAGCGCGCGTTAGCGAGCTGCGCCCAGGCACTATTGAGATCAAGTTCCCCGCTGATGGCCACTCGTGGCATCCCGCATCGCCTCCTCGGGAGGCTGGCGTCACAGGATCTTAGTGACGTGGGTAGCAATTTCCTTGCCGAACCGGTCACGGTTTGGCTGCCACGCGGGCCCAGAGTAAGTCAAAAGGAGGGCTGGTTCGCAGTTTCAGTGGGGTCGGCTGTGCCGGGCGCCCAGACCTCAAGCCGGCCGTAGCGGCGGCGCGACGGCGCCCGGGACCCTCAGATCTCCCGGGCCAGCTGCGCCGCCAGGCCGGTGTAGTCGCGTGGCTGCAGCCCTTTCAGTCGTGCCTTGTCGGTCGGCGCGAGCGGCAGGCTGTCGATGAAGGCGTGGAGCGTTGCGGCATCGACGGCGCGGCCGCGTGTCAGCTCCTTCAGCCGCTCGTAGCCTCCGGGCACGCCGGCGGCGCGCAACGCCGTTTGCACCGCCTCCCCGAGCACCTCCCAGGAGAGTGCCAGATCGGCCTCCATGCGCGCGGGGTCAGCTTCTACCCGGGCGAGCCCGCGGCCGAGCGCGCTCCAGGCAACCTGCGTGTGACCGAGCGCCACGCCGAGATTGCGCAGCACGGTCGAGTCGGTGAGATCGCGCTGCCACCTCGACAGCGGCAGCTTGTCCGAGAAATGGCGCAGCAGCGCATTGGCCACGCCACAGTTTCCCTCGGCGTTCTCGAAGTCGATGGGATTCACCTTGTGCGGCATGGTCGAGGAGCCGACCTCGCCGGGCTCGGCGCGCTGACGCAGGTAGCCGAGCGACACGTAACCCCACAGGTCGCGGCACAGATCGATGCAGATCACGTTCGCCGCGGCGACCGCATCGCAATACTCTCCGATCCAGTCGTGCGGCTCGATCTGGGTCGTCCACGGGTTGTACTCGAGTGCCTGCGAGACGACAAAGTCGCGTGCGACGCTCGGCCACTCGAGCGCAGGCAGGGCGATGACCTGGGCGTTGAAGTTGCCGACCGCGCCGTTCCACTTGGCGAGGATGCTCACTGCCAGCCAGCGGCGCCGGGCCCGATTCAGGCGCGCGGCGAAATTCGCCAGCTCCTTGCCGAAAGTGGTCGGGCTCGCCAGCTGCCCGTGAGTGCGGGCCGGCATGGGAGTCCCGGCGTAGCGGTGCGCGAGCTCGGTCAGCTCGCGGATGCGTGTGTCGAGGAGTCCGAGCAGCTGCTCGCGCGCCGCTCGCAGGAGCCGCGCGTAGGCGAGGTTGTTGATGTCCTCGGAAGTGCAGCCGAAGTGCACCAGCTCGAGCGTCGCGGCGCCGGCTCCCGCAGCCGCGAGCTGCTCGCGGACATAATGCTCGACTGCCTTGACGTCATGATTGATGCGCGCCTCGATGCCCTTGACGGTCGCGGCGGCGAGTTCCGGCGGCGCGTGCGCCAACTGCTGCGCACGCGTACGTACCGCAGCGCTCAGCTGCGCGCCGGCGAGCTGGGGCGCTGCCGCCGTCAGATCCAGCAGCCATTGCGCCTCGATGGCGATGCGCTCGCGGATCAGCGCGGCCTCACTCAGCAGCCGGCGCAGCGGCGCGCTGGCGGCGCGGTAGCGTCCGTCGAGCGGCGAGAGCGCTTCGAGCGCTGACAGCGAATCGCCGGAGCCTGCGGACATGCGTTTATGCGGCGCTGCGAAGTGCTAGGATTTGCATCATAACGCATACGGTCCTCCGGCCGGCGTTTCCACCGCGGAGTGCGCGCGCATGACGAGTCCTTTCCGGGTTGAGCACGACAGCATGGGCGAGCTCAACGTACCGGCCGATGCGCTCTGGGGCGCGCAGACACAGCGCGCCGTGCAGAATTTCCCGATCAGCGGCCTCAGCATGCCGCGCGAGTTCATCGCCGCTCTCGGCCTCGCGAAGCAGGCGGCGGCGCGCGCCAATCGCAGCCTCAAGCTCCTCGAAGCGCCGGTGGCCGCGGCGATCGATGCGGCGGCGGCCGAAGTGGCCGCCGGCCAGCACGACGCGCAGTTTCCGATCGACGTCTTTCAGACCGGCTCGGGAACCAGCACCAACATGAACGCCAACGAGGTGATCGCGACGCTCGCCAGCCGGCGCCTCGGCCGCGCCGTGCACGCCAACGACCAGGTCAACATGGGGCAGAGCAGCAACGACGTGATCCCGACGACTATTCACGTCAGTGCGGCGCTCGCGCTGCGGGGCGAGCTCGGACCGGCGCTCGAGCACCTGCGCGACGTGCTCGCCGCCCGCGAGCGCGAGCTCGCAGGCGTCGTGAAGACCGGCCGCACGCACCTGATGGACGCGCTGCCGGTGACGCTGGCTCAGGAGCTGTCGGGCTGGCGCACTCAGATCGAGAGCGGCCGCGCGCGCCTCGCGGCGGTCGAGCCGCGGCTGCTCGCGCTGGCCCAGGGTGGCACGGCGGTCGGCACGGGTATCAACACGCATCCGCAGTTCGGCATGCGCTTCTGCGAAGAGCTCGCCGCGCTCACGGGCGTCGCGTTCGTGCCGGCGAGCAATTACTTCGAGGCGCTCGCGACTCAGGACACGGCGGTGGAGCTGTCGGGTCAGCTCAAGGTGATCGCGGTGAGCCTCATGAAGATTGCCAACGACCTGCGCTGGATGAACAGCGGCCCGCTCGCGGGGCTGGCCGAGATCACGCTGCCGGCCCTGCAGCCCGGCAGCAGCATCATGCCGGGCAAGGTCAACCCCGTGATGGCGGAAGCCGCCACCATGGTGGCCGCGCAGGTGATCGGCAACGACGCCACCATCACGATCGCGGGCCAGTCGGGCAACTTCGAGCTCAACGTCATGCTGCCGGTGATCGCGCATAACCTGCTCGCGAGCATCCGGCTGCTCGCCAACGTCACGCGAGCGCTGGCCGATAAGGCCGTGGCGGGCTTCAAGGTGAATGCGGCACGGCTCGCCGAGGCACTCGAGCGCAATCCGATCCTGATCACCGCGCTGAATCCGGTGATCGGTTACGAGAAGGGCGCCGCCATCGTGAAGCGCGCCTACGCCGAGGGACGGCCGATTCGCGAGGTGGCCGCCGAGATGACCGACCTGCCGCGCGAGGAGCTCGCGCGGCTGCTCGATCCGCACGAGCTCACGCGCGGCGGCATCAAGGGCCGCGGTGAGGGAGGCTGAGGACGGGCGGCGTTGGCGACGCAGGATGCAACTACCGGCGAGCGGACCGAGCCCGACGGCGCCCCGCAGCCAGACTGGGCGCAGATCATCCGCACGCGACTCGCCGGCTCGGTGCCGCGCCACGCTCCATCGGACTGGCTGATTCCCGGCACGTGGGAAGGCACGAGCCAGGGCTACCGGCGGCTCTTCCCGGGCGAGCCGGTGCCTGCTGCGGTACTCATTCCGCTGGTCGAGCGCGGCGAGCTCACGGCGCTCTTCACGCAGCGCGCCACGCAGTTGCGCAATCACGCCGGCCAGGTCAGTTTCCCGGGCGGGAGGATCGAGCCCGGCGACGCCAACGAGCAGGCAGCGGCGCTGCGTGAAGCACGCGAGGAGATCGGTCTCGATGAGCGCTTCGTCAGCGTGATCGGCTACCTGCCGGATCATCTCGTGATCACCGGTTTTCGTGTCACGCCGGTGGTGGCCTTCGTCCAGCCGGGATTCGAGCTGCTGCCGGCGAAGGAGGAAGTCGCAGACACCTTCGAGGTGCCGGTGAGCTACCTGTTCGATCCGGCGAACCACATCCTGCAGCGCCGTCGCTCCGGAGTCACGGGCGAGTGGCTGGACTTCCGCGACATTCCCTTCGGCGAGCGCAACATCTGGGGCGCGACCGCGGGCATGCTGTTGACGCTCTATCGCCTCTGCAGCGGCGCGCCGGCCCCATGAGCGAGGCCGAACGGGCGCTCGCGGAGCTGCTCGCCCTGATGGCGCGGCTGCGCGACCCGGAGCACGGCTGCCCGTGGGACCGCGAGCAGACCTTCGCGACGATTGCCCCCTATACCGTCGAAGAAGCCTACGAAGTGGCGGACGCCATCGAGCGGGGCGACCGCGAGCACCTGCGTGAAGAGCTCGGCGATCTGCTGTTCCAGGTGGTGTTCCACGCGCGCCTCGCCGAGGAGCGAGGCTGGTTCGACTTCGCAGCGGTCGCGGACGGCATTCGCGACAAGCTGGTGCGCCGCCACCCGCATCTGTTCGCGGGCGCGACGCTCGCGCCGCAGGATCTGATGCGCGTCTGGGAGGAGCAGAAGGCACAGGAGCGGGCCGCGGCGCGCTCGGCCGGGAGCCGGGCCGTGTTGGGTGCAGTGCCGCGGGCTCTGCCGGCGCTGGTGCGCGCGGCCAAGCTCGGGCGCCGGGCGGCGCGCGTGGGCTTCGACTGGCCCGAGGCACGCGAGGTGCGCGCCAAGGTTCTCGAGGAGCTGCACGAGGTCGATGCGGCGCTGGCCGGCGACGGCGCAGCCGTCGCGGGCGAGCTCGGCGACCTGCTATTCGCGATCGCGAACTGGAGTCGCCATCTCGAGGTCGACGCCGAGACCGCCCTGCGCGGCGCAAACAGCAAATTCGAGCGACGCTTCGAGCACATGGAGGAACTGGCGCGCGAGCGCGGACTCGAGCTCGCGCGGCTGTCGGCGGCCGAGTGGGACGCGCTCTGGCGCGAGGCGAAGCGGCGCGACACCTGAGGAAGCGGGCGGCCCGGCATGCGCGTTCTGGTGGTGGAAGACGAGGCGACACTGCGCGAGGCGCTGCGATCGCGCCTGGTCGGCGCCGGCTTCACCGTGGATGTGGCGAGCGATGGCAATGAAGGACTGTTCGCCGGCCAGGAGTACCCGCTCGATGTGGCGATCATCGACCTGGGGCTCCCGGGCCTCAGCGGCCTCGAGCTGATTCGCCGGCTGCGCGCCGCGCGCAAGGCCTACCCGATCCTGATTCTCACGGCGCGTGATAACTGGCAGGACAAGGTGACCGGACTGCAGGCCGGAGCTGACGACTATGTCGTCAAGCCGTTTCACTTCGAGGAGATCCTGGCGCGCCTGCAAGCGCTGTTGCGTCGCGCCGGGGGCTGGGCCAGCCCGCAACTCAAATGCGGCCCCATCGTGCTCGACACGCGCGCCCAGACCGTCGAGGTGCAGGGCGCCGCGGTCGAGCTCACGACTTTCGAGTACCGCATCCTCGAGCACCTGATGCTGCACGCCGGCGAGGTGATCTCGAAGAGCGAGCTGACCGAGCGGCTTTATCAGCAGGACTTCGAGCGCGACAGCAACGTCATCGAGGTGCTGGTCGGACGACTACGGCGCAAGCTCGACCCGCACGATGATGTGCGGCCGATCGAGACGCTGCGCGGCCGCGGCTATCGATTCGCGCTGTCGCGCGATCCGCCGTCCTAGCGGGCGCTGCGAACTGCCTTGAGAGTGGACTCACTCAGTCGGCGGCTGCTCGCCTCGGTCGCAGTGCCGCTCGCGCTGTTTGCCGCGCTGATGATGCTGGTGCTCGACATCGGCTTTCGAACTCTCGCAGAGCGCTCGCTGCGGCAAGTCCTCGACTCGCAGATCGTGGCGCTGATCGCGGCCGCCGAGCCGCAGCCGAACGGCGGCTATGCACCGCCGCCGCAGGCGCTCGATCCGGGC
>Ga0307477_10000639_pt1 | contig 35553 bp, 27 predicted proteins | sample atmos_gasesECM2C_FD_203316 | JGI IMG/M metagenome (GOLD analysis project Ga0307477, IMG submission 203316) | Hardwood forest soil microbial communities from Morgan-Monroe State Forest, Indiana, United States - atmos_gasesECM2C_515 | ecosystem: Environmental > Terrestrial > Soil > Temperate...
GCGGAGTTGACGCTTTGGCTCGCTCAATCCACAGCTAGTGGCATGGTGCCCTGGTTTCACTGGCTAGGCGGTTCTCCGGAGGATACGCGCTGGCGCGAGGTTGGCCGTTCGTTTTTTGATTGGCTTGCGGCAAATGAGGCGCATTTCCGCAACCGGCGCTCGCTTGCAGATGTGGCCGTGCTGTATCCGCAACGTACGGTAGCTTTTTACTCGCGGCCAAACTCTCGGCGGCCACGCCATCGCGGCGGCCCGATCGATTATCTACAAGGCCTCTACTATGCGCTCTTGGAGGGGCGTTTCTTTTTCGACTTCGTGCACGAAGGAAATCTCAATCCGGTGACCCTGCGGAAATACCGCGCACTCCTGATTCCCAACGCGGCATACCTTGGCGATAATCAGTGCAACGTCATTCGACAATACGTCAAGGATGGAGGCTCTCTTCTTGCCACCTTTGAAACTTCACGTTACACCGAATGGGGCGACAGCCGACCTGATTTTCAATTGGCCGACGTTTTTGGAGCGCACGTGGCCGGCGAGGTCATCGGCCCGAAAGGAAACAGCTACGCCCGCATGGAAGCACAACATCCCATCCTCGAAAGTTTCAAAGGCACCACGCTGCTGCCCGGAGCTGAAAACCGCGTTTCAGTAACGGCGGAGTCGATTCCTCTGGTGTTAAGCGTTGTTCCTGCTTATCCGGCATTTCCGCCAGAAATGGTTTATCCGCGCACGCCGCGAGCAACCGAGCCCGCCGCGGTCTTTCGGGAGATCGGAAACTCGCGAGTCGCCTATTTTGCGGGCGACGTTGATCGCACCTGCTGGCGGTCCGGGAACAGCGATCTCAGCCAGCTCCTGCAGAACGCCATTCGCTGGGTAGGCGGTCCGGATTCTGTCGTCTCAGTCAACGGTGCCGGGCTGATCGAGGCATTCGCGTGGGAAACCGAGTCCGGTTACGCGCTGCATCTGCTCAACTACACCAATCCCAATATGACGCATGGCGCTATCCGCAACATCTATCCGCTTGGTCCCCAACAAGTGCGCTTCCGCGTGAATGAAGGTCGTAGTATCAAGACGCTGCGTGCTCTGCGCGCTGCCACCAATCTAAAATTTCAACAACAACGCGAGACTGTCACCTTCGAGCTGCCTGGCATTTCGGATTACGAGGTGGTAGCGCTGGCATAAAGCACTCCAGGACGTTCAGTCGCGCAACGCCTCTCCTGCAGCTCGCAGGTTGGCCAAGCGCATCTCAGAATACTTGCGGGAGAGGATCACTCCCTCAGCGCCGGCGCCCAGAGCCGCCCGAACGGCTTCGCGCACATCCTGTGGTTCGGTTTTCTTTTCGTCCTGGGCCGTTGGAATATCGATGTCGATCCCAGGCCAGATCTTCGGCGTGCCCAGAGTTCCTGACGCCGGCACCGATTCATCAGGATGAGGGGCAACGCCAATAACCGCGCGTCGCGTTTCCCGCGCCACATAATCGGCGGAAAGTCCCTTGCGGCCAAGCTCAGCGAGATTCGCTCCTTGATAGTCCTGTACTTTGCAGGTGAGGCCCAGCACTTCGTCAGCCGAAAAATCACCCAAAATCGTGCGGCTCATGCTGTTCGCGTAAGATGCGAACCGGGGTCCGCCGCAGTTGTTGTACATCACCACCTTGAGAAAGTCAGAATACTTGCGAAACTCAGCATAATCCTGCTCTGCTCGATAAAACGGGCTGAACGAATTGTTGTGCCAAATGTGCCAGCCAACGCCGACGTCCCGCCGAATCGATTTTGCAAGCTGGTAGATGTTTGCGTATGTCCTCTGCTGGCCGTCCGTCCACAGCTTTTCCCATCCGAGAATCTCCGGGTATTTCAGCAGAAGCCGCCAGTAGGAAACAAAATAGCCGTCGGCTGGACGTCTTGCCGCGCGGCTCTCCTGCACAAGCGACGCAAGTTTCATATAGCCTTCGACGGATCGTTGTGCCTCGATGCCGCGGGATTTTGCTTCGCGCTTGCAGAAGTCGCAAAAGCAGGTCACTTCCAGAGGATTCGATCGAGCGCCGCCGTGCATGGCCCCGATGGCGTTGCCAAAAGGCCCCTGACGCTCGCTCCCCCACATAACGCCGTCAATGGCGTAACTGCGGACGTAGTCTTCGGTGAGCGCCTGCCAAAACGCCTGCACCTCGGGATTATGAAAACAAAGCGTGCCCGCTTTCTTGCCCGACAACGTTACTTCTTGCAAGCGGTCGATGCCCTCCAGATCACGGCGAAAAACATCTTCATACCAACAGAAGACCTTCATACCTCTTGACCGCGCTACCGGCAGAACGCTGGCGAGAACATCGAAGCCCGGATGGTCAGGAGCCTGGATCTTTTTCAAGGAAGTGTGCGCGTAATACTGCTCGTGTGTGCGGGCGAAGTTGCCGCCGTGAAATTCCGGATCGTATTCCTGCTTGCCGTGATCCGGCAACGGTTGGCCGGGAACTTGCCGCCCGGCAATACCGCGACCGTAAGTGAAACTTGCGACAAACAGGGCGTTGATGTTTGCGTCCCGCTGAAACCGATCCAAAACCGGCTCAACACCTTCGTCAACAAAGGATACGGCTCCTACCTGGATGCCAATTGTCTGTCGGGAGGTTTGCGGCGGTTGCGGGAAACTCGAGGCTATACCGGCAGCACCGATTAATTTTGCAAATTCTCGCCGGGAGAGTTCGCTCATCGTTTGTCACGCGTATCGACGGCGGGCGGGGCTTTGAATGGGTCACGCGAAGAGCCCGTCCCGCTCTAGACCTTTTTTGTCCTTTGCGCGGATATAACGGAAAGAGTCTACAACACAGGCCTTACAGCGGGAATCGGGCATTAGTGAAGCGCATGGTTCCAGGACAGTGTTGCTGGCGAGTGGTTGGCCACACGGAATTGATCTGATTCGGCCTTGCCGCGATTAGAGTAATGGGAAGTCGCGTGTAGGAAGTGATCTCCACGCTTGGTATCGACGCTGGACGGATTACGGCGACCCGCAAACGATCCATCATGCATGCCACTCTCACCGTGAGATCTGAGATCCTTTCGTATCCTCTGTGGAATCGCAGGCACGATTCGGGCGAAAATGCACCGGACTTGATCATTCACACGTTCGGAACCTCTACCGTACTTGCGTAGTTATCGGAGCGGAACTTCAGCGAGAGGATCAGAATTCCAACTCAAGGGTTTTAGTCGGGGACCCTTGCCAAACGACTGATATTCCTCGACCTCATAAAACCCGCCGCGGCTGCATTCACCGAAGGTCAAATCGGCATCGAACATGCGCTCTTGATTGCCAAGCTTGCAGCGGAAGCGCAGGAAGAGGCGCTCCCTCATTGTTTCGATGGTTATTACGCCGCTGACGACAAAGACCGGAGCCTCGTGCCTGTATTGCGCTTGCGAGCGTGGATTGAGCACAACGTCTACCTCAGGCGCAAGTCTGTGCGGTTCTCGAATGACGACGAATCTCTCGTGCCGGAGGCGGGAAGTTGCGCGAACTGCCCCAAGCGCACCGGATTCAACACATTACTCTTTTCCGAAATGCGCGAAGACTCGTGATAGTTAAGTGGAATAGCTTTTGGCAAGAGATTCTCCATCCACCCGCAGTTGTGCGAGACGCTTTCGGCCGAGTTGCCGGGGAGTCGGTCCTGCTGGCGTCGGTACATCTGCCAGCTTTGCAAGTAATTGTTCGTACGCGGTAAGCCCTTAATCGACTGCGGAGAGTTCCGCCTCCACCAGCGGAATGTCCTGACGCAACCGGAGCAAGTTCGCTTTGGCTTCGGGCGCGTCATCTGTCTGAGATGTAGTTAGTCGGCGGTTCCACATTTTCATAGAAAAAAGAGTATTCGGTGCGGTGCCAAATGCCTTTTAGAATCCGCAGAAACTCGCAGAATAAGTCTTTGAGAATCAGTCAGCGCAAATGAGCATTTCATCAACCAATTGTAGAAAATCACGGTGTTGGCCCCATGTTGGACCCCTGTTGGACCCCACTCGAAGTAGCTTGATTTCGCGCTCTGTATTAGAATGAAAATAAATGCGTTGCACCGTTCCCCGGTAGCTCAACGGTAGAGCATTCGGCTGTTAACCGAAGGGTTGCTAGTTCGAATCTAGCCCGGGGAGCCAAACCTCTTGCATTCAAGCGTTTATGAAGTTGCATTCTCACGATTAGCTTCCAGAAAATCATAGTGTCATGTAAACGTGTTTTTTCTTATTCACTGTTGAGGTTCAGGCGACGGCGTCAAGCCCACAAATAATTGGCGGTCCTCGTGAACAGTTTCAGGACACCAGGGCAGGCGCAGGGTGCACCTGACGCTCTATCTCGGAGATCTTGCCAGAACGCCTTGTAACTTCCAGATCAAAGAAATTCTGGAGGTTCAGCCAAAACTCGGCATTCGTATTGAAGTATCGTGCCAGGCGCAGCGCGGTCTCCGCCGTGATTCGGCGCCGCTCGTGTACTATTTCGCCGATGCGAGTCGCCGGCACATGCAGTTCGAGGGCAAGCCTGTTGACTGTCAGGCCGAGCGGCTTCATAAAGTCCTCCCGGAGGACTTCACCCGGATGCACAGGAGGCATTAACCCTTCCGACTTGCTCATATTTGCCTTATCTTCCCGCTAGTGATAGTCGACGATTTCGACATCGTAGCAATGGCCCTCACGCCAGACAAAACAGATTCGCCATTGATCATTGACCCGAACCGAGTGCTGCCCTTTCCGATTGCCTCGCAGTGCTTCCAACTGATTTCCAGGTGGCGAAGCCAAAACGCGCAGCTCTGTCGCAGCGTGAATTTGGAGCAATTTCCGCAAAGCGACCCGTTCGATGGAACGGAACCGCCTGCTGTGGTGATAGTGAAAGAGATCCTCAGTTTCCTTTGAGCCAAAGCTCTGAATCACACGCACAGAATACTACGCCACGCGTTATACGTCAAGCAACGGATAGTGTCATACCACGGTCATGCGAATTGTGTAATGAATGGTTGACGAATCAGGCCCTAAACAAAAGTTCGCCTCCCCCGCCCGCACTTAGGTCTTGACAAATAGGTCGGAGTCCGATATATCGGAAGCCGACCATGAAAGACGACCTCAAGGGATTGCTGCCGCTATCCCCTGCCACTTTCTCCATCCTGCTTACTCTGTCTGATGAAGATCGCCACGGCTACGGAATCATGCAAGAGGTTGCACGCCAGTCGGAAGGCAGGTACAAGCTCGGTCCCGGCACGTTCTACGACAATCTGGAAAAGCTAATTGATCACGGATTCGTCAAGGAAGTCCCTCGGAAGTCTGCAAGCGACGACCCCCGACGGCGTTACTACCGAATGACGACATTTGGCCGCAATTTGTTCTTAGCAGAGGTTTCGCGTCTGGACAGTGTCGTTCGCGAGGCGAAGGTGCGTTTGCGCGGTGCCAAGCCAAAGGAAGCCTTGTGATGCGTTTCCTTTATGCACTTCTCATCAGCCTGCATCCGCCTTGCTTCCGCAAGCGGTTCGCACAGGAGATGTTATTGATTTTCGATGAGGCCGCGAATTTGTGGGGCGCCGGTTCACTCTTCCGTGATGCCATTCTCTCGCTCTTGCGACAGTGGCTCATTCGCTCAGAACTCTGGAAATGGTTAGTAGCAGGTATCGCCGGCGTCGTCCCGCTCATTCTTGCATTCGGAAGCTTCCTGCCGTGGGGTAAGGTCCTGGGTCGGTGAGTCTCTCCAACAGACTGACGATTGCGGACTAGCTCGGGAAGGAGGAATCCTTGTTGAACCGCCGGGTGAAGATTGCTCTCAAAAGCTTCCTATTTCTCGTAGTCGCGGCACTCGTTACGGGCATCGTTTATGAGCAAATCGGGCGTAGGCGTGACCGAGCGCGGTTTCCACAAATCGGCAGGTCCGTGGACATTGGTGGCCGGATTCTCAATATCTTCTGTTCGGGAGCAGGTGCGCCGCCAGTGATCTTCGAGTCTGGCGGACCCGGCCCCGGCCTCGAATGGGAGGCGTTTCAGCCGGAAGCCGCCAAGTTCACACAAGCCTGCTGGTACGATCGCGCGGGCGAGGGTTGGAGCGATCCCGGTCCCTTCCCACGAACCAGCAATACAATTGCTAAGGATCTTCATGAGCTCTTGAAACGAGCAGGCGTGCCGGCGCCCTACGTGTTCGCGGGTGCGTCCTTTGGCGGTCTGAACTCGCGTGTTTATGGGGGCCTTTACCCGAATGAAGTAGCTGGGATGGTACTCATTGACTCTGCACACGAAGACGAGCTACGGCGCGCACCCAGGTTCTTTCTGGGCCGCACGGCGCCGCGATTCCTCTGGCACCCACTGCAGATGACATTCGAGGCTGCGGGTTTCGTTGGCTTGTTGCGACTAACGCAATCGTCTCCAACGCAAGGCAAGAATCCCTCGCAAATGAGCCGCGACGAGATCATTGCGGCCCTGAGGCAGCGACCGAAGTCGTTTGCGGGAAACGTTTCGACGGGGATCGTGCTGCCAGAGAGCTATGCCGAGGCATCGTCTGTGACGAGGATTGGACACTTTCCCTTAATTGTGCTGACAGCGGGTCAGTCATACGATTTCGGAGATGCCGAACTAAATCGGGAGGCTGCGGCGTATCAGCAAGTGTGGATTCACGAAATACAATCGAAGCTCGTCGGGCTTTCTACGCACGGGCGGCAAATCGTTGTCCCGAATGCGAACCATGGGTCGATCCCGCAAGAATTGATCATCGGCTCCATCCACGAGGTCGTAATGGAAGTTCGCGGCGGGACCGCGACTCATTAGCTACTTTCCGCCGCAAAATGGCTGGCTTTGAATGAGCTATTGGTTTCTAAAGACCGTCTGATTCTGCTCGTACGTTTCGATTTCAGCCGCTCGACCCGTTTGCGTGCCGAGTTATGGCAGTTGGGACCTCAGGTCCGTTGCAGTGCCAGGCAGATCCAGGTGTAAATGCTGTAGACCTGCTTGACGAACTCTGGTTTCCCTTGGGATCAGTCAGTGTCACGGTCACCCGTGGGGTCGCATTCGGGTTCCTATTACCGCTCTGAAAGCCAATCGCGGTACCGCCCAGAGAAAAAGATGGTGCAGCTGTGGTCGTGTCCTTCGCCAGGAGAACGAGCGGGGTTGCCGCCTTTTGCACGTCTCCAGCACACTGCGCCGGCGGATTTACCATATTCCACAATTCTCAATCTTTTATTTTGGTTGAAAAGTTCGCGACGTGCCCGTGACGACCTGCGTTTCTTCATTTCTTCGGTGAAAGGACCCAATCGGTCGTTTGCACGTACACACTGCAACACGCTAGGCCAGATGCAACTTGTGAACGTTTTTTGCCGCGCCGTGGAGCATTCTTTCGTGATCAGAAGGTTCTGACAATTCAGCGAAGGGCACAATAAGCAACGACTCCCATTGCTGCTCGGACGTGGGATGGCCAGAACTCTAGTCACTACGCGAGTGTCATGCCAGTGTCATACGAATTGTGATGAATGGCGGCAAATGATGAATAAGAACAACAAAGAGAAGGTAAATCTGACTACTCCCATTTAGCTAGAACTTGCTGATTCCCCTCGATTTGTCTCGGCTCCGGCACAATTGTGATTAAATCAGGCACAAGGCTGTTAACCGAAGGGTTGCTAGTTCGAATCTAGCCCGGGGAGCCATTCTTCCTCTTTGATTTCATGTCCTTACGCTGAAGCTGATAACAAATCACTTTGGGTGCAGTTGGGTGCAGCTTCTATTCTTGGCGCCAGAATTGTAAATTCGATCCTCTTGTAAACAGCAGGAAACAGTGTGTTTAGAATTCGCCACATTCGACTGGTCAAATTACAAGACTGTGGGCAGGCATCCGTCGAAGAGCCAACCTTAATTTTCTCAATGAGTTAGAAAAAGACAGAGCATTCGGCAGACTACCGAATGGTTTCAACAAACTATTTCTAGCCTGGCAGCCTTCGTCCACTGAGGCGAACGACTGAGAATCTACCTAGAAACCAGGAGACGCAGCGACGTCATGGAGGATCTCTTCGCCACGAATCCAAGGAATCTCAAACTTCCCACAACAGGCCCGGCGTTACTCCCGGCATTACTTCCAGTTTGCCCGTCAGATAAACCGCTAACGTCAACCGCCCAGATGGGCGGCAAAGGCCAATTGAGCTCCCGATAAGGAGCCAAGTCAATCCATCGATGGTCAAAGCACAAAGACCGCAGAATTATTCCGGAATGCCCACACGGCGAACGAGATCGGCGAATCGAGGATCCGCACGCAGGCGATCGAATTCGGGCCAGCACCGCAAATTAAGAAGGGCCTCGGACTTTCTCTTGAGTGCCTGTTCCATCCAGGTCAACGCCCGATCTTTTTCGCCCAGAGCGAAGTAGATAGGATAGAGTCCGATCTCTCCGACGTCCCTGCCATTCGCTTCTTGGCGCTCCAATGTGACCAGCAGCTTCCGCGCGTCATTTTTTCGGCCGGCCGCGGCGTAAGCGTAAGCAAGGTCCACGTTATGCAAAGGTAGGTAGCGGTCCTCTTTCTCCAGAGCCCGACCCTTTTCCATATTGGCGACGGCCTCCGAATACATGCCCTTTCGCAAGTAAGCGAACCCGAGTGCGGTATAAGGAACATCGTAGTCGGGATTCAGCTCCGTCGCGTGTCTCAGTTGCTCTATGGCTTCCTCGTGACGCCCTGCACAGGAATAAACTGTTCCGACATCCGCCCGCAGTGGAGCGAAGAGTGGGTCCAATTCCGCGGCGCGCCGGATTTCATTGATCGCTTCGTCGTTCCTGCCCACGGTCATCAGCAGGAGAGCGTAGCCGTAGTGAGCTTCGGAGTAGTTTGGATTCAGCTGCAGGGCGCGATGGTATTCGCGCTCTGCGCCCGACCAGTTCCAGTCAAAGCTGAAGAGCACATACGCCAAAGAGGCATGCGCATCGGCGAGATCATCATCAAGGCGGATTGCGTTCAACAAAGCGGCCTTCGACTTGGGGTAGAGCTCGGGCTCACCAAAGCCAGCAAGCCAGTGGTAAGCCCGGCCCAATTGCGCATACGGCTCAGCCCACTGAGGATCAAGCTGAATGGCACGATTGAAGTAATCCAGGCTCGTTCGCTTGGATTGGCCTCCTTGCTGCCGCGAGTAGGCGAGGCCTGTCAGATAGATTTCGTACGCCTGAGAGTTAACGGCACGGCGGGCATCCCGCGTGATTTGATCCTGTGTCGTTACCTTCACCCTGATTGCGTTGGCGATCGCGTGCGCTACCTCATCCTGAAGCGCAAGCACATCGCGCAGGTCGCGCTCATAAGTATTGGCCCACAGGTGCTTGTCCGAAGACCCTTGGATCAGCTGTGCGGTGATGCGCACGCGATCGCCAGAGCGCTGCACCGTGCCCTCGACGATTCCATCGACGTTCAGTTCCCGAGCAATTTCCGGCAGTGATTTGTCGGTTCTTCTGAAGCGCATGCTGGAGGTGCGGGAGATCACTTTTAGCGAACCTAATTGGGCGAGTTCGGTGATCAGAGCGTCGGTCATGCCATCAGAAAAGTATTCCTGGGCAGGGTCGCCGGAAAGATTCGTGAGCGGAAGAACCGCCAAAGATTGGATTGGAGGGACCCGGACATCGTTGAGGACCCGCTCCCGCGCCCGGAAGACATTGAAAGCAAAGAGTGTGGCCGCGAGAACAGCCAACGAGACGACAGCAACGATCCAACGAGATCGCCGCAGACTTTCGCGTACGTAGCCGCCTTTGTCTTTATCTGCGGTGGCGGCGCCGTCGTCGATGCCACTAACTGGGGCAATGAATCGATATCCCCGCCGCGGCAGCGTTTCGATAAATCGCGGGTTGTCTGCGGAGTCGCCCAAGGCTTCGCGCAGCTTGTTGATTGCGGTGTTCAGGCTATTGTCGAAGTCAACGAAGGTATCCGGGGGCCAGTTCTGGTTGCGCAGTTCTTCCCGCGTCACCACTTCGCCCGGTCGTTGTAGTAGGACAGTCAGTACGTGAAACGGCTGGTCCTGGAGCTTGATGCGCTTGCCTTGCTTGCGCAACTCCCCCGCCCGCACGTCCACCTCAAAGGTTCCAAACCGCAGGATTTCTTGAGATCGAGTTTCGAGGGCCATCGAGAACTGCCTCTTTTTGTTAACGGGAGTCTAGCACCACTTCAAGCGCCGACAAGTTCTTAAGATAGGCCTATCTCTTAGCTCATTGAAGCCGAATGCTTTAAGCGTTTAGAAGCAATCAAGCCGCAATCAAGCCTCCGTCCATTGTCCTACCTGAGGACCACCCCCACCTTCGCCTCCAGAAAGTGCCTGGAGGTGGCAAATGAAACTCGCAGTTGGGACGGCTCTCTTCTTCTTGGGATTTGCTCAGTTCTCTTGGGGACAAACAAATGGCAGCGCCAACCTGGTTAGCGGTGAATCGTCCGCCCCTACACCGTCGGCAAACAGCTACGTCGTCTTCGGTGCCAGCCCTCAACAGGAAGCTCTTGTCCGAGCTCAGATTCAAATCATGCAGCCCGCCGTTCTTCCCCTCCGGGTCTTCTTCGTGCCACATTGGAAGTACGTCGATAACACACGCATCTTTCACCTGCATGTGCCCACGGGTTACACCAGCGCCATGTTCACCCACCTGCCCAGCCGGACCGTCTTCATCGACGCCGACCGTTATATCGAAGAATCCCTTGGTTATTGGTTGGCTCACGAGCTCGGACACCTCGCCACGAGCAGCCCTCGGGAAAACGATGCTGAAAAAGCGGCCCACGAATACCGCAAACGCCTAAAACAAGCGCGCATTGAGACGCGGCAGGGAGTCGCTTTGAGCTTCGATCCGAGAGACCATGCGACAACTTCTGGATCGGCTAACCGGAAGCGATCTGATGCTTACTTACGGCGATTAGTAAGTCGGCTTGTAGGAAGTGACAGCGGATCGGCAACCTCAACAAGCCTCAATGCGCTTCGGTTGCCCTGCATTCGGGAGTCATAGGCGTGGGTGCAGGTGTGGGTGCAACTAAAAAAGGAAAAATGGCTCCCAATTTCTCGTAAGCGACACCAGATAGGGCACTTAAATTTTTGATCCTCTCGGCTGTTAGCCGAAGGGTTGCTAGTTCGAATCTAGCCTGGGGAGCCAACTCCCTGTTCAATCAATTAGTTAGGGACTTGTCTTTTCCGGTCTTTAGCGACTGTAGTAAAAACGTAGTATGAGTCTTGGGATTTCCAGAAGCGAACCGACAAGAACAGCCCAAAAAACCCAGTATTTCTGCGTAGGCGCTCTGCGAAAAGGCCCAACCCTTCGGCACGTAACCGAATGGTTGGGTATTTTTCAACCGACTGCTGCAACGCAATTTGGATCGGGCCCGTAATCCAGGAACTTCCGCTCCGCGCCAAATTCGACTGAGCCTGGATGGGAAGAGAACCAGCAATCTGAATATGGCGGTCCGCTCTGCGAATGGGTAAAATGCCGGCCTATGGCCCAAGTGCTCGTTCTTCACAACACTCCGGCGGACCCGGCCGCCGTCGATCACTACTATCACCAGCCTCACATTCCACTTGCCCACAAGATACCCGGTCTGCGTTCGTATGTGATCGGCAACGGTCCGGTGCAGGCTCTCGCCGGGATCGCGCCGCATCCGGTCGCGATCTTGCACTTCGACTCATTGGCAGATCTAAACGCGTGGCTTGCATCTCCCGAAGGGCAGGCCGCGGCGGCCGATTGCCGAAGTTCGCATCCGCGGGCGCGACCCTGCTCATCTACGACAGCAAGGCGGTGTGAGTGAATCAAATGCATGCGCGCGATTTGCTCGGCAGAGGGCTAAAGAACTAGCAAGTGTAATTGCAGAAGACAACTCTTCTGGAATGTATCGCATGGCAACTCGGGACAGTCACTAGGGCCGCGATCCGAGAGAGGATCAGTGATGGGCATCGCGAGAAAATGGCGCATCGCCGAAATGGATCTCTGGGATCAGGATGCCCTCGAGCTGGTTGGCCCGGCTTTCATCGAGTTCGGCAAGGGCCGATCCGGTCAGTTTCGATTCGTGGCAGTCGAAGGCTGGATAGACTGGGTTCACAAGGGGCGGAACGGCCGGCCGTACGTGGAGTTCACCTGGAATGGCAATGACGAGCGCGACCCGGTTAGTGGTCGTGGCTGGGCCAGACTCGATTATGACTGCTCTTTGAGCGGCCGCATTTTCATCCATCAGGGCGATAACTCGGGTTTCAACGCGATCCCCTTCAAAGAATATAGGCCTAACGCAGAGGCGGCCGCGAAGCGAAAATCGCGATGACAATGGCCCCTCGCAACCCGACGACCCAGATGGAACGACGGATCGAATCCGCGCTCGCGCCGGGCCGCTTCATCTCCTACAACGTCAACTTCGAATTCGTACATGAGCTGGAAGCCGCCGAAAAGCAGATCGCCCGCATGGATCTAACCGAGCCAGGTCGGGCGGCTCCGCTCTACGAGTCATTTCTCGCAGGTTGTTACGCAAAAGCGGAGGAGGTCGACGACTCGAGCGGCAGCTTCGGCCAATTCGTTGGCAAACTATTCTGCGGCTGGATTAAAGCCCGGCAGGCCGCTTGCGCCGACCCTGACGATACAGCAGCGAGACTACTCGTATGGATGGACAACGACCCCTACGGATTCTGCTACGAACTGGAAAGAGACGCGGCGAAGGCCTTCGACAAGCCTGGGCTCGCTGCGTTTGAAAAGCTGATTCGAGCACGATTCGAGGCTGCAGGGACCGCACCATTGGTCCCTGGGCAATCGCCGCGGCGTAACGTTGATTATCAGTGCCGGCGCTCGAGCGCGATGCTCCGGGCCGTCTACATTAACCAAGAGGATGTCGAAGCCTACGCCACGCTCTGCGAGGCAACCGAGCTCACGGCACAGGACTGTCACGCTCTGGCAAAGATGCTCGTTGCTCGCCGCAAACCCGAGGACGCACTCTCTTGGGTGGAGCGAGGCCTCACGCTGAGCAAGCAGGCCCCAAGCGGTTCGGAGGGAGGGGAAGGCCTCGCCCGGCTCAAGTGTGAGCTCCTTATGAAGCTTGGGCGCGGGGATGAGGCAACTCAGGGGGCCTGGGCGGAGTTTTGCAAGCATCCGAGCAAGTGCTCCTATGACGACCTCATGAAATGCGTGCCCCGAGCAGAGCACGCGACTTGGCACAAGAAGGCCATCCATAGGGCGATGGAAACAGACCTAGGTTCGCTCATGCAGCTGCTTCTTGAAACGAACGAGCTGGAGCGGCTCGCGGAACTCGTCGGCCAGAGCAAGGATAGCGCCCTCGAAGGCGTGAGCCACTACACCACCGAGCCGGCGGCGAAGAAACTGCAGAAGACCCGCCCATCGATAGCGGCACGGCTTTGGCGCGCCCAGGGCATGCGCATCATCAATGCGAAAAAGAGCAAATACTATAATGCGGCCCTCGAGAATTTCGAGCAAGCGCGGCGATGTTACGAGAGGGCCGGGCTCGCCGCCGATTGGCAGTGTGTCGTGAACGAAGTACGCGCCGAGCACCGCCGCAAGACCGGTTTTATGTCGCGTTTCAATGAAGTCGTTGCCGGCCTGGATTCCAGCAAAAAGCGCTCGTTTCTGGAACGTGCGAAAGTGTCCTGGGGAATGCCGCAGGCTGAGGGCAAGCAATAAAGCCACCCCACGGTTGTTGGTGGGAGGGGATCGAAATGGATATGAAGGCCTTGAAGAATACTCCACCTTGGGACTGGCCGGAAGGCACGCCAGAAAAGCTGGTCAGTGTTCTTCGGAATAAGCAAGCGGCTGAGCCAGATCGCGTCCTAGCCACGGAGATGGCGGGCGATTTCACGGTGGTCAACGATGAATTGGTTGAAGCGCTGCTCGTCATCCTACGGAACAGCGAGGAATCTCAAGAGGTGCGGGCACGGGCGGCGATTTCGCTGGGACCGATTCTTGAGTATGCAGACACCGAAGGCTTTGAAGATCCAGACGATGTGCCGATTTCGGAACGGCATTTCCAACAGATTCAGAAGTCACTTCGGGAACTCTACATGGACCCGCAGATTCCCAAAGAAGTTCAACGGCGAATCCTTGAGGCATCTGTGCGCGCCCCGCAGGACTGGCAGAAGAATGCTGTCCGTGCCGCTTATGCGAGCGGCGATGACGCGTGGAAGCTCACCGCGGTCTTCTGCATGCGCTTCCTCCGCGGGTTCGACGAGCAGATTGTGGAAGAGCTCGACAGCAGGAATCCAGACATTCACCTCGAGGCTGTCCTTGCCGCAGGAAACTGGAGCGTCCGAGCCGCGTGGCCACATATTGCTGCCCTCATTCACTCGGGCAGAACGCCAAAGCCCCTGCTTCTGGCCGCGATTGAAACAGTACCTAGCATTTGTCCACAAGAAGCCAGTGAGGTCCTGAGTGGTTTCATCGAGTCCGACGACGAGGACATCATCGAGGCAGTCCAAGAAGCCCTGGCCATGGCAGAGGAACCGTCTGGTGACGACGAGGATGGCGAGGACGACGCGTTCCCGGAATGAAATAAACGATAGCGAGGCGAACCGCGTGGCAAAGAAAAGAAAGCCGAACCAAAAGATGCAGGAGTGGATCGACGCGCGAAAGCGCCATCACCTCTCCCACGCCCAAGTGCAGATGGCTCGCGAGTTGGGTATGAACCCGATGAAGCTCGGCAAGCTGGACAATCATGAGCAAGAACCCTGGAAGATGACGCTCAGAGAGTACATCGAGCACGTCTACCTGAAACGGTTCGGAAAGCCTTCTCCGAATGACGTTATGTCCATCGAGGAGCGATTGCGTCTCGCGCAGGAGAAGAAGGAAGCGCGGCGTGCATCCAGGCGACAACTCTCAATCGAGGCTCCATGAGACGATACGACGCCGACGGGAGAATCCCAACGCTCGATGTGGCAGTTTCCGAGTTCATGAATGCCGGGGACCTCAAGAAGCTCGGCGCGCTAACCGGGGATAAACTGCCAACCAGGAAAGCAGATCTCGCTCAGGTCATCATTTGTTATCTGGAAGGTGAGCGCATCCGCACCGTCTGGCAAAGTCTCGATGAGATCCAGCGAGCGGCCGTGGCCGAAGTAGTTCACTCGAGGTCGCCACAGTTTCCGGCGGATAGGTTTCGCGCCAAATACGGTGAAGATCCCAACTGGGGATCCGCCGACAAATATGGGTACAGCCGTACTCCGTCAGCGTTGTGCTTTTTCTTCTACGGCAACCGAATCATGCCAGACGATCTCAAGGCTCGTCTCAAAACGTTCGTACCGCGTCCCGCCGAAACTAAAGTGCAGTCCTTCGAGCAGTTGCCAACTGTGTACGACCGGCCCTTCGAGCGGTGGAACTCAAAGAAGAAAAAGCAGCAGCACGGCACCGAACCGATTCCGATCGTGGTCCGCGAATCCGAGCGTTCGGCCCAGCGGGAGCTCTTTTCCGTGCTTCGCCTCGTCGATGCCGGTAAAGTTACCGTGAGCGACAAAACGCGGAAAGCCTCTTCCGCGACCATCGACGCAATCACCGCTGTTCTGGACAGTGGTGATTATTACCCATTCGTACAGCCCCAGAACAAGTGGCATGACGAGAATGCAGGACCAATGCGTGCGTTCGCGTGGCCGCTACTCATTCAGGCAGGCGGCCTTGTCCAGCTATCTGGCTCGAAGCTTCAACTCACGAGAGCCGGGCGGAAGGCACTTGCCGAACCGGCGGTACAGACCCTGAAAACCCTGTGGAAGAACTGGACCGACACCACGCTGTTCGACGAGCTTTCTCGAATCGAGTGCGTGAAGGGTCAAACCGGCAAGGGCAAACATGGGCTGACCGCGGCATCGTCGCGCCGTGAGGCAATTTCCAAGGTGCTCACGAAGTGCCCAGTAGGGCGCTGGATCTCGACTGCTGAGCTGCTCAGGTTCCTGCGCGCTTCGGAGAGTGACTTTGCGGTTTCGCGTAACCCTTGGAATCTCTACATCTGCGACTTGCAGTACGGTTCACTTGGCTACAACGGCGCAGAAGCCATCCTTGAGGAGCGGTACATGCTTTGCCTTCTTTTCGAATACGCCGTGACCCTGGGCCTCATCGACGCCGCTTTCATTCCCCCAGCTGGGGCGCGGCGCGACTACCACGACCTGTGGGGGACCGATGATCTTCCGTTCTTCAGTCGGTATGACGGCCTCATGTTTTTCCGCATCACTGCGCTTGGGGCCTACTCCCTTGGTGTGACGCAGAGTTACAAGTCTGCTCCTCTCGAGGTGAAACAAGTCCTACGAGTGCTTCCGAATTTGGAGATCGCGGCAATTGGCGCGGATCTTGAACAGGGCGATCGCCTGGCCCTCGACGCTTGTGCCGTCCGCACGTCCGACCTCATTTGGAGGCTCGAAGCGCGCAAGCTGCTTGAAGCAACTGAGGGAGGCTCCTCGGTTGAAGAGGTTCGCGAATTTCTGGCGGCGCGTAACGGCGCGCCGCTTCCTGACACAGTGACGCGTCTACTCGAGGACGTCGGTGATCGCTCTGCTCAGGTTCAAGATCGTGGCTTTGCCCGTCTCATCGAATGTGCAGATGCCGCGCTGGCGGTGCTCATCGCCAACGACACGAGAACGCGAAAGCACTGCTTGAGAGCGGGCGAATGTCATCTCGTGGTACCTGCGGGCTCGGAGACCGCGTTCCGGCGAGGCCTCCGTGAGGTTGGCTATCTCGTTGCTCCCGCAAGTGCGCAAGTCGCAAATGGCGGCCAGGCGACCGCAGCCAAGAAAATGATCCGACCACTGGCCGAGGCATAGCGCATGGCCACGGCCGCCAACAAAGCACTGATCGTCCAGAGCGACTGCAGCGTTTTACTCGAAGTCAGTGCCCAACACGCGGATGAGGCACGAACGGCCCTGGCACCCTTCGCTGAGCTCGTGAAGAGCCCGGAACACGTTCATACCTATCGGCTCACGCCGCTCTCCATATGGAATGCGCGATCAACAGGGCTGGCCGCCGAACAGATGGTCACGGCTCTACGGGAGCACGCCCGCTACCCGGTACCATCAAACGTTGAGCAAGAAATCCTCGAGCTCGCAGCGCGGTACGGGCGGGTGGTCATCGCCCGCGATGGCAACATTCTACGCTGCAGTTGCCAAGACCAAATGACAGCCGAGCGCGTTGCGCAGGACAAGGCAGCAGGTCAATACCTGACCCATCGAATCAGCCCAACAGAGTTCCGAATCGCTCCCGATGCACGCGGCGTCCTGAAGCAGGCGCTCGTCGCTGCGGGCTATCCCGCAGAAGACTTTGCAGGCTACCTCCCCGGTGAGCATCTCGATCTGGAGCTGCGCGCGAACACGGTTTCGGGCAAGCCCTTTCAAGTGCGCGACTATCAACGCCAAGCTGCGGAGGCATTCTATCTCGCTGGTTCAGAACGCGGGGGAAGTGGGGTCATCGTTCTGCCGTGCGGCGCCGGCAAAACCATCGTGGGCCTGGCCGCAATGGACCTAGTGAAGCAAACAACTCTCGTGCTCGCGACCTGTCTGACCTCGGTGAAGCAGTGGCGGCACGAGCTTCTCGACAAGACCTCGCTCAGGCAAGAGGACATCGCGGAGTACACCGGAGAGTGGAAGAACACCGGCCCGGTGACGCTCACAACCTATCAGATCCTCACCTGGCGGCGAGACCAAGCCGCGGAGTTTCCACACCTCGAGTTGTTTCGGGCGCGTTCCTGGGGGCTCATCATCTACGACGAAGTTCACCTCCTGCCCGCGCCGGTCTTCCGGGCCACGGCGGACCTCCAGGCGCGAAGGCGGCTCGGACTGACGGCAACGCTCGTGCGCGAAGACGGTCGAGAGAGCGATGTCTTCGCCCTGATCGGACCAAAGCGTTTCGATGTGCCTTGGAAGGACCTCGAGCGACAAGCGTGGATCGCGACCGCTACCTGCATCGAACTTCGCGTTCCCATGAGTGCCGAGCGGCGTATGGAGTACGCGCTAACTGAGCGACGATCTCAGTTCCGAGTTGCGGCAGAGAATCCAGCGAAGATGACCCATCTTCGTGAGCTGCTCCAAAGGTATCCTGATGGACGCATCCTCGTCATCGGTGCGTATATCGACCAGGTTGAAACCATTGCGAAGGAGATTGGCGCTCCGCTCGTCGCGGGGAAAACACCGGAGATCGAGCGAGAGCGGATCTACGAAAGGTTCCGGAAAGGCGAACTGCGCTGCATTGTGCTCTCAAAGGTTGGGAATTTCGCCATTGACCTGCCGGATGCTGATTTGCTCATTCAGGTATCAGGTGCTTTCGGCTCACGTCAGGAGGAAGCCCAGCGGCTCGGGCGTGTCCTCCGGCCCAAGGATGATGGACGCGCAGCGCGCTTCTTCACGTTAGTCTCCCGAGACACCAGGGAAGAGGAGTTCGCACACCACCGCAAGTTGTTTCTCACCGAACAGGGATACTCATACCAAGTGCATCTCGCCGAAGAGCTCAGCAAAGCTCGCTAAGCTCGTCATCGCTTCCGGCGCTAGCAGACCACTTTGGTCTAATATTTAGCTGGGCCGTTAACCGATCCTTCGCAGTTGGGCACCTCTGAGCCGGTTAAGTGCTTTTGAATCAGTTTCGGTTATCAAAAGGTCTCCACCACAAACAGCCCTTACCGGGAGGCTCCTCGTACGGAACGATGGACTAATGTTTCCACTCCAGAAGGCGGGGATCCAGTTAGACGACAACACTGTCATAACGTATCGAAAAGTGATACGTTATGTGAGTAGAACCGGAGAACAGTGTGAAAGCCCGCGACTACATAAGCGATTTGGCGGCCAACGGCCGCTACCACTTCGCAGCCTACGAGATGCGCAAAGCGCTGGGTGTGTCAGCAGATGCTGCGAAATTGTCCCTGTATCGTTTGGCGAAACGCGGCTTGGTGGCCAGTCCTGCACGCGGGTTCTACATCATCGTGCCGCCGGAATACAAACGGCTTGGAAGCCTTCCCGCAGATCAATTCCTTCCCGCTCTCATGCAGTGGAGAAAAACCAGATGCTACGCGGGACTCTTGACCGCCGCCCAGTACCACGGCTCGGCTCACCACCGGCCCCAGGAATTTCAGGTGATAGTCGAGAAGAACCAGCGGCCCATCGAGTGCGGGTCCGTCCGGGTCTCGTTCATCGCGCGGAAGAAGATGCGAGCCGTTCCCATCCAGAGCTTCAATACACCGCGCGGGACCATTTCGGTTTCGACCGTCGAGGCAACCGCGGTGGATCTCGTTGGGTACCCACATCATGCTGGGGGATTCGACCAGGTAGCGACCATTCTTGCGGAGCTCGCCGAAAAGATCGACCCGAAACGCCTGGCCGTCGCCGCGAAAACCGCTCCCTTACCATGGGCTCAGCGCCTCGGGTTTCTCCTCGAACTCCTGGACGCCAAGCAGCCAGCCGCGTTGTTGAAAGCGTATGTCCAAGAAAACGCGAGGGACTGGACACAACTTGTTCCAGGCCCCAGGCGCGCGCGCGCGCGCCGTGCAAAAGACTGGCTCCTCTACGTGAACGCGGAAGTGGAGTCCGAAGCGTGATCCCACACGACTACATAACCTCGTGGCGGGCGAAAGTACCGTGGGTGCAGGATTTCCAGGTCGAACAGGATCTGGTCATCAGCCGTGCTTTGGTCGAGATCTTTTCGAAGGGTGAGTTGTCTGCGGCGCTAGCGTTCCGCGGCGGAACGGCGCTCCACAAGCTGCACATGAATCCCCCAGCGCGGTATTCCGAGGACATCGATTTGGTCCAAGTCCGGGCGGGGGCGATCGGACCAACGCTCACGGCGTTACGTGGTGTTCTGGATTCCTGGCTCGGAGTGCCGCAGTGGAAACAGAATGAAGGCCGCGTGACGGCCGCTGCGGCTTCGTCTGAAAGTCGAGATCAATTCCCGCGAGCATTTCACGGTGTTCGGACTAAAGACCATCTCGTTCGGGGTGGACTCCCGATGGTTCCAGGGTTCCGCAAAGATTGTGACATATGAACTGGAAGAACTTCTCGGAACAAAACTACGAGCACTCTACCAGAGGAAAAAAGGGCGTGACCTGTTCGACCTGGGGGCGGCGCTCGAAGCGACTACCGTCGATCCGGCTCGCATCGTCGAAGCCTTCACGGCCTACATGAGGAATGAGGGGAAGCACGTTACGCGCGCGCTGTTTGAGCGCAATCTTTCCGAAAAGAGGAAGTCCACACAGTTTTCCGCGGACATCACACCCCTGCTGGCTTCAGGGTACACCTGGGACAAGGACGGGGCTGTGGAAACGGTATTGCGGATGATTGCACTGTTGCCCGGAGCTCCGTGGAAAAGACCAAAGAAATGAGATCGCCAAGGGATCGAAAACTCGCACGGTCCTTGAACCTGCGCACGTGCGCTCCATAGAAACAGTATCTCGGGTGAAAAATCACAATGATGAACCACGGCCAATAGCCAATCCGCATGAGGGTTCACGCGATTGGAAGAACCCTATCCTGGACGCTCGTATCTGCATCAGAGAAACAAAGATCTTGGCTGCCAAGAATGGCGGTCAGGATCTTCTTGCCGATGCAGGAGACATTTTTCGCCGTCCGCTTTGCGATGCTCAGGCACTAGACAAGCCGTTCTCCCAGGGCCAGTATAAATCCCGTGAGAATAGCTACTTACTTTCGAGCCCGGGAAGAGTGGGAACTGCTGGGCTTATTAGTGATATGCATGCTGCTTCCTGTTCATGCTGAGGACACACCGCCGAACAAATATTTGTCGTCAATCCAAGAGAGGGAACGTCACTCAGACATTGTCTGTTCCGCGACGATTGTGAACACCGGCAAAACGAGCAGTGTGAAACAACTCGCAGGCGACCAACGCAGCGAGTGGATTGCTGAAGCTCGTGTTGACCGTGTCTTTAAGGGATTCCTCGTTTCTCAGGTCATTGCCTTCAAATACTACGGGCTGGGCCCGAGGACCGGCAACTACTTCGGCCCGCCGTATGCCAATTTTCGCTCTGGCATCCGTTACGTCTTATTCCTGCGGGGTCAAGACTCTAATCTAACCGTGACGATTCCTTTCTATCAGATGGAAATCGAAATTGCGCCTCAACAGCCTCCACTCGATGAATCGAAGCCTGCTCCCGCCCTGGCCCTAGCGCGAGAATTCGTCTTTGCTATCGAGTCTGCACCACAAACAATAGGAAGGACGGCGACGCACTACTTCAGTTGGGTTGAAGAGCTAATCGGAAAGAAAAGTGTCCCCTTCGTCGCGCCATTCCTTGACTCAAGTGACCCGCTGGTTCGATACCAGGCTGCTTGGTGGCTTTCATTTCGCCAGGTAGATGCCACCGTGATGAATGAACTGAAGTACGCCGAGAAGGACGAGAGCATAGAGGAGTGGGCGCGGTCAGGCGCGAGAGATAGATTGCGGGATATGGCCAAAGGGAAATACGTCCCATAGGCTCGCCCTTTGTTCTCTCCTCGGATTGGGCCCGAGTCGCAAACCGGTAAAGTGCCCGCGCCACAATCAACTTCGGCGATTTCAGCGTTATACACAGGACTTAGTCGCTTACTTGCGTCCGATCCAGTTGAAGGCTCCCGATAGCCGGTCAATCGCAGCTTCCACATCGGAAACACCGGCTGGCATCCCCGCGTCTCGGCCTACATAATCCAGCACGGATTTAGACACTCCATCAAAGGAGATCGATGACACGTACGTCGGCATATCGGTTACCCCAGACACATAGCCCGAGGCGAGAGAAAAATAATCCGCTCTACGGAACGTATCCACGAGCTTCACCAAAGACGCGTGCGAAATCTGCACCTTTCGTTTCCCCGTGGTCCCGACGTAGGCTTGCCCGTCATATAACACCGTTCCGCCGCCGCGAATTTCGATCTCATAGGTAGAACACATCCCGTAGCAGCCGCTGCGGTTGAGGGTGATTCGCAACGAATTCCAATCATGAATTTCGGGAAAAGGGACGTGTGCCTCACTAAATTCGCCGATCGGCAGGATGGTAACGGATTCTCGTACTCTGGCAATTACCGGCTGGCCGTTTCGCTCAAATGGCTTGTACCGCCATGTCTTGCACAGAAGTATCAGGTCGCCAATAAATCCATTGGACGTTTGTGCGCTCACTGCCTTCCCGTCCGTCCCGACCACGACTTCGAATGCCACGCCGAAATGTTCGTGGCCGAGGTTCGTATAGATCGGACCGCGGTCGCCAATACGGTGTTCAGCGGTCTCCGCTTCGAGAATCTCGACGGTGGACTTAGAATCTTGGGCAAATCCAACGAGCGGCCCAACGAAAAAACCAAGCAGAACGCACTGCAAAGGTCCGTTCATATGTCGCCAATTGTAGTCTCGCAATCGAAAACAAACAGAGGAAATTACAAATTGGGAGGCGAGCGTTGTTAGTGCCCGGTAAGTCGGGCGGTCTCAATGGGTCGATGCAACGGTCTCAAGCTGGGCATCAATTGCCGTGCTCTTCTCCTCCGGAATTTCAATTCTCCGCGAACGCTGTCTCGCAGGACCTGACCTGATTATCAGACGTTGTCCAACAACCACTTGAATTTTCTTTGTAGCCAGCCACGACTCCGCTCCGCACCAACATCGGGAGGCATGGGAGGAAGTAAGTTCAGGAGCGATTGTGAAGTACCACGGAACACTGCAAGGTCCGCATCGAGACGAATCGGACGAATGGGAGTGAACTGAACGAGTGGGAATAACGCGGCATCCGGAAGAGCTACGCCAGACGGCGATTAAGCGATTCAGGTCTTGCCACAATGTAGCTCACCTCGCGAGGGAAATTGGCATTCCACGGCAAACGTTGTATCGCCAGGCGACAATGCAAACTGCGAGACCTTCTTTTGGACTCTGAAGCGGGAAGAAATTCAAGGCCAAGGAGTACCGGGACAAGAATCAAACACGAATAGGGCTCCCATCGCGGCGCGACTTTCTAATCGGCTTTGGCGCTACAATAGCGGGCCGGGGCACTTCCTAGGGACACGTTAGCGTCCAACGCCGGAGCAGTCTCAACATCCCAAGGAAAAGGAGAGGATCACATGAGCACGATTACAGTGAATGATGGCACCACGATTACTACAAAGATTGGGGATCCGGGCAGCCGATTGTTTTCTCTCATGGCTGGCCGCTCTCAGCGGACGACTGGGACACGCAGATGCTGTTCTTCCTCAACCAGGGTTATCGCGTCATAGCCCACGACCGTCGCGGACATGGCCGTTCCTCCCAGACCGGTGGCGGCCATGACATGGATCATTACGCCGACGACCTGGCGGCGCTGACCGCACATCTCGACCTCAAGGAGGCGATCCATGTCGGCCACTCGACCGGCGGCGGCGAGGTAGTGCACTACATTGCCCGCCACGGCGAAAGCCGAGTGGCAAAAGCGGCGATCATGAGCGCGGTGCCGCCCTTGATGGTGAAGACAGCGGCCAATCCGGGTGGGCTGCCCAAGGACGTGTTCGACGGGTTACAGAAGCAGCTCGCGGCCAACCGATCCCAGTTTTATTACGATGTGGCGTCTGGACCGTTCTATGGTTACAACCGGCCTGGCGCGAAACCCTCTCAGGGGGTGATCTGGAATTGGTGGCGCCAGGGCATGATGGGGGGTGCCAAGGCGCACTATGACGGAATCGTCGCCTTCTCTCAGACGGACTTCACTGAAGACCTGAAAAAGATCACGGTGCCCGTCCTCGTGTTGCATGGCGATGACGATCAGATCGTGCCTTATGCCGATGCTGGACCGCTGTCAGCAAAGTTGCTGAGGAATAGCACCTTGAAAATCTACAAGGGCTTTCCGCACGGCATGCCCACAACCGAGGCCGACACGATTAACGCCGACCTGCTCGCATTCTTGAAAGGTGTATTCAAGGCGGCCGCGTAGCGCCTAGTTTTGCCCGGCCTTTCGGAATTCCCGCAAAGGCCGGGTAACTCCAGCGCAACCAAGTGGCGGAGCATCAAGGCAGGGAGAGGACAACTATGAGTGCCAAACTAGATTCCGGTATTTCCCGCCGTCGTTTTCTCATATCCACCAGCATCGCTGCTACCGTTGGTGTGCTCGCTACTCGCGATTTATTCGCTCAAGATGATGGGCTCGTGCAGACAGCCAGGAAAACAGCCGCAGCCGCTACTATCACCGTCCAGAAACTCCGCGGCACCGTGAGCGTCCTGATCGGCGCTGGAGGAAATATCGCCGTGCTCCCCGGTCGCGACGGTAAGCTCCTTATCGATGCTGGCTTTGCCGGCGCCCGTTCAAAGATTGCCGACGCGCTTGCATCAATCAGCTCCGATCCGATCAAGCACCTCATCAACACACATTGGCACTTTGACCACACCGATGGCAACGAATGGGTGCACTCTGCGGGTGCAGTTATTCTCGCTCACGCGAACACGCGAAAGCACCTCTCTACTACGACGCGAGTTGAGGGCTGGAACTTCACCTTCCCGCCCTCGCCCGCCGGAGCAATTCCTGCGGAAGTCTTTGAAGATGAGCGGACTGTGCAACTCAACGGGACGACGATTGCGCTCAAGCACTACGCCCCCGCCCACACCGACAGCGACATCTCCGTTCTTTTTACAGAGGCCGAGATTTTCCACGCAGCTGACACCTTCTGGAATGGCTACTATCCCTTCATCGACTATTCCACGGGCGGCAGTATCGACGGCATGATCCGCGCCACCGAAGCCAACCTGGCGAAGGTCACGGACAAGATGATTGTCATCCCAGGGCACGGCGCGATTGGCGACAAATCCCAGCTAGCCTTCTATCGCGACTTGCTGGTTGGCACTCGCGAGAGGGTGGCGGCCCTTAAGAAACAAGGCCAATCGCTCAACGAAATTGTCGCCGCCAAGCCGACCGCCGCCACAGATGCAAAGTGGGGCAACGGGTTTAGGAGCCCTAAAGACTTCATCGGAGATGTTTTCCAGGGCGTTTGACGCCGATTGCGAGCGAATTACGGAGGCCGGAAGCCACGGTTCGTCGATCGGATTAGTACCGAACGCTTCTTTCGGCAGTGTCATACCAGTGTCATATGAATTGTGATGAATGGCGGCAAAAAGTGAATAAAGACCGCAAAGAGAAGGTAAATCTGACTACGCCCATTTAGCTAGAACTTGCTGATTCCCGTCGATTCCCCGGGGAGCCAACTCCTTTGTCATTCAATGAGTTGTGAACATTTTCTTGAAATTCCGCCCTTCGACGATGAGATCTCGAGTGCGCGAATCACGATGAATCTCGATCAATGGAAACGAAAAAAGGTGAACTGCGATAGGTGTCTCAGATCAATCGCGGCGAATTGCGATCAAACCGAGCCTTCGGTTCGCGACCGAATGCTTGACGAACGAGGGCAGCGTTCTTTATGCAAGCCATTAAGCATTGTGGGTTTGCGAAATTTCTTCCGCCGCAGGAGGCTCCTGTCACAAGAGTGTCACGAATGATGTGTCCGATACGCTCACGTCTGGGTGAAACGGAATGGCAATTGGCAGCTGGTTCATCGCCAAACGACGCGCGTTGCTACCATCGAGGGGCCGGAACCGCCCCGCTAAGTTGCTCGGTGCTGGAGTCGCAGATGGATTATGCGGTAGTGCTCGTATCACGCGTCGTATCCTGGGCCATCGGTGGGTCGACCTCGATTTTGACAGGAGGCACCGGCTCCCGGACAACCCTATTCCGAAACCGTCTTCCAGCGCTCTGATGAGCATGCCCAGCGACGAGCGGAAATGAGACTGCGCAAGCAATCCAGCTCCCCTCGGCTTCGAAATCATCCCGGTTCCAACGAATTTCCGCAATTTGGCCTGGGAGTTCCTTAGGAGTGCAACTTATCAGGTGTTGGCAACTGCCGACTGCCATGACGGACACCGTTAGAACTGACAGTTTGCCCGCTGCCAATCAGTGGGCATCGTTGGGTTCGGAGAAGACCTTAATGAATGCCCGCCGATTTTCCGGGGCCGTTCTGCTTACTCTAACCCTGACTGTAGTCGGCTTGCTCGTCCTTAGCGCCGCTCAGGAAGGCCACCCGCCGCACTGGGCTTATGAGGGCAAAGAGGGGCCTGTAGAGTGGGGCAATTTGGATTCAAGCTATGCGGCCTGCTCAGTTGGTAAAACACAGTCACCTATCGACATCAAGGGTGCGAAGAAGGCGGACTTGCCGACACTTAACGTTAGCTATCATGCCGTTCCTCTGGACATCATCGACAACGGCCATACCATACAGGTCAGTTATGCCCCAGGCAGCACCCTGACCGTCGGGAAGAAACTCTACACGTTACAACAATTTCACTTTCACCATCCCAGTGAAGAGCATGTGAATGGGAAGGACTTCCCTCTGGTTGCTCATCTTGTGCATGCAGATGCCGAGGGGCATTTGGCAGTCATTGCTGTCCTCTTCGAGTTGGGAAACGCCAATTCTCTAATCGAGACGTTGTGGAAGACCATTCCAGCAGTGAAAGAGAAGCCTCACGACATACCTTCAATTTCGATCCAGGCGCAGGATTTGCTTCCGAATGACCGCAGTTACTTCACTTTTGCTGGGTCGTTGACCACTCCCCCTTGCAGTGAAGGGGTATCCTGGTATGTTCTGAACAGCCACCCCACAATCTCCCCGCAGCAGCTGACCGCTTTCGCCAAGATCTATCCGATGAATGCGCGACCCATCCAGCCGACCAACGGCCGTGAGATTCTGCTGTCTAAATAGCGGTTCGACATTCCGGCCAAAGCTAGCGGCCATAGTCTCTGTGAGATTTCAATCAGTCGTGCAAGCTATAGTTTTTCGTTGCTGAGTTTTGATGAGATAAGCGAACTCCAAGAGCTTCTGATTTTATGAACGCTGGGCATAGGATGTGTTGGGGGGGAGTGTTGGCTCTGGGGGGCGCATTGGTCGCAGCCGCACAGCAGCCGTCAGCAGTTTCTGAATTAGCCAATCCAGGAAGGCCAAGCGTCTCTTCGCCCGCAACTCTCACGCCGGTTGGCTACCTTCAATTCCAAACAGGGTATTTAGGCGCGGCTGACTCTCCCGACTTGTCTTCGCAGTCGAGTATCAACGAAGTTCTGAATTTGTCGGTTACACCTCGGGTGGAATTGATGGTCAGCGCACAGCCATATGCGCATTCCCGGGTAGAGGGTCAGTTGACCAACGAAGCGGGAGGCGTGTCCCTTGGAATTCAAGGAGTTATCCATCACGGCCAAGCTGCCAAGCCCACCATCGCCGTCAGCTATTTCCGCCAGATTTATGGCGGAAACGCGCCCGATCTCGATATCGGCAGCTCCACGAACAACTTTCTCATTCTCGCCAGCGCCGATGTAAAGGGCTTTCACTACGATGTTAATTTGTTCTTCAATGAAGTCGTTAAGGATCCGGTTCGCCGAGTTCAGTTTGGGCAGTCGCTGTCAATTTCACACCCGCTAGGGAAAAACTTCAGCGTCACGGGAGAAATGTGGAATTTCTCTCAACCTTTTCTCCAGAGCAATGCTGTGGGCACTTTGTGGGCGTTGAGCTACAGCGTGAGAAAGAATTTGGTAGTCGATGGCGGTTTCAATAGAGGGCTAACGAGCACGTCTACCCAATGGGAGGCATTCGTTGGCTTTACCTACCTGCTGCCTCACAAGATACGCCTTCGTTAAGAGTGCTTTGCGATGGTTGCTTTATGCTTGCCGCGATCGTATTCCTAGAGCTGTTGCTTCCCCTCCCGTTGGGCCTCTGGCTTGGACGGCACCGCGGAGGGAGGTTAAGGTGGGATTTCCGAGATGGTCCACTCTCAACGCGGTAGAATATAAACGCCTCCTTGAGACCCCCGATTACAGGTGAAGTTTCTGTCGGATTCTGAAGAAAACTCTCTACACCGTTGAAAAGAATGGTAGGCCCGTGGCACCAACCCTAGACCTGTACCGTGTCAAAGAGGCGTGATTATATGCCTAAGTACCTGGAAGCACGGCGAAGAGGGAATCGTTACAGGTGAAATCACAGGTGAAGAATATTTCGCTGCACGAGCGACCTTCAATTCTTATGTCCCTTCGAGCAGCCAGCCACCTTGACTGAGAGCATGACTCCGCAGTGACCTCCGTCAAGCCCGGCCAGTTCGTTACAAGCCCGGCAGGATCTTCGGTAAAACCCATTCTCTACCTGGTCCGAGAGGCTCGACACAACGTTCCCAACGAATCGCACCGGCCGAAGGGGTAGCTGTTCTTTCTGACAGTTCCATCTTTGACCCTTCGCTGACACACTTTTCGAAAGATTGAATTCAGGGCCGTATCTTCGACTGTCAAATCGGTCGCTGCTGTGGCGACGCCGTTGGGGCTCTTGCACACAAATTGTTCACCGTTCTGTTGAGCGGTGCTCCCAGTATCTAATTCCCAAAAGAAATTCGGTGACAAAGTGACAGTTGTTAAGTCTGCGTGAAGCAAAAGGCGTTGCCATGACACAAGAAGAGACTCGATTGCAGGAAGCCCGCGGGGGCATATCCAGCTGGAAGAAGTGGGGGCCATATCTTAGCGAGCGGCAATGGGGCACGGTTCGCGAGGATTACAGCGAGAATGGTGACGCTTGGAATTTCTTCACCCACGACCATGCTCGTTCACGCGCCTACCGCTGGGGCGAAGATGGTTTGGCTGGCATTTCCGACGACAAACAGCATCTCTGTTTCGCGCTGGCACTGTGGAACGGCAAGGATCCAATTCTCAAGGAACGGCTCTTCGGCTTGACGAATAGCGAGGGCAATCACGGCGAGGATGTGAAGGAGTATTACTTCTACCTCGACAGCACGCCGACGCATTCGTATATGAAGTATCTCTACAAGTACCCGCAAGCGGCCTATCCCTACGTCGATCTGGTGGAGACGAACCAACGTCGGTCTAAGAACGACATGGAGTACGAACTGCTTGACACCGGCGTCTTCAAGGACGACCGGTATTTCGACGTCTACGTAGAATATGCCAAGGACGGGCCGGAAGACATCCTGGTCCGAATCACCGCAGCCAATCGCGGGCCCGAAGCGGCAGAACTTCACATATTGCCGACACTCTGGTTCCGGAACAACTGGGCGTCGTGGATTGCGGAATCCAATAGGACTCCTAAGAAACCAAATCTAAAGCAGATCCTAGCACCGGCGGGCACGAGTGTGGTCGCGGCGATGCATCCGCTCCTCGGCGAGCTAGTCCTCTCCTGCGAAGGCGAAGTGCCGCTATTGTTCACCGAAAACGAGACGAACCACGAAAGGCTTTTCCTCGGACAAAAGAACGAGAGCCCCTATGTCAAGGACGGCATAAACGACTATGTGGTGCAGGGCAAACAGGGCGCGGTGAACCCTGGAAAGCAAGGCACCAAGGCCGCGGCGAACTACGGGGTCAAGATAGATGCCGGTCAAAGCAAAGTGATTCGGCTACGGCTCTCCAAAAGTTCTGCAAACCAGAAGCGCGAACCCTTTGGAAAGCAGTTTGATGAAATCTTCGCAGACCGGATTCGGGAAACCGATGAGTTTTACAAGTCGATCACACCACCATCGCTGGGCGAAGACACGGCCAAAGTGATGCGCCAGGCCCTTGCCGGCATGCTCTGGAGCAAGCAGTTCTTCTTCTTCGACGGTGATAACTGGCTGGACGAGCACCATTCCAACCCGCTCCATACCGGATATCGAAATTCCCGGAACTCGGAGTGGGTCCACATGCTTAACGAGGACATCATCTCCATGCCCGACAAGTGGGAGTATCCCTGGTACGCAGCTTGGGACCTGGCCTTCCACACGCTACCACTCTCAATTGTGGACCCCGACTTCGCCAAGCAGCAGATGGAGTTGATGCTCCGCGCCGCCTACCTGCACCCCAACGGCCAGATGCCCGCCTACGAATGGAACTTCAGCGACGTGAATCCCCCGGTCCACGCCTTTGCCACTCTCTTTCTTCACCGAACCGAGCAGGCTCTTCGCGGTGAGACAGACGCGGACTTTCTCAAGGTGACGTTCAACAAGCTCTTGCTGAACTTCACCTGGTGGGTGAACCGCAAGGACCGCCTCGGGAAGAACGTGTTTGAGGGAGGTTTCCTCGGTCTCGACAACATCGGCGTGTTCGACCGCAGTGCGCCGCTTCCCACCGGTGGCCATTTGGAGCAGGCGGACGGCACAGCCTGGATGGCGCTTTTCAGCCAGAACATGATGGAACTCGCCTTCGAGCTCACCCTTCACGACCCGAGCTACGAACCCATGATCATGAAGTTCGCTGAGCACTTCTACTACATCGCCGCCGCCATGAACCGGCCGGGTCGAGACGGGATGTGGGATGAGGAGGACGGTTTCTACTACGACCTGCTGCGGCTCCCCGACGGCAGCTCAAAGAGGCTTAAGGTTCGCTCCATGGTTGGGATCCTCCCACTGTGTGCCACGACGATTGTCGAAAAGTCGACTCGGGAGCGCATCCCGCAGACGATTGCTGAGCTACATGAACGCCTTCGCCGGATACCCGAACTCAAAGAGACCATCCATCCCACGGGCCCGGGACATTTCGGGATAGCCGAGCGGGGGATCGTCGCCCTGCTCAACCCAGAGCGGCTGCGCCGGATTCTGACAAAGATGCTTGACGAAAACGAGTTCCTAAGCTCCTACGGTATCCGCTCGCTTTCCAAGTTTCACGCGCAGCATCCTTTCGTCTTAAATGTAGGCGGCCAGGAGCACCGCGTGGACTACCTGCCGGCCGAGTCGAACACCGGCATGTTCGGCGGCAACTCCAATTGGCGGGGGCCCGTCTGGATGCCGGTGAACGCGCTCATCATCCGGGCACTGCTGAACTTCTATTTGTACTACGGCGAAAACTTCAGGATCGAATGCCCGACGGGTTCAGGGAAGATGATGAACCTGTTCGAAGTGAGCAAAGAGATTGCCGACCGGCTGACCCGGATATTCACCCGTGACAAACATGGTCGGCGGCCCGTCTATGGTGGCACGGAGACATTCCAGAGCGATCCCAACTGGCGCGACCACATCCTGTTCTACGAATACTTCCACGGCGACAACGGTGCCGGACTGGGAGCTAGCCATCAAACCGGCTGGACCGGGTTGGTAGCCAAGTTCATCCAGCTGTACGGTTTCCTTGATGCAAAGCGGAGCCTGGAGATCGGAAGGCGTGCCGCGTTTGCGGAGAAAGCCCGCGCCGCTGGATAAACAGTAGGCGATCCCTCCCCGTCTCTTGTGTCGTATTGGTCTGGTCGCAGAGCAAGGACGACGAGGGGTACTTCCACAGGCGCTCCGATCTGAACTATTTCACACGGGGCTCCAAATACTCCCGCCTTCGCGCCGTTCCAAAGGACCAACTTGGTATTGAAAGCAATCCGGTGGTGTCTTGTTGTTTGGCACCCTGTCGCTCCTCTAAGTTACTTTCGGAGAACAGCTTGCCTACTTGTGATGTCCAGCGTCACCTCGCCCCGTGGAAGACATTCCGGGGCATCGTGATCACCGTTCCGGGGATCACGATTAAATGATCACGATCATCCAGGAATCACTGATCACCTTCCGTCGGAACACTGATCACGATCATCCAGGAATCGCGATCACGATCGTTCGGGAATCGTTGATCACCATCCCCCGGAATCCGCACTCATGAAGACCAACGCTTGAATGGCTGCGGCTCTTTGACTCACTCTGTGGGTATCCCCTAAGTATCGGAGCGACGCCAAGGCGAGTGGGGCTGTTCTGGCTGCTGACGCGCACAGTGCTGGAGCGGATCGCCGGTTGAACAGGCCGATCGCAAACTCCTGATCTATATCATCGTTCGCAACCGCTCGAGTACCTCCCGGACTGCCTCCGGCGGCCCCGCCCCGCCAGCGACATGAGACCGACTAAGGTGGATTTAGAACGGGAGTCGCATTTAAGAACTTTTGCCCCGAGACGGAGATTTGGAGTGTCATACCAGTGTCATATGAATTGTGATGAATGGCGGCAAATGGTGAATAAAGACCGCAAAGAGAAGGTAAATCTGACTACGCCCATTTAGCTAGAACTTGCTGATTCCCGTCGATTTGTCTCGGCTCCGGCACAATTGTGATTAAATCAAGCACAAGGCTGTTAACCGAAGGGTTGCTGGTTCGAATCCAGCCCGGGGAGCCAAATCCTCATAGAACCAATAAGTTACAGTAACATAGAAACGTGAAAGAGTGTTTGGTCGTCAACCAAAAGGTCGGTGCTTCAAATCCACGCGCCCGACCACTTCTATCTCCCTCTGCGAATTTGACTTACCGACATCAAGCTGCGAGTACGGTTCCCTCATTTTGTAGCCCACGTAGCCCAAGTAGGACGGTGTTGCGCAACCGCTGCTCGGCGCTGAACTGTGTGCGCCACCACTCGTTCACCCCCCGTGCGGTTGAATTTGTGGGTCAGTCTCCGAGTGGCCGACCATCCATCAAGGAACGACGAAAGGCCGCTGTCTTGAGTGGAATAGAGATGTTTCGGCAGTTATTGGGTAACGAGTGCGCTCTGTTTTCGTTTTTCCAGTGTGAGTGCCAGCAAAATTCCCCCGATGACGCCGGGCAGACAACATCCGTAAAATCCCGATGAACGCCGTGCTTCCATGCTTCCACAGTTTGGATGGTCATTACCGAAGCATGGGCCAAGCTCTGGCACGCGGCGAAGGTAATCAGCGAGCGGTGCAACGACGGCTTTCTGGCAGCCAGCAGCAGAAAGGGGCCGAGCGCGATAAACCAACTAAGAAACATCGGCTCGCATGCGTCTTTCATTTCCAGAAGCCACTTGGAGTGCGCTAGGTCGGTGTAGAGCGGATAAATCATGGCGACATAAACGAGGCCCACGAGTCCCAAGGCGACTTGCAGCATGCGTTCGCGTTTCACGATGACCTCCTCTTACAAAAGCTACTCCCGCGCCGGAGCCGATGAGCCGAATGTCGGGATACCCCACATTTGAAGCACATCCTTCGTATATCTCTCCCTGCTCGCGCCGTCAATCGCGGACCAGTCCTATTTGGGGCGAATCACGGGGAATCCGTCAGTTAGGAAGGCGAGACTCGCAACGCGAGGTCCAACTTCAGTATTGCCGACGATTCGGGAGCTGAGCGTTCATTGAACACACGACGTTTGCCAATACGAATCGGGATTGAGTGCGAAGAGAAGATTCACGGGACACGCGCGTTGACTTGCCTTTGAGCACAGCCTAACATGCCTCGCCAAGAGCGGATTCCCACTAATGATCGGCCAGACCATCTCGCACTACCGCATCATTGAAGGGCTTGGTGGCGGCGGGATGGGCGTCGTCTACAAAGCGGAGGATACTCGCCTCCGCCGTTTCGTCGCTCTCAAGTTTCTGCCTGAAGATCTCGCTTGGGATCCGCAAGCCCTCGCCCGCTTTCAGCGCGAGGCCCAGGCTGCTTCCGCCTTGAATCACCCCAACATCTGCACCATTTACGACATTGGCGAACAACAGGGCCAGGCCTTCATCGCCATGGAATTTCTCGAGGGGCAGACCTTGAAGCACCGCATCGCTGGGCGTCCCATGGAACTGGAAACCCTGCTCTCTCTTGGCATCGACATTGCTGACGCGCTCGACGCCGCGCACTCCAAGGGCATCGTTCATCGCGACATTAAGCCCGCCAATATCTTTGTCACCGATCGCGGTCACGCCAAAATCCTCGACTTCGGCTTGGCCAAACTCTCTCCCAAACCAATATCAGGAATCGAACCGACCGCCGCAACTCTTGATGTAGAAGAACACCTCACCAGCCCCGGTACCGCTCTCGGCACCGTCGCCTACATGTCGCCCGAACAGGTCAAAGCCAAGGACTTGGATGCGCGAACGGACTTGTTTTCCTTCGGCGCCGTGCTGTATCAGATGGCCACCGGGCAGCTACCGTTCCGAGGCAACACTTCAGGATTGATCTTCAACGCCATTCTGGAACGCCCGCCCGTCTCTCCCGTGCGCATCAACCCCGAAATCCCTCCAAAACTAGAGGAAGTCATCAACAAAGCCCTCGAGAAGGACCGCAATCTCCGCTACCAGCACGCCTCGGACATTCGCACTGACCTGCAACGATTGAAGCGCGACACTGATTCCGCGTCGGTGATCAGGAGTGCGAAGGCCGGAACCGCAACCGGGATACGAAAACGCTGGAAGCTGATGGTCCCCGCTGCTGTAGTTATTGTGGCGCTTGTTTCTGCCGGCTACTTCTATTTTCATCGCCCACCGAAACTCACCGGCAAGGACACCATTGTTCTGGCTGACTTCGCCAATTCCACCGGGGACGCCGTCTTTGACGACACACTGAAGGACGCACTCGGTGTGGCTCTGCGCCAGTCGCCTTTCTTGGACATTGCTTCGGACGAGAAGGTGACTTCTACGCTCCGGTTGATGACCAAAGCAGCGGACACCCGGCTCACGCCTCAAGTTGCGCGTGAGGTTTGCGAACGAAGCCAGAGCAAAGCCTATGTCGGCGGTTCTATTGCGACTCTTGGCAGCCAGTACGTCATCGGGCTTAGGGCCGTCAACTGCGCGAAAGGAAATGTACTGGCTCAGGAACAAACTACAGCCGCGAGCAAAGAAAAAATCCTGGACGCTCTGGGCAGCGCGGCGACCAAACTGCGCGGCGAACTGGGCGAATCGCTGGCCTCGGTACAGAAATCCGACATGCCGCTCGAACAGTTGACCACCCCCTCGCTGGAGGCGCTCCAGGCTTACACTTTGGGCGGCAAGGCCCAGATGGAGGGCAAGGGTGCCTCGGCGGCTTTATCCTACTTCCTGCGTGCGATTGAATTCGATCCCAATTTCGCTCACGCCTATTCTTCGGCCGGAATAATGTACCTCGCACTAGGGGACTCCGCTCGAGGAAAGGAATACATAACCAAGGCTTATGCTCTGCGCGAACGGGCCAGCGCATACGAAAGCTTGCTCATGCAGGCCGACTACTACGACTACGTCCTCGGAGATTTGGATAAAGCTCTAGAGCTGTACCAGCAAATGACTGAGAGTAATCCGCGCGACGATATTCCTTGGAGTCATATGCACGTTGCTTACTCAAATCTCGGTCAACTTGAGAAAACCCTAGAGGTCGCCAACCAACTCGTTCGGCTGCAGCCCGAGAGTGGCTTTTTTTATCCTTGGCTCGTCGGAGATGAAAGGAGTCTCGGTCACTTTTCAGAGGCACACAAGACCAGCGATTTAGCAGTCTCGCGAGGGTTCGATGGCTTTCATCTTCGCTTGGAGCTCTATCTGGTCGCATTCGTCGAAGGGGACACAAAAGCAATGGCTGAGCAGGCGGCCTGGTTCGGCGGCAAGTCGCCAAGTGTTCAGCATCGGTTTTTGTCTCTGGAAGCGGAAACCGAGGGGTATCGCGGGCACGCCCGTGCGGCGCAAGAGTTTTCTGGCCGTGCTGCGGTGGCCGCCGTGCAGGCAGGCGACCTGGAAGCGGCCGCGTCCTATCATCTTGAGGCTGCCTGGCGCGAAACGGTCTTCGGCGACATGCCCGGCGCTCGCAAGGAAGCTGCCGCTGCGCTGGAACTCGCTCCGCGGAGCGAAGATGTAGAATCGTGGGGGGTAGAGGTGTTGGCTCGCGCTGGAAATGTTGCGCGCGCACAGACCTTGGTACAGGACTTGGCGAAGCGTTTTCCCCGGCACACCATCATCCATCGATATTGGCTGCCGAGGATTCAGGCGCAAATCGCCTTGGCGG
>Ga0307477_10000640_pt1 | contig 35538 bp, 34 predicted proteins | sample atmos_gasesECM2C_FD_203316 | JGI IMG/M metagenome (GOLD analysis project Ga0307477, IMG submission 203316) | Hardwood forest soil microbial communities from Morgan-Monroe State Forest, Indiana, United States - atmos_gasesECM2C_515 | ecosystem: Environmental > Terrestrial > Soil > Temperate...
GGGCGCCGACGATCAGGAGCAGCTAGCCGCGGTGTACGGAACCACCCTGCGCGCCGACCTCATCGTGAGCGAACCGGGCGGCGCGCTGTCGCCGCTGCTGCTCCGCGCGTCTGCACCGCGCCTGCTGGCCGTCCCGCTGGCGAAGGGTGCGACGCCGGCGCCCGGCCTGGCGGAGCTCCCGGTTGCGCGAACGGGGATGGACGGCGACTTGCGCTACTCGGGCGCCGACACGGGGCTCGTGCGAGACCCCTGAGCGGGGTTCGCGATAATCGGCGCGTGGCATCCCGCGCACCCGCGGCACGCATCCTGCTCGTGCACGGCGAGGAGCGGTTCCTCGTCGATCAGGACGTTGATCGCTGGCGCGCGCCCGATGCCGCCCGAGAGCTCGATGTCGAGGTGTTCGAAGCGCCGGCAAAGCTGGACGGGCTGCGGCGCAGCGTCATGGAGGTGCCGCTGTTCGACGCGGAGCGCACCATCCTCGTGCGCGATCCGGCGCAACTCGGCGCGAGTGCTCGCCGGGGCGCAGACCCGCCGGCTGCCCTGGTGGCGCTGCTGGAGGACGTGGCGCCCACCACGTCGCTCTGCATCGTCGCGCACGCGCGGATTCCGACTCAGAACCCCGTTCCCGCCGCGGTGCGCAAGCTCGGCGGGCGCGTCATCTACCACGCAGCGCTCAAGGGACGCGAGCTGCGCACCTGGGTCGACGCGGCAGTGCGCGAACGCGGCCTGAAGCTCCCCGCGGGAGGCGCCGAGCACCTGCTGCGCACGGTGGGCGCGGACCTCGGTGCCCTCTCATCAGAGATGGACAAGCTGTCCGCCCTCGCGGCAACGCGCCCGCTGACACGGCAGGACATGGACCGGCTCGTGGCCGGGGATGATCCGGCCGAGCTCTGGGGCGTGCTGGAGCAACTGCTCGGGCCCTCGCCGGGGCGCGGTGCAGCGACGCTCGCCGCACTGCTCGACGAGGGACGGTCGAGCCAGTACCTGCTCGGCATCCTCGCCGGGCAGGCCCGCGACCTGCTGCTGGCGCAGGCTCTGCTCCAGGCCAGGCGCAGCGCGGCGTCGCTCGCGTTGGAGCTCCGCATCCCGGAGTGGCGGGCCGAGCGTCTCGCGCGCCAGGCGCGCAACGTCCCGGCGTCGGTTGTCGCCGACTGGATCCGCGAGCTGCACGCGGCGGATCGACGCGCGAAGGCCGGCGAGATCACCGACTCGGAGGCGCTTCGCGTCTTTGCGCTCCGCGCCGCCCAATCAGTGTCGGCGGTCCGGCGAGCCGCCAATTAAATAAGGAGGCCGGCGCTGAGCCGTCCGGCGCTGAGCCGTCCGTCAGTCTTCTGCGGGCTTGGCCTGTTCGCGTGGTGGGCGCGCCGACCGGCTCGAGCGCTGCGAGGTAGCCGCCGCGGACTGGCCCGCCGGCTTCGCGGCAGCCTTCCCGGCCGCGCCGCTCTTCGCCGCGGGCTTCCGTGACGCGGGCGTTCGAGCAGCGCGACCCTTGGCGCCTCCAGCGGCGACCGACCGAGCCGCCTCCTTCTCGCCGGCCGCGCCCGTTCCGGCCCGAGTCAGCTCCGCGGCCATGCTTGCCAGCCGCGACTTGCGGCGTCGCGCGTTGTTCGCGTGGATGATCCCCTTCTCCGCAGCGCGGTCGAGCACGCGGATGGCCTGCTTCACCTGGCTCGCGGCGTCACCAGCCTCGACGTCTCCCAGCAGCGCGCGGCGGGCCTTCCCCACCGTGGTGCGCACTGCCGCGCGGACGGCGCGGTTGCGCACCCGCTTGCGCTCGTTCGAGCGAATGCGCTTGCGCGCCGAACGGGAATTGGCCATTTCTCTCTGAAGCTCCTCGTCAGCGCACCCTCGAGGGCGCGCGCCAGCGTGGCTGGGAACGTCCGCGAAGTATAACCCGTACCTCCTCATGCTCATTCAGCCGTCGTACGCGAAGATCAACCTCGCGCTCGACGTGGTCGCGCGCCGGCCAGACGGGTGGCACGAACTCGAGTCGATTCTGGTGCCGATCGATTGGCACGACCTCGTCGCCGTCCGCGTTCGACCGTCGGAGTCCTCGTCTGCAACCCTGCGTCTCACCGGCGAGGTGCCCCCGGATCTGCCCGACGATGACACCAACCTCGCGCTGCGTGCGGTCGCCCGCCTGTCCGAGCTGGCCCGCGTTCCGCTCGCAGCGGAGATCTGGGTGGACAAGCGCGTCCCGGTCGAGGCGGGACTCGGCGGTGGGTCGTCCAACGCGGCCACCGTGCTGCGCTCCGGGGCGGCGCAGCTCGCCGCACTCGGGGTGCACATCGATCACGACGCGCTCACTCGCGCCGCGATGCAGATCGGCAGCGACGTCCCCGCGCTGCTCGCGGGCGGCGCGCAGCGCGTGCGCGGCCTGGGCGAACGCCTGGAGCCGCTGACGATTCGCGAGCGCCACCTCGCGGTCGCAGTCGCCGGCGCGTCGTCGACCGCCGCTTCGTACAGCGCCCTGCAACCGTCGGAGATCACCGAATCGGGGCGAATCGCGCGCGTCGCATCCGCACTCCGTGAGGGTGGCCTGCGCGACGACGACCTGGGCAGTGCGCTCGAAGCAGGAGCGCGGCGAGCGGCACCTTTGCTCGCGCAGTCCATCGAGCGTCTTCGCGCGCTGACGCCAGCCCGCCGTTGGCATCTCACCGGCAGCGGGGGCGCCCTCTTCTGCGTTGCGCAGGACACGACCGACGCCGCGAGCGTCGCCGCTCGCGTCCGTGAGCACGGCTTCGCGAGCCGGGCCTGTCACACCGTCGCCTGAACCCGACGCGGAAGCGCCGGCGTCCCGAGGTCAGGGGGGTGGCGGAGGGCTGCCGTACAATCGGGCCTCGTGGCTGTCGCTGACGCGCCGTACGCAAGCCCGCCGACGCCCGAGGAGTGCTCCCACCCGGCTCCCAGCACGGGGGTCATGGCCCACGAGTTCGCTCACTACGAGGGCGCGATCGGCCCCGAGGGGACGCGACGGACCGTCACGTACTACGGACCGGTCATCGGCGGTCTGCCCATCCGCGCCTGGCACTGCGAGGTCTGCGGCCTCCTGCGGCTCGACTACCCCGACGGTCGCAAGGAGGAACGGCGCCTGTTTCCCGGTCCGCAGCCGGGGCTGCTCGCCGAGCTGTCATCGGTCGCTCCAGAGCAGGTCGACTACGGGATGCAGGCTCGCGTCTCCGGCCTCACCGCGCAGCCGCAGCTCATGGACCAGCTGGTGCGCGACGCAGGGCTGGTCGCTGTCCCGTTCCGTCTCCCGCAGATCGTGCTCCCCGCCTGGGACGCTGCCACATGGCTGATCGTCACCGGGCTCAGCGGCATCGCGTGCGCTCTGCTCGCCATCGGCATCCTCGCCGTCTACACGACGAGCACCCCCTCCGTCGTGCCTCCGCTCGCCGTCATCGCGGCGCTCAGCTTCGTCGGCATGCTGCTGTTCGGGATCGGTACAGCAGCGGTGCGGCACTTCTTCCCCGCGGGCCCACTGGCGCCGAGCATCGCCGAGAGCGCGCGCGGTCGCCCCGAGCTGGACGCGGCCACGAAGACCGTCGTCTTCCTGCTCATCATGTCCGTGAGCGGTCTGTTCGCCTCCGCGATCCTCGCGGTGTACTGGTTCGCAACGCCCGGGGCCGAATGGCCCGTGTTCCTGGCAAGCCTCGCACTCGCGGCGGCGGCGGCTGTCGTGAAGCTCGTCGACGTCGCGTGGCGCTCCCTCAGCCGCTGACGCGCGCGCGAGCGTCGCCGCGCGTGCGCGCCAGGCGCGCATGACCCTCAAGCCGCCGCGCGACCAGGACTTCATCGTGATCGGCGCAACGGGCGACCTCGCGCAGCGCAAGCTGCTGCCGGCCCTGTACAACCTCCACGCGGAGGGACTGCTGCCGCGGTCGTGCGCCATCGTCGGGCTCGCGCCGGATGTGTCGAACGAGGCCGCCTTCCGCGCGCTGGCGGAGACCGCGATCAAGGACCACTCGCGCACGGGCATCGACGCATCGGCCTTCGCCTCGTTCCGCGAGCGTCTGCGCTTTCTCCAGCTGAGCGCCGACGACGACCTCAGGCCGGTCGTCGATGTCTCCACGAACGAGCGGCGGCTCTTCTACCTGGCGGTTCCACCGTCGGCGTTCGAGACCCTGATCACCGGCATCGGCAACGCAGGTCTCGCCGCCACGGCATCGATCATCATCGAGAAGCCGTTCGGGCGGGACACGGCGAGTGCGCACGAGCTCAACGAGCTGCTGCACCGCGTGGTTCCCGAGGAGCGGATCTTCCGCATCGATCACTACCTGGGCAAGGAGACGGTGCAGAATCTGCTGACCTTCCGGTTCGGCAACTCGATGTTCGAACGTGTCTGGAATCGCGACGCGGTCGCGCAGGTGGAGATCTCCGTCGCAGAGACGCTGGGAGTGGAGAAGCGGGGCAGGCTCTACGAAGAGCTGGGCGCGATCCGCGACATCGTGCAGAACCACATCTTCCAGGTCCTCGCGCTGGTCGGGATGGACCCTCCGATCACCTTCGACGCGGAAGCGCTGCGCAACGAGAAGGCCAAGGTGCTCCGGTCTATACGCCCGATCACGCCGGCTCACGTGGTCCGCGGCCAGTACACGGAAGGGACGGTGAACGGTCAGTGTGTGAGCGCGTACCGCAGCGAGCCCGGAGTGGCCGCGAAGTCGACCACCGAGACGTTCGCGGCTCTTCGGGTGCACCTCGACTCGTGGCGGTGGGCGCGGGTTCCCTTCTATCTGCGCACCGGCAAGCGACTGCGCGCGCAGGACTCGCGGATCCTCGTGCTGTTCCGCGAAACGCCGCTGCACCTCTTTCGGGAAGCGGGGATGCACCAGTTGGACAGCAACATGCTCTGCATCCGCATTCAGCCGGACGAGGGCATCTCGCTGCGCTTCGTCGCCAAGCAGCCCGGACCCGAGATGCGCACGCAGCCCGTGGAGATGAACTTCAAGTACGGGGATTCATTCAAGTCGTCGCCTCCGGAGGCCTACGAGCGTCTGCTCCACGACGCGCTCGACGGCGATCACACGCTGTTCATCCGCGAGGATGAGGTGGAGCTCGGCTGGGAGGCGCTGGAGCAGGTCCTCGCCTCGCCGCCACCGATCACGTTCTACGAAGCCGGCAGCTGGGGACCGAAGGAGGCCGACGCCACCCGCTCCCCGGGTCACTGGCACGACCCGGTGCCCGACCCATGAGGAAGACGCTCGTCGGGGTGGACCTCGGGGGCACCAACATCCGCGCGGCGCTCGCGACGGGCGAGACCGAGCACGCCCCTCCGGTCCACCGCGGCACGCCGGCGGGAGACGGTCCCGCGGCGGTGCTCGACGCCGTCGCCGAGTGCGTGCGCGAGGCGGCGGGGCGGCCGGTGGACGGCGTCGCGATCGGCATTCCGGGGCCGCTCGATCCGCGCACCGGCGTCGTGCACGCGGCTCCACACCTGCCGGGCTGGGAAGAGCTGCCGGCCGCCCAGCTCCTCTCTCAGCGGGTCGGAGCGCCGGTCGCGGTCCGCAACGACGCCAAGCTTGCGGGCTTTGCGGAGTGGAAGGCCGGCGCCGGCAAGGGCTCGCGCCATCTCATCTTCATCACGGCCAGCACGGGCATCGGAGGGGCGCTCATCCTCGACGGCCGCCCCTACGACGGCCCGACCGGGAGCGGCGGCGAGATCGGCCACTTCCCGTTGGGGCTGGACGGCCCGCCGTGCGGGCAGGGCCATCCCGGATGCCTGGAGGGCTTCGCGGCAGGCACGGGCATCGCGGGTTCGGCGCGCCGCGCGGTCGCGTCGGGGAGCGCCACGTCCCTCTCGTCGCTGCCGGTCGACAGCATCGACGCGCGCGCCGTCGAGGAGGCGGCCGAGGCGGGGGACCAGCTCTCGATGCAGATCTTCCACGACGCCGGGCGCGCGCTCGGCCGCCAGATCGGCGGCCTCATCAACCTGCTCAGTCCCGAGGTCATCGTGATCGGCGGCGGGCTCATCAACGCCGGCGACCTTCTGTTCGGCCCGCTGAGCCAGGGCGTGAAGGAGATGGCCTTCGAGTACATGGCGTCGAGGTGCCGCATCGTCAGGGCGGGACTGGGCACCGACGCCGGCCTGGTCGGCGCCGTGGCCTGGGCGGTCCACACGTTCGGGGACGCCTGAGGCGCCGGTTCAGGGCCTCGGCGTGGGTGGCGGGGTTTCCCGATGGGCGTCGGCCGGCGCGCCAAGGAGATCGCTGCGACGCTGCAGGTAGTCCAGCCTGTCGAACTCACCGCGCGCGTAGCGCATGTCGAGCTCGTCGAGGGCGTGACTGCGGTGATGCTGCTTCCGCTCCCAGTACTCTGCGGTCCACGACCGCGGAGCGCGCGGGACGCCGCGGACGAGCACGTAGATGCCCATGATCACGACGACGACGATCACCAGCAGGAAGAGGTCGTGGATCCAACCGGGAGCGCCGTAGTCGAAGGGGAAGGGGCCGAAGCGGGACGGGTGGTCATCGAACGGCATGGGCAGGTCATCGTAGCGCGGTGACGCAGCGCTTTCCTTCACCCTCCGGCGGACAGGCGCTGCTCTTCGAGACGAGCGAGGACTGGCGCGCGTGGCTCGCGGCGCACCACGCGAACACGACTGAGGCGTGGCTCGTCACCTTCAAGAAGGGCAGCGGCCGCATCTCGCTCTCCTACGAGGACGCGCTGGACGAGGCAACGTGCTTCGGCTGGGTGGACGGGATCGTGCGCGGCGCAGCTGCCGACCATTACCTGCAGCGGTGGGTGCCGCGCCGCGCGCGCAGCAACTGGTCGCCAGGCAACCGCGCGCGGGCACGGCGGCTGGCCGCTGAAGGCCGGATGACCGCCCCCGGCGCTGCGGCCCTTCCACAGGATCTCCGGGTGGAGCTTGGGCTCGACCACGGTGGGTGAAACGTGACAGGGCGCTTCCCCACGGCGCGGTTGAGTGGCAGGGAGCACGTGCTCCCTGCCACCCGTGGGGAGGGCGAGGGTCAGTCGATCGCTGCCGACGTCGACCGACGACGGCGGCGACGACCGGCGACAGCCGCCACGCCCAGGCCGGCCAGGCCGCCGATGACCAGCAGCCCGGTGCGCGAGGTTTCCGGGATCGTGGCTGACGGGGCGCAGGACACCGCCCGGCTGTCGAACTGTGCGAAGAGCCCGAGCCCGCAGCTCTGGCGCAGGATCGCGGGACCCTCGATCTCCGTGGGCAGGCCACTCAGCCGTGTTGCGTCCGTCAAGCAGGAGCCGTGGCCCGCAGGATCCACCTCGCCGTCCATCTGGCACCCATCCGTGTACGCGTAGAGGATCCGGCCTTCGCGGTCGACCGTCATGTCGTTGAAGTCGAGCAGGTTGCGCTGGTCGTTGCTTCCTCTCGAGCTCGGGCAGCTGGCGGCGAACTCGATGCATCCCCGCTGCACCGGATGGTCCGGGGTTGCGTCGGTGGTGGTCCAGTGCGCGCCGGCGTCATACGTGACCGCGACGTACAGGTGCCACGTGCCGACGAACGAGCTCTCCTGGTCGTCGCCGGGTGTGGTGCTGCCCAGGAAGGCGAACGCCGCACGGTTGTCGTCGCCGGCCACGACCGTCGGCATCTCGACGTTCTGGATGTCGAACGGCCCGCTCACGTCCGCGGACGGGCCGCACGTGGTGCCCTGGTTGGTGCAGACCGCGATCTTCGGGTGCCCGTCGCGGTCGTTGTTGCCGAAGTACATCGTGCCGCCGGCGCCGACGCCGATCGACGGGTCGCCGGTGTCGTACAGGCGCGAGTTCTGGTCGTTGATGGTGTGCACCGTCCAGAGCGCCCCGTTGTTCGTCGACACCGCAAACCCGGGGTGGCAGTTCGGTCCCGCCGTGCTCGTGACGATCAGGCACTCGGGAGAGCCGCACGCCTTGTTGGGCACGTAGACCGTGCCGTCGTTGGGCGCGATCTTCACGTGCCCGTGCAGGCCGAAGCACTGCTGCGACGTCCACATGGGAGACTGGTTGCCGTACGTCTGCCCGCCGTCGACGCTGAGCGCGCATCCCGCAAAGGCGATCGACTGCGAGCAGTAGTACACGGCGTCGGGGAACGTCGGCGCAGGGTTGGGCAGCGGCGCTGCGAACGCTCCCGCGCCAATCGTCTCGTGGTCCGGACCGGCCGGTACCTGGCAGGCCTGCGCGGGCGTCCACGTGCCACCGTCATCGGGCGAGAAGGCGCCCAGGCTGCACGCGCCCGCCAGCTGGCTGACGAACGTCCGGCCCGTACCGCGGTCCACGTCGAGGATCGCGTCGAGGCTCGCGGAGTTGGTGAGCGGCGCGTCACTGACGTCCGTGAACGTCGGGGTCGCCGGCCTCGTCGAATCGTCGAACGTCGCCTTGATGGTGTAGAGACCCGCCTGGTACATCGTGTCGTCGTTGCGCGGGTCCACGCCGATCGACGGCTCACCGAAGGCGCGTCCGCCGAGCACCTGCGTCTCCTCGGTCGTGGGCGGCATGAGGCTGAGCGGGATGTGGTAGCTGTCGAACCCCGGCGCCCCGGAGGGATTTGCCGGCTGGGGCTGCGATGCGAGGTCGACGAGCTGCAGGTTCGCCACCGCGTGTGAGGCGAGCGCCGTGGTGCTGTTGCCGTTGAAGTTCGACGCGGTGATCGTGTAGACGCCGTTCACCGGGTCCTGGATGGTGAGGACGTTGATGTCGCTGCCGTCGTTGGTGGCCCCGGACGTGGAGTTGCCGACGCCGCCGCTGCTGGGGTCCGTGGCGGCGATGGTCAGCTCCTGCGTCGGGTCGTTGCCCGTCCAGGTGAGGGTCACGCGGAGCACCGCCGCATGGGTGCTCCCCTGCCGCACGTCGGGGGCGTAGTAGGTCGCCGGCGGTGCCGGCAGCTGCACGGTGAGCGCGAACGAGTCGGTGGTGCCCGTGGGACCGCCCACCGGCGCGAAGTCCCACGCGAACGAAGGCGTGGCGCTGTTGACGGTGCCGCTCGGCGGCGTCGAGGCGAGCGCGACCCTACCCACTGACTGCGCCGACTGCGCCGCGACTGCGAGCAGCGCGGCCGGGATGAGGATGGTCGCGATGCGCACCGGGCGACGGCCGGTTCGTACTCTTCGCATGGCTGAATCTCCTTCCTTGGGTTGCCGTTCCCCTTCCCTCGCGCTCCCGAACGCCCAGGCCGTCCCGCTGCAGCGCGCTCGTGACGATACCACCATGCCCGCCGCGGGGCGGCGTAACGGGCTAGCTGCCCACCACCCCCACAGCGCCGACGCGGCGGCGGAGCCCGATGCAGCCGACGCACCCCACACAGTCGACACAGTCGATGCAGGCCACGCAGCCGACGCAGCCGATGCAGCGCAGGCAGGCAACGCTCGCCACGCACTGTCGCAGCGCGGCGCTGAACACACTGAGGACGCTGCCGGCGATGCCCGCGCTCACCGCGGTGCCCGCGCTGCCCGCCACCGCGACGGAGCCGAACGTGGCGGCGCTGCCGGCGACGGCGGCCGAGTAGGCCGTGACGGCGCTGCCCGCGACCGCGGCGGAGTGCGACGTCGACGCGCTGCCGGCCACTGCCACGCTGGAGTGCGTGGCGACGCTCCCCGCCACGGCGACGCTGTCCGACGCGCGGGCGCTGCCTACGACGGCCGTGCCGGCCGGGACGTACCCGGGCGCTCGAGTGCCCTGCAGTGTCACGTGGTCCACGGGAGCGACGAGTGTAGCCACCGCGCTGAACCTATGCTGCCGCGGTGACGGGTCGAGAGGTCGTCGTCGTCGGGTTGGGGGCGGCAGGGTCGTCAGTCCTGTATCAGCTGGCCAGGCGCGGCGTTTCCGTCCTAGGCGTCGACCGGTTCCAGCCTCCACACGACCTCGGGTCGACGCACGGCGACACGCGCATCACCCGCGAGGCGATCGGCGAGGGTGGAGAGTACGTGCCGCTCGTGCGTCGCTCGATGGAGCTGTGGCGCGAGATCGAGAACGCCTCGGGCTTGCAGCTGTTCACGAGAACGGGTGCCCTCATTCTCGGCCGCCCTGGAGAGCTGGGCGCGATGCACGGCAAGTCCGATTTCGTCGGCAGAACGATCCGGGCGGCGCGCGACTTCGGCGTGACGCACGAGCTGGTGAGCGCCGACGACGTTCGTGAGCGGTTCCCCTCGTTCCGAACGGTCGGGGACGAGATCGCGTACCACGAGCCGGGCGCCGGCTTTCTGCGCCCGGAGCGCTGCGTCAGCGCGCAACTGCAGCTCGCGCGCTCCCACGGCGCGGAGGTGCGCACAGACGAGCGCGTTCTCTCCTGCAGGCCTCGGGGCGCAGGCGTGGTCGTGGAGACGGCAGGAGCCGAGTACGTAGCGGATCGCGCGGTCGTTTGCGCCGGTCCCTGGGTGGCGGGATTGGTCTCCGCGGACCTCGCGCGCCTTTTCACCGTCCACCGTCAGGTCATGCACTGGTTCGACGTCGCCGAGGTGTACAGCCGCTACGCGCCGGATGCGTTTCCCGTCTTCGTATGGGAGCGGGGACGCGACGGGGTGATCTACGGGGTCCCGGCGGTCGACGGGCCGACCGGCGGGTTCAAGGTTGCGTTCGAGCAGTACGACGTCGCCACCGACCCCGACGCAGTGGTGCGCGAGGTGGCGCTGGGCGAGACCTCGTCGATGTACGAGCGCTACGTTGCCCCGTGCTTCGCCGGCGCCGGACCGGCGTGCATCAGGGCCACAAGCTGCTCGTACACGTGCACGCCCGACTTCGACTTCGTCATCGACGACCACCCCGAGAGCGACAGGATGCTGCTCGTCTCGGCGTGCTCCGGCCACGGGTTCAAGCACTCGGCGGCGATCGGTGAGGCGGCGGCGCAGCGCGTCGTCGACGGCAGGAGCGCGCTCGATCTGAGCGCGTTCGCACTTTCGCGATTCGCGGCGCTCAGCGCCGCAGACCAGCGCGCGCCGATCATCCCCAGGAGTCGACGATCTGGTCGATACCGGCTCGATAGTCGGCGAAACGGGGGCGGAAACCACGAACCTGGGGACGCGCCGGTCCACTGACGCCCAGTTCCACCATCTGCATGTGCTCCTCGGCGACCACCAGGTGCGAGAACGGTCGCGAGATCGCGGGCAGACGGAGCGGCAGGCGATTGCCGACGCGCCTGGCGAAGTAGTCCATGAAGGTTGCGAACGGCAGCGGGTGACCGTCGGTCGCGTAGTGAATGCCGCTCGTGCGCGCCTGTTGCGCAGCACGCAGCAGCGCGCGCACCGCGTCGTCAACGTGGAGAAAGTCGTGCCGGCGCCTGGTCGGTCCCGCCCAGTACGGGCGACCGAGGCGAAACGCGCGTCGGTACGCGCGCAGGTCTCGCGACCGCTGACCGTACAGGTATCCGAGGCGCACGACCGACGCGGCGACCCCCGCGTCGAGAACGATCGCCTCCGCCTCCAGCCCTGCATCAACGATCGGCCGCAGCCGATCGCCGGGCCGGCCTCCCGGCTCGGCCGCTCGGAGGAATGCGTAGCTCGCATGGACGAGGAGCGAGGCGCGCGCGCGTCTCGCCGCGGTGACCGCCCGGCGGGCGTCGGCCACGATTCGCGCCGGCGTGTGCGACTTCCACGCGTGGCCATCGTGCAGGAGCGTGTTCGGCGGCTGGCTCGCGACGCTGAGCAGCACCGGCGCGGCCAGCGCGGCAGCCACCGCGCCTGCCTGCTCCGACAGCGCAGCCCCGAGCTCGCTGCGCGGCGACGTGATGACGAGCGTTCGAGTCGTCGCCCGGTGCTCGGCGGTCACGGCGCGCATGGTGGCCCATGGGACCGTCGACCGGAGCACGCCGATCTGTCGCGCCTTCCGGCGGATCGATCCGAGCTACGCTGGACAGCGGATGAGGTACCGCATCGGCCTGCTCTTCGTCGTCTTGCTGGCCGCCCTGGCGATCGTGCTCCTCCTGGTGAAGTCCCCCGCTCCGCCCACGCTGTCGAGCGGCGCCTCCGCGGCCACGGGGAACCTGATCCCCGTCGATCAGCGCGCTGCAGCTCCGGACTTCACCGGGGTCGACGGCTGGATCAACAGCGCACCGCTGCGCATCGCGGGGTTGCGCGGTCACGTCGTCCTGGTCGACTTCTGGACGTTCTCGTGCGTCAACTGCGTGCGCACGCTGCCCCACCTGGAGTCCCTCTACACGGCGTTCAAGGGACGCGGCTTCGTGCTGGTCGGTGTGCACTCGCCGGAGTTCGACTTCGAGAAGGTGCGCGCCAACGTCGAGGACGCGGTCAGGCGCCTCCACGTCGACTGGCCGGTCGCAATCGATTCGCAGATGGCGACGTGGAGCGCGTATGGCAATCAGTACTGGCCGGCCGAGTATCTGGTGGATCAGCAGGGGCGGATCGCCTACGTCAACTTCGGAGAAGGAGCGTACGCGGCGACCGACGACGCCGTGGCGGCGTTGCTCGGCAAGTCGGCGCCGCCCGTAGCGAGTGCGACGCCCGTGCCCTCGGACACGACGCCGGAGCTCTACGCCGGGAGCGCCCGCGGCTCGCTCGCGGACGGAGTCACTTACGGCCCGATGGGAGTGCCGAGGACCTTTGCCGATCGCGGTGCGCCGCAACAGGACGACGCCATCCAGGTGGCGGGCTCGTGGATCGACGAGGGCGAGTACCTGCAGTCTGAATCGAGCGGCCACGTCCGCCTCAACTTCCACGCGGGCAACGTCTTCGTGGTCGCCGGCACATCGACCGGGAGCCTCAGCGTCACCGTCACCGTCGACGGTCATCCGGTCGCGCAGCAGCAGAGCGGCGCCGGGCTCAGCGGGTCGCGGCTCACGGTGACGAGGGAGGACCTGTACGGGGTGCTCACGGCGCAGACCGGCGGGTACCACCTGATCGACCTCTCGGTGCCGGCCGGCTTCCAGCTGTACACCTTCACGTTCGGCTGATCGAGCGTGCTCTCGCTCGCGGCTGTGGCAGCCACCTTCGGCGCAGGCCTGGCATCGTTCTTCGCGCCCTGCACGGTGCCGCTGCTGCCCGCCTACCTCGCCTGCGTGAGCGGCGCCGGCGCCGCCGACCTGACCGACCAGTCGAAGCGGCGCGGCTTTCGGGCGCGCCTGCTGGCCGGATCGCTTCTGTACGTGGCGGGATTCACGACGGTGTTCGTTGTGCTCGGCCTCAGCGCAGGCGGCATATCGCGGATCGCCAGCGGCCCGGGGACCGGCCGGGTCGTGGAGATCGTCGGCGGTGTGCTGGTGGCGCTGTTCGGCCTGGCCATACTCGGCGCGTCGCGAATCGGCTGGCTGGAGCGTGCCCGGGGGATCCAGCTGTCGGAGCGCCTGCGTCGCCGCGGTGTCGCCGGCGCGTTTCTCGTGGGCGTCGTGTTCGGGCTCGGCTGGACGCCGTGCGTCGGGCCGTACCTGGCGGCTGCGCTCACCTTCGCGGCCATCAGCTCGCACGCGCTCGCAGGCGCGCTGCTCCTCGTCGCCTACTCGCTCGGCCTCGGGCTACCGTTTGTCGCCGCGGCGCTCCTCTGGGCATCGCTGCCCGAGTTGCCCCGGCGGCTCAGCCGGCTCGCCAGGCCGCTGACTCTGGCCGGCGGGCTGGTGACCGTCGCCCTGGGGGTGCTGGTGGCCTCCGGCGGATACCACCTTCTCACCTCGTACCTCGCTCAGCTATCGACTCCGAGGTGATGACTGTCATCTGTTTGCGGACCCTGCGACAATCTGTGGTGCGGCGCTGGGCCGCGGAGCGCGCGAGGAGGTGACCATGGCGATGTATGAGGGCGCCGCCAGGCTGCGGGGACAGACCGCGCTGGGCGTCAGCGTGGCGTGCACGGCGGCGATCGTCGTTCTCCTTGCGTTGGAGATCGCCACCCCCGTCGTCACATACGGCGCGCTGGTGCTGCTCGTCGTCGTCATCGCGGCGCTCCTCCTCGACGACCGCGCCACCGTCGCCATCGCGGCACTGGCGGTCGTCAGCCGCGTGATCTCGTCGGCCGCTGGTGGTGTCGATCCAACGGTCGCCGCGGTGGAGTGCGTCTGCATCGCGGTCGCCGCGGGCACGATCCTGTACTGGAGGCGCGCAGGCACCACCACCAGCGACGCGGAGCCCGCGCCGGTCCTCGCCGCTGCGGCGTCAGCGCCGGCAGTGCCGCGGTTCGCCCTCGACGGCCAGTTGACGAGTCGCGAGCGTGAGGTGGTGACGATGGCGATGCAGGGACTCACCGCGGCGCAGGTCGCCGAGCGGCTGTTCATCAGCAGGCGCACCGTCGAGACGCACCTCGAGCGCGCGTACTCGAAGCTGGGCGTCAGGTCCAAGCGCGAGCTCATCGCGTCGGCATTCGACGAGGCTCGAGTACCCCGGTCCCGTTGAGGCGCGGGGTCAGCCCGCCGCGCCGACCCTGCGGTGGCGCATCGACGAGTACAGGCGCGCTCCACCCGCCACCACGGTGACGGCGCACAGCAGCGCGACGAGCGTCACCAGGGAGGGGCGTTGCCCGAACCGTTCCGTCGTCGGCGGCATGATGGCCACAACGAAGACGAACAGCGCGAAGACCTGAATCACCACCGCGCCCGCGCGGCTCCAGGCTGAGAGCTTCCCACCGTCCATGAACGGCAGGGGGAGTGCTGCGAACATCGTCGATTGCACGCCGACAACCCACGTCGTTGCGAGCAGCGTGTCGAGCGTGATCAGCCCGAAGCCCGGATTCTGAGCGGTGGCCACGGCCGCTTTCACGGGCATCCAGCCGAACCAAGCGGCGAACGAGACGGCCAGAAGCAGACACAACGCACCTGCGCGGCTACGACCGTCGACGCGCTCCGGCAGCTGCTTCGTGAAGACGGCCGCTGTCATCGCACCGAAGATCAGGCCCGGCTGCAGCTGGAGCGCGCGGGACACTGTCACCAGAGCCACCGCGATGAGCAGGCCGGCGGTGTTGACCGTGAGACCGAAGGGTTGCTTTCGACGTCGTGCCACGATCCAGCCGCGAAGCACGTCGTGCACGAGCGTCACCACGAGCAGCGCTCCGAGAAGTGCGATCAGCTCTGCCGCGGTCGTGAGCGTCAGCCCGAGCGCTTGGTCGAGAAGCGCGTAGAGTGCGGCCCCGGCGAGGAGAAACGTTCCGATCGCGATCGCGCGCGGCACTCGTGCAACCGCGCGGCTGACCTGAGTGAACGCCCTCGCGCGGTCGCCCGCGAACGCGTGCACGGCGCTCGCGTGCTCGTGCCACGTCGCGTTGACGAGGACACACGTCCCGAGAAGCAGACCCAGCAGCAGCACGGCGAACACCAGGCTCTCGCCGAGCAACGCCGGGGTGAGCACCAGCTGGTCCGGCGTCGCAACGTCGGTGATCGCTGGGAGCTCGATCGTGGTGTTCGAGCCGCCGGCGTCGGTGCCCGGTCCCGGCGGGGTCGAGCCGTCCCCCGACGGTCCCAGAGGTCCACTGCTCCCGCCCGCGGCAGCGCTGGGCTGAGCGCCGGCGTGCGCAGGCTCGCCGGGCAGGCGTTTCGGAGGCCCGCCCGCGGTCGGCGGCCGGTTCGCGAGCAGAGGCAGCGACTGCGGTAGCGGGCCGCCGCCCGGCGAAGGGCCCGGCATCGAAGTGGGCTGCGGCGACGTGCCGGGGCTGGGCGGTGGCGGTAAGTCTCCGGGGGTGGGGGACGGGTTCGGTTTGGGCGTGGGGATCGGCGGTGATGGGGTCGGGATTGGGGGCGTCGACGGGGGCGGCGTCGGCGGGATCGAGACGGTTGGAGTCGGACAGAGCGGCGGCAGCGGGATCAGCGTGCAGCTCGGCGTGGGGATCGGCAGCGAGGGAAGGGTGGGGAGCGGGTGCAGAAACGGCGTGGACAGCGCGGCCGCGGCCTGCGTGGAGGTGGTCGCGGAGGCCGCCGCGACCAGGCAGCAGGCGGCGAGCGTGGGCGCCGCGGCAACGGTGACGCGAAGCACGGATCGTCCACGCCGCGGGGCATCGCCGCGGGACAAGCGTCGCAGGCGAAGAGCCGGAAAACGCACGGTCGTCGAGCACTCCTGAACGGTGTTCTGCGATCGGACAGGGTCGCCCCCGGCCCTGATCACCTTCCGATTCACGAGTCTGCGGGCGACGCCAGCGCCAGGTCAAGTTCGCTGCGTTCGCAGCGATCGAGGTCGGGTCGCTACAGCGCGGCGAGGCTCGACGAGAGCGCGTGGACCAGGTGCTCGGCTGCCACCTGCACGCCGTGCGCCGCGGTGAGCGCAGCCAGGCGACGGGCGTCCGCCGGATACGCATCGCGCCGCCCGGCCGGTACCGCGATGTCGAGGTCGGCCACCGGCGGCACCACACGCATCGCGCTCTCCAGGTAGGCGCGATCCGCGTCGCTGAGGCTGCCGTCGCGAAGGAAGCCCGCGACGCCGCCGTGCTTGCGGATCAGCTGCGCGGCAGACGTCGCTCCCACGCCTCGCAGGCCGGGCAGCCCGTCGGACGGGTCGCCGCGAAGCATCGCGAAATCACCGTAGGTTCGACCCGGGACGCCATAGCGACGCGTGATCTCGGCCTCGTCGATCGTGGCGAGGCCGGACCTCTCCGGGTACAGAACGACGACGCGGGGGTCCTCGACGAGCGCGAACAGGTCTCGGTCGCCGCTGGCGATGGCGACGGTTCCGTCGATCTTCGACGTCCACGTGGCGATGACGTCCTCGGCCTCGTAGTCCGCGACGCCGCCGGTGTCGACGCCGATCGCCTCGAGGAACTCGTCGATGACCGGCATCTGTGGCTCCAACTCCGGAGGTACGGGCTCGTCCGTGCGATGCGCCTTGTACGCGGGCAGGAGCGCCACACGCCAGGCGGGGCGCCAGTCCTCATCGCCGGCCACCGCGATGTGACCGGGGTTCCGTGAGGAGACCAGCCGGGCGAGCGTCTCGAGGAAGCCGCGCACCGCGTTGACGAGCTCGCCGCTCGGTGATCGAACGCTGCGGGGCACGCCGTAGAAGGCGCGAAAGATGAGGCTGGACCCGTCGACGAGCAGCCAGTCGCTGCCCGACCCGGGAGTGGGGCTCGGCATCGGCGGGACGCAGTCTGAACCACCGCGCGGCGCGCAGCCGATGCTCCCTCTCTTGACAACGGCCGACTGATACTGATATATCGCTACCTATCATGGCCAGTCATCGAGACGCCGGTCCCGATCGGACATTCTCGTCCGGGCGCGGCCGCGGACGGCCGCCATTCGCGTACGGGCGCGCTGGAGACTGGCTCTTCGGCGGGCTGGGCGGTGGCATGTTCCGTGGGCCGCGAGCCCGGCGCGGTGACGTGCGCGTCGCCATCCTCATGGTGCTCGCGGAGCGTCCCGGCACGGGCTACGGGATCATCCAAGCGCTCGAGGACCGCAGCGGCGGCGCCTGGCGGCCGAGCCCGGGCTCCGTGTATCCAACGCTCGAACAGCTCATCTCGGAGGGGCTCGTCAGCCAGACCGACCAGGAGGGCGCAAAGATGTACGCGCTCACCGAAACCGGCCAGCGTCACGTCGCGACGCACCGCGAGAGCTTCGACGCGCGCTGCGAGGAGATGGCGTCCGAGCACCGCGGCGGAAGGGCGGCCATGCGCGAGATGCGCGGCGAGATCAGCCAGCTCATGATCGCCGTCTACCAGGTAGCACAGGCAGGTACCGACCGGCAGCGAGCCGCGGCAGAACGGCTGCTGGCCGAGACGCGACGCAGGCTGTACGGGATCCTCGCCGACGAGGAAGACACGAAGGAGACGCAGTGACCATCACCACATCGCCGACCGTCGCGGCGGTCGAAGCCGTCGGTCTGCGCAAGCGCTTTGGCGATACCGAGGCGCTCTGCGGTGTCGACCTGCACATGCAGTGGGGTGAGGTATTTGCCTTGCTTGGCCCGAACGGCGCAGGCAAGACCACGGCGATCCGCGTCCTCACCACGCTCATCAGGCCGGATGCGGGGCGTGCGAGCGTCGCCGGGTTCGACGTGGTGCGTGACGCCGCCGAGGTCAGATATCGCATCGGGCTCGCGGGTCAGTACGCCGCCGTCGATCCGATACTCACCGGCGCCGAGAACCTGCGGCTCATCGGACGCCTCGCCCAGCTTCCGGGGCACCTCATCGCGCGCCGCGCGGGAGAGCTGCTCGAGCGCTTCAGCCTGAGCGACGCGGCGGATCGCCCGGTGCGCACCTACTCCGGTGGGATGCGCCGCCGGCTGGACGTGGCCGCGGCGCTGGTGCAGCGCCCTCCGGTGCTGTTTCTCGACGAGCCGACGACGGGGCTCGACCTGCAGAGTCGCAACGATCTGTGGGCGACGATCCGTGAGCTGGTCGCGGAGGGCACGAGCGTGCTGCTCACGACGCAGTATTTGGAGGAGGCCGACCGCCTCGCGAACAGGATCGCCGTCGTGGACCGCGGTGTCATCATCGCGGAGGGAACCGCCGCCACCCTGAAGTCGCGACTCGGCGCCACGGTCATCGAGCTCGGTCTTGCCGACGAGGCCGTGGCAGCGCGATCGCAGGCGATCGTCGACAAGGTGCTCCCGGCTCCGGCGGAGCGCGAGAACTCCACGCTTCGCATCACCTCCGACGCCGGTCCTCGCGTGCTCATCGAGGTGTTGCGCAGCCTGGACGCGGCGAACCTGACACCCACGACGCTCTCGGTGCGCGAGCCGAGCCTCGACGACGTGTTCCTGTCGTTGACAGGACGGCACACAGAGACGGACACCGGCCACAACGGTTCCGCGCCGGAGGTGAAGCCACGATGAGCACGGCGACGATGTCGATCCCCGCCGCCGACGTCGTGAGGCGCAATCGGACAGAGGCTGCGATCCGCGATTCCGCTGCGATCGCCTGGCGCAACCTCATCGGCTGGCGCCGCGTGCCGCAGCTTCTCGTGTTCTCGACGATCCAGCCAGTCGTGTTCGTGCTGCTGTTCCGCTACGCGTTCGGAGGCGCGATCAGGGTTCCCGGTGGCGTTCGCTATGTGGACTTTCTGATGCCGGGCATCTTCGTGCAGACCGTGGTGTTCGGCGCGATGGGGACGGCCATCGGCCTCGCCACCGACCTCAAGAGCGGCCTGCTCGAGCGTTTCCGAACGCTGCCCATGTCGCGCTCGGCGGTCATGGCCGGCCGGACGCTCGCCGACCTGGCGCGCAACGTGTTCGTGGTGGCGCTGATGTTCGCCGTCGGCTACGCGGTGGGCTTCCGCGTGCACACAAGCGTGGTCGCGCTCATCGCTGCGCTGCTCATCGTGCTGCTCTTCTCGTACGCGATGTCCTGGGTGTTCGCGGTGGTCGGGCTGGCGGTGGGTGACCCGGAGACGGCTCAGGCGGCCGCCTTCCCAGTCCTCGCGCCGCTGGTGTTCGCGTCGTCTGTGTTCGTGCCGGTCAGCACCATGCCGACGTGGCTGCAGGGTTTCGCAACCCACCAACCCGTTTCCGTGGTGGCGACGGCGGTGCGCACGCTGGTGCTCGGAGGCCCGGCGGGCTCGGACTCGCTTCAGGCGGTGGCGTGGTGCGTGGGCATCCTGCTCGTGTTCGCGCCCCTTGCGGTCTGGCGCTACAAGCGCACCGTGTGACGCTCAGCGACCGAGGGCATCGCGCATGCTGTCGAGGTGCGCGGTGAGATGACCCGTGTTGCGCGCCAGCCGATCGACCGACATCTCCAAGCCGCCTGCGGGTCCGAACCTGGCGCACATCTCCAGGTCCTCGACCGTGAGTGAGCGCAGCAGCTGGGCCAGGCGCTCTGCGTTGCGGCCTGCCAGCTCGATCACGTCGTGTCGCGAGACGCGCGCCGCTTCGAGGGCTCTCGCGGCGTTGCTCGCCTCGTGGTGCTCGGGACTCCCGTGGACGTCGAACCCGTCGCAGATGGTGATGATCCAGCCGATCTGACGCTCGTGCCCCCAGGCGATGTGGTGGGCGACGACGCCCACCGGCCATCCCTCCACCGAGCACACGCGTCGCCAGTCGTCGTCGCTGCACGCCTCGACGAAGCCCACGAATTCAGCGTTGGCGTCGAGAAGGTGCTGCGCGTAGCCCGACGCGGGCCCGTTGCTGAAGTCAGCGCGCACCGCTGTGCCTCGCAGGCAGGTTTGGGCGCCGCGTGGCTGATCGCGCGCGCCGCGGCCTCTGCGCGAGCTCGCCCTGGCAGTTCGGGCAGGTTCCGTTGAGGAGCGCCGCGCACGACGCACAGAACGTGCACTCGTAGCTGCAGATGAACGCCACCGAGTCCGGCTCGAGGTGCGTCGAGCAGCTCTCGCATCTGCGGCGCATCTCGAGGCCGAGGAACTCCTTCAGCATCCAGTTGAGGTCGGGAAGCTCGGGCTGCAGGTCGAAGCCGCCCGCCACGAGCCGCACCAGACCGGCCGCCCGCAGGCTCAGGAGGTGCTCGTGAACGGTGGACTTGGCGAGATCGAGCTCCTCGCTGATGCGCCCCACCGTCGCGGTTCCCGCGGCCAGGCGCCGCAGGATGCGCAGCCGCGTGCCCTCCCCGAGGGCACGATAGATCGCGATCAGCGTCTCGTCGGGAGCGGTCAGCTCGTTCTCGAGGCGGGCCGGGTAACAGAACAGCTTGGTGTGGCCGTGCGAGTCGATGAGCGTCCACGGCCGGTGCACGAGGGTTGGGATGAGCAGCACTCGGCTGATGCCTGGCTCCGGCTGATATTCGGCCCCGAACGTCAGTCGCCGGATCACCGCGTCGGCGTCGCCGAAGCCCTCGAGAAGTCGTTTGGTCTTCTCGGCATTCCGTTCGAGCAGGGCGACCGCCTGCGGCTCCTGCAGATACCGGTCCGGGGGAAGGTCACGGATGGCGTCGGTCACCAGCGACACGAGCTCGCCGGCGGGGATTCGCACGATCGGCTTCACCTCCGCGCCGTGGCCCTTGATCTCGGCGCGCCTGACCAGCGTCGATCCCGCCGAGCGGTCTCCGCCGGCCGCAGCGCGAAAGACCGCCTCGTCCGCTCCCGATTCGGGGTCGTGCGTGAGCCGTTGGAACCCGAGCATCGCCAGCTTGACCTCCAGCGGCTGCATGCCGGAAATCCGGGACAGCAGGCGCCCCACGTCGCAGGGAGACGCCACCTCGGCGGCGATGCCGAGCAGCGCAGACCACTGATCGCCGGAGGGCGTCTTCAGCCGCGAGACGGCCCGCAGCACGGTCGAGGGGAGACGCGCGGCGGTCGACTCCTGGGCCGCGTCGAGCGAGACCCCGCCATTGAGCATGCGCAGCGCGAGCAGCGCTTCGAAGCCCGAGCCCCAGCGTGGCTCGACCAGCAGCCTCCGGCGCGTACTCCGATCGACCAGATGCGCGACCGCCGTCTTCTGCACTGCAGGTGCCAGCTTACAACGTGCGGCAGCCACCGAACGGTAGAGAAATACCGAACGTCAGGTGGCAGGCGTTTGTGGCGCGACGGCGCCGAGACCGGCGGCGCGGACGGTGCGGGGTCCCGGTGGGTCGAGGTTGCCCCGGCCGGAGCGGTGACGACGATCGCGCTTGCTCCGGCCCGCGATGACGTCCCCATGGGCGTCGAAACGGGTATCCGCCTCTACAGCGACGACGCCGAGGCCGACCACGCCGACCTCCTGGCGCGCGGCGTCGACGTGGATGCTGAGATCATGCGTTTCGGAGCCGGGGTGCCTCCGATGTTCTACGTCCGAGACCCCGACGGCAACCGGCTCGTCATCGTCGAGGGGCGCTGACGATCGCGCGCGTCGAGTACAGAGGAGCCGGCCATGTTCACGAACACCAGAGCGTTCAGCGGGTTCGCCGTCGACGACATCGCAAAGGCGCGCACGTTCTACGCTGAGACGCTCGGAATCAAGACGTCAGAGGAGAACGCGATTCTGACGCTGCACCTGGCCGGCGACCGCGACACGATCGTGTACCCGAAGCCGGATTTCGTACCGGCGACGTACACGATTCTCAACTTCGCCGTGGACGACATCGAAAAGGCGGTCGACGAGCTGAACGGTCGCGGCGTTCAGGTCGTCCGCTACGAAGGCTTCGAGCAGGACGCGCGCGGCATCTTCAGAGGTGGGGGCCCGCTCATCGCGTGGTTCAACGATCCGGCGGGCAACGTGCTGGCGGTGATCCAGCAGTAGGCCGGGGCGGCGGCGGCCGTCACCTCGTGCGGGCTCGTCGCTTCTCAGCGCGCTCGATGTTCAGAACGGCGCCGAGCATGGAGAGGTGGGACAGGGCCAGCGGGAAGTTCCCGAGCGCCCTCCCGGTTTCGGGGTCGAACTCCTCAGCGAAGAGGCCGAGGTCGTTGGCGGTGCGCGTCACTCGCGTGAACAGCGCCTCGGCTTCATCCGTCCTGCCCATCTGGGCAAGCACATCCACCAACCAAAAGGAGCACACGAGGAAGGCTCCCTCGTCCTGCCCGAACTCGGACTGGGCTCCGATGTTCCTGTACACGAGGCCGCTCCGCGTGAGGTGGCGCCGAACGGCGTCCACCGTGCTCGCCACCCGTGGATCGCCGGCGCGGAGCATTCCGGTCAGCGGAATCGCCAGCCCTGAAGCGTCGAGTGTTTCGTCGTCCAGCGCTTGCGTGAACGCACCAACGCGCGTGTTGAATCCTCGCGAGAGCACGTCCCGCCGAATCCGGGTTCGTGCACGACGCGCTTCCAACCGGCGCTGCGCGCCGAGGTGCAGCGAAGCGTCCATTCGCAGTGCCCGGTCCAGCGCGAGCCAGCACATCGCCTGCGAGTAGACGTACCTCCTCGGTCTCGACCGGGACTCCCAGATCCCGGAGTCGTCCTGATGCCAGTGCTCGATCACATGGTCCACGACGTGGAGCAGGATCCGGCGGCGCGGCCTCGGCATGCGTTTGTCGTGCTGCCACGCCGCGTGCGCCGCCTCCATGATCTCGCCGTACACGTCGAGCTGTTTTTGAGCCGCCGCGGCATTCCCGATCCGCACCGGTCGAGATCCTCGATATCCAGGCAGGTCGACGAGCTCGCGCTCATCGACGTTGTGATCGCCGTCGACGCGGTACAGCATCTGAAATGCGGATGGCTCGCACTCACAGCTTCGGTCCAGCCAGGCGAGGAACTGTTCCACCTCGTGCCGGAAGCCGAGCTGATGCAAAGTGTCGACCAGGACGGACATGTCGCGAAGCCATGTGTAGCGGTAGTCCCAATTCAACGATCCGCCCAGCGACTCGGGGATCGACGTCGTCGGCGCCGCGATGAAGGCGCCGCTGGGCTGGTACTGGAGAAGCTTGAGGAGCAGTGCCGAGCGTCTCACCAGCGGCGCGTAACGCCCCTGGTACGAGCACTGCGAAAGCCAATCACGCCAGTAGCGATCGGTCTCGTCGACGAGACGGGTGGCGAACGCCCATTGTTCGCGTGAAGGGGCGGTGCGGATCTCTCCGTGATGCAGCGTGATCGCAGCCGCGCCCCCTGTCTCGAGGGTGCCGGTCAGGTCGAGACCGTGCTCGCTCCGAGCGACCTCGAAGTTCGAAGGAAACGTCAGGCTGACGGCCTCGTCGTGCACGCGCGCGACGACGATTCCCGGCGACGGGCTGGAAAAGATCGGGTCCTTCTGACCGTGGTCGAACACCGGACTGAACTCGATGTGCCACGTGAGCTGGCCTCGGATCGGTTGAATCATTCGTATGAGGCGGCACCGGCCCGGCGCAGGCCGGCGTCCGCCGGCGCCGGGCGTCGGCATGAAGTCGATGACCTGCGCCTGGTTGCGTGCGCCGATCCACGTCGTCTCCAGCACGTTGGAATCGGTTCGATACGCTCGGCACGCGACGCGCGCACGTTCAGCCGCGACGCGCAAATGGCCGCCGCGACTCCAATCCAAGAGCCGCCCAAAGACCCATGGGCTGTCGAACCGCGGTAGGCACAGCCAATCGATCGACCCGTCGCGGTGCACGAGAGCAGCCGACTCCATGTCGCCGATGACGCCGTAGTCTTCGAGTGGCGGGTACGGCTGCATCAGCGGCACTGTGAACTCAGCGCAAGCGGCTGTGGTGCGACCGGCACGTCGGTGAGGTCAGTGCAGAGGGCCTGCCAGCTTCAGTTCCACGCGGCCATCCTGTTCGCGAACCGAGAAGAGGGGTTCGTCGAAGGTTGCGGGACCGCCGACGGCGCGGCCTGACTCGACGGAAAAGACGGAGGAGTGCCAGGGGCAGGTCACGCGCGTTCCGTCGAGGGTTCCCTCCTCGAGCGGGCCGCCGGCGTGCGAGCACGTCGCAGCGATCGCGTGGAGCCGGCCGCGAAGCCGCACGACCATGGCGGGCATGCCGCCGGCGTCCACGCGTCGCATCGCACCCTCCGGGAAGTCCGTGGATGCGCCGACCGGCACGTAGTCCTCCTCGGGGCCCTCGGCAAAGGCGTTGCGGTTCACCATCGTTCCGATTCCGAACACGAGGTCGCCGCCGAGGTATCCGCCGAGGGAGACCAGCGCGAAACCGGCGGTGGAGAGGCCCAGCGCCAGCGGATGCAGCGAGGCGCCCGCCCACCAACGCAGCGCGAGCGATGCAGCGTCGAACGCGACGACCGCCGTCATCATCAGCCCGTGCGCGGTGGCGACCCTGCGCTCGTACGCGAACGTGTCGTGGTAATCGGTGAGCCCGGAGAGGGCGGTGGGGATGGCGACAGCGAGGCCGACCGCGAGGGCGATGTCGCCTGCCTGGGTGGGGATCCTGGTCGTGAAGTGAGCCACATAGTCGGCGACCATCCCCGTGGTCCAGGCCCCGATCGGCACATCGCTGAGCACCGGGTGGAGGGGATGTCCAAGGAGGGTTGTGCCGTGCAGGAGATTCCTGAGCACACGGCCGGGGCGCCCCAGCACCCGGTACGTTGCGCCGACCGCGCCCTGGACGGCCTCCGCGAGGCCCTCGAGCCAGGTCTGGCGCCTGATGATCCGATCCATGAGCCGCTGCGACATGCCTGCCTCCTCGTGTGCCTGGGACGGTAGCCGACCCAGGGGCCGGAGCGGGTTACATTAGTTGGTTCAAGCCGCTATAAATGCTACATTCTGGCGGATGCTGGAGGCGAGCCCTCGGACCGCTCCGCCTGCCGCCGCGGACGTCGAGCGATTCGGAAGCGCCGTCCAGGATCCGACGCGGCGCCGCATCCTCGTCAGCCTGTTGAGCGAGGGGATGTCCCGAACGGTGGACGAGGTCGCGACGATGGCCGGTGTCCACCGCACCGTCGCGTTCAATCATCTCGAGCGGCTGGTGAACCTGGGCTACCTCGACAAGTCGCAGCGTCGCGGTCGTCGTGGAAAGCCGGCGTCGCTCTATACGGCTCGGGCCGGCGCGGTGTCGCTGACGCTCCCGGCACGACAGTTCGCCCTGCTCGCCTCGCTGCTTGCCGAGGTCGTGCGGTCGACGGGCGCCGTCGAGGCCGTCAGGCGCACGGGCGTGCAGTTCGGGCGAACCCTTGCGCAGAGACGTGGGTCGTCCGTTAGGCAGGTTGTGGACTCGCTCAACGAGCTGGGGGGTGAATACCGGGTGGATAGCGCGAGGATCGTCGCTACGAACTGCATCTTCAAAGAAGCGTGCGACGAATCGCGCCATCCCATCTGCGCACTGCACGCCGCAATCCTCGAGGGTGCGCTGCGGAGCACGGGATCGCGCCGTCGCGTGGACGCTGAAGGCCCGGCGGCGGGTGGCGGCTGCTCGTTCACGCTCGCAGCCGCTTGAGGAGCAACCGGCCCCGCTGCCGGACCCATTGACGAACGTCGATGCGTCGCCGTATCCTTCGCACTCGATAGACAACCTTCGATAGGAGGTGGCCGATGGAGTGCGACTGCCCGACAGACTGCTGCCCCTGCCGCTGAGCAGGGGAGCGGTCCAGCGCCCGTGACGGCGAAGCTGCCGCGGGCGCTGTTCGTCTGCGTGCACAACGCCGGAAGATCCCAGATGGCCGCCGCCTTCTGGGAGCGCTTGGGAGGCGAGGCGCGCTCCGCGGGCTCCGAGCCGGCGGCGCAGGTTCACCCGGCCGTCGCCGACGCCATGCGCGAGATCGGAGTGGACCTGAGCTCCCGCTCACCCCGCCGTCTCGAGGACGCTGACGCAGCGTGGGCCGACGTCGTTGTAACCATGGGTTGCGGCGACGCCTGCCCGTTCGTCCCGGGCAAGCGATACATCGACTGGGCTCTCGACGATCCCTCCGGACGCGACATCGACGCTGTCAGGGCGATCCGCGATGAGATTCGCCGGCGCGTGGCCGAGCTCGCCAGCGAGCCGTAGCCCCCCCAGAGCCTCATCAACTCCCGTACACCGGCTCTTGCCGCGTTCTTAACGACGGGACCTCTAAGGTTCCGATGACACGGAGACGGCCGACAGGATGGGAGTCGATCGATGAAGAGCCGCATCAGCCGCCGCCAGTTCTTGTCGGCAAGCGCCGTTGCCGGCGCCGGGATCGTCCTCGGCGACGCGCTGAACCCGCGCGCTCTCGCCGCGACGCGCACGTCGTCGCTGCCACCCACCGGAGCCGGTGCTCCGTTCGATCACGTGGTCATCTGCATGATGGAGAACCGCTCGTTCGACCATTTCCTCGGATGGCTGCCCGGTGCGAACGGCACCCAGTCCGGGTTGAGCTTCGTCGACACGGCTGGAGTGCGGTATCCGACGTACAACCTCGCGCCCGACTACGAGGGGTGCGGCTACGCCGACCCCGACCACAGCTGGAGCGGCGGGCTCACGCAACTGGACGGTGGGCGCATGGACGGCTTCCTCAAGACCGCGGTTCCGGGTGACACGTTTCCGATCGGCTACTACACGCCCGACACCATCAACGTGCTCGGCACCCTCGTTCAGGCGTTCGGCACGTCGGACAACTACTTCTGTTCCATCCTGGCGGCGACCTATCCGAACCGCTTCTACCAGCACTCCGCGCAGACCGACCGTGATTCAACGGTCGCCTCGCCCACCTCGACGCTACCGGCGATATGGGACCAGCTCGTGCCCGCCACCGCCGGCTCCGCGGTGACCGGTCGCTACTACTCGACCGACCTGCCGTTCTTGGCGCTGTGGGGTAGCAAGTACGCTCAGTACATCTTCGGGTTCGATCAGTTCCTGGCCGACTGCCAGACGGGGACGTTGCCCAACGTGGCGTTCGTGGATCCCGAATTCGTCGCCGAGTCGCAGGGCTTTGCGCGCGACGACCATCCCCACGCAGACGTGCGCGCCGGCGAGTTCTTCATGTACACCGTCTACAACGCCGTCCGTCAGAGCCCGCTGTGGGACCGAACGGTGCTGATCTTCAACTACGACGAATGGGGTGGTTTCTTCGACCACGTGCCCCCGCCGCACGTGGTGGACGACAAGCCGCTGGCCAGCAATCCGCAGCTCGACACCACCCGGCTCGGGTTCCGCGTGCCGCTCGCAGTCGTCTCCCCACTCGTCCCGACAGGAACGCTCATCAGCGGTGGCGCGCCGTTCGAGCACACGTCGGCGCTCCGGCTCATCGAGTGGCGGTTCGGGCTGAGCCCATTGGCTGCGCGCGATGCGAACGCCCGCAACTTGGCCGAGTTTCTCGATCTGCAGAATCCTCCGCGCACGGACACCGTCGCGGTGCCTGTGCCCGCAACCGCCGTCTCGACACTGTGCGGACCGGGCAACTCGACGCCCGACCCTCCCGCCGCCATCGTGCCCGAGTTTCCCTGGACCCCCGGACTCACGGTGGGAGGAGCGGCGGTTGCGGCCGGGTGGGTCGCCAAAGAGATGCGGACGCGCAGGGTGGCCCGGCACAGCTTCGAAGGCGCGGCCGGCGACGACGAGCAAGCCGCTGTCGAGGTGACCGCGTCGACCGGTCGGTGACGACCTCAGGGAATCGGTGAGCGCATGGCCCGACGCCGCCGGGCCACCACGCCGGCCGTCAGCGTCGCGCCGCCCAGCACCGCCAGAAGCGGGCTCAACAGCTCGGGTGTGTTCGCGGCCAGGACGTTCTCGACCGCGAAGTCGGTGTGGGTCTTCCCCTGCAGGCTCTCGGGCTGGTCGTTGTCGAACATGACGGCCGCCGCGCCCGTCTTGCCGTCGATGACCATGCCGAAGTCGTCGAGCATGTTGCGGTCGCCGTTGCTCGCCGTGCAGCCGCCGCCCTCCACGCAGAGGATGCCGGTGTGCACGGTGCCCGTCACCGGTCCTTCCGTCCACGTGCTGCCGTAGTCGGATGACGTGCCCCACCAGAGGCGCCAGCACGCCGGCTGGCCCGTCGCACCGCAGGGCGGATTGGTGGTCAGCGCCGGGAGACCCATGACGTTCTGGTCGTCGGTGCCGCCGTTGCGATCGGTGCCGTACCACGCCGCTTCGACGTGCCCGGGTTCGTTGGCCGCGAGCGTCGGGTACGCGCTGGACAGCGACGGAGGTGCGTTGATCTGCACCGGCGCGGACCACGTCTTGCCGCCGTCCTTCGACACGCTGATGAAGGAGTTCTGAGCGAAGCCGTTGGACCCCTCCATCCACGCGACGTAGATGTTGCCCGCGGAGTCGACGGCGGCGGTGACCGGCCAGATGTACAGCGTGGTGGTCGTGGTGACGTGCACGGTGTAGTCGTTCCAGATCACCCCGCCGTTGGTGCTCACGCCCATCAGGATCTGCGCCGCGGTGCTGCACCCGAGCGCCGCCTCGGGCACTCCATCGACCGTGGGCGACGCGCACCCCTGCATGGGCTGGTACACGTTGTGCTGGAACGGCGACGCCGCAGCGGTGTCGACCACGATCTTGCCGTGCCGGTTGGTGAGACCACCCGTCGCCACGTTCCCCAGGAACAGGTCCGCCTGGGTGGGCGGGACGGCGCTGTTGATCGCCTGGCCGTTGCACGGCGGAAGAGAGAACGTGTCCACCACGGTGTCGTACGGGGCGAGCGCGTGATAGCTCAGGTACACGGTGCACGCGCCGTCTGCCGCGAGCCAGGGGCGGTCCTGCGCTGGCTCGCCGTTGACGGGCACGGTCACGAACGTTGCGCCGCAGTCCTGGGACACGGCCAGGTTCGTCGAACCGATCCAGAGGCTCGCCACCCAGATGTCGTAGCAGCCGCTGCTGTTGGCCACGGGTGACGCGGCGATGTCTGTGTCCTCGCCGCCGGCGCCCGACTGGTTCGATTGAATCTGCGTGAACGGCGCGGCGACAAACTGGTACGAGTGCCCGCCGTCGGTGGACTTCCAGACGTCCGACCCGCTCAGCACGCCGGATGGCTGAGCGCGCGGGTCGTCGGCCGCGTACGGCTCGATGTCGGACGCGATCCAGATCGTGCCGCCGCCGTCGATGGCCATGCCCGGTTCGGCGTCTTCGTTGTGCGGCAGGTTGAGCCCGGGTGCAGGAGGAAGCATCGCCGTGTCGAAGCTGGGCACACCGCTCGCATGGCTGACGCGCGGCGCCAGCGCGGCCGTCGCGCTGGCAAGGCCGATGCCGATGACGCCGACAAACCGGAGTGCTCCACTCAACCTCATCCGAATCGCCCTCCTGGCAAACCGCTTCCTGCGGCGGCGATTATAGCCAGGCGACTGCGTGACGCCACAAAATCAGCGCGCCGCCCGCCGCCGACGCAGCGCCAGAGTGGCGCCTCCCACCAACAGGGGCAGGATGAGCAGCGGCGTCGTGGGCGCCTCGGGCACGGCGGACTGCGGGCCCGTGCTCGTGCGCAGGCTGTCGATGATGTGCGCACCGTCCGGCGCGCCGAGACCGCTCACGTAGTCCCACCCGGTGGGATCGGCCGGGTTGCGTGCGATCGCCGTGAAGTCGCCGTTGCTGCCGACGGTCACGTCGTAGAAGTCGCTCACGTCCTTGGCGGGGTCGTTGCCGATCGCGTACAACGCGACCGGAGCAAAGCCCCAGCCGGCGCCATTCGGTGACGCGGAGTTTATGCGTCCCCAGATGCCGGCCCACAGCGGTGACGACAGGCTCGTTCCTCCGTCCTCGGTGTCGCTGCCGGCGCACGGTTGCGCCCCGCCGGTTCCGCAGCCGGTCGGCGCGCCGCCTTCGACGTCATCGAAACCGTTGCCGGTGTTGTTGGGCGCGACCACCGTGATGTCCCCGGAGAGCGCGGTCACGTCCGGCACCCCACGGCACGGCGTCGGCGAGGTGACGGGCTGCTCGTTCTCGTCGACGACGCAGGGAGTGTTGATCGTGCCGATCTGTGTCTGCCATGACGGCTCGGGCCACACCTTGCTCGGAGCCCCGCCCGTGTGTGTCCAGGCGAGCTCGCCGGGGCTCGCATTGAAGTTGGCGCGGTGACCGGTGTTGTCGGTGTAGAGAACGGTGCCGCCCACGGCGGTCACCCACGGACTCGATGCCGGCCAGGACGCTTCGGGCGCGAGCTCGTTGGTGACGCCGTTGACACCAACCAGCGTGAAGTCACAGCTTCCGCCGTTGTCGCCGGACGACACGAACTGCGTGCGGCCCTCACCGGCGAGCTGCATGAAGCCCGGCGTGAAGGTCGCATCGGTTCCGTCCGCCACAGCGATGTTGAGCGTCGAGTTGGTGGTGCCGTAGGTCTCGCACTCACCCTCCGACATGCTGCCCTGCAGCGGGCCGTTCGCATCGTTGGCCCACGCCGATATTCCGTTGCCGTTGTCGAGGAAGGACACGTCCGAGAAGTAGAAGTCCATCTCGGCGAGGTTCGGCGCCATCGAACTCCCGGACTCGACGTCGAGCGCCCACTCGCCCTCGCCACCGGTGTCGCAGTTCGCGTCTTCCGCGGGGAAGCAGTCGTGGTCGAGGTTGGCCGCGTCCTTCCAGGCGACGGGTACCTGCGGGAGACCGCGCTCCGCTTCGTACTTCCGCAGGTCTGCCTGCGGACCGAGCACGTCGCCGTCGCCGATCTCAGCGAACCTCTGGCCCGCGCCGGTGTAGCTCGTACCCAGGTCATAGACCGAGGTCAGCTCCGTGTACTCGAGCCCTCCGGTGCACACGGTGCCCGTCGGAGGGGACGTGCAGTTCGCCTGCTGCCTGGCCCCACGAGCCGCGACGCCGATGTTTGTGAGCCCGGCTACTCCGTCCACGCCGGCCGGAACCGTTGGCGCGCGATCGTTCGCGAAGTACATCGGACCACTGTTCGCGAACCGGTACTGCACCTCGGTGACGCCGAACGTTTGGTTGACCTGCGCCGCGGTGCCCGCCAGACCGATGAGGTCGTGCTCCGGCGAGACGTAGTGGGCCTGCAGACCGTGCGCGGTGAGCTCACTGAGTGCGTTCGTGAAGGTGGCGTCGGGCACCGAGAACTGCTGCGCCCACACGGCCGGGGTGAAGTACTGGTGGTAGGTGGGGCTGCCCGGTGTGTACACCGCCTTGACCGCGGCTTCCTTGGCCGGCCGATTGATGTCGATGGAGACGTCCACGGACATCGGCGTCTGGGCCGAGAGGTTGCCGACCAGCGTGGCGCCGTAGGCCGGGGGCACCGTTTGCAGCGACAGCACCTGGTCGCCTGCGGCGGCGAACGCCACATGCGAGGAGCCCGTGGCGCCTCCAATGGCGATGGAGCCGGCGGCGAAGACCGCCGCACCTACCACAAGCCGTAGCCGATCGCTTCCTCGCACAGACATCCCTCCCAGAACGCGCGCTGAATTAAGGCCTTCCTCGCTATAACGGTCGGAGACCTCCTTTTCCGGCGCGGCGGGGTGTCGGCACGACATCAGGGCGCTGTGCCAATCTCGGCCGGTGTCGCGAGCCGCTCGACTCACCGACTCTGCATGGGGCCGAATCGAGGCGATCGTGAGCGCAGCCGTGGATCGGGGCGAAGTGCCTGGTGTCGTCGCGGCCGTGGCTCACGCCGAGGAGGTGCGCGTCGTGTCGGCGGGCGTTATGAGCGTAGGCGGTGCGCCCATGCGACGGGACACGCTGTTCAGGATCGCGTCTCTCACGAAGCCGATGACCGCTGCGACGGTGCTGTCGTTCGTCGATGCGGGGGTGCTCGACCTGAACGCACCTGCGGATGCCTGGTTGCCCGAGCTGAGCGGGCGACGGGTGCTCCGGCGGCCCGAGGGTCCGCTCGACGACACAGTTCCAGCCGAACGCGCGATCAGCGTGCGCGACCTGCTGACGTTCACCTGGGGCTTCGGTATGCAGGGCGCGATGTTCGCTGCAGACGAGACGTGGCCGATCGTCGCTGCCGTGAAGGACCGAAGACTCGCAACGTTCGGGCCGCCCCATCCGGACACGACGCCGGATCCCGATACATGGATGGCACGCCTCGGAGAACTGCCACTTCTCGCCCAGCCGGGGGATCGCTGGCTGTACCAGAGCGGATCGCAGGTGCTCGGCGTGCTCGCCGCACGGTTGGCCGGAGCAACGTTCGATCGCGTGCTGCGCGAGCGCATCTTCGAGCCGCTGGGCATGCGCGACACTGCGTTCTACACCTCGCACACGCCACGCCTTGCCACGGCGTATCAGAGGCAGGACGGCGAGTTGGTGGTGACGGATCCACCCGACGGGCAGTGGTCGCGGCCGCCCGCCTTTCCCGACGGCGGCGCCGGCCTCGTTTCGTGCGCCGACGACGTTCTCGCATTCGGACGCATGCTGCTGTGCGGCGGTGGCGGCGTCCTGTCGCCGAGCACCGTCGCCGAGATGACTCGTGACCAGCTCACGCCCGCGCAACGACAGCGCGTGTGGCCCGGGTTCAGCTTTCTCGACGGGCGCGGCTGGGGCTACGGCGTCTCCGTCCTCGACGACGGTCGCTACTCGTGGGACGGCGGGTTCGGCACCACCTGGTCGAACGTCCCGTCGCAGGATCTGACCGTTGTCGTGCTCACCCAGCGTGCGGTCGACGAGACCGGGTTGCCCCCCGTGTGCCACGACGTTCTCGAGGCGGCCCGAGCCGCCCTCTAACGACGGTGACCCTGCAGGTGGTGTAATCGGCCATCCATCAGGGAGGCTGAAAGATGCCGACGCGACGCTCGCGGTCTTGAAGCTGCCGGAACACCCACGAGGCTTGGCACGGCTGTGCGCCGGGGCAGCGCTGGCCGCTCTTTCGCTGCCGTCGGGCGCGCTCGCGGCCGCGACCGGCAGCCCGCCCCAGTTCCAGTGGCGCATCGTCGCGCTTCCGTCGTCGGCAGGAGCATCGTCGTTTGCGGAGCCCGGCCTCACGATCAGCCCTGACGGCACCGCGATCGCCGACGCCGCGACTGCGAACACGGGCGCGCCCCCCACTGCGTGGTTGTCTCACGACAGCGGCAGCTCGTGGAGTACCGGCTTCTCCTTCGACACCACGGGCTCGAGCACGGGCGACGCCGACGCGGCGCTGGGCAGCGACGGGTACCGGTACGCGCTCGACCTCGCATACAACCCGAATCCTCCCGGGCAGCCGGCGAACCCCACGGTGCTCGTGTTCCGTTCCGCCGACGACGGTCCGTGGCAGGGTCCGGCCTCGTTCCCGCCGCCGCACGGCGGGGATCAACCGGATCGCCCCTGGCTGTTCGTCGACCCGCTGCATCCCTCCGACGTTGACGTTGTCAACAGCGAAGGTGGGGGCAACATCGTCGTGTGGCGCTCCCAGGATCACGGCTCCACGTTCAGTGGTCCGACGCCGGTCACCGGCGGCGCAAACGGCCAGGCGGCGCTCGCGCTGAGCAGCCGCCCGCTGTTCGACCCCACCAACGATCAGCGCGTCTTCATGCTCTACGACACGCTCTCGACGGCCGGTCTTGCGGCGACGCTCGCGTCGGCGCCTCCTGTGTACGAGTTTCCGATGACGCAGGTGTGGCTGGCCGTGTCGACGGATGCAGGCTCTACCTGGAGCAACCGTCTCGCGCTCGACACGACGACCCTCACGGGATCGGGGTTGACAGCCGCGACTGTGGGGCACCTGCTGATCGCGTCCGCGGTGGACGGGCAGGGAAACCTGTACGCGGCGTTCTCGCTTCGGCAGGCCGCGAGCACGCCGACCTCTGTTTACGTCATGCATTCGACCGACCACGGCGCAACGTGGAGCACGCCCGCCGCGATCGTGAGCCCGATGCAGTCCAACGTCATGCCGGCGCTCGCGGTCGCCGGCGGCAACGCCTACCTGTCGTGGTACGGATCAGCCGACGTGGACTACCGCGATGCGAGCGCGACGTGGTCCGAGCTCTTCGCCGCAACTTCGGACCCGCTCGCTGCGCAACCCAGCTTCGCGGTGAGCGCGATCGGTGGCGGCGCGGCGCACATCGGCGGCATCGACACGGCTGGCACGATCGGCTCGGACCTCGGCGCCAACTGGGGGCTGCGCGACTTCCAGAGCATCGCGGTGGACGGCTGTGGACTGCCCCATCCCGTCTGGGCCGTCGACGCCGGACCGACATCGACGGAAACCGCCGTACCGTCTTCGTCGAGCGCCTGTCTCGTGGCGGCTCTGCCCGAGTTCGCGCCAGCACCCATCGTGGTACTGGTCGCCGCCGGCGGGGCGTTGTTGTACGGCGCGCGACGCCGGGCCCGAGGGGCTCAGGCGGCGGTGTAGAGTCGCCGATCGTTCGCGGCGCGACGGCCGTATCACTTTGCACGCGGAGGTCGTCATACGTGGTCATCGTGCGATTCAAGATTCGCTGCACCGATGAGAAGGCGGAGGCGGTTGCGTCCGCGATGGCGGCGGTGGCCGCCGCGGCGAGAGGCCTTGACGGCGTGATCCACTTCGACATCGCGCGCGACCTCACGGATGCCAGCGCGTTGATAGCAACCGAGGTGTTCGAAGACCGCGCGGCGATGGAACGTGAGGAACAGCTCCCAGAGGTTGCCGAGGTCGTGACCCTGATGCAGTCAGGCGCTCTGGCTGGGCCGCCGGAGTGGACGATTTACGAGGTTGCTTCGTCAGAATCGCCGCAGATGTAGCGACCTCGGACAGCCGTCTCGCTCGCACAACCGCGGGTGACAGACTGCCCCCTCATGAGCGACGACCAGGCACAAGAGGGAGTGTCGTTCACCAACCTCGACGAGCCGCTGTTCGCGGGGGCCGGCGCGACCAAGCGGGATCTCGTCGAGTACCTCACCGCGGTGGCGTCCCGGATCATCCCTGCGCTGCGGGACCGGCCCCTCTCCGTGATCCGCGTGGTCCGCGGGCAGGCGCCGTTCATGCAGAAGAACGTTCCGAAGTACACGCCGCCATGGGTCCAGACCGTGCGGCTCTGGGCCGAGAGCTCCAAGCGTGAGGTGTCCTACGCGCTCTGCAACGATGCGCGGACGCTGCTCTGGTTCGCGAACCAACGGGCGGTCGAGTACCACCCGACGCTCGTCCGCGTCGATCAACTGGAGGCGCCGACGTACCTCGTCCTCGACCTCGATCCACCGTCGGCGGAGGACTTCGCGGCCGCTGTGCAGGCCGCGCATCTCGTCGGTGCGGCCCTGGCCGATGCCGGCCTCGTTGGGGCCGTCAAGACGAGCGGAGCCAAGGGCGTGCACGTGTTCGTTCCGGTCGCAGACGCGACGTTCGATGACGTCGCCGCGGCTGCGCGTGCGATCGCCGCGCGCGCGGAGGCACTCGACCCGACGCTCGCGACGACCGCGTTCGTGAAGGAGAACCGACAGGGCAAGGTGTTCGTCGACTCCACACGCGTCGGCTGGGCGACGGTGGTGGCCGCGTACAGCCCTCGCGCGCGCGCTGGCGTGCCCGTCTCCTTTCCGGTGGGTTGGCGCGACCTCGACCGCGTCGCGCCGAAGGACTTCACCCTGCACACGGCGGCGCGGCTGCTTGGCGAGCGCGACCCGTGGCTCGACGAGATGCCACAGCCCCAGGTTCTGAGCCC
>Ga0307477_10000641_pt1 | contig 35523 bp, 25 predicted proteins | sample atmos_gasesECM2C_FD_203316 | JGI IMG/M metagenome (GOLD analysis project Ga0307477, IMG submission 203316) | Hardwood forest soil microbial communities from Morgan-Monroe State Forest, Indiana, United States - atmos_gasesECM2C_515 | ecosystem: Environmental > Terrestrial > Soil > Temperate...
GTACTTACACGAGGCCGGCTCATTGAGCATCTCGCGCAGCAAACGGGCATCTCCCGGGTTATCCTCGACAAGAAGAATTCTGATGGTTTTTTCGTTCATCACTTTGGATCGCTTGGGAGTTTGACAATGGCCAGCCAGAAATTGTCGATAGCCTTGACGACTTTCAGGAACTGGTCCAGGTCCACAGGCTTGGTGATGTAGCAGTTGGCATGAAGCTGGTAGCTCCGCAGGACGTCCTCTTCAGCCGCCGAAGTGGTTAAGACGACTATGGGGATACTTTTCAGGCTGGGGTCCAGCTTGATTTCCTCCAGAACCTCCCGGCCACCCTTTTTGGGGAGGTTCAGATCCAACAGGATAAGATCCGGGCGAGGCGCATTGGCGTGCTTCCCCCGTCGCCACAGGAAGGATGTCGCTTCCATCCCATCCGAAGCAATATGCAGGTTGTTTTGGACCTTGGCGTCTCGCATGGCCTCCTGAGTGAGCCGTGCATCGCCGGGGCTGTCTTCCACCAAGAGAATCTCTATGGGCGTGGCGTTTTCCCTTATGGTTATGGTCATTTCATCCTCTTTCCGGGAGAGCAACGTAAAAAGTCGAGCCCTTTCCGGGCTCTGACTCTACCCACATCCGGCCGCCGTGGCGTTCCGCAATCTTCTTGCACACCGTCAAGCCGATTCCGGTGCCGGAAAACTCTTCTCGGCCGTGCAGCCTCTGAAACATAACGAAAATCTTCCCGAAGTACTTAGGTTCGATGCCAAGTCCGTTGTCTCGCATGGAAAAGATCCATTCGTTGCCGCCATTTTTCTTAGCAGAGACGTGCACGCGCGGGAGTTCCGCGCTTCGGTACTTGATGGCATTGCCGACGACGTTCTGAAATAGCTGCACTAATTGACTGCCATCGGCAACCACGGTGGGCAGGGGATCGTGGGTGACCACCCCGCTGCTCTCCTGGATCGCACCCTGCAAGTTCAAGAGCGCCTGTTCCAATGCGGCTTCACTGGAAGTTTCACAGAGCTCCTTCCCTGTTGTCCCCACACGGCAATAGGCCAGCAGATCTCCGATCAAGAGCTGCATGCGATGGGCCCCATCCACGGCGTAAGCGATGAACTCGTCGGCGTCGGAGTCCAGGCGCCCCTTGTAGCGTTGGCCCAGGAGCTGCGTGTAACTGGCTACCATGCGCAGTGGTTCCTGAAGATCGTGCGAGGCTACGTAGGCGAACTGTTCGAGTTCTGCGTTGGAGCGCGCCAGTTCTTGCGCACGCCGCGCCAGCTCCTGAACCCGTTGTTTCAACTCGTGATGAGCCTTCTGCAAAGCTCCGTCGCGCTCTTGAATTTGTGCCAACATTTCATTGAACGTCTCGATCAGTGTGGCCAGTTCGTCGCGGCTGCCGGTTGGTGTCGCTCGGACCGAATAGTCTTTGTCGCGAGAAACGACTCCCGCAATCCCTGCCAAATGCGTAATGGGTTCAGCGACAGCTCGCTGGAATATCGATGAAACTAGAAGCGCGGCCAAGAGAGAGGTTAACAATACAATGGCAGCGATTCCTGCGTACCGCTTCAATCGGTCATTGATCTCCCGCAAATCAGACTGGATGTAGACGCTGCCGGTCGGCTTTGCTTGGAAGATAATCGAGCGAACCAGCACGATCTGTCCATCCTTGAACCAGTGAGCCTCCGTTTGACCCGCGGGGATTGCAGGCAGCGTCGGGGCTTTGCCACCACGTTCGCGCGAATACGTGGCAAAGGGCAGACCGCCGGTCGTGTAAATGTGCGCGGATAGGATGTTGGGAGCAGCCTTCAGGGCCGACAAAGTTTTCTCCGCATCGTGCGGGTCGTTAAAGAGGAGCGCGGAGACGCTATTGGAACCGGCTATTTGCGCCTGGATCGAGAGGTTGTGCACGATGGCCTGTCGAATCGCGAGCACATCGTAGGCAACAAACGCCAGGCACGCCAGCAACAGAGCGGCACCGCTCACCAGCATGTTCATCCGCGTGAGTTTCTTGGTAATGGAATGGCCGCGGACCCTCAGCATGTTCTTTCAGTCTCCACGCTAAGAATTTCTTCTTGCGCTGATCGCCACTTTAAGCAGTTGGGAACTCAGAGTCAGGCCAGCGCGCTCGGCTATCGTCAGGTTGACCTCAAAACGCACTCTGTTTGCGTCATCGACGAACTGGATCATCCCACCGCGCCTCGTGAACTGGGACATGTCACTGACGGTCAAGACACTCGTCTTTTCCAGCGTTGCCAAGATCTCTTTCAGCTGCGCGTCCTCCGACGAACTGATGAACAGAACGCGGCAATTCAGGGCCTCCTGCGGCTTCGAGATACGCTTTGCCAGCACGCTCTTGCCGTCGATGGCTTCGCCAGCAATGGTCGCGTCGAGAGATGCGCCGAAGGGATCTTTGCCGAGCACGCAAATCGTAAAGGGTTCATTGTTGCCAGCCGTGACTTTGGCGGGCCATTCGACGAACTTGCCAAAGTTATAGAGGTAGGCAGCTTTGACCTCATACGCAGTCGGTTTTGGCTGTTGAGCTAGCAGGCTGGAGACGCCAATGAGTGACCACGCTAGAAACACGGCCATGAATTGAGAAAGAGGGCCCGAACGGCTCCAGGCCGTGCGTCCTTTCGGGGCGCATTGGAATGGGCCTCTGGCACGGAAGTGCGTCATAAGATGCCCGCTCCTGTCACCTTTTCCACTGCTGCCACGTTATTCTTGCGTAGGCACTTCGCTTAATCCCAACAAGAGTCCCGGGGTCGCCCCCCGACTCCGCGTGCTGGGGTTGAAACAGGTTTTGTCCAACCAATGACAACTCAAACTGGTCGGCGAAGCGCCAGCCGAACCGCACATCCGCAGTTGCATACCCTCGTACACGCTGGCTTGGCAGCGCGCTGACATAGCGAAACGTTTGATCGAACTCCAGTTTCTTGGGTAAGTCCAGAGATGACTGGATTACTACCTGGTGTTGTGGACTGGAGCCTTCGGTTGAACCAGGGCTCGAAGAGTCAACGCTTCCTGCTCTTCGCGCCAAGTCCATATGGAGAAAAGAATACGAACCCCTTAGACGCCACGACCGCGTAGGCGTCCAAGCGGGTGCGATCTCGATGCCGTACGCGGTGCCCAAGAGTCCGTTGCGGAAAAGAAACGGGACCACGAAATGCAGTGGCGGCGGTGAGGTTTCCGCGAAAGGTGCACCGGGCTCAATGCTCAGAAGATCGTCATAGTTATTATAAAACGTCGCGATATCCAAATAGAACCCGGGTCTCACCAAGTTCCGGTATCCAGCTTCGTAGCCAACCAAGTGTTCCGAGGAAAACTTTCCATCACCCACCAAGCGCAAGAAGGTCGGCGGATTGGCACTAAGCAATCCGGTGAGCAGGTCCTTTTCCTCGATGCGAGAAGGTGTGCGCACCGCGCGAGTGACGGCGGCCCAAATTGTTTGCCGTGAATTCGGTGTCCAGAGTAGCCGTGCGCTCGGCTGAATCTCGAAGCCGGTATAGACGTTGTGTAGAAACTTGGCTCCGATCGTTAGGGAAAGGTGATTCCCAACGATCGGGATATCATCCTGGACGAAAGCGTTAAAGAGCTTGTCCGTGTGGTGATTCGGGATGAACACGATCGTGGGGATAACCGGGGTGACGTTGCCCGAGCTGATTTGAGCACCAAGGCCCCAGAGGAAGTTCTGTCGCCATGGTGTCAAATGGTGGATGAAATCGACGTCAAACGTATCGCGAGACTCGGCGAAGTTGGCCTCTCTTCTGTTCGTTCGGTCGTAATAAGTCTCCAACTGAACGTCGGACCCTGCACTCAACACGCGCCGCCACCGACCAACCAGATTGCCCCCCGAAAGCTCCGCATTTTGTTCCACGTTGGTCGTAGAGGGCGGAGAGTAGGTCGCGGTCCCCACGCGCTCTCCGTCGTCGCTGTTATAGAGGTCACCTTGAAGCGTCAGGGTGTCACGAGTGTGCAAGTCCCAATCTGTTCGGAAACCGGTCTGAGCCATTCGCCAATCATCAAACTGTCTTCCATCCGGGTGAAACTCGGGACCTCGAGCGAAAGCCTTACCGTAGACCCGGTAATTAAGGTCCTTGCCTTTCCCGCCTCCATACCGGAAACCGACAAAGCCCTGATCGAGGTTTCCGCCGCCGCTAGATGCTAGTATTCCGTGTGTATCTTTTGCGCTTTTGGTGATGATGTTGATGACCCCGTTGACAGCATTTGCGCCCCAGATGGTACCGCCGGGTCCCCGGATGACTTCGATCCGCTCGATATCCTCGAGCAGTGTGTCCTGGACCTCCCAATAAACGCCCGCAAAAAGAGGCGTGTAAACGGTCCGGCCGTCGATCAGCACGAGTACTGATCGGGAGAGGCGACTCCCGAACCCGCGCACGCCAATAGACCATTTGCTGGAATCGATTCGGGCGACTTCCACGCCCGGCACGAGTCGGAGAACCTCAGGGATGCTTGTGGCCCCGGACCGCCGGATATCCTCTTGGGTAATGACGTAAATCGCTGCAGGAGTCCGGGTGGCCTCCACAGGCTCTTTGGATGCTGTCGTAACTTCGATTTTGCCGAGTTGTTCAAGGCTCAGTCGCTTGAGGGGCTCGTCCGACTTCTGGTCGTTTTGTAGCGTGTTGGCAAGGTTTTGCTCACATAGTAAGAGGGAACAAAACACGATCTTTCCGATCGCACCCAGCCGGATAGATCTCACCTCAGACGATGTGAATACACGACGCACGGTGCCGAACGCGAGTTGCATCTTCCGGACCAACTGCCGTTTCATCTTCTTCATTCGCACCAGATTAGGAGCGGAGACTTTAGTCCGGACATCAGTTCCGAAAGGCCGAAAAGGGGCGGCCTGAAACCGTATGCCGGTTATCTAGGAAGGGAACTAAAGTTTATATCGGCCGCATGCGGGTTCAAGCTCGGCTTGCAGGCAGGTGTCCAATAGAATACGAGCGGAGAATATTCGCGTGTGAGCGCTGGGAACCGCGATCAAAACCAATCCGGGAAAATAAGTTCTACGAGGCCGGGAACCCAGTAGGAATAAAATCGCTCATCGCAGATTTTATACTTTCCGTACTTCTTCCTGGCATGGTTGCCCCAGTGCGGCCGGGTGCCGTCGAGATCGGTAAATCCGTACTCCCGGGCCAGCGCCCAGGAACTGAAGACACGTCCGCTCTTCTTTTTCGCCTTCGGGTCTGCCGCAAGCGCTACTACCGCCCGGCCTATGTACCTCGGCGATTCTGAGACCAGGAAATCGGCAGGGGAGTCATTCTGATCCTTGGAGTTCACATTCGCGTCTTTGTTTTTCCCGGCTTCCTTCCAATTGGCCTCGGTGACTCCAAAATGCTCCAGTACCCTTTCCGAACGCAAAAAGCCCGGAGTCAACGCCACCGAAACAATATCTCGTTTGCGCAGCTCGCGGGCCATAGCGAAGGCCAGCCGTATGGCGGAAATCTTCACCAGGTCATAGAAAATGTTACCGCGGTAGTAAAAAGCATCCCCGTCTGTAATTTCGAAAATAATTCCTCTGCCTCTGCCTCTTCTTCCGCGGGCCAGCATCAGCGGAACGGCGTAGTGGGAAGTGATGATGTGCGAATGGATGGCCTGCTTCAGCATCCGCAAGCCGTTATCGAGGTTGACGGTCCAGAAGGTCTTGCCGAACTCCGTGAGCGCGTCGCCGCCCCACACGTCATTGACCAGAATGTCCAGTCCTTTGTGCCGCCGTTTGATACCGGCGACCAGCTTTTTCACATTCGCAGGCTTGGTGTGATCAACTCTTACGGCAATGCCGCGCCCGCCAGCGGCCGTGACCAGTTCAGCGGTTTCTTCGATCGTTTCACGTCGGCCGGGTGTGGGGGGCCGTCCCCGTGTTCGTCCCCGCGAACTGCGGCCGGTGCAGTAAACAGTCGCACCCGCCTCGCCTAGTGCGATCGCAATCCCTCGGCCGGCCCCGCGGGTCGCTCCGGCAACCAGCGCGACGCGCCCACGCAGGTTCGGGGGCTGGTACAAAGAATTCGATGTCAAGCGGCACCTCTCCGCAAACTAGGGGCTCAATAATAAACGGCCATTCAGTAATGTCAAGTGGAAACTAAACAACCATTCAGTTCTCCGACGAAGCCATTCTAGCCGCCACCGCCCGCGTCATGCAGCGCCGCAGCCCGGTTGAACTCGACACCGCCGAGCTCGCCCGCCTGGTTCAGCAAATCAACGGCGGCGCTATGCTCGACTGGGCCGTCTATCGCAAAGGTCCGCTTGCCGCCTGGATTCGCCGCTCCCTCGAAGCCCTGCTCGCCCCCTATCGATCAGGAAGGCCGCGCAAATCGCGGCCTTCAGTTCGGCGCGCGCGACGTTGATATACGCCTTGAACGACGTGACCGTGAGCGGCCCAATACTCCACCAGTTGCCGCGCGTCTTCCGGGCTGGTCAGGTGCGGCATTTGTGTGAACAAGTTTATGCGGGGGTCACGCGCACGTATGGTTGATTTACCAAAATTGTCTCCACCAAGGCGTCTTCCCTTAAAGTGTCTCAATTTAGGGGTTCAGTCCATGAACCAGGAAGTGGGGTTTCGGAGTGGCAACAAAGTTGGAGAGTGCTTTAGAATCAATAGTGCACTTCATGTCGGGGCGTAGCGCAGCCTGGTAGCGCGCCTGCCTTGGGCGCAGGAGGTCCGCGGTTCAAATCCGCGCGCCCCGACCACTTACTGCGGTGTTTCAATGCACTGTTTCTGATGCTACTGCGTCAAAGGATGAACTTGGGTCCGACTTGGGTCCAAACACACCATGCCTTACATTTCCCCATCGGCTCTCAGATTAGGGGACGCGATACGTAATTCGCCGCAGCCTATACCGATGCTGACATCTCTCGGGTAGGTCGGAAAGGCTAATACTACATCGCCATTTTGGGGGGAGCGGGCATGAGATCCCAGACGCGCCAGAACTCCTGCATCTCTGCTGGCGTTCCGAGGGATACGCGTATGTATTTGTCCATCGCCGGAATGCGCGGACCGATGAGGACATTGTTCTTCTTCAGATGTTCGATGACCTCAGCGGGCGGGCGCATCGGATTCACCATTACAAAGTTGGTGTGCGAATCCAGGGCGCGGAGCATGCGTGCGTTGAGCTGGTTCATGAACTCCTGGCGGTCGTTGGTGTTTCGCTTCACGCCCAGGCGCATGTACTCGGAATCGTCGAGCGCCGCGGCCGCGGCCCTCGCCGAAACCACGCTCACGGCCCATTGCGCATGATCCATGGAGAGCCTGCGCGCCACGTCCGGGGCTGCAACGGCATAACCGATGCGCATGCCGGCGAGCCCGTAGATTTTGGAAAACGTGCGCGCGACTATGACTCGCGGATCGTCAAACCGCTGGTCCAGAAAGGACAAATAGGTGGAGTTCTGACCCACATAGTGATGATAAGCCTCGTCGATCAGCACCATCGTTTTTGCGGGAAGCTTGCGGATAAAAGTCTCGATGTCGTTTCGTGGAGTAAGCGTGCCGGTTGGATTATTGGGATTGCAAATGTAGATGAGCCCGGCCGAAGCGCTTGCGAGGAAAAGCATGGCCTCCAGGTCGTGCTCGTACATCTTGTTGAGCGGAACATCGATGACTTCGAACCCCGCGCTCTGCGCAAATTTTCCGAGCGCGGGAAATGTTGGCGAGGCTTGCACAAGCTTCTTCCCAGATCCCAGAAACGCAACACCAGCCATGTGCAAAATCTCACCCGAACCGCAACCCAGCACAACCTGTTCCGTCTTGACCGCGTGAAGGGCAGCGATCTTGTTCACCAGTGAATCGTATTCTGTACGCGGGTAGCGGTTGCTGCTGACACAACCCTCGCGCATCACAGCGAGGACTTTTTCCGACGGGCCGTACGCATTTTCATTGCGATACAAAAGAATTGGCTCCAGCGTCGGAACTGCCGCCGAGGCTTGCGCGGCGGCAGCAAGCGGCAAGCAGCTTAAAGATGGCGCGGCGGCCCCGACCACGGCGCTTGCTCCAAGACTGCGAATGAGATTTCTGCGTGAGATGGGCATTTCTTCTGCTTGATATCAGGATCGGCCTACGAGGTCAAGGCATTGCACAGCGCGAAGGAACGAACAGACAATGCAGTCCTGTTCGTTCCGTTCTCGCAAGCTCCTTAAGGATGAGCCTTGAAGGCAACGACTTGCATGATCCACGGCCCCGGCCTCTTGAGGGGCGCGCTCGCTGTATAGCTTCCAGCCGCTGTGACGACTCGATCTTCTGCGATATCGCCGTCCTGCGAGGTGATCACGCGGCTCGTAAAGCCAGATCCTGGCCCGGACGTGCTTGTATACACGATGTTCGCGCCAAAGATCAGGTCGCTTGCGTTGGTGGTCGTGATTGCCGCGCTGGTGGCCGTCGCGCTATTCCCGGTCGCCGCGCCCGCCATGTCGAGGGGATTAGTTGGATCCATTCCGGCGTATTCCAGTATGCGTATATCCGGATACGCCGCTGAACCGTTAAACTTCACCGTAACCGTATTCCCGTTCGCCGGTGCCGCAACGATGTTCTTGGCGAAATAGATTGCCTGGCTCAGCCAACCAGACACCAGCGCCGGAGGTGCTGCCACAGCATACGTATTCCCACTCGAGTCGGTCACGGAACTCACAGTGGCCGAGGTGTCGTTCCAGCCGATCACGACGACGTTCAGATCGCCCCCGGCTTGCGCTGCAGCGTAGGTGGTCGCAACCTGCGACTGGGGCGACTGCGGCGTTGCGAAGTTTGACTGGACAAAGGCGATATTGGGCGGCGGGCCCGCTGCTGGAGTCGTCGCAGATGCGGTGTTGGAATAGGTGCTCAGGTTTCCAGCGGCATCTGTGGCACGCACGCGGTAACCGTAAGTGGCATTGGCAAGCAAGCCCGCATCATTGTAGGTCGCGCCTGCGGGAGTCCCGACTTGCGCGAAGGTGGTGCAGCCAGCGCCCTGGCAGCGCTCCACTTTATATCCTGTCACACCCACGTTGTCGGTCGAGGCGGTCCAGGACAGGTTGATCTGGGTGCTGGAGAACGCCGACGCGGTCAGGTTTGAAGGCGCAGTCGGCGGTTCCGTGTCGGGAACGTTTTGGGTCGTTGCGCTGGCGGTGTTCGAGTAGCTGCTCAAGTTGTTGGCCGCATCTGTCGCTCGCACGCGATAGCTGTAGGTCGTGGAAGCAGTGAGTCCTGTGTCGCTGTAGGTGGTACCGGATGTCACGGAAGCGACTTGCGTGAAGGTGGTGCACCCGGCGCCCTGGCAGCGCTCCACAAGATAGCCTGTCACACCCACATTGTCGGTGGACGCCGTCCAGCTCAAGTCAATCTGCGTGGTCGAAGATGCTGTGCCCGTGAGGCCGGCGGGGGCCGTTGGCGGCGTCGTGTCCGGAGTCGTCGCGGATGCGGTGTTGGAATAGGTGCTCAAATTCCCGGCGGCATCGGTAGCTCGTACGCGGTAGCTGTAACTCGTTAATACGCTAAGGCTGTTGTCGTTATAACTGGTTACGCTTCCGGTAGTCACGACCTGCGCGAAATTCGTGCAGTTCACGCCCTGGCAACGTTCAATCAAGTATCCGGTGACGCCGATATTGTCAGTGGAAGCGGTCCAATTCAGGTTAATTTGGCCGCTGGAGACTCCGGTGGCTGCCAGGTTTGATGGCGCTGTAGGCGGCGTCGTGTCAGGTGTCCCTAGCATGCCCCGAAGAGCAATCAGTTGCATGATCCAGGGACCACTGGCCGACAGTGGAGCTGTCGCACGGTAGGAACCTGTCGCTGCCGCCACCTGGTCTTCGGCAATGTCTCCGTCCGGGTGGGTGATGATCCGCGACGTGTAGCCGGCCCCAGGTCCTGTCGTGAGGGTGTAAACAATGTTGGCTCCGAAGAGCAGCTCATTTGAGCTGGTGGTTGTTACGGCGCCGCTGTCGGTAGGGGAGGCGCTGCCCGAAGCCGCGGCCATCACGTCCAGCGGATTCGACGGATCTAATCCGCTGTACTCCAGTATGCGAATGTCCGGATAAGCCGCCGCGACGCTGAACTTGACCGCGACCGTGTTGGCGCCAGCCAGCGCGCCCGTAATATTCTTGGCGTAATAGATGGCCTGGCTGAGAGCGCCCGATATGATAGTCGGGCCGACGGCCAGTGTGTACGAGTTGCCTTTGGTGTCAGAGACGGAGCTGACGGTTGCTGCACTATCATTCCATCCGGCGACGACGATATTAAGGTTGCCGGCGGTTTGCGCAGCAGAGTACGGCACATTGACTGTCGTCTGGGGTGACTGCGGCGCGGCGGCATTCACCTGGACGAAGGCGATTACAGGTGGGACGCTGGTGCTCACACCCAGGGTCACTTGGGCGGTATGACTAGATCCTCCAGCGGCGGTGGCAGTGATCGTCAGTGCGTAACTTCCCGCCGGAGTGGAAGTCGTGGTCGTGACGTTCATCGTCGTGGACCCGGACGTGGTAATCGAGGTGGGACTAAATGACGCTGTGGCGCTCGTGGGTAGACCGCTCACACTGAACGTCACATTTCCGGTGAAACCGGTTCCCGGACTCACCGTTGCCGTATAGCTTGTGCCGCCGCCCGGCGACACCGTCTGCGAAGCCGGTGACGCAGACACAGAGAAATCGCTTTGTACGGTAATAGTCCGCCTGGGCGGATTAGGGTCCGTAAGGCCGGCATTATCCGTGACCGTGAAGGTTGTGACGTAGCTGCCGGGGGTCGCGTAGACCACATTCCCAGGGTTGGCAAGGGCGCTGGAACTCGGGCTTCCACCCGGGAAAGACCACGAGTAGGCGCTGATGGTTCCGTCCGAATCGGTGCCAGTGCCGGAGTAAAAAACGGATTGGCCTGCTGCAATAGTTACATTAGACGTGGGATTCGTAATCGTTCCCGTGGGGGGCAAATCTGCGGCGGCGGCAGAGACCTGGACTATGCTGGCCACGGAAGGGACCCCGGAACTGTTTACAAGGAAAAGCATGTAATAGCCTGGGGGGGCAATGTTGCCGTTCGGCGGCCCTGTCACGTCGAGCACGCCGCTTCCAGCCGTGAAGGAGAGGCCCACATACCGTTGGTCCATGTCAAACGCATGGGTCACTGCGCCGTTCCGCATCAACACCACGGAAGAGATACTGGCGCCGTCTGGAGTCTGCACCTGGAAGGCGTTGGCATAGCCGATTACGCTGGAGGACACACTCGTAATCGACGGCCGCGTCGCAGCGCTGCCGTCCGGATTGAAAAGATAGGCCGGAGAGTACACCTCCATGTGCGGTTCGTAGGTGCCGCGTTGCGGGTTACCTCCGGCGACCCACACCGTCGCGTCAGGCATGAGCAGGCTAACGGAGTGATACAAGCGCGCATAAACTTCAGACCCCGCTGAGCTGAATGTATTCGTGGCTGGATCGTAAAGGTCTGCCTTCAAACTGGCGGTCGCCGTATCTTCATCGTTCAGCGACCCGCCGAGCGCCAAGATCTTTCCGTTGGGCAGGATCGTAGCATCCATCTCAATGCGCGGCTGGGACATATTGGGACCATAAACCCATCTTGGCGTCGCTGCCGAAAGATCAATGAGTTCCGTTGTGGCTGTGGAAGGATTGCCACCTCCGAAAATCATTACACGCGGCTTATAGCCGTTGGCTGGTGTCAATGGCAGGAGAACAGACGTTCCGTACGTTCGTGTACCACTGTAATTTGTGAAGGCGACGTTTGTAGTCCAGGTGTGCGTAGACGGATTGAATATGCTCGAGCCGGTTGACGAGCCAGAATAGAAAACATTGCCGTTGGGTAGAAGGTGCATCCGCGGGTAAAGCGGCGGAGTCCATGGGGCAGAAAATGCAGGGCCCCAGCCAGAACCTACCGAGTAGATCTCAACGGTAGTGTTCGTTCCACCAGTTTCAGTGAGCCCGGAAAAAGTCATCACGCTGCCGTCCCCGAGAACTGTTCCGGTCGGATACCAGCGGCCATGGGCCATGCTTTGAAGATCCGTGAATGTACCAGTGGCGGGATCGTACACGGATGTGCGCAGTTCGCCGTGGAATGGGTCGTACTGAAGCGTGCCGCCGATGACGAAGGGTCGGCCATCGGGCAGAACCACCATGCCATTGCAAAACATGTCCCACCCAACAGGCTGCGTGGTGATGGCGCCGGTCTGGGGATCCCACAGAGCAGCTTGAAAGTTGGTGTTTGCGGCGACGTTACCGGAACCCGAAACCACTAGCACTTTGCCCGTCCGTAATAGAGCTACGTGGATGGGGTTGATGGGCATGGTGTACGGCAGGGTCTGCCACCGCCCCTGGACTTGCACCTGGGCCATGACCGGAGCTGCGCACTGGCTAAGAACTACGGTGACAAGAAACAAGATTCCAGGTAGCAACAGACGACGGGAGAGTCTGTTCATGGTCCATCCTCGATACGATACCTTTGCCAAGGGGACAAAAGGGAGCTTGGCCTGGGGGGAGCAAGTGGTATGCCTTTCTCGGGGAAGGCAAGCCTTGTTAGACATTGATAACAAAAGAGTTACGGCAACATCTCTAATTGCCTTGGTGCCAAGGTGCAAAGGATTGGTAAAGTGGGTCGAATGGAAAGCCAAATAGGGAAATTGATTGGCTTGCCAGAATCAGGAGAGAAGGGCCTTACATCTCCCGTATATAGCTTCCGCACGCGGCGAATCCCGCTAGTTTATCGAAATGACTTCTCTAGCTGAAAGATGCCACGGCCTGTTGCAGGTCCTCAAAAACCTCGAACAGGTTCAGCACGCGTACCAGCTTTAGTGTCTGTAGTGCAAATTTGGAGGGGTTAAGCAGTTTCAGGGATCCTCCGCGCTGTTTGGCAGCGGTGAGGTAGCGCACGAGAAGACCAATTCCGCTGGAATCGATCAGAGGTACTTCCTGCAAATCCAACAAAAAGTGAACTTCGCCCGCGTCGAGCAAATCGGTCAAAGTTTCGCTGGTCCGATCCAGTGATACCCCTAGACCTAGCCGACCGCGCAGCTTGATGATCTTCACGTGTGCTTGAGTTCGAACTTCAATGTCCACCGGATGTTCCCTCCATTGCTACAGAAGCCCGGGGATTCAGCGAGTTATGCCCACTTGCGTTGACGGTAGTCGTCTGCTACAGTGCGCGCTCAACTTAGAAGAACGGTAACGAATTTGCAAGAGGGGAAAGCTTTGTCACCGTTCTGTCCCCAAGGTGTGGTGGCCATTGGGGCCCGCTATGGTAAGCCAGAGTTTCAATTTGAAAATTGACCTCATCGACCTTTCCGCTCGCCTGCTTGCGGCTCAAGAACTCATTCCGCGAGCCCGGATCATCACGCGCACTATCGCCGACCTGCTGCCCGGTACAGCTGTCAACACTTACGTTCTCTTTTCACTGGATGGTGACGAGGTCTGGGTGCTCAAGGCCACCGTTGGAGAGGTTTCTGCGCAGTCGGAAAACGTCCCCGCCGACTCGGGAACTCTGGGCGAGTTGTTGGCTCAGAGGGAAGTTCTGCTTTTTTCCGGCAAGAATTTGTTGCGCGAAAAGTACGCACATCTCGACATCCGCCGCACGCTTGTCTCACTCGCATACTTGCCTCTGCTCAAAGGCGAAACGCTGGCAGGAGCGATTGAGATCCTGAGCTTCGAGAAAGAGATTATCGAGGAACAGCTCGGTGCCCTGAGCCCCGTTGCGGATGTCTCGGCGGCCGCGCTGATGGCGGCCCAGAGCTACGAAAATGAACGCCATGACGCGCTTACTTCGATTAGCCGTCTCACGCAACTCTACGACCTTGAAAAAGTCTTTGCTTCCACTCTGGAAATGGACGAACTCCTCCCTATCATCGGCTCCAAGTTCCGCGAGGTCATGGAATGCGAGGGTGTAAACCTGTGGCTCCTGCAACCAGACGAAACCCTGGAGTTGATGCACCAGGCCGGATTTGATCCGACGACGCAGCCGGGTAGCAGGCAGAAACCGGGCGAGGGCGTGGCCGGCGATGTTTCCGACAACGGGGAGGCGGTGCTGATCGGCCAAGAAGACGACGAACGGCTAATTAAACGAAACACCGGGGTCATTGAGGGTGGCGTTGTTACGCTCCTGGTCGTGCCCATCATGGACAAGGAATCTCTGGTCGGCGTCGTCGAAGCAGTGAACAAGCTCGACGGCACTCCCTTCGATGAAGACGATCTCTTTGCCCTGACGAGCCTCACAGAAACCGCCTCTAGCGCCTTGCACAACGCCAGTTTGTTGATGGCTGAGCGTAAAGTAGAGATCCTGGAGACTCTCGTTACGGTCAGCCACGAGATTACCTCCACGCTGAATCTGGAACGCATGCTCCAGACCATCGTGAACGCTCCGCAGGCAGTGATTCCCTATGAGCGCGCTGCCATCGCGCTTGAGCAACGCGGCAGGTTCAAACTAAGCGCCGTGACCGGCGTCCTGCAAGTAAACGCGGATGCGCCCGACATCGCGCCGCTGAATGAAGTCCTGCAGTGGGCCGCGCTATCGGAGGAGATCGTGCACGTGCGGCAACACGGCGAAGAGATCGATTCCCCGCGTGAGGAGACGCGGGCCAAGTTCCATCAATATTTCCAGAAAACCGGAATGCGCGGCTTCTATGCGATGCCTCTCAGCGACGACACGGGGCGAGTTGGCGTTCTCGGTATGGAAAGCAGCGACCCGGATTTCTTGGCGCCCGTGCATATAGAAATTCTGCAGGTGCTGGCCGGGCAAGCCACTGTGGCTCTGCGCAATGCCCAGATGTATAAAGAAGTGCCCTTCATTTCCATGCTTGAGCCCGTACTGGCGAGAAAGCGCAAGTTCATGGCAATGGAGAAACGCCAGCGCACGCTGTTCCTGGCGCTTGGGGCCGCTGCTCTGTTTTTCCTGGTGGCTTGCCCGCTCCCGCTTCGCGTTGACGGTGACGCATTGGTCGCGCCGGTACGACGCGCGCTGGTGCAACCCGAAGTCGAAGGCGTAGTGGGCAAGGTCTTGGTGCACGAAGGGCAGAATGTCCAGCGCGGCCAGGTGCTGGCGGAGATGGAAGCCTGGAACCTTCGATCGGCGCTTGCGGAGGCTCAAGCCAAATACGAATCCGCAATGCTGCAGATGAACCGCGCGCTCGCGTCGAACGACGGAACCGAAGCGGGCGTGCATCGCGTCCAGGCGGATTATTGGAAGGCGGAAGTGGACCGCGCCGGGCAGTTGCTGGAAAAAGCACAGTTGCGTTCGCCGATTGATGGAGTCGTGGCTACTCCGCATGTCGAGAACTTCGTCGGCCGCAAACTTCAGCAAGGCGATTCCTTCGCCGAAGTTGTGGACACCTCGCAAACCACCGTCGATGTGGCTGTCGATGACGCCGATGCCGGCCTGTTAAAAACAGGGCAGAATGCCGTAGTCAAACTGAACAGCTATCCCACGCGCACGTTTCATGGCGACGTCGCGATCGTCAGCCCCAAAGCGGAGATCCTTCACGAGACACCCGTTTTTTATGCTCGCGTGGGAGTGCCCAATACCGATGGGGCCATTCGAGCGGGCATGGAAGGCCGCGGAAAAGTTCGCATTGGTTGGTACCCCGCGGCCTATGTGTTTTTCCGGCGGCCGTTTTTGTGGCTGTATTCCAAAGTGTGGTACTGGCTGGGTTGGTAGAAATGCCGCGGAGGGGGAGTATGCAAAGTCTGATTGTGCCAATCGCTTTGGGTGCCGTTCTCCTCGCGCCGGGTTGCGGCGATACCAAGCCGACTGCGCCTGCCGTCACCAATGCCGCGTCAACTCCACCCACTCCGAAAGCTGCAGTGCCGGTGGACGCCGCGGATACCGGGCTCATCGTCTCGGGACCGATCATTGTCGAGCATCAGGTTGATATCACGGCCCAGCGTGATGGCGTGCTCGCCAAAATGTTTTTTGATGCGCCGGCGCGGGTCAAGGCGGGAACTATCCTCGCCCGGCTGGATGACCGGCAGCTTTCCGCCAACCTGGAGGCCGCTCGTGCTAAGACCCGGAGCGTCGAAGCCGACCTAAAGAATTGGCAGGCTGAAGCGGAAGTTATGCAGGCCGACTATGTGCGTGCGCAAAGATTGTGGGATTTGAAGCTCATCTCCGAAGAACAACTTCAACACGCAAAGTTCAAGGCCGAATCGGAGCAGTGGGATATTGGCAGAGTACGTGAACTCTTGAGCACCTCGAGAGAAGAAGAGCACTCCCTGGAGTTAGAATTGGAGAAGACCCGAATCACTGCCCCATTTAATGGCCTTGTTGCCCGGCGCTACGTTCGCGAAGGGCAGGCTGTTTCCAAGGGCGACCGCCTGTTCTGGGTGACCGCCGAAGCCCCACTTCTGATGCGCTTCACCTTGCCGGAGAAGTATTTTGGGCGCGTGCGGCCGGCGCAGCAATTTGAAATTACCTCGCCCGATCTTCCCGGAGAAAAACATGCCGCCCGGGTGAAGGAAGTCAGCCCGGTGGTAGATCCATCGAGCGGCACATTCGAAGTTCTCGTGGAATTGACTGGCGACCGCGGGTCCCTGCGCCCGGGCATGACGGCGAACCTGAGGATCGAGAACTTCCACTAGACGCACCATGAACCTTACCCGTGCCCTCGAAGTGGCTCTGCCGGAGATTCCGGCACGCACCATAGCTGAGCGCTACCCCCGCCTCGACCCGGGCACGACCTTTCGCGAACACATCGAGGACGGCAAGGCCGTCGTTCGCGTCTACGTCCCCAGTTCCAACTGCATGTTCAAGTTTCCGCCTCTGAACTGGAAACTCGCGCAATTTTTTGACGGGCAGCGATCCTATGCAGAAATCGCAGAGCTCTATTCCCAGCAAAACGGGGTTGAATACGATGCCCAAGAAGTTCGTGAATTCGCAGCTGATCTTGAGGCCATTGAGTTCTGGTACAAGACCCCTCAGGAAAAAAACATTCTGCTGATGCAGCAAGCTCGCGAAGAACGTCGGAAAAAATTGCACCAGCGCGACAGGTGGGCCGATCTCTCCATGGTTATGTTCCCCGCCTTCAATCCGGACAGGTTTCTCACCAAGGTTTATAACCACACCAAGTTCGTTTACACCCCGTGGTTCACCGCGCTCACTCTGATTGCCTTCGCGGTAACCGCGGGAATCACGGTTACTCATTGGAGCGAAATCGGCCGTGACACGAGAGAGTTCTACAACTTCTCCAACAAAACGTGGGGCGACATTTTCATTCTCTATGGTCTGATTTTAGCGGTTGTCGTGGTCCACGAATTTGCCCACGCCTATGTGTCCAAACATTTTGGTGGTCGCGTTACAGCCATGGGCTTTGCTCTCATTTATCTGACTCCCGCCCTTTACACGGACACAACAGAAGCTGTGGTCATGAGCTCGCGCTACGAGCGGTTCGTCGTGACCGTTGCCGGCGTCTGGTCGGAGCTCATGATTTGCGCCATTGCCACGATCATCTGGTGGGGCACTCCACCAGACACGCCCATCCACGACGGTGCCTATTTCATGATGATGATCACGGGTTTCGTCTCCATTCTAGTGAATTGGAATCCGCTGATGAAGCTCGACGGGTACTACATGCTGTGCGACCTGATCGACATCTCGGACCTCAAGGAGAATTCCACGGCTTTTGTTTCCGCTTGGGTGAAGAAGTTCATCTGGCGCCTTCCCGTCGAACTTCCCTACGTTCCCCGCCGCCGCCGTCTTGGTTTTGCAGTGTATGCGCTCCTCTCCGGGGCGTATAGCTACATAGTGTTATATGTGGTGGCGCGATTTGTTGGCAACGTAGTCCGCAATTTCAGCCCGGAGTGGGGCTTCATCCCGGAATTGGCAGTCGCTGGTTTGATTTTTCGTTCGCGAATCCGACTACTGGTGAACTTTATGAAATTCGTTTATCTGGACAAGAAAGACCGCATCCTCGCTTGGTTCACACCCCAACGTTCACTGGCCCTCGCCGCGCTCGTTGTTGTCTTTCTTGCTCTACCCCTATGGCACGACTCGGTCTCGGGAAGATTCATGCTTGAACCCCTGCAAACAGCGACCATCCGAGCCCGCGTCCCGGGCACGGTCACGCAGCTGTTCGTCGAGGAAGGGCAGCGTGTTGCTGCTGGCGAACCGCTGGCTGTACTACGAAATTTGCCCCTGCAATCAGAATATGAACAGGCCCGGGCCCGGCTGACCATAGCCACCGAGCGCGCCAATGCAGCCTCCATTCAATACGCGGAATATGGTACGGCCTTGAAAGATCGTGAACAGCTAGCTGCCCAGGCCCTGCAACTCTCCAAAAGAAACGACGGGCTGCAGCTCATCAGTCCCATTTCCGGGTTCGTCCTTACTCCGCGAGTCCGTGATTTGACCGGGAGCTACCTCACCGAAGGTAGCCAGCTCCTGCAAATCGCAGACCTCTCAGAACTTCGTGCCCGAATTTATGTTTCCGAATATGACCTTTACAAGATCCCGAAGAGTGCGCAAGCCAAGCTCCAAGTGCAAGGTGTACTCAAGAAATGGCGCGCGCAGGTTGTGTCCATTGCCCCTGGGCCAACGGAAATGGACCCCAAACTCCTTGGAAAAGTCGAGTTGAAGGGCATGAATCCGCCACACTTCTATTTTGTGGATCTTCTTGTGCAAGACCCCAACTTCACCCTCAAACCCGGAATGATAGGTGTTGCCCGCGTGTACGGCCAGCAGCGAAGTCTTCTAGGCCTAGGGCGGGAAATGGTTTCTGACTTCTGGGGGCGCAAACTCTGGTAGGTAAAATCCCAGGGCTCACGGTCTTCGGTCTGTAGGGGAGGGACCGTTTCCTCTATCCGTGACTACGCTCCAAAAAGAGAGAAAGCTGCCAACCGGCAGCTTTCTCTCGAACTTCTCATTGCCCCTAAGTTCTTGCAGAACAACTACTTCTTTTTCCCCAGGCTGCCAAACCGATGCGCAGCGCCTGCACGAGTGGCGACGCCTGCACGAGTGGCAACACCTGCACGAGTGGCGACGCCTGCACGAGTGGCAACGCCTGCACGAGTGGCGACGCCTGCACGAGTGGCGACGCCTGTGCGGACAGCCTTGCCCTCATCCTTGGCCGCGGCGCTGGCAACATTGGCCTTCTTGGTGGTCTTGAGGGTGCTGATCAATGACTTTTTCTGGATTGACATCGCTGGGCTCCTTCTCATTTAATCTTGGATTCCGGCTTCCCCCGGTTCGTGCCAACCTACAGTGCACACGAATCTCCAAACTCTATCGGTGCCGTTTCCCAGACCCCCTCCACGTAAAATCAAGAACTTACGAACATAAGGCAGTAGCGCCTGCAGTTTGCAGCGGTCAAGAATTAGCCGCCCGGTTAAATTTTAACCACTCCCAGGTTAATTTTTAGCCGCTTCTATAGCTTGAGCTTCCGGCAGAGGTACTTCATACGCTGAGGATCGATGCGCAGCAGCGCCGCTGCCGCCGATTTCTTCCCCCCGGTGCGGCGAAGGGCGGCGCTGAGGTAGGCGATCTCGATTCGCTGCATCTCCGCGTCAAAATCCACACCCTCTCCCGGGATCAGAATCGCTTCGTGGCTGGCGGCGCTGGAATAGAGGAGCGCTTGAGGTAACTGTTCGGCCGTGATCACCAGGCTGTCGTTCATAACTACCAGGCGCTGAACGATGTTTTCCAGCTCCCGCACGTTCCCCGGCCAGACGTAGTCCTCCAGGATCTCCATCACATCGGGCTGCATCCTCTTGACGGGCTTTTTGGCCGAAGCGCAGTAGATGCGCAAAAAGTGGTCCACCAGCAGTGCCAGATCGCCTTCGCGCTCACGCAGTGGAGGAACCAAGATGGGAACGACGTTAATCCGGTAGTAGAGATCCTCGCGAAAACGTCCCTTTCGAACCAAATCTTCGAGATCCTCGTTGGTTGCGCAGATTAGCCGGAAGTCGATCTTCTTGGTCGACCTTCCGCCCAGCCGCTGGACGCTGTGTTCCTGTAATGCCCGCAAGAGTTTGCTCTGCAGATTCGGGTTTAGCGAAGGGATCTCATCCAGGAACAATGTTCCGTTATGAGCGGTTTCAATGAGCCCCGGCCTTGCCATATCTGCGCCGGTAAACGCTCCCTTCTCGTACCCAAATAGTTCGGATTCGATCAGCGTCTCGGGTAGCGCGGAGCAGTTCAAACAGACGTACGGTTTATCCGCGCGGCTGCCGGATTGCACGATGGCCTGGGCGATCAGTTCCTTGCCCGTCCCGCTTTCTCCACGCAAGACCACGCTGGTATTGCTGCCTGCAACGGCCTGGATGGCTTGATAAACCTTTTGCATGGCGGCGCTCCCGCCAATGAGGGAACAAAAGGCAGTCTTGCTCTCTACCTGCTCCAGCAGCCGTCGTCCTTCAATTTCCAGTGCGCGCTTCTCGATAGCTCGGGTGAAGACCATCTCCAGTTGCGTGTAATTCACCGGAGCCAGGAAAAACTCGTCGGCGCCCGCCTGGCTGGCTCTTAAGGGAATACTGCGATCCTGGGAACCTGTCATCGCCACCAGAACAACCTCCTCGCGGATCGCGCGAATCTCCTTCAGCACATCGATCCCGTCCCGAGCTCCCTCTCCTATGCTGTCCAGATCGAACAAGATCCCGTGGAGATTGGGATCTTCCACAAGAGCTTTGATTTGCTCTTCCGTACTGGCCAGAGTTGTTCTAAAGCTGGTGGCGAGTGCGCGGCGCATTTCGGGAAATGCGGATTCATCCACTGTGACAACCGCAATGGAGTACAGCTCTCGGTTAGGGTCATTCTTGTCGGAAGGCATCGGCTTGGCTTGATGGAGTGGGATTATAGGAGAAGGTTCGCGTAGTTGAAAGGAAATGTGACCGGGCGGCAGGAATGGCCTGCTGCAAGATGGGCCACAGGAACGCTATATCTGATCCAGCTATCCGGGCTTGCAATCCGCCCCCAAGGGGGATACGTTGTGACCACCGGCCCTTTACCTCATGGATCCACCGACAGTCACTTTCGCGCCCCGAGCGATTGTGGCGGGAGGTTCTCATGGCCCTTAACACCGCTACCAGCAGGATAGATGGGGTCATCGTCGTCTGTTGCAGCGGCTCCCTCATCTTTGGCGAAGAGTCAGCGTCTCTGCGCATTCTTGTGAAGGACTTGTTGAAGCAATCCCGCCAAATCGTGCTCGACCTCCGGGATGTCACTCACATCGATAGCGCCGGCCTGGGTACTCTAGTGGGCCTGTACCTCTCGGCTCGAAACGCCGGCGGTGCCATAAAGCTTGCCGATGTCGGTAGTCGTGTAAACCGGGCGCTTCAGATCACAAAGCTCGTGAAGGTGTTTGAGGTATTCGACAAGGCGGAAGATGCGATCGCATCTTTCAACAAGGCCGCTGCAGCAACCTAACCATCGCAGACAGGAAACCACGATTGGTCGCGGAGCGGAATACGCTAGAAATTCGCGCCTTGCACTCCCCCGCGCTCGCCGCGCCAGACCGCTTGCAGATTTGGTGAGAAATCTCAGGATGAGGTCCGCGGTTGAAATCCGCGCGCCCCGACCATAACGTTGAACTAGCTTACCTAGAATTCGAGATGCAAGCGCAGCGTTGGCACCAGCACAGGTCCCCGGTCGCGGTTATAGCCGGGATTGTTGATGTGTTGGAGCCCAAAGGATGGATAAATCCCGCGCCAGACATGAAGCGTGTAATACGATTCGATAATATTTTCGCGGCCGTAATTGAGCCGCCCGTCTCCTAGCAAAAAGCCAGTCCCGCCCAACGCGAGATACGCTTGGTGATCGCGTGAAATGCCGTTCGAGACAATCCCCACCCCCGCCCGATCCAACTTGCGATTCCAGCGCTGGCCGTTGCCGCCGACTCCGAATAACACCGTTTGATCGACTTCCGTATAGGCGAAAGATTCGTGCCGGCCTTCGTCCCATCCCCAGCGGCCGAAAACGCCCATCCAGTCATTCAGCGGCTGTTCGAAATTCACGCCGAATCCATATTTGATCGTGGTCTGAAGGGGATGCGCGGTAATTTCCGGGCGCGGAGTGATTCCGGCAAGAAAGTTATTCACGGCGTCGCGATAGCTTCCCATGTTGGCGTGGTTCACAAAAGTCAAGAGCCGGAGGATGCCCTCGCGTTTACGGAAGAGCGTGCCGTGGAGTTCGAATTCAAGATTTTCGGCGTGTGCACGCCCCATGTCGGCATCGAGGTGGATGCCATTCGCCACCTTTGGCATCAGCCCTTCCGCAAACCGCACGGCCCATCGGCGATCGTGATATTCCACCATGGCAGCGAAAGTGAAGCCCCGCGTATCCGCGGCGTAGTCGTACGCGCCGTTGTTGTCCACCGTCCAATTCATAAACTGAAAAGTCGTGTCCGAGCCGTAGCTATTGACATCGAAGAAGTCCACCAGGCTGAACTTTCCGAAGCGGATCTCCAGTCGGCGCTCGGGAAGTGAAGAAAAGAGCGAGAAGGGTGAACGGGAATTTTCAATTTTTGGGTGACCTAGAGGAAGAATTTGGTGCCACATGAGCCGGGCGACGTAGGGTGCTTTGCTCAAGCTAGTGTTTCGCACGATGTCCAGATTTGTGACTCCGGCCAGACCGAGCGCCTCGCCGAGGCCGTGCCCGCCGGTCTCCTGCACGTCGCAAAGAAATTCCGTCGTATCGTTCAGCCGCAATCCCGTGAACAACGTCAAGACGCGGGAAGTGGCGTCCTGCGCTTGCGGCGGCAAGCTGTTCGGTCCCATGTATGGCGAATGAAATGCCGGATGCCACTGAGAGATGAAGTTGGCCTGGCCGGAGATCCAGATGCGATCTGATTCGGGATGCGGAAACATCGTTGACAGTGGATCGGGGTCAGGGCTCTGGCCGGATGTGCTGCCCGAGTTTTGCTCTTGATCAGCTGTCGTTCCTTGTGCAAGCAGGGGTGGCGCGCACAAAAACCACAGAGTGCCAAGAACTACCCAGATGCGCCCACCAAACAGCAAATTATTCTTCCGCACTCTTGGCTTCCTTCCGAGTCTGCGGCCAGCCTGTAATTTTGGCGCGCCGGATCCGCTCAGCAGCATAGAACCCAGTTGTTTACAAATGATGAATGATCCGACGCGCCAGCGGCCCCGCGCTTCCAAGGATTAGTTAATCGTGCTAAAGGAATTATATAAACTATACTTAATACAAGCAACTGTCAACCAGGATCACTTCTGCGTCATTCTCTCCCCTGCGATTCCGCGCTCTCAGAGCTCGAGCGCCGCGTGAATAAGTGCCGGAGGATCATCGTCTTCGGCGTTCCAGGCGTCCAGCCCGGATGCAAACATTGGCACAATGGATGGATCGGGAGGTATGTCCGTCAAGTTCGTCTCGAACACTCTCATTTCCGGATCGATCCAAATGGTGACCAGCGGAGCGTTGGGCCCTTCGTGGGATCGAATCCAAACGCAATACAAATCGCGGCGAGTTTCGAGAATATTCATGTTCTTTAGAAAATTGGACATAGCTCCCTCCCATGGCGCGGCATACCCATGCGATCGCCGCATCGGGGTCTCGGGTACAAAATTGCTTGTTCAGGTGGGGATCTTTGCCGCTGCCACAGAGACTCCCACTCGCTCGGGTTTCTTTGTTTTTTCCGCGAGAACGAGTGGACGAGGAGGAGCGCCTTGCCCTATACCCGCTTTTCGCGGAGCTCCGGTGAACTGCTTCTACCCGGAGGTTCTGGTTCTTGCACGAAAACGACCATTTGCTCTACTGTCCTCAAGAGCCGTTGCTTTCTGACCATGGCCTTTGATACCATACCCCCCTAGGGTAGTCAAGGAAAATGTCTCATACCTCCCGAGAAAAGTTAGATCTCCTCAATCGCACCAAGAAGGTTGTGGGCCAGCTTGAAGCCGTGCAACGCGCCTTGGAAGAAGATGCGAGTTGCGCCGACGTCCTGCAGCGTCTCTCGGCCGCGCGCGGAGCGATCAACAGCCTCATGGGAGAGCTCATGGAGGATCATATCCGCAACCACATGCCGCGCAACTCCAAGTCCTCTGCAGAGGCTGCCGACGACGTGATTCAGATCGTGCGGACCTACTTGAAATGAGCTAAATCAATGGCCCCACGTTCCTTCCCCTTCCTGCTATCTAGTGCGCATTTGTCGGTAACTCAGGGCTGCTTCCCTGCATTCTTTGGGCGATTCGGCAGCCAGCCCCGCGAGGGCTACTCGCTCGGCAATCCTCGACCTGTTAACGGTGTCCATAGGGTCAGTGCCTCGTAATCCACAACTGTTCTGAATTGACCATTAATCTGCGCGGGAATGATATAAACTTTGTCCTCCACGGTCCCAAGCCGCACAAGAACAGTGGGGAGGCCGAGGTGATTGTGGGCAGTTGTTGAATCATGAAGATGGAGACGCGGAGCTAAGATGAATCAAAGCGCTATGGAAGTGTCCCGGCCGTGGGACCGGCCGTTCTGGAAACCGGTGCGAGGCAAGGAAGGCGTATTTGCCTATCTCATTCTCATCCACGTTCTGGCGATCGTGGGACTTATCTTATTTCCCCTACCCGGCTGGAAAGTCTTTGGTATTTCGGCCCTATTCCTTGCATTCGGTGGCCTCGGCACCACGGTTTGCTACCACCGCTTGCTGGCGCACCGCACTCTCAAAGTAAACAAGTTCATTGAGCAGGCCCTGATTTTCTGGGCGGTCTTCAACGGCTCGGGGCATCCCGCGAGCTGGGTCGCCTATCATCGCCTTCATCATTCGCACACGGACACACCAGAAGACATATCCAGCCCCAAGCAAGGCGGATTCTGGTGGGCGCATTTGCGCTGGCTCTATCAAACCGTGCCAGCTGACCGCCAGCGGTGGTGTCCGGATCTGGATCGCGGCATCTACAAAATTTGGGGCTACGCCGAAACCCCCGTTATCGTGCTTTCCATTTTTACTGGCTTGCTGCTGGGGCTTGGATGGCCGGGCTTCTTCTGGATTGGTGCGATTCGCCTGGTCTATTCGCTGCACATGCAGTGCCTGGTCAACAGTCTCACGCACCTCCACTACGCCGCAGAAGGCGACTCCAGCATGAACCTCTGGTGGCTGGGCCCATTCCAACTAACCGCCTGGGGAGAAAATTGGCACAGGAACCACCACTCGCACGCGGGTTCGGCGCGCCTCGGACTGCGTTGGTATGAGACCGACATCGGCTGGTACTTCATCTACGCGCTCGAGCTGCTCGGGCTGGCCCACGGTGTGAAGCGCCCGCGAGCCTAGCGACCTCGCGAGGTTCCGCGCCAGAATTCATCAAGCCTCACGCTTTCTCGATTGAACAATTCACCGTCCATTTCGGACGAAGGCCGGCCTTCGCTCACATCTGCTCTCTCACCGGACCATCGGCTTTCAGCCGCGCAAAGACTTACTGCTTGACATTGGCTAGCCAACGAAGTATCTCAACACCCGCAACGCGAGCTTGTTAGAAAAATGGGCGGGCTACCCGGGTGCTCGCTCTGCCCTCTTGGGGCGAGACCAAAGCGTTACAGGTGTGGACGCTCTAACAATCTAACTTGCCGGGGAGCTGCCCATTACCTGGACCCAAGTTTACGATCCGCTCGGCCACTGGTGGCTTTCCACCCTGGTGGCGGCACTTCCAATCCTAGTGCTGCTTGGCCTGCTGGCGGGATTCAAGGTGCGCGCGCACCTCTGCGCCGTCGTTGGCGCGGGTACAGCCGTACTTTGCGCGATTTTCGTCTTCGGCATGCCCGCGAAGCTCGCTGTTACCAGTTTCTTCTACGGCGCAGCCTTCGGCCTCCTCAAAATCGTCTGGATCGTAGTCTCCGCCGTCTTTCTCTATGACATATCCGTGGAAACCGGCCAGTTCGAGATTATGAAGCACTCCGTCGCGGTCATTACGCCGGATCGCCGCTTGCAGCTGCTTCTGGTGGCCTTTTGTTTCGGCGCATTCATCGAGGGCGCTGCGGGTTTCGGCTCACCCGTAGCTATCGCGGGCGCCTTCATGATCGGACTTGGATTCAAACCCTTCCACGCTGCCGTGCTGAACTTGATCGCCAATACCGCGCCCGTCGCGTGGGGCTCCATCGGCATCCCGGTGCACACCCTCGCGGCGGTGACCGCGCTTCCAGAAAGCGATCTGAGCGCCATGATTGGACGGATACTTCCCATCACGGCGGTCATCGTGCCGTTCTGGCTGGTGCGCACGATGGTCAGTTGGACGGAAACACTCGAAGTCCTCCCGGCCATCCTCGTCGTGGGCATTTCCTTCGCGGGAACGCAATATTTCTGGTCCAACCACGTGGATAGCAATCTCGTGGACATCGCGGCCGCTGTTGTATCAATGGCCGCGACGCTGATTTTCCTGCGGGTGTGGCAGCCTAAGAAAATTTGGCGCTTCGACGAGGAGCGCGAAGAGGATGCCGCTAAATTAACAAGAGGAGAAGTTGCCAAGCAATATACGAAAGGGCAGGTAGCCAGGGCCTGGATGCCATTCGCGACCCTCTCTCTCTTCGTGCTCGTGTGGGGTCTGCCTTCGATCAAGACAGCGATGGGCAAAGCCACGACTCCCGCGTTCGCTAATGGAGGATGGGAAGTCCCTTATCTGCACAGAGCCGTTTCTCGCGCGCAACCCGTTGTAGCCAAGCCTACACCCGAAAATGCCAAGTTCGACTTTAACTGGTTGACGACGGTTGGAACTGGATGCTTCCTGGCCGCATTGCTCGCAGGCGCGATTCTGGGGCTGAGTCCCAAGCGAATCTCTCAGATTTTTGGGCACACACTTTTTCGCATGCGCTATGCCATTGTGGCGATGTCCTGCATGCTCGGATTGGGTTACGTCACGCGCTACTCGGGCATGGACGCTGTCTTGGGTCTCGCGCTCACGCGAACCGGCTGGCTCTTTCCTTTCTTCGGAACATACATCGGCTGGCTCGGCGTCGCACTCACGGGCAGTGACACCTCTTCGAATGCGATCTTCGGCAGCCTGCAGCGTATCACTGCGGAGCAATTGCACCTCAGCCCCATTCTGATGTGCGCGACGAACAGCGCAGGCGGAGTCATGGGCAAGATGGTGGACGCCCAATCCATCTGCATCGCGACTGCCGCGACCAACCAGGTCGGCAACGAAGGCGCGATCTTCCGCTTCGTCTTCTGGCACTCCGTCGCTCTGGCGGCCATCGTCGGCGTAATCGTGCTCCTGTACGCGTACGTCTTTCCCCAATTCATTCCTCACGGTTTGACCTTCGTGCACTGATGGGGCAAGCTGCTCTCGTAGTTTTTACTCGGGAACAGCCGCCCTGTTCCCGGAAAGGGAGCCGTGGACGCCCGCATTTTTCAGGAGCTGCGCGCCATCGTCGGTAAGAGCGGCCTGATTACTTCGCCAGAAGATCTCCGCACTTACGAGTGCGATGGTTTGACGAATTTCCGCGTCATGCCCCGCGCGGTACTGCTGCCCGATTCCACGGAACAGGTGCAAGCGATTCTGCGCGTCTCTCACCGCGAAAAAATTCCCTTCGTTGCGCGCGGCTCGGGCACAGGTCTAAGCGGCGGGGCGCTGCCGGTCGAAAATGGAATCGTGATCGTATTGACGCGCATGAACCGAATCCTCGAAGTGGATTTGCCAAATGCACGCATGGTCGTCGAGCCGGGCGTGTTCAACCTGGATGTGACCGGCCGCGTCCAGTCGCAAGAGTTTTTCTACGCGCCTGATCCCTCCTCGCAATCGGTGTGCAGCATCGGCGGAAATGTGGCCGAAAATGCCGGCGGGGCCCATTGTTTGAAGTACGGCTTCACAACAACACACGTACTTGGCCTCGAAGTAGCGCTTCCGGATGGCTCGCTCATCCATCTCGGCGGAAAAACTCTCGACGCCCCAGGCTACGACCTCGCCGGCGTTTTCGTTGGTTCCGAGGGTACGCTGGGAATCGCCACGAAAATCATCCTGCGAATTGTGAAGCGTCCGGAGTGCGTTCAGACGCTGCTCGCTGCGTTCCCTTCGACAAACGAAGCGGGCGCGGCCGTGAGTGGAATCATCGCGGCACGGATATTGCCAGCAGCAATCGAAATGATGGATAACCTGGCGATCCGGGCTGCCGAAGCGGCAGTCCACGCGAATTATCCAAACTGCGGCGGGCTCCTGCTCGTCGAGCTTGACGGCCCCACGGCGGAAGTCGAAGCACAGATGTGCCAGGTGATCGAGATTTGCCGCGCGAAGGACTCGGTGGAGATACACCTTGCGCAGTCGGAAGCCGAGCGCGCGCTTGTCTGGAAAGGACGCAAGGCCGCCTTCGCGGCTATGGGGCGCCTCTCGCCCAACTACATCATCCAGGATGGCGTGATCCCGCGAACCGCGTTGCCGCGGGTCATGAGCGAAATCGAGCGCTTGAGCAAAGAAGCAGATTTGCGCGTAGCGAATGTGTTTCATGCCGGCGATGGAAACCTCCATCCGCTCGTGCTCTACGACAAGCGAATCCCCGGGCAAGAACATGCGGCCGAAGCATTGTCGAATCGGATCATGGAACTCTGCATCGCCGCGGGCGGCTCGATCACCGGTGAACACGGCGTCGGTGAAGATAAAAAAATGATCATGTCGAAAATGTTCTCTGAACCGGACCTCGATACCATGCAGCGCGTGCGCTGTGCCTTTGATCCCTTGCAACTCTCGAATCCCACAAAGGTATTTCCCCGGCCTAGGCTCTGCGGTGAAAAACTTGGCGAGTATGTGGCGCATCCTTTGGAAACTGCGGGCACCGCGGAACGCTTCTGACCATGGACGCGAACACAACTTCAAAGACAATCACTGTTGCATCAGCTCTCGAAGAAAAGTTGCGTGAGGTCGTGGGAGCCGCAAACATGCGTGCGGCAAGCACGGCCGACGGAGTCCCCGGCCACCAGCCGAGCATTGTCGTCGAGCCGGGGAACGAGCAAGAACTCGCCGCTGCCTTGCGTCTCGCTAACGAAGCGAATCTGGCGGTCATTCCCCGCGGCGGCGGCACGAAGCTGAGCTGGGGAAATCCTCCAGCTCGCGCAGATCTGATCCTTTCGACAGCTCGATTGGACAAAATCATCGAACACGTCTGGGCGGACCTCACCGTAACGCTCGAGGCGGGCTGCACCCTGCAAAAACTACAGGACACGCTTTCGCGGCACGGCGAGCGTCTGGCACTCGACGCATTGTGGCCGGAACGCGCCACCATTGGCGGAGTAGTCTCGACAAACGACAGTGGCGCACTGCGGCTTCGCTTTGGTTCGCTGCGTGACTTGATCATCGGCGTCACCGTCGCTTTGCCGGACGGCACTTTGGCGTCCAGCGGCGGAAAGGTAGTGAAAAACGTCGCCGGCTACGATTTGCCCAAATTGATGACCGGCGCTCTCGGAACCCTTGGAGTGATCACCCGTGCCATTTTCCGACTCCACCCGCTTCCGAAAATCGCGCGAACAGTTTCTGCTTCGATGGGAAACCTCGAAGCGGCGCAACGAGCGCTTCACGCCGTGCAGAATTCCAAGCTCGCGCACACCGCAATGCAGGTGCGAGCCGCGGAGGATGCGGCACCAGAAACGGATGTACTCTTCGAGGGCACCGACGCCGGCCTCGCTGCGCAAGAAACTCACTTGAAGAAGTTGCTCGCGCCAGCCAGCGTCGCAGAAGCTCCGCCAAGCGTCTGGAATGCACGGCAGGAGCTTTGGTCCCCTTCACACTCTGCCGCCATTGTGAAATTCACGGTTCTTCCCGCAGACATTGCGAATAAGGTCGAAATCGTTCGGCGCGTTGCGGGCGGTCACCAAATCCGATGGAAGGTGGTCGTCGAAGCCACGGGAATCGGCTGGTTGCGGCTGGATGGTTCCCCGGATCATTTGCACTCGGCGTTACAAGACCTGCGCGCAGAATTGGAACGCGGGGTCGGCGCGCTCGTCGTTTTACACCGCCCCGCAGGAATCGCGCCCCTCGATGCTTGGGGAAACGTCGGAGATGCGTTGCCGCTCATGCGCGCGGTCAAACAACAATTCGATCCGAAGAGCACTCTGAATCCCGGACGTTTCGTGGGTGGAATCTAATGACGGATCCGACGACGTCAGCCCATCCGACCGCGTTCGACGCCCACCACCCTCCTTCGAACAAGATCATAGACACGTGCGTGCATTGCGGTTTTTGTTTGCCTGCTTGCCCCACGTACGTCCTTTGGGGCCAGGAAATGGATTCGCCGCGCGGCCGAATTTATTTGATGAAGTTGGCGAGCGAAGGCACGGCAGCGATCAACCAGCAGTGGGTCAGCCACTTCGATTCGTGTCTCGGGTGCATGGCGTGCATGCCCGCGTGCCCCTCGGGAGTGGACTACGGCAAACTCATCGAGGCCACTCGGGCCCAGATCGAGCGCAAACACAAGCGCTCTATCGGCGAAAAGCTGCATCGGCAATTTATTTTGTCCACATTCACTCGACCGGATCGCCTGCGCCTGATGCGTTGGCCTCTCCTTGCATATCAAAAGTCGGGCTTGCAGACGCTGGTGCGAAGCGCCGGTCTATTGAAGCTCTGGCCGAAAAAGATTCAAGCCATGGAAGCTCTGCTCCCGAATTTGTCTGCGAGCGATGCCGTTGCCGAAATAACACCCGCCCAGGGTCAGAAGCGCCTGCGAGTCGGCTTGCTGTTGGGATGCGTGCAGCGCGAATTCTTTCCCCAGATCAATGCGGCCACGGCGCGCGTGCTCGCGGCCGAGGGTTGCGAGGTAATCGCGCCGCAGGAGCAAGTTTGCTGCGGGGCCTTGCTGGTGCATGCAGGAGAAGAACAAGCCGCCATCGCGCTGGCACGGCGGACCATTGACGCGTTTGAGCGCGCCAATGTCGAAATCATCGTCACAAACGCCGCTGGCTGTGGTTCCAACTTGAAAGAGTACGGACACCTCCTTCGCGACGATCCGCAATATGCCGCGCGCGCCGTGAAGTTCGCAGCAAAGTGCAAGGATGTGAGCGAAATTCTCGCTGAGCTCGAGCCGCGCGCCGTGCGCCACTCTCTTCGTTTGCGCGTTGCTTTCCACGATTCGTGCCACCTGCTGCATGCTCAAGGCGTGCGTTCGCAACCCAGGTCGCTGTTGTCGAAAATTCCAGACTTGGATTTGGCGGAAATCCCTGAATCGGTCATCTGCTGCGGCTCGGCGGGAATTTACAATCTCGTTCAGCCTGATACGGCGAACGCGCTCGGTGATCGCAAAGCGCAGCTGATCGCCCCTCTGCTTGCCGACGTGGTTGCAACGGGAAATCCAGGCTGTCTAATGCAGCTGCAATCATCTCTGGCGCGCGGCGGTCACAAGACGCCGGTTCTGCACACCATCCAATTACTCGATGCCTCAATCCGCGGCAGAGGGCCTGATTTTCTGAAATGAGAAAGCCGGCGTGTCTACCTCGGATTTTTTGTTACAGCTGTAGTGCTGGGCGAACTCGGTCGGCCCTGCGGCCTTTTTTTTCTTTCCACTAAATACGGGGTCTAAGCGGATTTCTTCTTCCAGGCGCCAAGAATTGCGCCCATCAAACACAGCCCCACGAGTGGATAGAATTCATTGATGGCAAAGAGTTCCTTCGGACGCATCTCATACATATAGGTCGTGTACGTCACCGGCCCGAGAAAGCCGATCCACACCAGCACGCCGACCGCCGCGCCTCGTGCCGCGGTGCTGGCATTACGCCAAATGCAAAGCTGCGCGAGCACAAGAGCGATTAATATATTCAGGACAAATGTGATGATGTAGGGCAGGACGGGATTCATGCTGCGCGCCTGCTCCTCGGTGATATGTTCGAACGCCATCCACGGTTTGCTGAACAATACTCCGTACCACACCGCTCCGAGAATCCAGTACGCTAAAGCCGAGACAAACACTGCCGCATAATTTGTCTTCATCGTCTCTCCCTCTTTGATAAGACTGGCCACCGTAGCTGCCGGCGGGTCCTGGAAATCTCTTCCCGCTGATGATGCCGGAAAGTCTCCTTTTTGCACCGAGCGTTGTCAAGCGTCTGCGTCTCGAATCAGGTTTTCAGCAACGCCGCCAGCAGTTCCAACGGGTGTTGCACCGGGCGTTTAAGCCCTGAGTGAAGCTGCTCCGTACACGATGTCCCGCTGGCGATGAGCGCTCTTGGCCCGCCATCCTTTTCCGCAGCCGCAACCTGTTGAAGCAAGTCCGCCCCCACTGCCATGCTGAGATCGTAATAATCCTTCTTGTAACCAAAGCTTCCCGCCATCCCACAGCATTCCACCGAAGAAGTCGCCACATCAAAACCAATTTCGCGCAACAGCACTTCGGTGGGAGCGGCGCACCCGATCGTCTTCTGCTGGCAGTGCGAATGAAAGAATATCCTCGACCCAACTGGAGACCGCCTAACATCGAATACTTCCATCGCTCTTCGGCCTGATTTTTCTAAGAGCCTCACGATGTATTCGACCGGCTCGAACGTCCTCATGAGGAGCCGTTCGAACTGGTCTTTGTCATCGAGCAGGTGGCGATAATCGCGTCGGAACATCGCCAGCGCGCTCGGCTCAATGACGATAATATCGCGGCCTGCGGTGAGATACGATTCAAGCGCCTTAACGGAGCGCCCTGCCTGTTTTTTCGCCGTCGCGATCATGCCCTGCGATAGTGCCGCCCGCCCTTCGGGAATGGATTCGCTCACAACAACATCGACACTGAGCGCGCGAAGAGTGTGCAACGCCGCGAGGCCCCGCTCGGGCAGCCCATAATTGGTATACACGTCGGCAAATAGCACCGCCTTCTTTTCCCGCTGCTGGCCTGCTCGAGAATCGAGTTCACGAGCGGCTTGGACGAGCGTCCGCCGCGAAAATGCCGGCAACGCCCGGCGACGGTCGATACCGAGCGAGCGTTCCATGATGATGCGCGCGAACTTCTTCCCCGCCATCGCGTTCGAAAACGGCGCGAGCCGCACACCCCATTTCGCAAAGAAATGAAAGTTGCCGAAGAAAATCTTCGCTGCCGGTATATGCGTATCTTTCTCAGCCGCGGAACTGATCGCTCCCAGGAAACCGCTTATCGCTGACGGCCCATCCGTATGATTTAACCGCTCGCGCAAATTTTCGTTCAGCCAGGGAATATCTATAAGTACGGGACACGCAGTTACACAGCGCGAGCATCCGGTACATAGCTCGGAGAAGCGCGCGTTTTCGAGCTTAGCCGTCCCCGCCTCCCAAGCCCCGCCCATGCCGCCGGAGTAAGTCTCCCCGCCAAAGGCATGCCCGCCCACTGCTTGAAAATTTGCGCACGCATTCAAGCATGCGCTGCACCGGATGCAATACAGCGCTTCGCGCAATACGGGATCTTCCCGCATCCGAAGCCGCCCGTTATCAATGAGCACGAGATGAAACTCGCGCGTCTTTCGCGGCTTTCCGGGCATGGCGAATGGCGGGTCATCGAGCGGCGGATTCAGAAAACTTGTATAGGAGGTGAGCTTCTGCCCCGTGCCGCTGGCCGCGAGGAGCTCGAGAAATGGCGCCATATCGCGGCGTGCCGCGATGATTTTCTCCACTCCGGCGATCGCGATGTGCACGGGCGGAAGAAAACTGCTCATGCGAATGTTGCCTTCGCTCTCGACTAACATAAGCGTGCCGGTGTCGGCCGCAATCAGGTTCGCACCGGTGACGCCGATGTCGGCCCGCAAAAACTTTTCGCGCAGCCGCTGCCGCGCGAATTTCGTCAGCTCTTCTCCCGTATCGAGCGGCAAATCCGTTTGAAACTTGCGCTTGAAGAGAGCCGTGATCCGCTCCCGGCTGTAATGAATCGCCGGCGCTACAATGTGCGATGGCTGTTCGTCCGCAATCTGCAAAATAAATTCCGCAAGGTCGCTCTCGGCCACCTCGATCCCTGCCGCCTCAAGCGCATGATTCAACCGGATCTCTTCCGATGTGATGCTCTTCCCTTTCACCACAAGCTTTGCGGCGTGCTCTTCGCAAACACCGAGAATATAACGGCACGCGTCTTCCGCGTTGGCAGCCACAAATAGGTGGCCGCCCCGGCCGCGCACTACCGCTTCCAGTTCGCGCGCAAGATCCGGCAAATGCGCGATCGCTTGCTCCTTAGTTTTTCGCGCCCGGTCTTTCAGGGCGTCGTAGTCGGGCAGCGCCTCCGTGGCACTGTAACGCCCGCGGTTGTGATCCTGCGTATTGAAGCGGATCGTGGCGCTCTGGACCTCCAGCGCCATTCGAATTGCGCGAAGCAGATTCCCTTGATCGCTCTTATTCGCGACCTCGCGGGGCGACCCGCTTTGGGCGCTTTGCGATTTTGAACTCGCCATCGCTCACTCCAGCAAAAGGATGTGCAGACGGTGAGGGCCATGGACCCCGCGTACCAGCGGCCCCATATCCGCCGTAGCACTCGGACCCGTAATGAACACAAGATTGCGCTGAAGTCCTTCGCCGCCGAGGCACTTTCCATCGAAAAGGTCCCGCGGCCGCGCCACAATGCGCCTCGCGGCCAGCAAGACGATGTGCAGCGGCATGAGCAAACTCGCCGCGGCAGTGAGCGGTGCGCCTAATGCAACGCAAATGGACCCGCTGCTGGCAACTCCCGCAAACGCCTCGGTGATTCCGACATCGGCGCGAGCGAGTTGTTCATCGGATGGGCTGGCAATTACGTTTGGCAAGTCGCGCGCAACGGAAAGAATTTCTGGCGGGAGCCACTCGCCTGTCGCGACCACGATGCTGCGCACCCCTTTCGTCGTCATCTCGAGTGCTTTGAAGACCGCCGCGGACGACGCTGTCACGCGCTCAACAGTGGCGGCCGCATCGCGGGCGTTGGTTAGGAAAATGTCAGTGAGTGATCGTGATGGGTTCGCAGCCATAAAACCACGCGAATCGCTGGAGTGAAAACAAACGTAACGATGGCCACTCCGTTGATGATTCCGCCGAGCACCACCTTCAGCCGCACTCAGCGCGTTTGTACCACGTTTCCGGCGCTCGGCTCCACTTTCTGTGACTCTCCGCACCGCCACAAGGAGCGGCCCAGTTTCAAGGCGCACGATTCTGCGCGTGCAGTTCCCCGCCCCCTCGTCATAGAATAGGCTGATTTTTCAAGGGGAGTTACTATCGTGCCTAAAGCTCGCGCCAAAAAAAGCGCCCTGAAGAGCGCAAGAAAGCACCAAAGCAAGCGCCACAAGGGCGTGAGCGAAGCGCAAATCGCCGTCCACTGGAAAGAGGAGGACTACTTTTATCCTTCCGCCAAGTTCATTGCGCAGGCCAACCTCTCCGATCCCGCCATGGTCGAAAAATTCAGAGAGGAGCATTTCCCCGAGTGCTTCCACGAATATGCGCAGCTTCTGGACTGGGATCACTATTGGCACACCACGCTCGATACCAGCCATCCCCCGTTCTGGAAGTGGTTTGTCGGAGGCAAGCTCAACGCCTGCTATAACTGCGTCGACCGCCATCTGGAAAAGCATAAGAACAAGGCGGCGCTCATCTTTGTGCCGGAACCGGAAGGCGAATCACCTGTCGTGCTCACGTACCGCGAGCTGTACTGCCGCGTGAATGAAGTCGCCGCGATGCTGCGCGATTTTGCCGGATTGAAAACCGGAGATCGCGTCACCATCCACATGCCGATGATCCCAGAGCTTCCGATTACCATGCTCGCTTGCGCGCGCCTCGGCGTCG